>Ga0307379_10012924_pt1 | contig 10848 bp, 8 predicted proteins | sample UN2MG_FD_202237 | JGI IMG/M metagenome (GOLD analysis project Ga0307379, IMG submission 202237) | Soil microbial communities from Risofladan, Vaasa, Finland - UN-2 | ecosystem: Environmental > Terrestrial > Soil > Coastal area > Acid sulfate soil | place: Finland: Risofladan, Vaasa | collected... | reverse complement strand
ATTCTTGCCTTCTTCCATATCGGTAGGTGAAGAGAGACACATCACTAGGCGGCCCAACTACTGATTATGCGGATGGCTTACCACGTAATGACGGGGTACCGCACACCAGGCTGGCCTGTTCCGCCGCCTGCTACGTCATATGCAAGCTCACCTATTTTCGCCCACGAGCTTGCCAAAGGCAAACGCTTCTTGCCCACCGGTTCTTCGTCAAATCCCCCTTAGACGAAGAAGAGAACCTGCGCTTGGGAGGTGACGACCTGCGAGTAGGCGTGATGGCGTTTGGAGTGCACAGTGACCGGATCGTGGTGATCGAGGGTCCAGTGGGGTACAAGCGGACGTGCTGGGCGCCGGAGGCCAGGGCGCGAGCGGAGGCTGAGGGGTGAGAGAGGCGCTTGAGGGCGATGTGCGCACGGCCGGGCGAGCCATGGCGCGCGGCGCTGCGGCGGCGGGTTCAGCGAAAGCGGTCGGCTGCAGGGGGGATGCCCGTCTCTTTGGCCTTCTTTGCCACGCTGAGCCAATAGAGCAGTGTGTCAGCGCCGCCAATGAGGGAAGGTGTGAAGGCCAGTTCCATGGCAGTGAAGTGGCGATAGACAAGGTTGAGGACCCTGCCTGCAAGGTCAAGTATGGTCACAATCTGCGTCCTACCAATGGGCGCGAGGGGGTTGTCTTGCGGGCTAAGCGTTGTGTTGAGGTCCCTGTGAGCGACGAGCTTGTGCCTGTACTGGAGGACTGGCTGGCAGGCATCCAGGTACTCTCTTAGCAATTCAGGTAGACCGTCGAGTTCTTGACACTTCTCCGCAAGGGTCTGGAGGGACAGGTTGAGCTGCCGCCCGGTGCGGGGTGGGTCACAGAGGCGGCAGATTGACGTCGCCATGTCACGACGAAGGGACTCCTCGATAATGGCGAACGAACCGGAGGCAAGGTCAGACAGCAAGCCGGTGCTTCCTTCGCCAACGTACAAGCCGTTATAGAATTGCCATTTGAGGTAGAGCGATGCTACTTCCTGGCACAACCACATGAATATCGGCCGGATGTCTCGGGGCAGAACCGGGTTGTAGCCAAAGTCTTCGTCGTCCATTGCAGAATCCCTTCGAAGAGCTGTCAATCCTAGGAGGGGCAACTGCTCCGGCGCCTGTCCCGTGGCCTTGAGAGCCTGCTTGAACGTGGCTCCCTGGTGGCCCTAGCGCGCGGACCCACTCGTATTTGCACCCGCCGGGTCGGCATAGCAGCGGGTACACAGTTTTCTTCCACGAAGGGTGCCCAGAAACCTTCCCTTGCCTTCTTGATAATAGATGTCGCCTGGTGCTATTGGCCTTCCGCAAGAATCGCAGGTGTGGAAGACCCTGGCCTTAGTCTGGCCAGCAGGGGTAGCGAAAGGTTTGTTGGCCTTGTGGTTGGTCGATACTGGTATCCTGTCGAACCCTGGGAGTTTCTTCTGCATGGTTTTCTCCGGTTGCGCCGTGGCCACGGTGCTCGCGTGCATCAGGTGGACTACCGCATTTGCCGCTCATTGCCGCGGCGGGCGATACAGGGCTACTGGTCGAGGGGCAACTGCTCTGGGCCCTCGGCCTTGGCCTTCGGAGCCTTCTTGAACGTCGCCCTCTGTTGCCGCACCGCCGGCATGTCGATCGTCTTTCCGGCCAGCAGTTCTTCGACGGTCAGGATCTGCAGGAGCGGGTGACGTGTCTTCCACCCCGGAGGGTCATAGAACCCCGCGCTGGCGGCCTCAGCTCGCATGGGCTGACCAGCAATGGCCGTGAGCTTTCGTTAGTCGTCGCGCCTTCCGCACAACCACTCCTCTAGGTCGCTGGTCAGCCTGTCTTTGTCTTCTGATCCCTCTGGAATCTCTCCTCAGCCATTGTGTTCGTATGTGCCCGTCACTAGTCTGGAAACAAGTCCTCCGAGGTCGACACCCATCCCATGAAGGTGCACCGCTCGAAGAAGGTGATCAACCAGACAGAGTGTATCGTTGGGTCATCTACTACCTGATACCTATAGTCGACAATGTCCTTCTCCCGGTGGTCGTACAGCATGCTGTCGCGCAATTCCTGCGGAACTCGATATTTCAACACATCGGTCCAGACCATCCTGTCTGAGACAGGTGACATGATACGGTGATAGTGGCACAGGCCTCGTATCACCTTCCGAAGGACTCTCATGACCCTGTCATCCTCACCTGGAAAGACAGCGTGGCGGTCGCCCTCGTCTGTCTGCACCGGCCTCATTTGGGTCAGGACGTCGAGCGCACGTTTGACACCATCTGGTTGCTCGAGGCTAGGTAGGACCTTGGTCTCCCACAGCTCGCGGACTGGTGGACTAGGATCGCCTGACACTACCAGCATATTCCGGAAATGCGCCTCGTCGTCTGAAAAGCCTCTATTGCATCGTGCACAAGCGGGAACAGTCATCCTCTGGATTGCAGAACCGCTCTTCGAGGGAGGATAGAGGCACTTAGGGAAGACACGTTCCTTTTCGAGCTTGGCCGTCGATGCCCCGCAATATGCACATCTCTTCAGCTTCATCCGCTGTTTACATCCTCACCTGAGTAGATGAACGAGCTCAGGGGCTAGCTCTTGAGCAACGAGGGCTAGTTCTTCTGCGTTGGACTTGAGTGTCATGGTCCACCTCACCATATCGCTGCGGGTTAGGGCAAGGGCCGTACGTCGAAAGTTGCCACGAAGTGCTCATAGATGCGCATGATTTCCGGTTCGGTATCGGCGTCTCCACTTGCCTCGATGTAGAAGGCGCGGTCCTCCGTCACCAAGAAAGTCTGATAGCCGACGATTCCGTGCGTGTCATACTCGCCGCTGCCTGTGGTGATGACTTCGACAGCCTTGTATCCATCCACCTGCACCATCTGAGGATCGCCCACTATCTCTACAGGCATCATTTCTGCCCAGTCTCGGATGTACTCCATGTATTCCTCGTCCGTGGGCATTTCCTCCGGTCCAAGTTCGACCCCAGGAGGCGCGGTCATCACGAGTACAGTGATCGCCCGCCGCTTGACCCGATCACCCTCTGGCGGGAGGAATCCCGTTATCTTCCCCTCCAGCGGCTCGCCGGTCACCGGATTGCGATTGTCTCTGACCTCGGTTTCCCACCCCGCAGGATACTCAGCCGCAAACCCCAGCTCGGCGTTGGAGTACCCGACGTAGCTAGCCGACTGCGTCCCTGGCGTCGCGGATTCCCGGCCTGCTGAGGACAATAACACGTCGATGATGAGCTCATCGAATACTTGCGCAAGGTCCCCAGCTTGGACGACGGGGTTCTCGCCCAGCACGTACATGACGGCGACGTAGGCGCCGACGACATCTCTTCGAAAGGCAACCATGTCCAGGCGGACCGGCAGGCCTCCCTCCGCGCTTTCAACTGCAAAGGTAAACCCCGCGGAGGCATCGCCGATTCCATCCAGACCGGGTAGCACTGCCTCGTCCAGGAGTTCGCCGAGGCCCATTGTCGGTAGCACCGACTCCAGGAGGAACTCCGGTCGCTGCAGCAGTGCGTCGTTCTGGACTTGGTCAAAACGGTCCGGTAGGAACTGGACGGCGCCGAGGACAAACTGATACTCGTCAGGCTCAATAAAGAGGCACGCGGCTCTTATTGGCCATTGCTCTTCGGCAGTACCCTCGTTGAAAACGTCTAGGTCGTCGATGACCTCTTCTTCGAAGCCCGACGGCAGGTCGTCAAGTGACAACAACATATCCGAGAAATCCAAAGTCACAGGACTAGGCGTTGGGCTTGCTATGGGCGTGTTCGTCGCTGTATGCGAGGCGGTAGGAGCCGAAGTTGAGGTCGCCGCTGTCGCGGAGGAGGCTACCCCGTCGGGAGGCCGCTTGCCTACCACGAATGTGGCCGTGAGGACCGCAATCGACGCTGGGATTGCGAGCGCGAAAAGGCATGCTCCTGCGCGGAGCCACACTCGGTGCCTAGGTGACGTCCGCGCTCTGATGAACAGGAAGAAGGGTATATATACGAGGCCTATGGCAATGCCGTAGTGAACTGCTTGGGTGACCGCAATGGTAAGGTTGTGCGGTTGCAGCAGGTGGATCAGGCCCTCGTCTGGAAACTCAAGACCAAGCAGGATGTCCGTGAGGGTATAGGGTGGATTGCCGAAGAGAAACTCCGTGGCACTTGGCGCGAATGCGTGCCCAACGGACCATTGGTGAAGCAGCCAACTGAAGAGAACAAATCGCTGCGCGCCAAAGAGGAGTGCGGCGAGGAAGAGAATGGCACAACCGAACCTGCCGAAGACCTCATCCTGCTTGTCGTGAGACTGTGGCGACGACGTCTGCGTCACTGAGCCTCCCCTCCGTTTGCAGGTTGAATACGCATCTAGGGCGCGACGGACAGTCTTCACCCCGTGAGAGACAGGGGACTTGGGTGGGTCGGCATAGTGGGAGAATCGAAGTCAGTAGATTGTATCACAGTTGGGGAGACAGCGCAACACACGTTCTTGACACATAAGGCAGCGGGGGCGAAGGGATGTTTTAAGGCTTTGGGTACTTGACAAAGTAGAACAGTTGTTCTATACTGAGCATGTAATCGGTTGTGGGCTCAGGGTCATCAAGTGTAGACGGTTGCGGTAGTGGGTAGGGAACGATGGTAGAGGCGATGGCGGAGCGCGTGAGGCTGGCGCTGGAGACGGACCTTTCGGCGCGGGGCGGGTACGCGGTGACGCTGATGCGGGCGGGGGACACGCTGCACGGGTAGCGGTTCCCTGCTGAGGTGCTGAGGGCGGCGGTCCCGCGGTTCGAGGGGGCGAGCTGCTTCGTGGACCACGTGGGCTGGTTCCAGGAGGCGGCAAGCCTGGGGAACCTGGTGGGGGTGATCAGCGAGGTGGCGTGGAGCGAGGCGGAGGGCGGGTTGACCGGGCGGCTGCGGCTGTCCAACACGCCGGCTGGAGATTGGGCCCCGGCCGCCCAAGAGCTCGGGCAGTGAGCAACTCAATCGCCTACGCTGACAGTTCCCAAGGTGATGGCGCTTCCCAGGGGCGCTAGTGATGGATATTCGTATGCACCGGCCACGAGCGTGACCTCGTCTGCTGTTGTTTCGCCCGGGACGGAGAGCACGTGCACGTCCAACAGGGTCTCCCCAGACTGCCAGAGGCTCGAGGGGTAATACTCCTGCCCGGGGCGATGATCGCTCTGGGCAATTGCTTGCCCGTGCTCGTCCAACAGGTGCACGTACGTGTGGTAATCCGTCGAGAGGTCCTGCTCGACACGCCAGTATAGGCTGACCTGCAGCTCCTCGCCCGGCACAGGCTCGCCCGGATGGAGGTCGTAGCCGACGAGGGTGAGACTGCCGTCGAGCGTCGTACCTATGGCGTGCTCCGGCGGCCCGGCGATGGCAGGTCCCATGACCTCAATCAGGGAACCGAGGGGTTCCATCCGGTACTTGATCTCCAGCCCTGGCATGGGCTTCACGAGATAGATGGGCCTGTCGACGTCCAGCACACCGTCCAAGACCCGCACCACGTTGGCATACTCGTCCCCAGGCAGCATGAGGGGGAACACAGTCAACAGATCCGGGCGCCGGCCCTCCACGTGCTGGAGATAGAGCAGGGGGGTGATCTCGTTGCGGTCATTGGACACCAGGATCGCCCCCTGAGGAATCGGCTGCGCCAGTATCTCCTCCGCCCACTCCCGGGCGCGGTAGTCCCTGCTCTTGTCCACGGTGGGGTAGTTGGTCCAGAACGCGGTGATCGGAAGCAGCGCCAGGAGCGCAAGAAGTAGGTAGTACCCAGCGCGCCTGCCAGCGGCGAAGACACCCTGTCCAGCGCTGCGGACCACGTCGACCAGCCAGGCCATGCCCACGGCCATGAAGAGAACGAAGATGATGTAGGAAGGCGTGTAGAAGACGTGGATGTCGCCGACGTTGTAGACCAGGGTGAAGCCCACCAGGGCAGCGTAGGAGAGAGCCAGCAAGGCCAGGCAGCGGCGCGCAAGGGAACCCCTCAGCCCCAAGACCAGCTTTGCCAGGCCCACCACTCCCAACGCCACCCCGGCCAAACCGAACTGCCTCAGGAGCAGTTCGGTGGCTGAGGAGAGACCTTCGAGGAGCGGCGCCTGCACCCCCAGTTCCCCTCTGAACATCTCCCCCATCACGAAGGCCAAGAAACCGCCCAAGGTGTTGTCGTACAGGCTCAGCGTACGGTCCGGCGCCAGTTGGACGTGCAGGTAGGGCGTCACCGGCGCGCGCCAGGGGATGTACAGGTAGAGTACCTGCGGAACCGCCACCAGGGCCAGCAGACCGAGCAGGAACCCGGCCTTCCGGAAGACCGAGCGGTCGGTCAACCACACGAAGAGTAGAGCGGAGGGCAAGAATAAGATCATGGTGCGGTGGTGGGTGAGGCTGAGGCCGTAGATCAGGGCGGCCAACTCAAGGGTACGGGGAGACCTGGACTCGGACCAACGCAGCAGCAGGAGCAGCACGAGCACCACGAAGAGGCTGTTGAGTGCGTAGACCTCGGCTCTGAGCGCCTGCGACCAGAAGGTGCGAGACACGGCCAGCGTCAGTGTCGCCAGGATGGCCACGGCGCGGGTCTGCGCCTCCGGGCGGCGGGGCAGGGCGGCGTCCAGGACCTTGAGCGCGAGTGGGTACGTAAGCCCCACCGCTGCTGCGGCGAAGAGCGCAGAAAGGAGGTTGATCCGATAGGCTGCGTCTCCCAGAGGCAGGAGATGGGACCACAGCCAGCCCACGATGACGTACAGTGGGTATCCCGTAGGGTGGACCACGCCGAGGATGTTGCAGGCCAGCTGGAACTCCGCCGGATCGGCCATCAAGAGGGTGGGCGCCGCGGTCTTGACATAAAGCAGAAGACTGCCCAGCGTGAGAGCGATAGCAGTGGTGGCGTTCCCGAGGGAGGAGAGCCGGCGAAAAGGGATCATCGTAGCTCGATGTTGACGTAATCCACCGCAACGGAGAGGGTCCGGTCATCGGGATTCCTGCCCACGTGCAGGTAGGAGTTACCCTCAGCGGAGGCCTCCAGAGCCGTGCCCCGCGCGGCTCCCTTGACGCCGATGATGGCGTGGGAGAGGTGTTCGGTTCCGCGCAGGTCTAACTCTGCGCCCAGGGAACGCAGGGCCTCGACGGCTTCCTCGGTCAGATTGGTGGCTCCGTCATCCCTAACGGCGACGGCAACGATGTACCCCTCAGGTATGGCAGCCACGAAGTCGGCCAGATCCTGCGACTCGAACTCATTGGCGAAGGTGTCGAAGCCCGCCGTGTCGATGACTGCTCCCGTCTGAGGGTGCATCACCGCCAGGTTGTAGCCTCGACGATGGGTTGAGGCGTCTTCGTCACTCACGGTGATATAGGCGAAGTCGCCCGCATCCAACCCGGCGCTATTGACCGTGATCTCCACGGGGGAGGTCACCCCAGTGTTCCCAATGGCGAACTGGCCGGGGAGCGTTTCCCGAGGGGAAACCGCGTAGGCGAACTCCAGCAGGATCTCGTTGAGGCCCTCCTTCAAGTACGCTGCGGGCATGGAGAGGGTGTGCTCTTCCCAGTAGCGACCGATGGAGAATACCTCAGGCAGTCTGTGCCCGTTGACCAGCACGCCCATCGTTTGCTGCGGTGCGCCCTCGTAGGCGAAAGCCAGGGCGCGGAAGTTGAGTTCGTAGTCGCCCATCTGCCGCAGGGGGAAGAAGATCTGAGCGCTCCGCGCGTCGGCCCAGCTGGCGGTGGCATCACCGATGATCTCGTCGCGGCTCCACCCCTCACCCTGGTACAGCCAGCCTCCTTGCGTTCCGAAGTCGATGCTGACCTCGGTGCGAGCTTCTGGCTGTTCCACCCGGTAGACGGTGAGCCCGCGCTCGTCCTCGTAGATCCTTTGGGCAGGGAACACCTGACGCGCATACTCCTCAACTTGAGGGCGGGTATCGGAGTAGGGTGGGCGACCGGGTACGATGGGCTGGAAGACCAGATAGCGGATGTCGAAGAAGTAGATCAGGTCGTCTACGAACGTGCGGTCCAACTCCACTCGTGCAGCGTCCACCTCTTCGTATAGTTCCACCTTGGCGATGGAGTCGAAGATGGGCACGCGTCGGAAGTAGTCGAACTTGAAGGGTGGGTTGCGGGAGATATTCCCCGAGGGGAGCCGCTTCTCGTGGACGGTCTGGTAATACTGGGCCTGCGTGCGCTCCACTCCAAAGACCCCGAAGCTGTTTCGCCAGCCGAGGGGAAACTCCAGGATGGAGAAATCGCCGGGCTCTTCAGCGAGATCATGATACCACTGGGGCACTCTGGCGTCGGTAAGCGGCACAGGAACTGCAAGATGCTCGAACAAGACCAGACACGAGAGTAGCGCCGACATGCCCAGGATCAGCCCCCGCCTGTTCAACCTGCGCAGGATGGCCTGACAGGCGAAGCCCACCAGCACCGCCAGGCAAAGCATGAGCATTTCGCTGAAGCGGTTCGGCACCCGGTTGGCCTTCACCACGGGTACATAGTGGAGGAGAATGAAGGGCAAGGGCACGTTGACCAGCAGCCCATCCAGATCGAAGACCGAACGCCCGTTGATGTGGAGGAGTGGGCCCATGGCCAGAATCCCCGAGACAAGCGCGCCCACCGCCCAGGGTTTGACAGTTCTCCAGTATCTCACCGCCGCGACGACGGCCAGGAAGATCACCACCCACCCCAGGAACACGGTGTTGACGTCCACGAAGCGGGCCGTTCCTTCCCTGACGGCGATCAACTCCCCCCTCCAGTCTGTGCCGAAGAGGGGATGCAGAGCTGTGGGTGTGGTGAACCCGAACAGGTCCACCAGCAGCTTCTCAGAGTGGCCCCAGCCCGCCAGGGCGTACTCACCCTTGAAGAACTCCCTGATGACGGGATAGCCAACAGGCGAGTAGGTTACGAGCCAGGTTAGGAGCAAAAGGGCCATACGTTTCGCGAAGTCCAGGTTGACGATGCGTTTCCATCCCGCGAAGCCCAAGATGATCACGGTGAAGAAAGCCAGGAAGACCCCGAAGCTCATCTCGCACAGAACTGCCAGCGTGGCGAAGACGCCCGCCAGCACTGCGTTGCGCCACCGCCTCTCGTTCACCGTCTTGATCAGGAAGAGAACGTAGAAAGGTATCCACTGGCTGCCCACGAAATTGTAGTGACCCAGGGCAGCGTAGATGAAGTGGTACGATCCGAAGGCGTATACCAGTCCGCCGACGAAGGCTGCGCCTTGGAGCGTGAGGGCATCTCGCGTGCCGTTCTCCCTCTTCTGTCGCAACAGGTAGTACAGCAGAAGATAGGTCCCGTATCCAGAGAATGTCAGCGCAAAGACGTTGATCAGATTGGCGATGGCGGGCAGAGAGAGAAAAGGTTGCAGAGGGAGAGACGTCATCGCGTTAAAGAGGTTGTACGTGTAGAGGACCAGGCTGATGCCCAGCGGGTAGAAGATGTGACTGGAGAAGAGAGGGTTGGAGTGCAGATTGAGCAGCGAGTACCGGAACCACCACGTGTTCCAGATGAAGGTGTACTCGTCAAAGGCCCAGACGTCGGTCCCCATCACGTGGGTGTTGAAATGAGTGATCAGGGGATAGGTGAGAAGAAGGGTCAAGACGGCGTAGAGGGCGACGACGACGGGTTGTGTTATGGCTCGTTTGCGCATTGATGTGGCCAAGGGAGGCCTCCCGGCAGCTGCTAGCTTGGTGCTAATCTTATCACAGCCAAGGGGTCAGGGCAACGGAGAGGCGCGAAGCTGGAATAGCTGCGCGTGACGGCCCCGGGCTCCTCCGAGCGACTAGGGTTGGGTGTACAGGGTCAACCGTTCGGCGCCAAAGCTGCGGTGCTCGGCCGACCAGCCTCGCTCCGTGAACCAGAGATCGAGGGAGTTTGTGTGTGGCGGCAGATCGCCGGGGATGAGCCAGATTCGAGGGTGTCTGGCACCCAGAGCATCCAACAGGGTCAGGGTGTCGTCGGGCAAGGGCCCCTCTCCCTCAAAGAGCCCGTAAGAGGTCAGGCGCCCCTTGTAGTGGTTCTGCAGAATCGCCGTCTCTGGGGGAGAGTTCTGGATGATGGCGTCATGCGCCTCGGAAGAGGCCTGTAGGTTTTCGAGCATCTGCACGTAGTCGCCATGACCATCGTTCTTGTAGCGAGCCAAGAGCAGCGCGGTTCCGCCAACGATGAGTAGAGGGAGCAGCACGAACACGTAGATCCCGTTCTTCGCGCGGCCGGTAGACTCGCGCACCACAAGCGCCAGGACCGAGCCACAGAGGAGCACCAGGAGCAGGCTCGCAGCCAGAGATAGCCAATCGAGGGTGAAGCCAGGGCTGGTCTGCACCCACGCGAAGTCGAGGTTCTCGGGCTTGAGGAAAGCCAGAGTGCCCCACAACTGTCCGTAGCGAGGATGGAAGAAGGTGATAGGATCGAAGAGCGGGAGTCCCGTCTTGAGGAGCGCCTCCTGGTGGTGGATGAAATGGACGCTCAGCCCCGGCAACTGGACAGCCGCGCTCACTGCGAGTAGAGCGCAGAACGCAGCTCTCGTCTTGCCTTGCAGACGTTCCACCAGCGGGGCCAGGATGATACACAATAATGGTATGATGGGGAGGAGGAAGCGCGGGCCCCAGGCGAAGCCGCCGTGCCACATGAACCACTTGCCGTACAGCATGATGTAGCACCCTGCCGTGAGGAGAAAGAACACGCTCTCCGTGCGGTGGCGGCGGACAAAGTGAGGCAGGGCAGGTAGACAGGCCAGCAGGATCGGGCAGAAGAAGATGAGACCGCGGCCCGGGCTCACAAGTAGTCCCAGTATGCCTGTCATCCAGGGGGCGGAGAAGGATTCCTCCGGCAGATAGCCCGTGATCACCGGGCTGCCGAACCGCAGGTAGTTGTAGGCAGCCAGGAGGGCGCCCC
>Ga0307379_10012923_pt1 | contig 10850 bp, 8 predicted proteins | sample UN2MG_FD_202237 | JGI IMG/M metagenome (GOLD analysis project Ga0307379, IMG submission 202237) | Soil microbial communities from Risofladan, Vaasa, Finland - UN-2 | ecosystem: Environmental > Terrestrial > Soil > Coastal area > Acid sulfate soil | place: Finland: Risofladan, Vaasa | collected... | reverse complement strand
CTTTTGTCCGCCTGAGAATTCATGTGGATATCTATCCAAATGTTCTTTCTCTAAAGAAACTTCTTCCAAAAGTCTTAACACATGCTTTCTAAGTTTAATTTTATTAGTGATCCCCAATATATTTTTCAGCGGCTCTGCAATGATATCTACTACTTTCGATTGAGGGTTTAATGAAGCATCAGGATCTTGGAAGACTATTTGAATACTTTTTCTTATAATACGTGAATAATCTTTTGGAAGTAGTTCTTCTTTTAATAATAATTTACCTGAATTTTTCTCTACTAATCCTAGAATTGCTAAAGCTACCGTTGTTTTTCCACATCCACTTTCTCCAACTAATCCAACAGTTTCACCTGCTTTAATATTAAAAGAAACACCATCAACCGCTTTAACAGCACCTATTTGTTTTCTTAAAATACCTTTAAGAAGAGGATAATGAATTTTTAAATCTTCAATGTCTAATAGAGCTTCACCTTTTTCAAGAGCTGTCATTTCTTCTATATCATATTGAGGGATTGTTCTATATAAAGCCTGCTTAAGGATGATTGCTATAATAATAGAAATAATCCAGGAAATTAAAATAATTTGAAAGATATCATAAAAAACATCAGCTGGGTTTATAAGAAAATTTATTGAAATATAAATCAACCCTGGAATAGCAACTATTAAACCAATCAAATTTGTTGCTTCATAAACTAATTGGATTTTACTTCCATATTTTGTGAAAAATACAGTAATACTAATCGTTAATACAATACCGATAAAATAATCTAAGAGATAAATCGTCATTTCATCTTCAGGCAAAGAAATCAAACTGGTTCGGAATACCATAAAAAAAAGATTAATGAAAATACCTATTCCACTTAGAATAACTTGAATTATTGTAATTGTAATGAGAGAGTTTTTTATATCTTTATTATAAAGTTTTATGTACACCAGCGTACCTATAAAGATATTAGAAATAATCACAAAGATATCAACTACATTAAACACATAAAAAAAATTAAAATTAAATAGAAAAAAGGAAATAAAAATTCCTAAAAGATTGAATATTAACCAAGTAAGATTTAAAATGATTAACTTCATAAAAGGAGTTTTTTTTTTTAATGTTAGAGAAAAACCGTTCGTATAAGTTTCTAACTTCAGTATATATTTATTATATGATTTTTGTAAAACAATTCCAATTATAAAAACAGCAAATACAACAATTAATTGAATCGAAGGTTCATTTCTAATGTTTTGTAATAACAAAATTAATCACGCTCTATAATTATTTTTTATTATCTCTTTTTTATATAATCTTTATATTCAGGATCATAGAGATGACACGCTACATAATAATTTGGGTCAACTTCTATACTTTTTGGGATTATTGAATCACAAATTTCAAATCGATATTGACATCGTGGATGAAAACGACAACCTGAAGGAGGATATATTAAATTAGGAACTGTTCCAGGAATAACTTCTAATTTCTCTTTTTCTTCTCCTACTTTTGGAATCGATTTCAAGAGAGCTTTAGTATATGGATGTAAGGGCGATTTGAATAGTGTTTTTCTTAATCCATATTCCACAACGTAACCACTATACATCACTGCGACTTTATCACTAACCTTAGAAATAATTCCTAAATCATGTGTAATAAATAATATTGAAGTTTCATACTTTTTCAATAAATCCTTCATAAGTTTTAGTATTTGATTCTGAACAGTCACATCCAAAGCAGTTGTGGGTTCATCTGCTATCAATAAACTTGGACTACACGCAAGAGCCATAGCAATTTGGACCCTTTGTCTCATGCCTCCACTTAATTCGTGAGGATAGAGGTCATAGATGCTTTCAGCATTAGGAATATTTAAATCTTTTAACATTTTTACCGCCCAATCACGAGCAATTCCATGCATATTTTTATTGGGGTACTTTAAAGCTTCTAAAGTCAATTCGTTTTCCATGTTCAGAATATAAACCTCAGATATCTGTTTTCCTATTTTAAAAACAGGATTTAAGGAAAGTAAAGGATCTTGAAAGATCATCGTTATTTCTTTTCCACGATATTTTAACATTTCTTCCTGATTTTTTTTCAATAAATCCTCTCCTTTATAAAAAATCCGTCCGGCTTCAATTACACCAGGGTCTCTTATTATTTGAAGAATAGATAATGCTGTGACCGTTTTTCCACAACCTGTTTCCCCTACTAGCCCTAATACTTCACCTTTCTTTATCTCTAAAGATATTTTCTCTAAAGCTTTCACGACTCCTTCTTCCGTGTAGAAATAAGTTTTAAGATCTTCAACTTCCAAAACAATATCTTTCAGCTCTTCCTTGCGATCTTCTTCCTTCTTATTGATTGCCTCTTGAAGTCTATACTTGCTTATTTCCCCACTTTCAGGTAAATATTTATATTTTAGGAAATAAAAAAATAAAACATTATAAATTCCAATATTAGTAATTATCTGAACTCGAAAATCTAAGAAAAAACCACCAAAATCGAAAAAATTACCTAAATATGCCACAAAAAGAAAGATGAGGAAGGACCATAAAAAGTATGTAATAAAACAACTAATGATCATTGCTTTTTTTAACACAGGTTTAACTATTCTAGTTTCTATATTTCTCATTCTATTCATAATATAAGTGAAAATAAAACAAAAAGATACGATTCCAAATTCATTCATAAAACTAAGATAAAAAATATCGTTAAACTCTACTGGTGAAAGGATTAATGAGATGATCGCTTTATCAAGAGGTTCTATGTATAATGAAATGTTTAATATGTTAAGTAGATCTATAAAGAAAAACAACAAGGATAGTGCTAAACATAAAATTACATATAGTTTGGTCCATTTCTTAAAATCATTACTGATTTTTCGATTTTTCCTTGACGCTAATAATCTATAAAATTGAGCGAATAATAGAACTCCTACACCAAATAGAACGGTATCTTTAGACAACGCTGTAAAAATATCATGGAAAGATTCTAACATTTGGAAGAGAATCTTAATCCCAAATAATATTCCAAAACAAATCAAAGAACTTATTCCCGCACTTCTGCCAAATGTTTTTTCATCAATTCTAAACTCCCTTGGAGTAAGTCTATAAATAATATAAAAACCTAAAATTAGAAGTATTATTAGAACAATAGCCTCTAAAAACGCCATTACCGGATTAATATTAACATATATCTGAAATATCATTTTTTTCTTTTTTTTCTTTATTTAATATTTAATTATATTTTTAATCTAGGATCTATAGCATCTCTTAAACCATCACCAATTAACATTGCCGAAATTGAAAAAAGACCCGTGCATATACCGGGTATTAAAAAGGCAAGGATATTTTCCTGATAAATATTACTCCAAGCAATATCTTGCCCCCAGTTTGGAATTTGGGCGTTAACTAAGCCGAGAAACGAAATCGCGGCTATTCCTAGCATAGTAATTGCCATCTGCCCAAAAAAAGTTAGAATCATAGGAGGTAATGCATTTGGAAGAATATGTGAAAACATAACTTTAAATTTTAATGCCCCTCCTGTTTTAGCAGCCTTAATGTAGAGCATTTCTCTTATTTGCAAAACTAATGATCTCATGAATCTTAAATTTCCAGCAATTGCAAAGGCTCCCCAGATCATTAACATGTCTATCAAATTTAAACCTAAAATCTGTGTTAAAATTAAAACTATTACTAAAGTTGGTATTGAATATATTAAATCCACAACTCGCATTAGAACATAATCCACTTTACCTCCAAAATATGCTGAGATAATCCCTAATATTAATCCTCCACCAACAGCAAGTCCAGTAGGCATTAGAGCCATAAGTAATGAAGTTCGAGCCCCCCACAACATTCTTGCTAAAACATCGTACCCACTTCTTGTAGTTCCTAATGGATGCCCTGGACTCGGAAGCAAATATGGAACACCCGGAACTGAGGGAGGTACCATATCCTGTAGAGGAAATCTTGTTAGCCAGGGAACAAATATGCCCATGAATACAAAACTTAAAATAATTAAAGCACCGGATATTGTCAAAGTAGTAAGTAAATGACGAAAAAACCTTCTTTTAGATTTTATCTTCTCAATTTCATATTCTTGCTCAGAGAATTCAGGAACTCTCCAACCCGGAAGTAGATAAAAAATGATTAATAATAAAATTCTCGGCTTATCATTTTTTTTCTTTTTTTCTTTTTCTATTTCAATCAAAAAAATTACCTTTATTTTATAATTAAACTTTTTTAAGCATAGATAATACGAGGATCAATAATAGTGTACATTACATCAGCAATTAAATTGCTACTTAATAGGATTATTGTAGCAACGATTACACATCCATTTATTAGTGAAATATTACCTGAGATTATCGAAGTAAAGAAAGTGTCCCCAAATCCAGGGTATTCAAATATATATTCAATAAATATAGACCCCAATAGAATAGTAGCAGTCCCTCCAATGATAAGATTACTTGTTGGAATTAAAGCATTACGAAGTGCGTGTTTATTAATTATTTCTTTTTCAGGAACTCCTTTAGCACGTGCGGTTCTTATGTAGTCCTGATTTAACACATCCAGCATGCTAGACCTTGTTTGTCTTGTAATACCAGCAAGACTTACTAAGGTCATCGAAAGCGCAGGAAGTATGAAGTGAGCTATTGTATCCCAAAAATAGATAGGCTCATTGAATATAATACTATCAATAAGTCTAAATTTTGTGCCATATGTATATATAGAAAACATTATTGGAACAATTCCAATAATGCAGATTAATATTCCTGAAATAAGCATAATTATATAATTTTTAGATGCTGGTTTGTCCTGTTTCCTGAGTTTATTACCACGATAGATTAGGTAAAATCCTCCAATCATTAAAATAAATAACAATAACATGACGATCAAACTAGATGGAGGTGGTATAGCAGTTGGAAAAGAAGGATCCAACAACACATTATTAGCTTTATAAATGCCAATATCGAACTCAAAAAAGGTTGCTTCAAATAATACCCTACCAAATAAATATTGAAGCAATATGGCGATCCAAAAACTAGGAAATCCAGCACCAATTACTGCTAAAGATCGAATCATAATATCTTTCTTCTTTTTCCTATTTTTTGCAGATGCACTCCCTAGTTTAACAGCAATTATAGGTATTATAAAAAGGGGAATAATCATCATCTCAAGCGTTCTTGGAAGAACTGTTATAATTATATCAGTAACCAACCAACCCTCAAATTTACCGCTATAAGATTCCCCCCAATTACCTGTAAAAAAATCTCGAAAGTAATTTAAAAATTGAACGTAAATCGGATCATTTAACCCCAATCTTTCCATTTCATCGTAATAAATTTGCATATCCCATCCAGTTACCTCCGATGCCAAAGGATTTATCGCCATTGCGTGAGATAAAAAAAATGTTATAGTTAAAACAGCAAATAACATTGGAATCATCATGAGGATTCTTTTAATAATATATTTAACCATATTAGTAGACTTTTTCGCCATTTCAATTCACCTTTTTAAATTTCCTGTAGTGTTTTAACATATTTCTTCAAATACATGCCGGATAGTGCTCCACCTATATTTATCCCAAATAAAATCAATAAATTGATATACCCCTTGATAGATACAAATTGAAGTACGAGCGGTTCAAAAGAAAATCCAAACATGATAAAATAAAAAAAGAAACCTTCAAAAACAATAAGAATGATTAACCATAAAGATGCCCTAATTCCATAATGCGCAATATCCTCTTTATAGGTTAACCAAAAACAAACAAAAAATAATATTAACCAAGGTAACATGAAACTCGCTAAAAAATATTCATATGTCCAAAAAATCATTGATTTTACGGTTTCGGGTATAATTGTAAAAGAAAACCAATCAATTCCCTCGTCAAACATAAAAAAATTAACAATAATACCATAATATGCAAGAAGTACAATTATATATGCAAAAGTAACCCGTCCTTGTCGTCCCCAGTCTATTTTCCAACTTCCTTTATCCTTACTATTGTTTGGCATATTGAGTTATCTATATCAAAATTCTTTCAAATATTATGTAATAATTAAAAAATTAAATTTGTATTTAACAATTATGAGTTTATTTTTTCTATTTTACATATGTAATTCTTAGACCTCTAGAATAATAAATTTAAATACTTGATAGAATAGGTTAGTAAATATATCTAAAAATCTATAAAAAATAAATTAAAAAAAGGAAAAAAAAATGAAAAGAAATAACGTAAGATTTTTCATACTTTTTATGCTCGTTAGTTCTATGTTCTTAGGTATAAGTACTATATCGGTTAGCGCAACATCCTCACAATTAAGGACTAGTGCTCTCGTTCAAGCAGAAGATAATTGTACAATGATTGCAGTAGTTGGAGGTAGTGAATTTAAATCTTGGGGTCCTACAACCTGGGAATTCAGTCTTGGAAGTGCTTGGATGGTTGGAGGCCAAGGTGGAGCGCCGAAAGGACATACTTTAGAGAAGTTATTTGAGATTCGAGACATTGACGAGGCGCCTTATTTCGAATATACGCCGGTGCTCGCAACAGGTTATACTGTCGAGGAGTATTGGCCTTCGGAAGAGAATAGTTTCGGTTGGAACAATACTGGAGGATTCCGTGTTATAAATATTACCCTTCGCGAAAATGTTATATTTCACGATGGCTCAGAATGGAATGCTACGGTTGCTAAATGGAATATTGATCGCGCATATGTACTAACAGGAAATTTAACGGGTTCGGAAGGAGCAGGTCATAGTGATATTATGGGGCACATGACTTATAAACCTGGTATAGACTACAAAGATTTCTATACTCCATCCTGGAATCACTCCTATACTTATAGTAATGATCCTGTTAATGGATTGCCTCAAGCACCTCAATACTATGGTAAAGATAACGACCCTAATAAGAGTTGGACTAATGTAAGTAAAACATTAAAAGATGGGAGCTTCCCAGTCTTTAATAAAACACTTGTTGTAAAGAGTGCTGATGAAACTGCGAGTGGAACAGGTGGAACTATTCAAATAGAACTCAATGCTTTTTCGACAGATCTTAGATTAATAGCTTGGATCGCAATGATCTCAATGGAACAATATAGCGATATGTTTTATACCCAAATACAAGATATATTTGATTGGACTGGTGATCAACTCGCTTGTGGGACCGGCACTTATGAAGCTGTAGAAGTAGACAAAACAAATCAAATAATGAAATTGGAGCGATTTGATGATTATTGGAATTTTACTGGATTGAGAGCTGCGGGTAAGATGATAGTTAAAGAAGGACTTATCTCATATATTACTGGTGATACTGATGGTCAATTAGTAACGACTGTAATGACATCTGGAGATGCTGATTTCGCCCTAGATGGACCTTACGGTGAAATTTTTGAAGAACAACTACAAGCTTCACCTTTGATTGAATATACTGACACTGGGACTGCCGACAGCATAGAGCAATTGGACTTCATACTGCCAAATACGGATGCGGCGTTTAGAATAGCTGTATCTTATGCGTTCAATTATACTAAATATTTAGTTAGTATTAAAGAGGGAAAAGCAATCCGTTGTGATAATTTAATGGGGGAAAATAGCGTTTATATCAACCATAGTATTGTGGGATCCTATCTTGATCTTGCAATCGCGCGGAATGCCCTTCTTAATGACCCAACCTATGGTTCTGTACTAAATTTTGCAGGTATTGATGGAAGTAGTACAACAGCAGAATGGAATACCTTTGCAGACAATGTCGGGACTTTAAATGCTACTTCTAAGGAACTATTTACATTTAACTATCTACATGACATCTATAACGTGGACTTTACGAGTATATTAGAAACTAGTATAGCAGATATTGGCATGGTATTTAATAAATCTGGAGCAACACCTGCTAATCCCTATGGCGATTGGAAGACCCTCAGTCTTTGGGGGATGTGGTATCCGATGTTGTTTGATAGGCAAGCACAGTATGATGCTGATTTAGAAGCTTTCTATGTGGATTGGCCTATGCCTAAAACAGATTTAGCATACTTAGATGCCTTTTATACGTATAAAAACATATATTACGGTGGAACGTGGAGTAGCATCCCAGATACTTGGAATTGGGGACTTATTAACGATCCTGTCCTTCAAGAATCGATACGTGCCTTATATTTCCAAAACGAAACAACAAAACTTACAACATACAGTACCATTCAAGAACGGGTCGGAACAGAATTATACACATCAATGTTTATCTCTCAGGATAATCAAGGATATGCTGCGAATAAAAAGTATACGATTGGTTGGTACTGGGGTGGTTTTGACTTTGCTGAAGTCTCGATAGGTCCTGGTTACGAAACGGCAGGAATTCAAGTAGCAATACCCGGATTTTCACTAATTACTTTATTAGGCGTTGTAGGAATCTCTATACTTACTATTGGTATGAAAAAACGAAAGAAATTTTAATTAAAATAAATTTTTTTTTTTTAATTTTAAAATGTTTATAATATCTATACCTATTTTATCACAGTGAGTTATTAGCTCATCTGTAAGTTCTTTGATCATTTCCATAATTCCAGGTTCTCGCTATTTGCGAGACGATTGGAGCATCTCATCCAGAAATAAATCAGGTTTAATGTTGTTAAAATCATTCCACCATGTATTTTTCTTCTTGAAATCATCATTATAATCTTTCGAGTCAATTATAGTTATAACATTTTCTTCAATCAAGATTGAGGGATTTAAAAGTTTTTTTTCATTTTCTTCTAAGTATTTTAAATTCAGTAGCATGCATTCTTGCAAATCATCATAGAACAATAAAGGGATGTATTTTTTTTCTTGTCTCTCTATTCCACCTTTAGTAGTTGTATCTTTAGGCCAATTACTGATGGAATAATCAAATATTTCAATATCAACTAATTCTGGATGAATTTGCTTCTCTGATACTTTTTTGAGTTTTTTATAGTATGTATAGAGTTTCTTTTTATACAGTTTTACAGTAGATTCCTCCCCATCCATCTCCACTAAAATCCGGTTTTGTTCCATTCTTTTCTTACAAATATCTTCTAAAATCTGGCAATATTGAATTGCAGCACTCACGAGATCATCCCCTTCAACATGACTTTTAACCATTGTATGCAGGTATGCTCTTAAAAAAGCAGAGAAATCTTCTTCGAGTCTATAAAGATTTCCATATATAGATCTCGTTGCTTCCCACCACGATATCACATCTTTACTAGATAAAGATTTAAAAATTTTTTGAGAAGAACGTATTTCAGAGAAATATATTAAATTTTTTACTCCGCTATGAAGAAAATGATAAGGGTTAATAACCGCAAGTTGTTCCTCTGAAATCTGAAAGGAAGTGACTTCCCTAGGACGAATAATCACTGATTTTTCACCATTAGATACGCGATCGACACGCATAGGAATTGGAACTATTGGATTTCTTTCGATTGTTTTTATAAGAGAAGATATATACGGACCGTTATATAGAGAAGTATCAAAAGGAAAAATCTCAATATAAAAGAAAAACGGAGCGGCGTCAGATTTATATGATGCAAATTGGTATTGAGTTTTTTTATTGAACAATTATATCACGCTATTTTTTTAAACACTAATTAAAATACCAAAAATATACAATAAGAATGCAAAAAAGATATCAAAAAGGATGCGGAATACCTTATCACCTGATGATACTTCTAACTTTTCATCATTTTTAAAATAAGATTTTATCATACTTTTTCCTATTTGTAAACTTTCCTTAACTCTAGAGCGCTGTACTATCAAGATAATTAAACTAATTATCAATAATGGGCAATATATAAAAATTAAGAGTTGAGTAAAATTACCCCCTCTCAAAAATTCCCAAATAATCACGCTCGATATAATAGAATCAAATGTTTTTGCAATTATCAAAGGTAATAACCATTTTCTTCTTATTATTGTCATTGATAATATTAGACCTATTACGAAAGACTTAATAAACCAAATAATTCCATAGTAGCTCACCGTAAGAATTAAGGGATTTAAAAATAATTCCATAAAAGCAAAGAAAAAAGTTGATATCATTACAGTTGAAATCTTGCTAAAATGTTCGCTCCCTCTTATTGTTATTAAACCCCTAAAAATTGTTTCTTCCGAAAATGATATACTAAATTGAATAACAACTGAAAAGAATAAAAATTGAGCAAAATTGTCTAATAACAGAAATGCGTTTTCTTTTTTAAAAACTAATGAAAAAGCACGAGATGGTATCATATTTGGTAAAGAAATTGAAATTAAAAATTCTAAAGGGATTAATATTAAGAAAAACAATAAAAAACCATAAAGGAGTTGATATACGTAGTTTTTCTTCGTTATACTGTACAGTTTTAAAAAACTTAAGTGAAGCGCTAATTCTTTTTTAACTTGTTGTGAGTTTTTTGCTGACATTTTATTCAAAATGAATAGAAATAATACTATCACTAATACTATCACTAATGCCCGAATTAGATAAAAAAGCATTCCGAATAGCGCTGAAGATTGATTTACTATAAGCGGTAATAAAATCCATTCTAGGATTAAAATTATAAAAATTATTAAGAATATTGGAACGACTTCATAAAAAAGAAATTTATAGCGTTTTGAAGCTATTTTTCTTCGATTAACAGATATTATTCTACCCATAAAAACCCATCATTTTAAAGTAAGAATTAAACATACATAAATATTCATTAAGAATATTTCAATACTTTTTAAGTTCAATTTTTTCTGATTTAAAGAAATTCCTAGTATATAGGTCTCTATAATCTATTCTTATCATTTTTTTATCGAGTTTCCCTAAGCTCGTTATAGGGATTTTATCAACAAATATTATATCATCAGGTAACTAC
>Ga0307379_10012922_pt1 | contig 10850 bp, 10 predicted proteins | sample UN2MG_FD_202237 | JGI IMG/M metagenome (GOLD analysis project Ga0307379, IMG submission 202237) | Soil microbial communities from Risofladan, Vaasa, Finland - UN-2 | ecosystem: Environmental > Terrestrial > Soil > Coastal area > Acid sulfate soil | place: Finland: Risofladan, Vaasa | collected... | reverse complement strand
ATGCGCTAGTAGATCCGTTCAGGAAAACATTTACAACTATGGGCCGACCTGTTGTGTTTGTGTAAGTTGTGCCTGATGCACGCGATCCAGTAACATCTTGCCAAGCCTGCCCGCGGGTGCCTACAGCAGCGTCTGCCACAAAATTTCCGCACAGAACCTCAACCGTGTTTGCAGCAGTCGCTCGGATAATGCAGCTATCACCAGCAGAAACGGAGATATTTGCGCTTCTGTTCGTGACAATGGCGGCGTTGTTTGTGAGCGTCAGCGCGCCGCTGAACGATACGAAGTACAAGGCACCAACCGCCACCGTGAAGCCAGTAATGGTCGTAGTGCCTGTGATTCGGATGTTTCGGGTGCTTGGCGCTGACGAGGTAAGGTTTACGGTTGCGGCCGACGCAACGTCAATCCTTGTGGTGTTGAGCGAGTCGGCCGCAGCGACGGAAATAAGTATCTCAGTTGAGCTGGGCGTAAGCGTTACGTTGGACCCAGCAACTAGCGACTTGAATTGAAGGTCAGAGCTAACCTTGGCAGAAAAAACGCCAGAGCCTGCACCCAGGTTTGACGCCGTGTTGTTTTGAGCACCAGCTTGCAAACCCTCAAGCTTGCTAAAGTCGGCAGAGGACATGAAGCCAGCCGTCGCGCCGCTAGCGAGCGAATGCTGAGCACCACCAGTGCCAACGTGCGACAGCGGGGCGTATACGCCAGACAGGTCAACATCACCTGTCTCACCGTCAACGCTTTGCACTGGCGCTGCTGCCGCCGCTCGCGCCTCAGTGAAATACAGGTTTACGCCGCCCTCTTGCACATCATCCGTATCAAGAATGACGTTTCCAGTCTGTCCGTTTACCGACTGAACGGGAGAGGTGGCGGCGGCGTAGTTTGCAAAGTCAATTGCAGAAACGTTGCGGGTGCGACGGTTGGCTACCTTGTAAATCGGGATGAGATCGTTGTCTTTTACGATCTCAGTGCCGCCTAACTGGTTGATTGTAGGCATTATTAGCTCCGAAGCTCTGTCCACAGGGTGATCGAATAACCGGATTTTGCAACGCTGTATTCAGCGCCTGGCGGAACAATCGCCCGAACAATGGCGCTGCCAGAGACAGAGCCAGACGTCACGGTAAACGAAACCTGCTCAACGACCACGCCGGCAACGGATATGCTCATGGAGCTGCTTGACCCTGCCGGCGTAGCACTTACCGAAACAGAGATGGGCCGCGTGCTTGAGTTGGTATATGTGACGCCAGAAGCCCTGGAGCCGGTTACGTTTTGGTTTGTTTGCCCGATACCTAGAAGCTGTGAGCTAAGTTCTGAAACCTGGTTTTGTAGCGCCTGGATATTGATCTCACCTTGATCCACCGCGCGCCCAAAAGCACGGATAGCGGGCGTGCTAACGCCAACGTTAATGGTTGTTCCCGTGCCCGTGCCTGACTGCTCTTGAATGCGCTTACCTAAAACATAAGTAGCATCAACGGATGCGCCTGCGTCTGCAAACCCTTGAACTGTTCCGCGAGCGTCTGGCAGACTGAAAGTAGAAGAACCATCCCCGCGACCAAACGCTAGCGGGTTTGCCGGCTTATCTGCTTGGTCTACTATGTTGCCAGAACCCTCAGCAAACGCCCAAAGCTGAGGATAGGCTAGGCGGTTTAATGACTGCCCATGCTTTGCCAGCCAGCCGAACGGCAAAGAATCGGGCGAGCATGAGAATGTAACTTCAAATCCGACAGGCGTTGAATTTGCCAGAGGGTCAACAACTGCGATCGTACCGTTGTTGGTCGTGGCACCGTCAAACGAATAGAACCGGGTCGCGCTGTAGTCACCGGATGGCACGTTGTAGGTACCGGCAGGCAATAGTACCGTGCGCCCGGTAGAGGCAGCCGCATCGAAAGCGGCCTTATCGTTCGCCAAGTTGTCACCTACTGCGCCAAAGTCCTTAACGTCAACCCAGCCGCGCGCAAGGCGCTGATGCACCGTTTGACCGGTAGCGCCTAGCTGGTAGACAAAGCCAACCAAGCCGGAACCTTTCGCTGGGTCTGTGTTATTGGCCAGGTCGGACTCTGTTACACCAAAGAACCCCTGAGCCGCTGACGGCGTGTAGGTGATTTGCGCATCATTCTGATCAGATACGCGAATCGAGTAATCACCAGTTGTGAATATGCGCTGCGGATTTCCGCTCAAGTCACACGGAAAGCCAGCAGAGTTAGTGCGGATAGGCTGCGTAGCAGGTATAGTGCCGGCAAGGTCAAAGAACGCATTCTGCGGGAAGTTCGCAGGATCTTGGTTAGGCTGGCCGATGTAAATCTTGCCGTTAGCCAGCGCTCTGCCTGCTCGGTCTGTGAGATACTCAAACGGCGATACAACGAGGATATTAGGCATGTCTATTAGCACCGGTCTTTTGATATTTGTATTCTATATCATTCTTCGTGAGTTTGAACGCGGGCTGATTGCAAGCCGGCGTTTAAATCGCGAGCGAGCTGCAAAGCAAGACGCCTTGAGGCGTCCGAGTTAGGCGCGGAGCCGATACGGATAAGCGCATTCCGAACCGGGGCCGATTCGTAAACCCTAGCTAATCCGCCTGCCGTGCCTCCTGCTGCAATGGTTGCGCCGAAGTCGCCAAAGAATGAGCCGACAGCAGCCGCGCCAACCGGTGCGTAAAGCTCTTGGCCTGTTGCTGTCTGCACTCCTGCTTGTCCTGCTCGACGGGTAGCCTCTAGCACCTTGATAAGGCCCATGACCTGCTTTTTGTCCTCACCCTTAAACAGTGTTCCGGTCTGCAACTGCATCTTGTTTAGTGAATTGAGGAATTTGTCAGGGCTTACCGCATCAATGCCGCCAGCGTCCTTGATTGCCTTCTGAATGACGGTTGCGCGCACTGCTTGACGCCCTTGGTTATCAAGCGACTGATACAGGTTGCGGACTTCGCTTGGCTTCTTGCTGAAAATCAGTGTTTCGGCAACCTCTGGCGTTAAGTCGCCCTTGTCTAGAACATTCTTTAGGCGGGTGCGCGTCAGCTTTTCAGCCTCGCTTGCCCATACGGCTTGAGCGCTTTTTAACTTGCCGAACTCTTGCGGCGTCAGTGCTGCTTTTGCTGCATCGTCCATATCCTGACTTAGCGACGAATAGACGCGATTCATCAGGCTTTTAGCTCGGCTGGGCATCTGAGAGCGTGACATGCCGTCATAGCTGTTGATTGCCTCGCGAAGCGCTGTGCGGTTTTGCGTCAGCGTCGAATAGCTCTGGTCTGCGGATGCCAGCACGTTACGGAAGCTGGCGATCTCCCTTAATGCATCCTCGCTGCTCACAACGCCCGGCTTGCTCAGCTCTGCCAAGGCGTCGTCAATAGCCTGCGTTGTTTTCTGGTACTGAACCGGGCCGACAGCATCGACCTTAGGCACTAACTGCTCATAGCGCTGACCAGCAGCCTGCTTGATTCGATCTGTCTGTGCTTTAAGGCTACTGATTACAGCGTCAGGCTTTGGCTCGGGGAATGCCTCGCCAAGCTCTTGAATGGCACGCTGCCGCGCTTCCTGCTGAGTTGCGCGCAATCCGCCAGTGCCGGCGACAGGGATGCGCTCACCAGCAGACCGCGCAGACTTGCCGATAAAGGTTGTCGGTTCAACCACGTCAGTTGTCATAAGCGGAATCTTTGCCCGCTCAGCAGACTGCACAAGCTCAGACGTTGCCGCCGGCTGGCCGCGAATAGCTCCGCGCACCGCATCAACTGCGCGCCCAACTCCTCCCATTACAAGAGGCGCAGCAGCGCCAAGCGCGCCAGATAGCGCCACTTCGCTTCCGTCAAACTCGCCGCCTGCTGCTTGCTGACCGCTTTCGATGGCTGCTTGAGTAAGAGCCGAACCTGCACCCAATGCAGCAGCTTGGCGAAGTACGCCGCCACCTACAGTGTTTGCAACTCTCCCGGCAGGCGTAAACGCAGCCATAAGGCCGGCAGTCTGCGCCACGTCGATAGGGCTTACCCCAGGCTTGTTGATGACTGTGCGCGCGCCTGTCCGATTGTTAGCCGCGATAATGTTGCCCTTTTCATCGTACTGAATACCAATGTCAGGCGAGGCGGCTTGCAGGGTCTTTGCGATTTCCTCGGGATCGGTCATTGTGGAAATTGCGGTTGCAAGCATTGCGGACTGGCCAGCAGGCAAACCAAGACCAGACAGGATTCCGCTTTCGGTAAGCTCTGGCAGTTCTTGAGTGGCGCGCGTCTCACGATCCGCACCGGTAAAGAAGTTGCCAATACTCTCAAGCACCCCAGGCTCTTGCGGCTTTTCTGGTTGCCGCTGCGCCTGTTGACCCTGTTGAGCCATCAGGCGTTGAGCTTGAGCAATAACTTCGGCCTGGCTTGCGCCGACAGGGCCGCGAACCTTGATAATCTGGCCGTCAGGTGCTTTAACCTTGTATTCCTGCATAGCCATTATTGAATGATCTCCCAGCCCGTGTTTTGACTGTCTTGCTCAGTGCTCGCAAAGCGCTTAAACGACTGCTGGAACGTTTCGCCGGGCTTAACCTGAAAGCCATCGACTTCAAAAGCAGTTTTGCTCTTTGCCGGGTTCCCGTTGTTGCTGATCCATTCGGCTTTGAAGTTGTTTAGCTTGGTGTTGTACTGCTCAAGCTTAGCCATTCCGCGCAGGAAGCTGGAAATTGTATCTGGGTTGCTGAACTCAGACGGGAAGCCAGCCAGTGCCATATCGATGTCTTTATCAGATGCAACACCAGGCGGCAAGTTGGCAACAAGCTGGCTATTGCGCAACCCGATGTATTTAGTCCGCAGAGACTTCAAATAGTCTTCTTGGCCTGTGAAGTTGGTGAACATATCAGCAGCTTTGCCAAACATGCCCGGCGTTGGCCGTTCAGACTCAAACTGATTAGCAAGCTGCTCAAGGCTTTGCGCGGAGTTTTGTGATGCGCCAGCCTTTTCAATTGACGAGGTAAGTTCTTTCTCCATATTCACGGATAGTTTCGGGCCTTCCGCAAGTTTAGCCTGCGCTTTTTCTTGGGCCTGCTGCATATCCAGCATGAATTTATCTTGATCAAATGCCAGCCTTTGAGCTGCGCGGGCCTCAGCGCTTTGCAGCTTTCTCGTGCTCAAAGCACGATTCGCCTGCCCCTCTTGCTGCTGAATGTCTTGCGCGCGCATCTGTACGGCTTGCCCGCTTAGCTGCGCGTCAATCTTGGCTCGATTACCCATCACATCAAAATACTTTTCAGGGCCGAGCGCCAGCAGGGAGAACTTGTCGGCGCGGTCGGCCAGTGCTGCGGGATCTTGCTGCAATGTCTGCAATAATCCCTCCGGCTCATAGCCTGGGCCAGCTTGGCGCAGTACTTCAGCATTCTGCGCAATCAGTTGAGCGGCTGCGTTCGGGTCTTGAGCTGCAAGCGTGCTGAGTTGCACGCCCAGCGAACCAAGCGTTGCCGCCCGCTGCTCATCCTGAAAGCCAAGCGCGCCCTTGATCTGTTCGTACTGGTCAGGAAACTGCCCCATCAGCGCAGCAAGCTGCTGACGGTCGCCAGATTGGAAGGCTTGGCCAAAGGCTTGTTGGAACATGCCTTGACGTTCGGCTTGCTGTTGATCCTGCATCTGCGCCTGCTCGCGCATCTTGGCTTGGGCTTCCATTTCGCGGATTCCCAAGAATTGACCAATGCCCTGCTGTAGCTGAGAGCCGACAGAAGGCTGATTGAGGATCATGCCATAATCAAGCGACATCACTTACCCCCGAACAGGCCGCCAACGGCCCCGCCTATGCTTGAACCAATAGACGCTCCGCCAGGACCGCCAAACAGTAGCCCAGCCCCAGCGCCAAGCAGGGAACCTGCGTTACCCATACCCTGCTGACTTGCTGCGCTCTGCGCAAGGATCGAATTACCTTGTGCTTGCCCCATCATGTTGTATTGATTTGCCAAGTTGGCAGCCTGACCGGCGCGCAAGTTAGCCAAGTTTGTGTTTGTGTTTAACCCTTGTTGCTGCAACTGACCAAGCTGGCCAAGCTGATTCTGATAATACTGACCAAACAAGCCAGACCCGAACTCGGCTAAGCCTTGCTGCACGTTGCCACCACGAAGACCGCCCGTTGCCCCCGCGTTCTGCATGATGGCGCGCTGACCCGCCCCAAGCTGAGCCTGATAGCCCGGCATCTGCTCAAGCCCTGCGATGGCCTGCTGCTGAGCATCTGCGCCAGACTGACCAAGTAACGCAAGGTAGGACGCCAAACCACCAAGGCCGGCGGAGCTGTAAGGATCAAGAAGGTCTTTACCCTCTTGGTAAGCTGCGCGCTGTTCGGCAATGGCTTTTTCCATCATTGCCATTTGCGCTTGTGATGCTTTTTTTGCTGACTTATCAGCTCCGCCGCCCATATGGCTCACCTCTTAAAAGTGCGTAGTTATGCAGGTCGTAGAACTGGCCGTCACGATGGCAAGCGCCGCGCGCTGCACCCTCAAACGTAAGCCCCAGCTTTAATGCGAAGTTGCCGACCTGTGGAAACAAGCTGATAACGGTTGTGCTAATTCTATTGATTGGTGAATTTGCATACAGCCAATCTATCACACCGGTTGCAAATTCGTAGCCTCTGCGGCGCATTTCGCCCGGTATGCACAAGTGAACTTCAATGTCCCACATGTTCTTTATGATGCACATTGCGCAAGCCTTGGGCGTGTCGTCATCAAAGCCAGCCAGGTAGAACACGCGCGGTTCATTCACAAAGCCGTAGTAGCTGGAATCTGCATAACGATCCTGAATGAACGGATCATCATATAGCGCCCGTATGACGTCAGGATTCATGCAGACCTCTATTCTCAAACCACTTGCCATCCGGTTGTGCTGCCGTATTCCGGCGATGTGTTGACGTACAGTTGATTGTTGGCCAAATCCAGATAAAGCCGGCTGCTGTTAGCCGCCACGGTTGGCGGGCCTTCACCGGTAATCATTGTAGCATCTTGCGCCACTCGAGATAGGTTTTCCAGATAGCTGACAATGCGCTCATTGATTCCTGCTATGGACACCAGCTCATTTCGTGGTGGTGCCGGGGTCGTTGGCTTAGTCATTCAGTGGCTCTACCTTTACTTCAAGTCGTGCTGGTGTGTAGAACGATTCGTTAGCGATTCGAAACTTAATGCTCAGTTGCGACGATGCGCGGCCTAGCAATCTCCAACGGACTATTTCGTCATAGTCGCCACGCTTTCCGGCAGACGCCCAACGCTCTTGACTGTACGTCACACCGTTGCGGCTGGTGCTTAGCGCTACCTTAGGATCAGTTCCAAGTCCTGTTCGCCCCGGAAGACCGTATAGCGATACCTCATGCAGGATAAACGACCGGCCTTCCACAAAGCCCAGCGGGGTTGTGAACTCTCGGAAAACAGTCTCGCTGTACTCGGTCGCCGTCGCGTCGTCCAAGCGGCCTATTTGCCCGCTCATTACGTCCCCGACGATCCACTGGCCGAATACGCGGGTGAAGTCGCGCACGCGGTATCCGTCGCCGCCGCTCTTCCTGATGTGCCACAGGGCGACACCAGCAGCACGACTGCCGTACAGGTCATAAACAAGGGTCTGATCAGGAAGATTGATCATGATAAAGAACTGGCCATTAATGGAATAGGTCTGGCACGTAATGCCGGCCAATACCTGCGGCCCGTAGCTTTGAATGACCTTTTCAATCTCATCAGTGGCAACCTTCTGAGCCTGCCCACCTCCGCCAAGGTAAACGCTTGGGGCCTCGCCACGGCCTGCACCGACGAAGAACAGAGCGTCCTCCACCTCGATTGCGGCCTTTGTGCCTACCACGCCCTTAGTGATCATGGCCCCAGCGATGCGGGCGAACGGGAAGCCAGCGCCGCCTACGTTCTGGAATACCTCGATAGTGTCACGACCACACACATGCGGCTCATTGCGCACTTTCACAATGGCAACGTTAGGGTCACCCTCTACCTCTGCCGAGCCAAACGACAGCGGGTTAAACGTGGTCGGGTCGGACAGATTGGAGTTGAAAACGAACTGTTCATCGATAAACAGGAAATACCCGTCGACGTATATCACGTCAATGGCGCGGGCGAAGTTGGGGTCAGTGACCTCTACCAATCCAGCGCCAGCCGTCCAGTAGAACGCGCGGCCGTCAGTCACGATGCAGATACGGTCAATGCTTTTAGCTAGCGACACCGGCCCCGTGCCCGGCACAGCGCCCAGCAGATCCACCACGCCGTTAGAATAGACGCGGATAAACTGACCGCCGCTCACTTGGTACATCAAGCCGTTGAACTCAATCGCCCCACGCGCAACGCCTTCGCCCATCGCAAACGGCACAACTCCAGGCGTCTGACGCAGATACGAATTAGACAGGCCGTTATCCATTACCACCGGGTAATAGTTCACCGGGTAGCTTTGGCGGTAATCAGCCTGGCCATTGCTGTAGATGCCTGAAACAATGCTTACTTGTGGCATGGTTTACTTACCGCCGCCTTTAGGTGCCTTGCGCTTTACCTTACCGCACTTCATGTCTGCTTTTTTCATTGCTTTACCTCGCTTCCCGCTGGTTAGGCGGGCTGTGCGTTATAGGCCTACGAACACAAACTGAGTAAGCGCAATGTATGGTTGCAAGTGCTGCGTCTGCGTTATGTTGCCGTTGATGCTCTCAGTTGTGTACGAGTGCTTGTGCTGCACATTGCTCAGCATGGTGCCAGTGTCCCCGTCGATAGGGTGCTGGTGCTGGGCATTGCTGTTGGCTGAATTGGTGGTTCCGCTAATCGTGTGCCCGTGCGCACCGCCTGAATTTACCTGTAGCTCTGATGGTGAGGTGGACGTAGTGAAACCGCGGTCGCTAGTTTGCAGCGCGCCCCTATTAAAACCGTCGAAGGTATCAGAGTGCATCTTGACAGTGGTGCTGTGCTCGTGCCCGGTATGATCCGAGACGGCTAAAGACCCGACGCCGTGAGTGTGGTCTGTGTTGACAAGTCCGGCATTTAGGGTAGAACCGCTATGCGTGTGGTCGGTGTTAGTGTCGAGCGTCTCACCAGTTAATGTGAAGTTCGGCAGAGAGTTACGGGCAATCGTGTACGAACCGCCAATATCAGCATTAGGCCACGACCCACCACTGGCCATAGTCACGCGGCCTTGGCTGTCAGGTACGGATGCCCAGTTGATGCCTGCCGCCGTCAGGTTAGCCTGTTGCGATGCAGTGAGAGTGCTTGTTGCACGCCCGTTCATCGTGATCCAGCCTTCGTGGTCAGTAGTACGGAAGCTGTGCTTAACGTCACCAATCGAGGGGCCGACGATAGGGGCATCTTCAAATGCGGCCGAATCAATCCTACGCCACGGCACGTTGTAATCCAGCGCCCCGCTGTGCGTCATCAGGTTCGTACCGTCTTCCTTAATCAGGCGAAGTTGCAGGTTATCGCCTGCTCTCGCTCGGAACGGGTACTTGTACTTGATGCGGATGGTCTGGCCTTCGGTGCCACTGATTTGCACGTCAGTCGCGTAAATCTCAACCCCGGTAACGTTGGAGATGATGCTGTTCTTGACAGTACCGGTGTACACCTCGCCAAGCCGGATGTACACGTCGTACACCTCAGCGTTAGATGTGATGGTTACAGGGAAGTCGTACGGAACGGCACCGCTGTAGCTGTCAGCACCAACAGGGTAGTTCGCGGTCTTTTCGCTAGTATACCGAGTGTACGAAGGCGGGATTCGCTCATCACCATCGCAGGTTACAGCCTGCCACGGCGGATAGAAAAACAGCTTATCGTCATCCGTGGCGCGGCTAAATTCGTTTTTAAAGCCGATGTTCTGACCGGCAGAACTCAGGCTGTGCGCCACACCACCAGACTCATTACCACCAAGGTGCAGCGATCCTACCCCAGTGCCAATATTGTCGCGAAACCAGCTACCATTAGGAGACTGCACGGCAACCTTTACGTCACCCTTCCATAGCTCAAGCTGGCCTAATTCGTTTGCTTTGTATTCGTAATCGCCCGGCATCTTACCGGGAGTGAAGTCACCGCCAGGACTCGGATACATTCCTTAGTACCTCGCAATAGAAGCGTAGAACGACACAGCGCCAGTCACGCCAGTTAGGGTAATGCGCGCCTTGCGGGCTGGGCCTGCACTTGCCGGCATGTCGCGGGTAGTCAGATAGGCGTCAGCAGCGTTAAACGCGCCGCCTGGCACGTCCTGAAAGTTGATGCCATCGGGCGACATGGTGAATGCAACAGTGCCGGCACCGGGCGTAACTTGATTGCCTGCCGCATCAAAGAATTGAATAGATCCAAGGTATGCGCGCTCAAATGCAGTATCCATGATCTGCGATTCATAGCTTCCGTTCGTGGCGTCCCCGACGATAAAGAACTCTGCCGGAACTCTGTTTGTAGACATGCGTACCCCCTATGGAGTTACTGTTCCAGTAATTACCTGGCCATTGCCAAGCGTTAGCGTAATTACGTTTGTGGTCGCGTTTAGGTTGATCGACGCACCAGTGATGATCGAATTGAAGTAAGTTGCCATATCAGACGCGGCGATTTGCTTGGTGCGCCCGTTGTTGCTGACGACTGCGAACTGATCACCGCCGTTAAGCACATCAGTAGATGGCAGGTTTTGAATAGTGGTCATGGCTGTAGTGGCCCCTCGCCATTGGTATCAATCGGCCCCGCGTTGTCGGCGTCAAGGGTGTCAGTCTTACGATAGAAGCGGTTCCAGCGGTTCCAGCGTAGGGTATTACCACTGCCGCGCGGCATGCGGTTAGGGTACTGCACTTGCGGCTGATACTGAACAGCCGACAGCAGCGAAGTCATCCCGCTATTAGCGCTTGCCGCAATGGATTGCGTTACCTGCTTGCCGTAGGTGTCGGCCAGGTCGATTGCCAGCT
>Ga0307379_10012920_pt1 | contig 10851 bp, 10 predicted proteins | sample UN2MG_FD_202237 | JGI IMG/M metagenome (GOLD analysis project Ga0307379, IMG submission 202237) | Soil microbial communities from Risofladan, Vaasa, Finland - UN-2 | ecosystem: Environmental > Terrestrial > Soil > Coastal area > Acid sulfate soil | place: Finland: Risofladan, Vaasa | collected... | reverse complement strand
TGCATCTACATACACAATAGAACGATTAGGATACTTCTGCAGCATCTCTAAAATGAACGTCGGTTTATATTGCATATTGGAATACCAATCACCCATATTCTTTATAGGCTTAATATCATAAGGAAGAATGAAATCATTGAGAGACTGTATGAGTTTTCGTACATGCTCCTCATAAGGCGTTCCTGTCGTGAAATATGCTACCACAACAAATTTTTCATTGGCCATTTATTCCACCTCCTTAATAAAACCAATAGTTTCTCTTTGGATATCTGCATGGTCATATTTAACTGCCATTATTTCAACTGCCACTGTTTCTTCTAGCGCACAAAACAAATGTTGTGTTCCCGCAAATACAGTGAAACTTTGATCTTTTTGTAGAATGCTTTCTCCCAAATTAGTGCACTCAATTTTCAATTTTCCAGATATCACATGAAAAACATTGTGTTTAGTTACATGCGTATGCAGAGAACACGTTCCTCCCTTTTTAATTCGTAAAATGTTTATACTACTAAGATCGTTAGTATAAATTTCAATATTAGTTCCCCATATTTTTGGCCAACATTCACTCATTTTTCTCCTCCTCAATATTATCTTTTTCATGTTTAGCAAATTTTAAATCACTATCAACCATTAGCTTAACTAGTTCTTTAAAGGAAGTTTTTGGTTCCCAGTGTAAAATTTTTCGAGCCTTAGTAGCATCTCCACATAGTATATCCACCTCTGCTGGTCTATAATATCGAGGATCTATTTTAACATACTCTTGCCAATCTAAATCAAGATAACCAAAAGCTTCTTCTAAAAAATCCCGTATAGAACGGGTTTCACCTGTAGCTATTACATAATCATCTGGACGTTCCTGTTGAAGCATCTTCCACATTGCTTCCACATAATCTTTAGAATAACCCCAATCTCGTCTAGAATCCAAATTACCTAACCAAAGATCTTTTTGTATACCTAATTTGATACGAGTAGCTGCTCGTGTAATTTTTCTTGTAACAAATGTCTCACCTCGTCGAGGAGATTCGTGATTAAATAATATGCCATTGCAACAAAACATATCATAACTTTCACGATAATTAATTGTTTGCCAATAACTATAAATTTTGGCACAAGCATACGGACTACGTGGATGAAAGAGTGTTTTTTCCGTTTGAGGAGTTTCCGCAACTTTACCAAACATTTCACTACTAGAAGCCTGATAAAATTTTATAGATCTATCAATTGATCGAATCGCTTCTAACACCCTAAGAGTACCAAGTGCATCCACATCTACTGTATAAATTGGAGCATCAAAACTTACTTTAACATGGCTTTGAGCACCCAAATTATAAACCTCATCTGGTTGGATATCTTTTATAGTAGAAGCTAAGTTGCCGCCATCAGTTAAATCCCCGTATACTAATTCGAATTGGGGATGCTCATGCAAATCATGGTACAGATGATCAATTCTTTCTGTATTAAAAGAGGAACTACGTCGCATAAGTCCCCAAACTTTATAACCTTTGCTTAACAATAGTTCTGCAAGGTATGAACCATCTTGTCCAGTAATTCCTGTTATTAGAGCCTTCTTCATTTTCTTCTCCTATGCTTCCTGCTTGTGTGAATAAACTGTCATGATATTTCCATAAAAAGGAGGTGATACCTTAGAAATATCAAACAAACGCATTAAATTTTCCTTTGTAAAATGAACAGTATCAAAATACGGATAGGATATTTTTTCTACTCTAAAGTTTAAATCTGTCAATAATCTAAATAAACCCAAAGCACCAAACAAACTGATATGCCCAGGATCATTCAAAAGTCTATACTTAGCACCAAATCTTTGAGCCATACCTCCCTCAAAATTAGGACCACCCAATATCAATTTTCCATTTGGTTTAAGAATACGTCTTATCTCTATTATATCTTCTATGGGGCTTTCTAGATGCTCAAGAACATGATAAAGTATTACTGCATCAAAAAAATTAGTTTTATATTGAGCTTGCTGTAAAGTTCCTTGGAAAATTTCACAAAATTCTCCTGCTCTATCTGCCGCTATAATATTTGGTTCTACTCCATATTTATCCCAAGTATCGTTTACTCCAAATAACATATGACCAAAACCACAGCCAACATCAAGAATATTTCCCGAAGGTAGACTATTGATAAAAGCTAATTCTTCTTTGCTATCTTCAAGTTTTCTTTTACATTCTCTTTCTGCATTTCTTGAAACACCATCTGGATCAACCTTATTTTGGTAGTATCCTACTTTATAAAAATCCTCCTTGATTTTAGAAAGTTTTGATTCATAATACTTATCATTCAATAAAAAATGCCGCATCAAAACTTCACAAATTTTCAAATCTATTGGGTAGTCAATATCATACCCTTTCCAACTTTCCATAGGGTATCTACTCATTTTTTTACTTTGAAAAGCAAACTTTCCGGTTGATGGTTCTTTTGGAAAAGTATTTTTCTCAAAAGCATCCGCTTTAAATACATAAAATGAACCATTTTCAACACCTGATGGCAAGCAAGAAAACATAAAAATAGAATCCTCTTTACTAAATTTATGAAGTGCTCCAATTATATCTGAAGATTCTCTTATTGGAGAAGACACCTGTGGAGCGATCACGGTATCAATTTTTCCTTGCTTTTTTTCAATAATTTTAAGAGCATGCTTCCAACAGGATATAGATGTTGAATTATCTTCAGATAACTCTTGTGGTCGAACAATGGTTTTACAACCTTTTTCATTACTTAACATTAAAGTAAGATCATCATCACTACTAACCCAAATAGAATCTATTTCTTTTACCTTTTGACACTGTTCTATTGTCCACAAAAGAAGAGGTTTCCCACAAAAATTAGTGGTATTTTTTCCAAAAACACGTTTTGAATTCCCACGTGCCAAAATTATAGCTACCGTATGCATGGTTATTCCCCAAATCTCTTTTTATACACCATTGTAAGTAATTCATCCACTATCTTCTTTGGGATAGTATTTTTTTGTTCTAAAAATTTATATATCCATCCATGCATCCACTCCGGTATTTCTTGAAACAAAAAGAAGTTTTCTAAATATATTTTACCTGCTTGCTTTGTTTTTTCATCAAACTTAAGAACCGTGTCTTGATCAGATACTCGTTTATTACTTAAATCAGATAATGAATGGATAGCATTTTCATTTTCAATTTTTTCAAGAACAGCATGGTCCACTAAATCATTATCTAAACAATAATCTCTCAAAACTGTCCCTGAATAAGGATAGAATATTCTTGGAGCAACAATGCTAATATTATGTTCTCGACAGTACCTTATATCTTGATACATATCATCAAGTGTTTGATGAGGTAAAAAGAACATAAAATTCACACTTTTTCGTATTTTATACTGATCAATTAAAGTAAAAACTTTTGAAAAACAGGAATTACTAATGTTCTTTTTCAATACTTGTCTTCGTAAATCTTCATTAGATGTTTCTACACCGAGACTCATAGATTGACAACCCATATCAACTAGCAATTGCAATTTTTCAGAAGAAATAGAATTAGCTGTAGTTTCAATCGTAAAAGGCAAGCCAATTTCATTAGTGTATCTTTTAGCAAAAGCCCTAAAATAATCCATTGGCACGCATAAAAAGGTCTCATCCCAAAAACGCAAAAAATTAAGTTCAAACTTATTTACTAAGTGTACTATTTCTTTAATTACATAATCAAGACTTTTAATGCGTACCTTATATCCAAAATCATAAAGTTTGTTCTTATAGAAAGAATTTATACAAAAAGTGCAAAAATTAGGACAACCCCGTCCTAAACTAACGCTGCCTCTACGATAAAGTTTACCATCGTATGGATACATAAAATGTAAATCACTATAATGATCCCAATCACAAAAAGGTGTATCATATGTAAACTCTAATGCTGGTCGTGTTTTATTAGCAATATACTCTTGATCGGTTCTAAACCAAAAATTTTGTATTGAGGTATCTATTTTTCCTTTGTCTAAAGAATTTAACAATTCTACTATTGGTCTTTCTCCCTCACCAATACAAACTGCCGTAACTTGGGCATGCTTAATAACTTGATTGGGGGCAACTGTTGGATGCACGCCCCCGACTATGATAGGTATTTTCGGATATTTATCATACAAATCCCGAATAAGAAAAAGAGTAAATGGCCAGTCATCCGTGAAACAAGAAAACCCAATAACATCTGGATGACAATTTTCAACACTATTTTCTAAATCCACCAATAAATCTTCAAGAGGTTTTTTTTGCAACCCATCCTTTTTATTAGAAATCAATTTGTGCTGCACACGAATTAGTTCCTCTGGCTTTTTTTGTTCCTTCATAGTGACAGTGGGAGCATACTCAGCTGTATCAAAAAATCTAAACGTATGCCCAGCCTTCTTTACAAAGGCAGCGATACTGGAAATGCCAGGATACTGAACTCCAGAGACTAGCCTACTTCCATTTATAATCAAAATCGTACTCATTTACTTTCCTTCCACAAATACTTTTTGAAGAGGTATTTGCCACGTTGATTTTTCTTTAAGAATATTCATAAACTGTTCTACACTTTTACCTTTTCCAAAGTTAATGGTCGATTTAAAATATTTCTTTTTTTTAAGTATAGAAGCAATGATAGTAGTAATCTCACTTTTATTTTCACCCACATTAAATATGGATTCGCTTTTATTACGACCAGATTGACGACTACCTATATTTATAGTGGGCACACCAAATGTAGGAGCTTCTCGAACTCCTGAACTTGAATTGCCAATAATAAATTGAGAATGCTTAAGCAACGTTATAAAATATTCAAAACGAATGGATGGGAAAACCCTACAATTAGACAAATGTCGAAGTTTCTCATACTCTATATCCACTTTTCCATTTTTATCATCGTTATTGGGCAAAATAACAATATAATTTAGCTTTGATTCAACAATAGCTGATAATACTTCTTTTGTATTTTTAGCAAATACATTTCTTTCAAAAGTAACCGGATGATATATTAGAATTCCGTACTTCCTAAAATCAATATCATAAATTTTCTTTACCTTTTTTAAGCGAGGCAATCTGTTAGAAAGCATAAAATCTACTTCTGGAGAACCTATTTCAAATATTGAGTTGCTTGCTTCTCCCATTTTTAGCAATCTATTTTTTGCTTTCTCATTAGTAACAAAATGTACGTGTGATAATTTTGTTATTGAATGCCTAATTAAACCATCTATCGTTCCTGATATTTCTCCACCTTCTATATGCCCAACTCGAATATTATTAAAAGAACCTACAATAGCCCCCGCAAGTGCCTCCCCACGATCACCATGCACAATTATTAAATCAGGTTCTATTTCATCTATATAACAAGAAAGTCCATAAATCGTATTAGCTAAAGTAGTGTCCATTCTACCGGTACCTGTTAGATTATTATACAAATATACGTTATTGAATTCATACTTTAATATCTCATGTACGGTAGTCCCATATCTAGGCAGCATATGCATTCCGGTTACAAAAATATACGCATCTAAATAATTTGATTCTTCTACCTTTTGAATAAGTGGTTTTAACTTACCAAAATCTGCCCGAGTACCAGTTACAAAAACTATCTTCTTTTTATCCACAATCAAAAACCTTCCACATCACTCACTTTAATTTGAGTATCTTTTTGAATAGAACCTTTAACTTTCTTACCTAAAATATTATCGTATTCGCAAGCCTTGATTTCACCAGTTCCAGGTCGCTTAACCCAAATATTTTCTTTAGTGAAACATTCCCCTTCTTCTATATCTTTTATAGAAACAACACAAGCATAGGCGAAATCTATAGTTGGTTGCTCTTCCGCCAAAATGGTTTTGCAACCGCCAAGAGCGGCGTGTATTGCTTCCGTTCCTTTAATCAATTCATGTAACTCCGCAGGATCCAAAGAAAGAGATATATCTGGACCTGGCCAATTTTTATCTGAAGTAAAATGTTTTTCAACTATACTAGCACCCAAAGCAACCGCAGCATAGCATGTATAATTACCAACAGAATGATCACTTAATCCTAAAATAGAACCATAAAAATTCTCTCTTAAATGACCCAATGCTCCCAATCTTACCTTTTCATATGATGTTGGATATATTGATGTGCAATGTAAAATAGCATGCGGAACACCATGTTCTTTTAATATATCTACAGCTATAGTAATAGATTCAATATCATTCATTCCTGTACTAAGAATTACAGGTTTACCAAATTTAGCAATATGTTTAATCAAAGGATAATTATTACATTCCCCAGAACCTATTTTGTAAGCCGCAACATTCATTCTTTCTAATCTATTTGCAGCCTCTCTAGAAAAAGGAGTTGATAAATATATCATCCCCTTAGATTCCACATAACTTTTAAGACCTGCATCTTCTACTCCATTTAATTTGCATCTATCCATGATATTCCAAATAGATTCTTCTGCATTGCCCGGAATAACATCATTAGGTATCATTTCATCTTCAACTACATGGCATTGAAATTTAACACATTCACAACCAGCTTTTGCGGCGTCATCTATCATGCGGTACGCTTTATCCATATTTCCTTCATGATTAATACCTATATCCGCAATTACAAAGGGTCTATGAGATAAACCAATTTTTCTTCCAGCTATTTCTATTTCATTCATAACTATTTTCCTAATTTTCTATCCAAAGTTTCAAAAAGACATCTACCGTAACTAGGGAAATATTTTTTACCAAATACTTTTTCAGCAGCTTTTATAGATGCCCCAGGTTCAGAAGAGGATAAAAAAGTACTTAAACTTTTTTCATCAGAAACTAAAGAAGTCATATTGAGAATTTCTTGCTTAATATTCTTTGATACTTTAGCAAGCCAAGAATTTCTATCCAACCATTTATGTTTTCCATGCCCAGCACAATGACCAATAAAACCATCACACCCCACTTTAGTCCCTAAAAATAAACTTTCTGTAATTACGGAACAAGTTATGCTACTAATTACATGTGAGGCAGCTTTAAAAAGAACATGATGATGAATATCCATATTGCAATATTTATAAAATTGTTTAGGCATTAAATACCATCTATCTGGATGGGGATTTATAATAAATTTGAAACCTAACTTTTCTGCTTGTTTGATACAAAAATTAGTATAGGGAATCTCTTGTTCTGGAATTGAAAAAATGCCACAATAGACAAGAGATTTAGGGCCTAACTTTGCTTTTGCTTTTGCCACTTCTCTACTAAATTCATCCGTCTTCCACCAATCCCAATCAGGATCGCCCACATTAACGAAAAATAAACCTTTAGTAAATCGTTCAAAGTTACGAATCTGCTCTTCCATCTTCATGCATATTCCATCAAGCAGTGCAGTTTTATCTGGAAGAAAATAAGGGAGTTCATCATTCATCCATCCACTCAAGCCATTCACTAGCATTACATTCTTCTTCCCTTGCTTTCTACTTATTGATAACCATGACTTTTCAAATGAACTGAAGGTGCCCAACCCCTCAGAAAATAGTACATCATGGTTGAAAAGAGTTTTAATCTCCTTGTATTTTACTTTATACTTATTCAACTCTTGTACTATCAAAGCGTGCTGATCAGCACCGAAAGCCGTACCATTTATTAAAAGTTGAGGAACTATTCCTACAGCATTCATATATTGCATTAAAGACATCGCAGGCCATAGTGATCTTTTTCGCATCAAACAAAAAACATACTTTAATCTTGGCTTATACATTACTTTTTCTCGTATCTCCTTGCACCTCTAAATGTAATATCTCCTTTAAAATATAAATTATGAAAATTAGTAATCATTTGCTGAGCTTCTTCCATATTATTTGTAGTATGTTGGTAATGATCTAATATCAACTCCTTATTCGCTTCAAAAAGTATTTCATAAATTCTTTCAGTAGGTATGCTAGTAAAATTAACTGTTACTAAATCTGAATTGGTAAACCTATCGAAAAAATCCCGAGGGCCGGTTAGCAATCCTTTTGCTAAAGCCTGTTCATACATTTCACTTCCAGGATAGGGAGTAACAGGACGCATTGTTCGTAGCTCCCCGTATGTATTGTATTCTTTCAAAAAAGCTACATCCTGTTTTAATGTTTCTTCAGTATCACTAGGTGCTCCCCAAAGAATACCTATACCCACATGGATATCGTATTTACGTAATATTCCAATGCACCTAATATTATCCTCGATAGTTGTATTCTTTTTATAATCATCAAGACACTTCTGTGACATAGATTCAACACCTACAACAGCATGGCAACAACCAGAATCATGTAATAATTCTGCCATAGGTTCTGTCAAAATGTTCGCTCGAATACCACCAGCATTGTAATTGATTTTTCCTAATAAATCTTCTTTTTTAAGTTCTTCAACAAAATTCTTCAATCGTTTGTAAGAGGAAACAAAAAGTTCATCAAGAAAATGAAAAAAGGTTATATCATAATTATCATATAGGGTTTTCATTTCCTGAACTACTTCCCACATAGGTCTAAATCTAATCCCTTTTTCTAAACGATGGCAAAATGTACATTTATTTACACATCCTCTACTTGAAATGATTTGCATAGATTTAGCTTCCTGTTTTTGTCCAGGACCCAAAGTAGCAGTTGTATAGTAATCCATAGGAAATAAATCCCAGGCAGGCCAAAGAATTTCATCTAATTTTTTAACAACAGGACGTCTATTATTTGTACGAAAAGTAGTTCCTTCTCGATAAGCTATGCCAAGAACATTTTCAAAAGATCCTTCTTGCAAAGTAGTATCTAGTACCTCAACAATTGTTTCCTCTCCCTCTCCTATTACTACTAAATCTGCTTGCGTAGTTTCCAACATATACAAAGGAACGGCAGAAGGACCATGTCCACCAAGTACTAATTTGGCATTCTTTTTATATAAATTAACAGTTGCACAAAGATCAAGAACTGTTTCTTTAAATCGAGCAGCCAAAAAACCTATACCAATAAGATCATATTCTTCATTCTTAAGAAATTTTTCAACTAGTTCTTCATTTGTATAGTGATGAACTGCTTGATCACATACTGTAATCTTCGCTCCATACTCCCTTAGAGCTGATGCAATATATCCAATAGAAAGGGGAAAATATACATCATCTTGATATAAATCGTGAACTATTAGTAAAACCTTGCCCTTTTTCATGGCTCTCCTCTTGTATGCCTCCATACAAATCCCGGACGCTTTCTGTACATCATCTGACGATTATCTGACGGTTAAGTGCAATAGATGTTTGATTTTTATGATACAGCAAATTTAGCTTGCATTTTTTCAATTAAAGAAGTTTCCATATCTATCCAAAGCTGCGTACCATGTGAACTAGTACGAACAAAATTTTCACAACCTAAAGATAGTAGAAATTTAGACACTTTTCTGCCCTTTTCCGGAAGAACACCCACTAACTCTTCACCAGCAGGAGTAACTCCAGCATCATCTACTATAATTATTCCTCCAGGAATCATTTGCGGAACCACTAACTTGAACTCTTCAAATATATGATCACGATTGTTTACTGAATCAAGAAAAGCAAAATGAAATTTATTCGTCTGTTTTCTAAGGTATGCTAAAGAATCAGACTGAACCCAACTAATATTTGAACACTTACTACATACATCTTTACTAATACAAATAGATCCAGGATTTATATCTACAGAAGTAAGCTTTCCTCGAGTATGGAGGGACTCAGATATATGAAGCGTACTATTGTGCTTCTCAGTGTGACTACGAATGGTCCCTGTTTCAATACAAGAAAGGCTACTATCAGGGAATCGAAGTAATAATGCGCTTACTGCCCATTTAAGATTGTGCATAACTATATTTTCCATGATCTCTCCAGAATACTATCGGGATGTACACCTAAAAACAGTTCTGTTCTTGAACGCTTATCGCCTGTCCAAACAGGATACTTCGCTTCAACAGTTTCTCTATTCGCTACTGTCCATTTGAGGTAGCAGTTATTGAACCAATCATCCAAATCCATTTTCCAAAACTTATCCCATCCATACTTCTTATACAATTCAACCTTCTGCTTAACTTGACTATCTGACACATAACTATAATGATAAATGAATATTCCTTTTTTCACCATAACAGAGTTTTCTACACGGTTCATTTGATAAGTCGTTTTCTTATACCGTTGCAAAAGGAAAGTAGGAGGTCTATGCGTAGTGAAATAACAAGGTTTATCTAACTTAAACACTCGAAAGAAACCAGGATGACTTTTAAGAATAGGAGAAGATAAAACATATTCAAACCCTTTCCAAAAATGGAAAAGGGAAAAATTTATTTGAGTAATTGTGGGATCTGCGTCAAGCATACCTATAATTACTTCTATATCTTTCTTCTTATACACTTCATCAGAATCAACTAACCAAATGTAATCTCCTGTCGCTATTTTCACGGCTTTATTTTGCATTTCACATTTTTCTGGCCAGATCCCTTGAATAAGTTTTATCTTCTTTTTAGGATCTGGAAATGCTTTAATAAATTCAACCGTTCCATCTTTAGAACTTCCGTCCGGATTAGCAGCAAACATGCATTGCTTTACCGCCCCCTCAACAATAATTATTTCATAGGCGCTATCATATATACTTTTCAATGATGCTTCTATAAAAGGCATCCCATTCAGAACTATCATGACATACGATATTTTCATCCCATGTACTCCCAATCATAAGAACGTCTATCACAGGACCAAGGAATGTTGGTACCTGCAAACATACGTTTGATTTTATTTATATCTTCTATATTTAAAGGTTTAGAAGTAAAACCCCATTTTTTAACAAACGCTGCTACTACTTGTTTTCCTTTTTCGTAGATAATAGGATGTGCTCTTGT
>Ga0307379_10012919_pt1 | contig 10852 bp, 8 predicted proteins | sample UN2MG_FD_202237 | JGI IMG/M metagenome (GOLD analysis project Ga0307379, IMG submission 202237) | Soil microbial communities from Risofladan, Vaasa, Finland - UN-2 | ecosystem: Environmental > Terrestrial > Soil > Coastal area > Acid sulfate soil | place: Finland: Risofladan, Vaasa | collected... | reverse complement strand
AAAAGGTTTGGCGAACACCAAAGCATAAAATAATAAAAGTAGCTGAAATAATGAATGAGGCATCTATTCATCCTATGGAATTCAGCGATGATTTGTATTATGCTTTTGATATTGCTATGACTCCTGAAGAAATTGATTTCTTATTAGATATGGGTGGTGGAAATCATTCTTTTGAGAGTTTAGTGAAAAAAACGAAATTACTTAAAGAAGATGTTAAAAGAATACTTGATAATTTAGTGTATAAAGGACAAGTGGCAATAATTGATGATGGGAAAGAAAATGATGTTTATCACATCATGACAATATTTCCAGGTTGGTTTGAATTGTTCCTTATGCGAGGGGAGAATAGAGAAGATACAAAAATATTTGCACAAAGAATAGAAGAATTATTTGAATCTGCTTACAAATTAGGAAACCAAGAGATAGTAAATCAATCTATGAGAGATGTTGGTGCACACATCAAAGTATTGTCTATTAATCCACCAACTAAAACAATAAAGGTAGACCAATCACTCCCAGAAAATGAAAATCGTATTTTTGCGATAAAAAGTGTGAATCAAATTTTCGAGCAATTAGATGAAGATGAAACAGTAGCTGTTGGTCATTGTTTCTGTCGATTTGAAAAGGAACTCGTTGGTGATCATTGTAGAACCGATTTGCCTATGGAGACTTGCATTTCAATTGGACCTGGAGCAGAACATGTTATTAATCAAGGAATTGCTCGTAAAATAACTAAAAGCGAAGCTGTAGCAATGATCAAAGAATTCCAAGATAAAGGAGCAATTCATCAAGCAACCAGAATTATCCCATTGAAAGATTTCCAAGCAAAATACCCAATAGATATCTTTTGTAATTGTTGCTGGGACTGTTGTGGAATATTAGGAAATTATAACAGAGGCTATCTTCCCTATGTCTTGAAAACTTACCACAGAGCTATTATTAAAGAAATTGATAATTGTACTAGCTGTGGTGAATGCGAAAAATATTGTCCAGTTAGTGCTATCAAATTAAATGATCAAGAATTACCAGAAATAAATGATGAGAAATGTATCGGTTGTGGACAGTGTCATCATCATTGTAAGTTCGATGTTATAGACTTAATCGAAGAAGAACGAGATTTATTCTTACCAATTTTATCCTACGAAGAAGCTAAAATTAAGCCTCAGAAAATCGAAGAAGATGATGATGAAATCATTATTGATGACTCAGTTGCTTCTGATAAAGCGGAAGTCCTAAAGGTTCTAGAAGAAACAAGGAAGAAATTCACTCGAGAAGATAACATTAAAGCATTCAAAAAATGGAATAAAAAGGTTCAATATCATTTCACAGATTTAAATGAATACTATTACTTCACATTAAAAGATGGAGTTCCAGATGAAATCAAAGAAGGACAAATCGATAATCCTGATATTTTCTACATGCTTTCAGGCAATGTTTTTGTTGGATTAATGAAAGGAGAAATCGATGGCATCAAAGCTTTCAGAAAGAAATTAGTGAAATTAAATGCTTCTGTTAAAGACATGATAAAACTTCAAAAATTAATAGATTTGAAGTAAGTTACTACTTACTTTTTTTTTCACCTTCTTTTTCATTCATTAACTATATAATTTTTAAATAAAAACAAATTAAAGGAAAATGGTTAATAACATTGCTATGAAGATTCAAGTCTTTTATTTAAAGAAATCATTAAAGCATAAAGTAATTTCAATGATATTTCTTCTCTCTTGTGTGATTATTTTTTCTTCACATTCATTCTACAATCCTTTAAATTTAACTGCAGAAACTAATCCTCGACCTTATGTAGATTACATTTTCTTAAATGGAACAATAATAACTTTAGATAATTCTAATACTATTGCTGAAGCAATAGCTATCAGTCAAGGCAAAATTGTTGCGGTTGGGAATTCTGAAGACATTCTAAATAATTATGAAACTCCAGGAGCTACTACTTATGACCTTGAAGGAAGAGCAATTATGCCAGGGATTATTGATGGACATACTCATTTAATAGGTTCAATTTTCTGGTATGGATATGAAACACTTGCAAGTGGTCAACAAATAGCAATGTCTTATGGGTATACTACATTAAATGAAAAATCTATAGATGAAGGACAAGTTTCAATTCTTCAAACAGCTGAAGAAAATGGTACTTTACGAATGCGTCTAAATTTATTTCCAATTCACAATTATTCATTTCTAGATAGTAATAATGAAACAATCATTGTAGAACGTTTTTGGCCAACTAATGATCCAATTTTAGATCCCAACAAAAAAGTTAGAGTGCCAGGGATTAAAATTTATGCTGATGGGTATACCGGTTCTAGAGGATTACCTGCAATGACCATACCATATACTCAAGATATGCTTGATATGTGGAGAGGTTATGATCCTTATGGTGATCTTTATTTCAATCAATCTGCATTAAATGCTACCGTAAAAGCAATTCATGATAAAGGATTCAGTGTAGCATTTCATGTTATGGGTGATTGGGGAATAGACACTGTATTAAACGCGATTGAATACGCACTAGCAGGTGCAGATAACGATATTGCTAGACATCAATTAGAGCATAATAGTTTCATAAGAGAAGATCAAATAGCTAAAGCAAAAAGCCTCAATACAGTACATTCTATACGAGGTTATTTCCCTACTTATTTGCAAAAAGATTATGAAACCATTTATCCTGATGAATGGGAGGAATGGACTATCAATAGATACTCACTTCCTAGTGAAAGCATCCATTCCTATTTAGAAACAGATTTCACTTGGTCAACCAATAATTATGTTAATGATTGGCGCTCTATGAATATCAATCCATTTTTACATATGTGGAGCCTAGTAACAAAGGAAGCTATCGATATAAATGGTACACTTCACACACCTGATCCATGGATAGCAGAACACCTCTTAACTCGAGAACAAGCACTGCGATTAATGACAATTGAAGGAGCTTATGCTGTTAAGATGGAAAACTACATTGGTACATTGGAAGTTGACAAATATGCAGATTTAATCATTACTACAGACAATCCTCTAACTTGTCCTGATGATGATATAAGAAATATCGAAACACTGTTAACAATGATCAATGGCACTATTGAGTATCAGTGGTCAGGTTTTGATTTTCCTAAACCATTTTCAAGAACTGATACTACAGGATTATTTGGTTTTGAAATTACTATTCCATTTACAGCTATTATTTCATTAATCCTAATAACTAAAAAATATTCAAAAAAGAGTAAGTAATATCTTACTTCTTTTTTTATTCTAAATTCTTGAATTATATCTAATTAAAGATATTTTTTAAAGAATTTCAGCATTAGTTCAGGTATACTTGCTTTTGGACACAAATGGAAAGGTATTCAAGATGAAGGGAAAATCTTTGAATGTTTGAATTATGCTCTTGATAACGGTATTAATTTGTTATAAATAAATTAATTATTATGATAAAATCACCTAAACCTTGAAAAAAGCAAATAACAAAATGTGAGTTCTCTTTTTATAAGCACTACTCTCTTCCTATTTTTAATTAATATTAAATATTAGGTGTATGGGAATTGGATGAAGATTTATATCAGAACATATTCCAACTTACAGCAAAAGAAAATGCTGTATATACAGACATCCGAGATGAAGATTCTCTTTATACTTCCATAGAAGTTGTAGATGGAAAAGTAAAAAGTTCTGTAGCAGGTTCAGAAGCTGGTTTAGGAATTAGAGTTTTTATTGATGGTGCATTTGGTTTTGCTTATGGAGCAAAAAATAATTACAAAAAAATTGTTAATATGGCTATTGCCGCTCAAAAGACTTCTAAGAAATTATCAAAAAGCATTGTAAAAATGGCTGAAGTAAAACCAGTGAAAGATAAAGTGATTGTAAATCAGAAAAAGCAATCTCAAGATATAGCTTTTGAAGATAAAATGAAGCTTGTTTTAGAAGTTGATAAACACTTACGAGATGATGATGATAAGATAAAAACAACAAAAGTTCGATACTTTGATGCTCTCAGAAGACAGACAGTAGCAACTTCAGAAGGAACATTAGTGTATGAAGTGAGACCGTATACATTTCTCTATATGAATCCTACTGCAAAGAAAGGAACAGATACAAATTCAAGCAGCGGAAGAGCAGGACAAGTTGGTGGTTTTGATATCTTTGACGAAGTTGATGTTATAAAACGAGCAGAAGAGATAAGAATACGTGCTATTAAAGGTTTAGAAGCAAAGAAAGCTAAACCTGGTAGATATACAGTTGTTATGGATGGAACATTAAATTTCCTTTTTGCTCATGAAGCAGCTGGTCATAGTTCTGAAGCTGATTTTTTAAGAACAGCAGGAGTTTTAAGAGGAAAATTAGGAAAAAAATTAGCACCAAAATTTGCCAATTTGATTGATGATGGAACACTCGAATATGTTCAACAACATAAAACGAGAACCTTTGGTTTTATGAATTACGATGATGAAGGTGTTCCGGTAGAAAGAACCGAAATTATTAAAGATGGAATATTAAAAACCTATTTAACTGATCGTTCTTCAGCAGCTCATTTTAATTTAAAACCTACTGGAAATTGTAGAGCTGAATTTTATTCAAGCACTCCATTAGTTAGAATGAGAAACACCTATATAGAAGCTTCAAAAGGTTTCGGATTGTCAGAAGAAGAAGTATTAGAGTTAGTGAAAGATGGTATTCTTCTAATGAAAGGCAGTGGAGGGGAAGTTGATACTATTCGAGGAACTTTTAATTTTGGTTCGGGAGAAGTATATGAAATACATAATGGAGAAATTGGGGAGCTAAGAAAAGCTACAACGTTATCTGGAAATACTCTTGAGACTCTAGGTAAAATAATGGGTATTTCTAACAAAATGGACGATCCATCAAACACAATCGGATTTTGTGGAAAAGAAGGACAAAATGCTCCTACTGGTACAGGTGCTGGTTGGATGGCAGTAAAAACTATGAATATTGGAGGATGATTATTGTGGTTGAAATTTTATCATTGAATGATGCATTGACATATGGTTTAAAGTTTGCTGAAAAATCTGGTGCAGATCAAATTGAAGGATATAGTTGTAATACACAAGAAATAGCAATTAATGTAGAAAAAATCATTCCAACTATTACAAATGGAGTTTCTACTGGTATTTCATTCAGAGTTGTAGCTAATAGCAACACTGGATTTGCTTATACAAAAACACTAACTAAAGAGCGAATTGAATTCACAATTAAAACTGCTCTACAAAATGCTAAAGCAAAAGGTAAAGATCCTGATTTCAAAACACTACCAAATCCCTCCAAGAAAAAAGCAGAGAAATTTGAATTCGATAAAAAATTGGAATCAATTACTTCAGATCAAATGGCTGAAGATTTATCAACTTTAATATCAACTATTGATGACACAAAAGATCTTCATTATCTACAAGGACAAATTTATTTGTCTATTTCTGATGAACATTTAATCAATTCTAATGGTATTGATATTCAATCTAAAGGAGGGGGACTAGGAGGTTATGGTGTTGCTATTACCACAAAAGGTTTAATTCCAAATTATTCTTTTGGAATAAAAGGTAGCCCTTCTACTAAACACTTTAAAATTGATGATATAATTAATGAAACTATTACTCAGACAAAGAGAGCAGCTGGCCCGAAAACAATGAACTTCCTAAAAGAAGTTCCAGTTATACTTGAACCTGAAGCATCCTTAGGTGTATTAGGTAGCTTACTCCAAATCTTATCCAATCAGTTAAATGGAAATAATGTGGCATCTGGTGCAACACCTTACTCTGATCAAGTAGGTAATCAAATCGCTGTTGATAATTTTACTTTCGTTGATAATGGAATAAATTCATCTAAATTATTTCATGGTAACTTTGATGCAGAAGGAGTGCCTAGAGAGAAAACAATTCTTGTTGAAAATGGTATCCTTAAAACTTTCTTACTAGATACTTATTATGGTAATAAATTAGGCCTCGAATCAAATGGTAAAAGCACTAGAGGTGGAGGAATTTTTGGTTTTGGTACCGATCCTGTCAAATCTCTTCCTTCTATTAGTACTAATTCTCTTGAAGTTTTACCTGGTAATTCATCTAGAGATGAAATGATTGAAGAAACTAAAGAAGGATTCATGCTTCGTACTTTAATGGGATTGCACATGTCCGATCAAAGTTCAGGAAGATTTTCAGTCACTGGTTTTGGATGGTATATTAAAAATGGTGAAATAAAATATCCGGTACATGGTATTGATATTTCTGGTATGCTGCCTGATTTACTTAAGAGTATTGATTTGATTTCTAAAGAACGTGAAGAAATGATATTAGCAGATGCTCCTTACATTCGATTTGCAAATGTTCCTGTTACTACGAAGAAATTTGATCTCAAAACAAGACTTGGTTTAGGATTAATCAAAGTATTAACTTCATTGAAATTAATTAAGAATCCTTTGTTCTGATAAGTAAATACAAATGGAATAAAGTAATAAATTGTGCTAGATCAAAGTAATATGTAATAATTTCAAATCTTTAGAGGTCGGAATTAAATGCGGAAATCCAAAATAAAAGAAAAATTAGATAAGGAAGATGAAAAAGAAATTCAATTAAATAAATCTGATAAAAAACTGTTCAAAGAAAAAAATAAAGGTGTAAGGGCAATCGCTAATACAGTTTTTACTGAATACTCCGAAGTAGAAGAACTGAATCCAGGACCTGACCATTAAATTCTGATATAGTCATTTCATTATTTTATAATAACAACATTTCTTCATGTTTATTTCTCAGCGATTACTGCTTCTGGTCCTGCAATAGTAGGTTCACTTAATTTATCAGTATCATGCATTATAGCTTCTTTTTTCTTTCTAAATTGAAAAATAAAAAGTACAACTGCACTTAGAAAAGCAATTGTTGATAATGCTAATAATGGTATGAACATAATTAACACCTCTAAACTTTCATGACTTTCTACGATTGGAATATATTTTGGCCAGAGCTTCATTAAAAATCCAGTAGAAGTATTATCTGCAATTACTCCAAGGATAATTATTCCTAAAATATCACCTAAAGTTCCAATAACATTAAAGATACCAAAAGCTAACCCTCTTTTCTTTTCGTTTGAATAATTAGCAACTAAAGTATAAAGAAAAATATCGTAAATGGGGTATATTGGAACACTATAGAAGATTATTAGTAGTATCCAATTTATCGGGAAAATTAACATCAAAGTAAACACAAGTATATAATATGCAGTAAAACAAGTGATAATTAGTCCTATACTTCTCTCTTTTTTCACCCTCCCTAAAAGGAATGATATAGGTATCGCCAAGAGCTGTGTTATTATAATATGAATTGAAAAAAATACTCCTTTGATTTGTATTGTTTCTAAGAAATATAGAGAGTAATATGCCCAAAATCCAAGACTACTTTGAAAGAAAAAGGTAAGAACTAATATTCCAATAAAAATAACTGGTAAAAAGGTTAATTTTGAAGTTTTTTCTTTAGTGATACTTTCAATAGTAATTTCTTGATTAGCTTTAGTTTCTTTTACAAATAATGCAATTAGCATTGCAATTAAACATGCTACAATAGCTATAATTAATTGTATGATCATTGAAGAAGAAAAGTTATCAAATATCCAACCTGCTATTGGACTCATAGAAGCATAAGCTATACTTACAAAGATGGTTATTTTTGCTAGGATAATTCCTTTTGGTTTTGCTATGGATTTTGTTGCTAGAAAAAAATAATTTCCTGCTGAAGCTGAACCAATGAGATAACCCACTAAGATCATAACTAAAAAATAGGTTGAAGAAAAAGTGAATATTAAACTAAAAAACATTAATGAATAACCAGCAAAACCTATTATAACGAATTTTTTCGCACCATATTTATCAGCTAAAAAACCCCAAAAAGGGAAACCAACAAGCCTTATGAGACAGGGTATAATAACAATAAAACCAATTATAAGATAGGATTTTTCAGCAAAAAAATGTCCTAACCAAACTGGTGCATATGGTTCATAATTTGCAAAGGCAACCCCATACATAAAATAAATTAAATAAATAAGAATTTCATTTCTTTCAAAATTTAACCATGGAGAAGTTTCTTTTTTGGGCAAAGTAGAATTACCTTGAATTGATTTTTCCTGATCGATTGAAGATATTTGTTCAGTCAACTTTGCTCAAAAAAATTATTTTTATTTTATTTAATCATTCTCAAAGGACTAACAAATAAAAATTAAAAATATCAATTCTGAATATGGCTTTTTTACTAAGAATTAACTCATTTTATAACTATATTTTAAAGAATAAAACATAAATCAAATAGTGTTGATATTGGTTTGATATGGGGAGTACTGTTTTTACTAATTATTCTTACATTGGTATCTGTAATGGTTATCTTACTAATTTAGAAATATCTTATTTCAAAACATCAAAATAAGTGATAATACATTAATATAAGAACTTGGAATAGTAGATTTTAGTAGGTGAACAGCTTTGGCGATAGAATATAATGGTTATTTGATATACGGGAACGACGGTGACAACATAGACGAGATAATAAATAATGGTTTATTAAAAGCACAAAAATATGTTTGGATTTCAGGAGCAAAAGTTGGTGACTTCTTGGTTGTTAATCCTAAAACAAAAGAGGGAGAACATATCACAAAGAAAATCTATCAAATGGCACAAAGAGGAGTGAAATTTAAATTCATTTTAGCTCCTCACGAGAAGAAAAAAACTTACAAGAATGCCAAAACTTTTTATCAAAAATTACAAGGAATAGATAATATCGAATTTGAATTCTGCTATGATATGCATATGAAAGTAATTCTTGTGGATGGAACCTGGATGTATTTTGGGTCGGCTAATCTCACAGGAGCAGGTATTGGATCAAGAACTCGTAAAGGAAGGAATAACTTCGAAATAGGAACAATAACCATCGATCAAAGAGCTATTGAACCTATTGAAACTCAATTACAAGATATTTGGATTGCTAATGAATGCAAAGATTGCTATCAAAAACAAACAGGATATTGTGAAGGAATATTTTGACTACTTTAACATAATATTATGAATTTTTTATTTAAAAAAAATAAATATTCTATACATTTCTTCTAATATGTGATTTTTTTCAATGATTTTATACAATATTTTTAATTTCTTTGTTAAAATCAATGATTTTAAAAATAATTTTTGTATAATTTTATAAAAAAATTAATATAATGGTTATAATGCTGTTATATAATGACAAATTATTCTTTATAAAAAGTAAAAAATCTTTTTGGAGTGAAAAGAATTGAATAAGAAAAAAATTTCAATTATTTGTGCAACCCTAATATTAACATCTATTACAATTCTTGCAGTTGGACCTTCAATGGTTCAAGCTATTTATATGCAAGAACAAGGAACAGATGGCGGATATATTAGATGGGGACCTAGAAGATTAGCTTGTGGATATTCTGCAATTTCTGTAGCTATTGGTACAGGTGTAGATACTATAATTACAACTGGTAAAGGTGGATTAGTTGATCTTGTTGGTGATTCATTAGCTCTTAAACTTGGTTTTGCTACTGCTTTATTCAGCAGTTATGCTGGTAGTACAGGCTTGATTTCAATTAAACTCAATGTAGCAATCTATGATTACAATACTGGATCCTATGTATATCCTAATTCAAGAATTTTTGTAGGATCAAATCCCGTGTATGATACAGACAACAATGGTATTTCTGGAACTACTTGTGACGTTATTTATAGAGCAGCTAGTTTTGTATTAGGAAAATTGAATCCTTATGGTGCTGTTGTTCTTGCAGTTCTTGGATATGTTAAAACACCTGGAGGTATTACTTCATCCTATATTAATTCTGCAAAAACCGCTACATGGCGAGCTGAAGGCGGACCAATTTATTACATTGACTATGACCATCAAGAAATATATTGGGATGGATTTTTATCCAATTTAGATGACAGCAATGATCATTGTTACAAGGTAAACATCAGAGCAGATATCTGTCATACTGGCAATATAGATTATGTAATAGATAGTATTTACTATTATTTCTATCTTAACAAAATGCCTTATGACGGCGATGGAGGCGGTGGTGGAGGCGGAGGAAGTAATCCTCCAATTATTTCAATTGATTAATTGATATCAATTATGATTAGATATCAATTTATTTTCTTTTTTTTATTATTAAAAAAACTATTTTTTTACTAAAATTTTTTTAATTTGCTTTTTAGTGATAACAAGTTTGATTCAAAATTGACAATGAATGTCAAGCTTATTATCAAAAACAAAAAGGAAATTTTAAAGGGATATTGTAAGCACTTTATAGCGTAATATCATGAATTTTTTTATAAAAAAAAGAGAAAGAGAGTTAGTATCCCTTTTTCAGTGATTAATGAACTCAATTATGTAACTTATTAATCTGTTTCAGGTTCAACAGTTTGTATAAATTGTTTGCTTATAGTGACATATAAAGTGACAACAATTACATAACCTGCAACTCCAAGATATACCCAAATAAAAGTCATTTCAGGAATTTCACTAGTTACGAATCCTATTATCGCAGTTACCACTAATGGGATAACACCAATGAATGAAGTTATTGCATAGTAAAGATTAACCTTCTTATACTTAACTTTGAGTTCTTTATTCCTTCTGATAACTCTCTGAAACCATTCATATCTTAGAGCAATGTAATTTTTTGTCCATAATAAGTACATGATTCCAAGCATAAAGAGAATTATTCCAACTATTAATGTTATTAGTTCATATTTCATTTTTCTCAAATAGATTAATAGCAAATAAGTATATAAGTATTAATATATACTATATATATAGTTAATATATATTGATGGTATCTG
>Ga0307379_10012918_pt1 | contig 10852 bp, 9 predicted proteins | sample UN2MG_FD_202237 | JGI IMG/M metagenome (GOLD analysis project Ga0307379, IMG submission 202237) | Soil microbial communities from Risofladan, Vaasa, Finland - UN-2 | ecosystem: Environmental > Terrestrial > Soil > Coastal area > Acid sulfate soil | place: Finland: Risofladan, Vaasa | collected... | reverse complement strand
CTCATCTGTCGCTCAGCAGTCCTGAACAACTATATGGGGTCTGCGAAGGATGCAGGCAATCGTCCCGCCAACCTTTGCGACGACACCCAGCGCCCCACAGCCTCGGCGCCAGGTTGCCTCAAAAAAGCTTGCGGGTACTGGTCGCCGAGTTTTGGTTCAACAATCTGCTTTTATGAACCGCTCGATTGATCGGTTTCTCGAGATAGGTCCACACCGCCCAAGACCCCGCCAACGAGACAACAATTGCCGCGATCCTGATAAATTCCGCTCCAACTGCGCTGAACACGGTATCGCCGGTAATAAATAGACAGACCGAAACAACCAGCCAATGAAACAAATAAAGCGAAAATGACATGTCCCCAATTACTGTAAAGGCATTGGCATGCAAGAACGCTGTTTTACTCTTTTCAAGGGAAACACAGGCGATGATCAGCGCACCGAATGATACTGCCGATGTTATCAAAAAGCCGAACACCGTGATATCGAACACACCGCTCAGATGCGATATCCACAATATGCTGGTAACAAGACAAATCAACGACGACCGGGAAAACATGAAACGACTCTCGTAGCACAACACTTCGCGAGCAATGCATCCAGACAGGAAATAGTAAAAGTTATAATCGAAAAATGGCCCGAACCGATTTGGCAACGCGCCGCCAAGCAGCGCCAAGGTGAGTACAATAAATAACGCAAGCTTCCGGCCACCGTTGAAATAAGCGACGCCAAAAGTCAGGTAAAAAACCACCTCGTACTCAAGACTCCAACCAACCATGAAAGCCGGCCAAGCGTCTTGCGGTACGATGAACAGACTTTTTATATAATAATAGAAAACTGGGTTAGGGTTAAACGCCCTCCCACTGTCGGTTCGCTCCTGACCAAGATGGTCCCATCCGAAGCCGAGGCTGAGCACAATCGCCAGCAGCGTGAACAAGCCATAAAGCGGAAACACCCGCATATAGCGTCGAAACAGAAATCGACCCAGACTGCGCTCGAGAGAGATCCGCTCGGAAATGATGAAACCACTGACCGCAAAAAACAGAATGACACCAATCCAGCCATAGTCGGTCAAGATTGGAACATTAATTAGTTTTTGCTTCACGGCCCAATGGCTGTGAAATACTAAAACAGCGATAACTGCGACGAAGCGAAGAAACTGGACTGAATTATACTTCAAATTTCCGAATCCTGTTGGGTCCACGACATCGAGGGTCGATCGGCTCAATGTCTCTATAGCCACTCCAACCCAACTTGAAAATCAACTTCTGCTCGCGACATCAATGACAACGCCCCTCCACCTGTCCCGCACCGTTCTCGTCGGCATTTTGCAGCCGCCACATGACCGCGGATTGGCAAAAAAACCCGGTAACAACTCAGCCACGTCAACGCACCGCGCTGTCCGCTTGGGCGCAATCACCCCCCAAAAATGCCATATTCTTCAGCAATTCTCTCTGGCTCAAACTTGCCCGAGGGAATATCCAATGAAACGCCTTTTCACAGCACTTCTGATCGCAGCGCTCACCCTCGGCCAATCTGGCCTGGCCACGGCCAACGAAGGCGGCGAAAGCAGGGATCCGGTCGTCTTCCAAGTAGAGCGGCTCGCGCTGGCGCTGACCATGAGTCAGATGTTCTTCACGCCGACCCAGATTATTCTGCTCACGCAGGCAGGCGCATTCGGCACGATACCGCCAGTGGATATCGAAAGGATCGAGGAGCCAGGCGGCGGACTGTTCGGCGGGCTTTTTGAGGCTAACAAGCGCAGGATATACGAGGAACTGGCGCGGCAGAACTTCGTCAAAAAGACCGGCACCGCCTACCGGATCGGCGATATGGTCTTTGTCGATACCATAGATGACCACGCCACCCTGAGCCCCGAGGCAATCGCCGCCGGACTCCAGGCCCTTCAGTCAATCTCTGGCGGAGGCCTCTTTTCCATGGCTCAGTCCCGCGATCCATTCGGGGACCTTCTGATCCTGCAAATCGACGCGCTCTTGTTCATGATGAAGGCAGCCAAAGGCAAAATTGTTTACCGCCTCAACCCAAACATGAACGAAGCCGGCGATATTGTGGGCGTGCAGACGGGCGCCAGCCTCCAGCAGCCGCTGGCCCTGCTTGCCTTCCTCGCCGCTTTGAACACTCCCGCCGCCGCCGTGCCAATCGGCGATGTAAGGCAGATCGGGAATAAGGTCGTGATCGCCGCACCGCTCTACGAAATATTCGGAGCGGAGTGACGCCCCAGCAGGGCGGACACGATTGGCCGCTCACCCCCTCGACACTCCACCACAGGCTCGTTAATCCCTGCCCCGTCCCCTTTCTGACGGAGCCACCCCGATGTCTGCCCTAACTTCCGCCCGATCCTACCGTTTTACCCACGCTATCACCCGCGCGCCGGGATCCACAATCACCCAGGGTCTGCGCGACGTCGATACCGGCGCCCCCGACCTCGATCTGTTCCATGCCCACCACGCCGCCTATATCACCACCCTGCGGGCGACCGGCGCCGAGGTGCACGAGCTCCCCGCCCTCGACACCTTTCCCGACGGTGTCTTCGTCGAGGACACAGCACTTTGCCTGCCCGAAGGCGCCGTCATCCTGCGCCCCGGCGCCCCCTCGCGCCTTGGCGAGGCGGCTGCCATGGCGCCAACGCTCGCGCAATTCTACCGCGAGAGGGCCACCATCGAGCGCGGCTTCATCGAAGGCGGCGACATCCTGGTCACCGAGCGCGAAATTCTGGCTGGCCGCTCCGCCCGCACCGATGCCATCGGAATCGCCGAGCTAAGCCGCCTGGTTGCCCCCTGGGGCCATACCGTCCGCGAGCTGCAAACGCCGCCTGGCGTTCTGCATTTCAAGACCGACTGTTCGCTGTTGGACGAAGAGACCATCCTCGCCACCCCCCGCCTCGCCGCCGCCGGTTGCTTTGCGGACTACCGGGTGATCCTGACCGGTGATGGCGAGGAAGCCGCCGCCAACTCGATCCGCTTTAACGACGTCGTGCTGGCCCCGGCGGGCTTTCCCCGCATGGCGGAAAAGCTGGCCAAAGCAGGCTATGATCTCCGTGAAATTCCGAACACCGAGGCGGCCAAGCTCGACGGCGGCATGTCCTGCCTGTCGCTGCGTTTCACTCCGCCGGGATGCGCCTAGTTCCGCTCCAGCGCATGCTCGCGCAGATAATCCAGCGGCACGATTTCGAGTGCCCGCTTGTGAGTCGCGGTCAGTTTGACCCGCGGCGGATGCCCGGCCTCATAGGCCTCAAGGAATCGCGCTGCGCACAGGCACCACTGGTCGCCTGGTTTCAACCCATCGAAGCCAAACTCCGGCCGAGGTGTCGAGAGATCATTTCCACAGGACTTTGAAAACGCAAGGAATTCTGCCGTTAACACCACACAAACCGTATGACTTCCCTGATCGGCGCTCGACGTGTCGCAGCAACCGTTTCGGAAGAACCCGGTCACCGGATTGGTCGAGCAGGTTGTTAGCTGCTCACCTAACACATTGACTGAATTGTCGATTTCCATCACGCTCATCAAATCCCCTCGCTTCCCGATCTTTTGCTATTATAGTATTGGACCACCGCCCGAGAGCGTCCATATTGCATGAATGAACCCGGCATATGCAGGGAAAATAACCGAAAGGTCGAGATATGAACATCACCCGCCGCCACGCGCTCACAACACTCGCCGCAGTCGCCGCCGCAACCGTGCTAGGCCTGCCAGCCCAAGCAGCCGACGCCGAAACCATCAACACTCGGGTCAGGGTCGCGTTGGAGCAGTTGTGGGGCGACATTCCCAGCGCTCGCGACCTCGCCGACCGGGCTAAAGGAATGCTGGTGATGCCCAACGTAGTCAAGGGCGGCTTCATCCTCGGCGGCGCCTATGGCGAGGGCGCTTTGCTGCTGAACGATCCGGGCCAAGGGTATGAAAAACATGGCGGATACTTCTCCGTTGGCGCAGCGTCGATAGGCCTCCAGATCGGTGTGCAGTCGACCAGTCACGTGCTCTTCTTCATGACCGACGAGGCCTTGGCCAAGTTTCGCCGCGCCGACGGCTGGGAGATTGGCGCCGACGCCGAGGTCACCTTTCCGGACGCCGGCCTGAATGCCGGGATAGACTCATCCACTTTTGAGAAACCAGTGATCGGCGTGGTCTTCGCCGAGGACGGCCTGATGATCGGCGTCAGCCTCGAGGGGGCCAAATACTCGCCAATCACTCGCTGACGCAGCGCGCCGCGAATTACAGGGCCGACTTAGCCGCCTCGCGGATGGCGCGAATATTGGTGCCGTAGGCCTGCGGCTTGGCCACCGAGCCGCCCTTGAAGATGGCCGAGCCCGCGACCAGCACGTCGGCACCCATTGCGGCACAATTGCCGGCGGTGTCAACGGTCACCCCGCCATCGATCTCGATATGGATTTCGCGATCACCAATCATCTCGCGCAGCCGGGCGATCTTGATCAGCCCGCTCTCGATGAAGCTTTGGCCACCAAAGCCGGGATTGACCGTCATAACGCAAACAAGATCAATGCGATCAAGAACATATTCGACGACCTCTGGCGGCGTTGCCGGATTCAACGCGACCCCGGCCTTGGCCCCGAGCGCGCGGATATATTGCAGCGAACGATCCAGATGCGGCCCGGCCTCGGCATGGATGGTGATGATATCGGCACCGGCCTTGGCAAAGGCTTCCAGGTAGGCATCGACCGGGGCGATCATCAAATGGACATCCATAACCCCCTTGATATGCGGCCGGATCGCCGCGCACATCTGCGGCCCGAAGGTGATGTTTGGCACGAAGTGACCATCCATCACATCGACATGGACCCAGTCGCCCCCCTGAGCCTCAACGGCCTCGCACTCACGCCCGAAATCGGCAAAATCGGCGGCGAGGATCGAGGGAGCGATCTTGATCGAGCGATCGAAGGATGTGTAAGGCATGGCGGCGGCTCCGGGCTGCTGGCTGGCTGGCCGCTCATAGCGTGCCGGAGGCCGGGGGGGAAGTCCCCTGATGCGGGGATCTCACCCTCCGCTCGGCCACCGGCGAAACGGTGCACAGTGCAACGGTGGTGGATTTCACGCATTCCGGCGTAGGGCGGGGTTCACCCCGCCATCCTTGGCCGCTAATTTGGCGGGGTGAACCCCGTCCTACCAGCGCCCGATCGCATGCCCGGCGATATAACGCCGACCCAAACCCAAATCTATCGTCAACCGAGAAACTCCAAAACCCGCGCCACCACTGCTTCGGGCTGCTCCTGCTGCACCCAGTGGCCTGCGCCTTCGACCAGGCAACTGCCCTGATAGTCGGCACAGGCGCTGGCCTCCATCCGCTCGAACGCGCCCGGTTTCTGGTGGGCGCCCCAATCGCTGGCGCCTGAGATGAAACATGCCGGCACCTCGATCTGGCGTCCGGCATAGACCGACAGGTCGCGGGCAAATCGCGGGTCGGTGCTACAGCGGTACCATTGCAGGGCGCCCTGCAATCCAGTGCGGGCGAATTCGGCGGCATAAACCGCCAGCGCCTGCTCCGGCAGCCATTGGCAGGCGGTGATCTCGGCCTGCGATGGCATCGCTGGGGCAACCGAGGCGGCCATGTCGACGCCCAGGTCCATGACATAATACTCCGGCAGCTTCGCCAGTTCCGCCGCCGTCCAAGCCGCCAATGGATATGGTCGGTTGGCAGGCGAATCGGCGCTTTTCATGTGGAAATAGGCGCGCAGGAACGCATGCAATCCCTGTGGAGCATTCAGCATGTCCGCCTCGGCCTGGCGGGTCGAGTAGTACCATTGGTAATGCTTGCGGGGGGGCGCCAAGGCGGCCAAATCGCCCTGCACCGGGTCCGGCGCCACCGCTATGCCGGGGGGTCCGCCGAAGGGAGCGCTCATCAGCACGGCGCGGCGAAATACGTCGCCCCTGATCAGCGCCGACCAGGCCGCGACATGGCTGCCAAAGTCATGGCCGACCAGGCAATCAACCGTCTCGCGCCCCAGCGCCCGGACCAACGCCAGCACGTCGCGCACCAGGCATGGCGGACTGAAACCCGACAGATCGCCGTCATACTCGGCCAGCCAGCCGGTGGTCCGGCCATAGCCGCGCTGATCGGGGGCTATGACCCAGTATCCCGCCGCCGCGAGCGCCGGCATCACCCGGCGCCAACTGAAGGCCAGTTCGGGAAACCCATGCAGCAACAGGATCAGAGGCCGGTCCGGTGCGCCGGCCTCGAGCACATGCATGTTCAGCCCGGCGTCAGTTTGGATCTGCCGCGAGACGATCCCATCCGGCAGCGGCAGAGCCGCCAGCATCGGTGGCAGCGCCGCCAGCATCAGGGGCGAAGGCGCCGCAGCAACGACGAGGTGTCCCACCTGCTCCCACCCATGTCCTGCACCTCGCCGTAGAACTGGTCGACCAGTGCAGTCACCGGCAGCCGGGCACCGTTGCCCTTGGCCTCGTCCAGGCAAATGCCGAGGTCCTTACGCATCCAGTCGACAGCGAATCCGTGTTCGAAATGGTCGTCCAGCATCGTTTTGTAGCGGTTCTCCATCTGCCAGGAGCCCGCAGCACCCTTCGAGATCACATCGACCACAGCCCTGGCGTCGAGCCCGGCTTTGACCGCGAAGTTCAGCCCCTCAGCCAGACCCTGCACCAACCCGGCAATGCATATCTGGTTGACCATCTTTGTCAGCTGACCGGCTCCCGAACCACCCAGCAGCCGTTGGGCGCGGGCATAGGCCTCGATCACCGGCGCGGCGCGGTCGTAGTCGGCCTGATCGCCGCCGCACATGATGGTCAGCACCCCGTTCTCGGCTCCGGCTTGCCCCCCCGACACCGGCGCGTCGACGAAGCCGACGCCAACCGCGCCAGCGGCGGCGTGAAGCTCGCGCGCGACGATGGCACTGGCGGTGGTATGGTCAACGAAGACGGTGCCGGAGGCCATACCCGCCAGCGCGCCGTCGTCGCCAAGCACGACACTCCGCAGATCGTCGTCATTACCAACGCAGCACATCACCAGTTCGGAGCCCTTGGCAGCTTCGCGTGGGGTCGCCGTCGCCTTGCCGCCGTGTTTCGCGGCCCATGCCTGGGCTTTTGCTGCCGTCCGGTTATAGACAGTTACCTCGTGGCCCTTGGCCGCGAGATGACCCGCCATCGGATATCCCATCACCCCAAGACCCAAAAACGATACCTTTGCCACTCTCCGTCTCCCTCGATTATGCGCTATGGTTTCTTGCTGTTGAACCCGGACGCCGCATCTGGAAGAAACGGGCCGGGGATCGGTGACACAGTGTGGGGCCGGGGCACCCCGGGTCAAGGCCGAAAGGCGGGCCGAAGGACGGAAGGACAAGACCGGAATGAGAGTGATCCTGCGCTGGCTGCTGCGCATCTTCACCGCCGCCATGATCGGGTTGGCGATCGGCACCGCACTGGGGTGGTATCTGGTTTTGCGTTCGCTGCCGGATTATGGGCTCGAGCTGGCGCTCCCGAAAATCGAAGGCGAAATCCGGATCACGCGGGACGCCAATGCGGTGCCACATATCCGGGCAACGACCGATCACGACGCGTACTTCGCCATGGGGCTGACGCACGCTCAGGACCGGCTGTGGCAGATGGAACTGAACCGCCGTGCCGCGCAAGGCGCGCTTTCAGCATTGTTCGGGGCGCGCACGGTCGAGGTGGATCGGCTGGTAAAGACCCTCGATCTCTATGGCCTGGCGAGCCGATCCCTGCAATTCCAGACCCCGCAAACCCAGGCGGCACTGTTGGCCTATTCAGAGGGTGTCAACGCCTGGATCAGCCACATCAATGCCCAGTCGCTCGGGCGTGGCACCCCGGAGTTTTTTATGTTCGGCACCGGGCTGTCGCCCTGGACCCCGGCGGATTCGCTGGCGATCCTGAAGATGATGGCGCTGCGCCTGACGGCCAGCGCCAGACACGAGGTATTGCGCGGCAAGTTCCTGGTGAACCTGCCCGCCGAAAAGGTGATCGACATCCTGCCGAACGACCCGAACCCTGCGGTAACGACGCCGCGGCGGTTTTCGAACCTGTTCCCCCAACTGTTTCCAGGTGCGCGTTTTGCCGCGGCGCAGCGAACCCGCGATGACCCGATGATGGACCTTTTTGGTGCGCCGCGACCGGAAATGGTCGGGGCATCGAATGCCTGGGCAGTTGATGGCTCGCGCAGCTCTGGCGGTAAGCCATTGTTGGCCAACGACCCGCATTTGTGGCTGTCGGCGCCAGCAGTCTGGTACCTGATGGACGTCGCCGGCCCCGGCATTTCTGCGATCGGCGGCACTTTGCCGGGTGTGCCTGCCATTTTGGTCGGTCACAATCGCGATCTCGGCTGGGGCCTGACGACGACCGGCGTCGATGACCAGGATCTATACATCGAGAAGGTCAATCCAGATGATCCCACGCAATATCTTACGCCAGACGGCTGGCAGGCGTTCACAACTCGGCAAATCCGCATCGAGATCGACGGTACTGGAGCGCTGTCCGAACTGGTACGCCAGACCCGGCATGGACCGGTTCTGGATGGCGATGAGTTCAATGCCTCGGCGGTAACACCAGACGGGCATGTCGCAGCCTTGCGCTGGACCGCGTTGGCACCCCAAGACCAAACCATGAGCGCGGTCCTGCACCTGATGCTCGCCGGGAACATTGCCCAGGCAATCGACGCCTCGAAGATGGTGCTGGCGCCGGTCGAAAACGTCATTCTGGCTGACCGGACCGGGGTGGCGATGATCGTCGCCGGAGCGATCCCGGCACGCAATGCCGATAGCCCGAGCCAGGGCCGGATCCCCTCGCCCGGCTGGCTGGAAGTGAACGATTGGCTCGGTATCCGGCCCCCGATCCTCAATCCTCGGGTGATCCGGCCAGCCTCGGGGGCGGTTGCAAATGCCAACAACCGGATCACCGTTGCGCCCTATCCAAATCATATCAGCTTCGACTGGGACTATCCCTACCGCATCCAACGGTTGGACAAGGAACTGTCGGAGCGAGCCTACCATTCGCGCGAGGGGTTCGTTGCGTTGCAAAATGATGGCGTCTCGGAGATGGCCCGCTCGATCTTGCCGTTGATCGCCCGCGATCTGTGGTGGCGGAAGGAGGCTGGAGGAGGCGACGATGATCGGCGACGGCAAGTGGTGGAGATGCTGGCGCGCTGGAATGGCGACATGAACCAGCATAGCCCGGAGCCACTGATTTTCTCGGAATGGATGCGGATGCTGACCCGACGGCTGGCGGCCGACGAGCTCGGGCCGCTGCTGGACGATGTCGAGGGGCCGCGGCCGCTGTTCGTCGAACGGGTGTTCCGCAACATCGATGGCGCCGGTTCCTGGTGCGATGTCGACAAAACCCCCGAGATCGAAGGCTGCCCGGAGATGGCGGCGTTGGCGTTGGACGACGCGCTCGCCTCGCTGGCGCGCAAATACGGTGCCAACGTGGCAGGCTGGCGATGGGGCGCGGCGCATGTGGCGGTCCACAAGCATACACCGCTGGGGTTCGTCAACGCACTGGCGCCGTTCTTTAACATCGAGAACGAAACCTCTGGGGGCAACTTCACACTGCTTCGCGGGCAGAGCACGGGGCGCGACCCGGATCCATTTGCCAATGTCCATGCAGCCGGTCTGCGCGTCGTTTACGACTTTGCCGATCTGGACGGATCGGTAATGATGATCGCCACCGGGCAAAGCGGGCATCCGTTCTCACGCTACTACGATCACCTGGCTGGCCCGTGGGCGCGCGGCGATATGATTCCGATGTCGATGAGCGACGACGACGCGGCGGCGGGGGCGGTGGGGGTGATGGTGTTGCGGCCGGAGGAGTGAGGCGGCGCGGCCTACCCGAAAAGGTCGTGGCACAATTCCAGCGCCTCGACCAGTTTATCGACCTCGGCGCGGGTGTTGTAGAGGCCGAACGAGGCCCGGCAGGTTGCCGTGACCCCCAGATGTGTCATCAGCGGTTGGGCGCAGTGGTGACCCGCCCGCACGGCCACTCCCTTGCGGTCTATCACCGTCGAGATGTCGTGCGGGTGGGCGCCGCCGTCCAGCGTGAACGAGAAGATCGCCCCCTTGCCCTTGGACTTCCCAAAGACCTGCAGCCAGTTCAATCCGTTGAGCCGGTCCCGGGTGTAGTCGCGCAGATCCCGCTCATGGGCGGCAATATTCTCCATGCCGAGCGCCGTCAGGTAATCCAGCGCAGCGCCGAAGCCGATGGCCTGGACGATATTCGGAGTGCCGGCCTCGAACCTCATCGGGCCGTCAGCGTAGGAGATGGCTTCTTTCTTCACCTCGCGGATCATGTCGCCGCCGCCCATGAATGGACGCATCTCGGCCTGCCGCTCGCGCCGGGCGAAAAGGGCGCCAGAGCCGGTCGGGCCATACAGCTTGTGGCTGGTGACAACATAGAAATCGCAACCGATCTCGGTTACATTCACCGGCATGTGAACCGCCGCCTGGCTGCCATCGATCACGGTGACGACACCGCGCGCCCGGGCCGCCTCGCAAATGGTCCGCACGTCGACCACGGTGCCGAGCACATTGGACATATGGGTCACTGCGATCAGCTTGGTGCGCGGCGTAATCGCGTCGATCACCGCCTGCGGGTCCAAGTCGCCGTTGACATCGACATCGACCCACTTCAGGACCGCCCCCTGCCGCTCGCGCAGGAAGTGCCAGGGTACGATATTGGCGTGGTGTTCCATGACCGACAGGATGATCTCGTCGCCCGGCTCGATCCGCGGCACCGCCCAGCTGTAGGAGACGACGTTCAGCCCCATCGTGGTGTTCGAGATCAGAATGATCTCCTCCTCGGACACAGCCCCTAGGAAACGCGCGATCTTGCCCCGCACCGCCTCGTAGTTCTCGGTCGCC
>Ga0307379_10012916_pt1 | contig 10852 bp, 8 predicted proteins | sample UN2MG_FD_202237 | JGI IMG/M metagenome (GOLD analysis project Ga0307379, IMG submission 202237) | Soil microbial communities from Risofladan, Vaasa, Finland - UN-2 | ecosystem: Environmental > Terrestrial > Soil > Coastal area > Acid sulfate soil | place: Finland: Risofladan, Vaasa | collected... | reverse complement strand
CGAGCTGCCCGGTGTCCTTCCACCAGCCCTTGACCCGGTGGTACTCAACCGCCCGGCCGTCATCGATCAGGCGCTGGATCGTGTCCGTGATCTCGAGTTCGCCTCGGGGCGAGGGCTCGATCGCCTTGGCAGCGGCGAAGACCGACGGCCGGAACATGTAGACGCCGACCAACGCGAGATCGGAGGGAGGGTCCTTCGGCTTCTCGACGAGGCGAACGATCCGCTCGCCGTCGAGCTCGGCAACGCCGTATTGCTCAGGGTGGAGAACCTGGGTGAGCATGATCAGAGCCTCCGGCCCGTGCTCACGGAACGCGGCGACCAGTTCGGTGATCCCGTCGCGCAGCAGGTTGTCGCCGAGGTACATCACGAAGGGGCTCTGGCCAAGGAAGTGCTCGGCGGTAAGCACCGCGTGGGCGAGGCCGAGCGGCTCGCTCTGGGGCAGGTAGGTGACTTTCGCCCCGAGGGCGCTGCCGTCGCCGACGGCAGCGCGAATCTCATCGCCGGTCTCCGGTGAGATCACGATCCCGATCTCGGTCACGCCGGCCTCGACCAGCGCCTCGATCCCGTAGAAGAGCACCGGCTTGTTCGCAACCGGGACGAGCTGCTTTGCGGAGGTGTGTGTGATCGGGCGGAGGCGAGTGCCGGCGCCGCCTGAGAGGATCAAGCCCTTGAGGTTCTCCATGGGAGCGGCAGGCTAGCGGGTGTCCTGGGACCTTCGACGTCGGCTCAGTCCCGCTCGAGCGCCTCTCGCACCGCCGGCGGCTCGACCCCCTCGACGACCACGAGCTTGCGACGCGAATGCTCGCCCCTGGAGATGGTCACCTGCGAGGCGGGTACGCCGACCCGCTTGGCGATAAGTTTGCGCAGAGCGCGGTTGGCCCTGCCGTCGACCGGGGGAGCGGTGAGCCGGACGACGAGGGCGCCGTCGTGCTCGCCGACCACCTCGTCACGGGAGCCACCGGGGCGGACTAGGATCTCGAGCCCTTTGCCCACGGCGCCGGGCAGCACCTAGTAGGTGCCGCCGAGCTTGCGGTGATCCCAGCTCGCGGTACGAATCGGCTTGCAGTGGATTGCGACGCGCTTCGGTGCCTGCGACTGGAGCGCCGCGGCCGCGTCATCACCGATCTCATCGATGCCGTCGGCGTAGCGCAGGGTCAGCTCCTTGGCGAAGTCCAGCACCTGCTCAGGGTCGCGGATCAGCTCGGCCTCCGCCTCGATCTGGATCCCACGCAGCTCCTGGTACTCGTGACCGGCCTCGACCAGGAGCGTGCAGCGATTGTCGCGCTCCAAATTCTTGACCTTCTGCGACTTGGCAAAGGTCCAGACCCAGACCTCCCCGTCACGCACCGTGAACCACATCGGCATCGAGTGAGGCCAACCGCGGGGCCCGAGGCTGGAGATGATCACCACCCGCTCGGAGCCGAGCAACTCGAGTTGCTCGGCTGGGGTCATCTCGATTTCGTCGCGGCGGCTCATCGCGGGGCGCGTTCCAGCCTTTCACGAAAGCAGCCTTCGCGGCAGGTAGCTAGACCCGCCCCGGACGCGGCGGCTCCAGGCGCAGCTCCCAGAGCCTGCCCTCGGCGGTCATCGGCTGGGTCCGGCCCTCGGTCCAGTCGGCCATCAGGTCGTCGTAGTGCCGGCTTCCCGGCTGCCCGGACTGGCCGGTGAACGCCTGCCATCGGGAGCCCTCGGGGTCGGCCACGTCGGCGACCATCCGCCAGCACGGCGCCCATACCGCCTTGTAGGGGTCGTTGGGGTCGAAGGCGACCTGCTTGACCGTTTCCTGAGCACCGCCGCTGCGCACCGAGCGGTTGAAGAAGCGGGCGAGGACCGGGTTTGCCTCCCCGAGCGCGTGCGGGAACTCCATCTCGTGCACCCTGCCCCACTGCCAGCGCTCGGGTTCGGCCCCAAAGCGCTCCTCGAGATCGTCGAGGGCGCCACGCAAGCAGTCGAGCACGTGCTCCGGCCACGGTTTGCCGATCAAGCCCTCGTCCCCTTCATCCCAAAGTGAGAGCAGGTGCGACTGCCAGCGCCAGGGGCAAGTGACGTGCTCGACGAACGGGTTCGAGGAGCCGTCGAGCCAGCGCCGGGCCAGGTCGCGGTCGCCAATCGCGCGGCGGGCCGTCTCGCGTGCGAGACGCAGGGTCAGGGCCTGATAGATCGTCGCTGCCACCGAGTCGGTCGACATCCGGCCATCCCAGCTGCGCAGGCGCTCGATCGCGCGGACCTCGCGCTGGCCCTTGGCCAGCTCCTCGATCCGTGCCAGCCGGTGCACCGTGGCGACGCCCGGGATCGAGTACTCATCGACCTGAATGCCTTCAAAGCTCTCGATGTCGTGGTCGTCGCGCTCGCTCAGCAGCTTCTCGATCCGGGCGGCCCGATAGCCGTCGAGGTAGTGGCTGCTGATGTGGTGGGGGAACTCGTCGTCGACGATCCGGTTGTTGGCGGTCACCAGGTAGCCGCACTCGGGGTCGACCAGCTCCGGCAGCTCCTCGTAGGGAACCCAGCCCTCCCATTCGTACTCACCGCTCCACCCCGGCCGGGGTAGGTCGGGGACACCACCTCTCCGGATCGGAATCCGGCCGACCGTCTTGTAACCGATAGATCCACCGCGGTCGGCCCAGATCAGATTTGAGACCGGCGTGCATTGGTCGGCCAACAGCTCGACCAGCTCTCGACCGCTGGTCGGCTCCAGCAGGCGCACTTGGGCCTGGGAGAGAGCGGGCTGGCGCAGGGCGGAGAAGGCGAGGGCCAGGGGCTCGCTCGCATCGGCGCCGAGCACATCGTTGACGATCGGTCCGTGGTGGGTGGAGCGCACCTCGAGGTGCTCGGGCTCGGAACCCTTGACGAGAATCCGCTCCTCACGGACCTCGAGCGGTAGCCGGGCGCCCTCGAACTCGTAGCTCTCACCGTCGATCCGCTCTACGAAGAGGTCCATCACGTCGGCCATCGCGTTCGTGAAGCTCCAGGCGACGTCGTTGCCCTGACCCATCAGCACTCCTGGGGCTCCTGGGATCGACGCCCCACGGACGAAGCGGTCGCCGACCCGGAGGTCCACCTGGTAGATGATCCCCGGCATGCTCGGCGGCAGGTGCGGATCGCCGGCGAGCAAGGCGGAGCCCGAGGCGGTGAGCTTCCCCGACACGGCCCAGTTATTGGAGCCACTTGCCGAGTTGGCGAAGCCGAGGGCATCGCGAACGGCGGCGATCTGGCGGGCGAGCCCGATGCCGTCACCGGACCAGCTTTGGCCGGGGCTGAGGATCGCCGGGTTGGTCCCCGGGTAGAGCGGATCGAGCCTCTCGGTCTTCTCCGCGCCCAGGGCCCGGATCATCTCAGCCCGCAGCAGCTCCTGCTCCCAGTTGGTCGAGAGGCCGAAGGTGAGCAGCTTCAGCGCCGAGAGCATGTCCGCCGGGCGCCACTCCTCGAAGTCGATCCGCAGGAGCTGGAACTCGATCGGCAGCGCCCCTGCGTGATGAGCCGCCGAGTTGACGCCGGCGCAGTAGGCCTCGAGCTCGGAGCGCAAGCCGGGCGCCAGCTCGCGCGCCTCGCGCTCGGCGATCGCGGCGAAGCCGAAGGTCCGCATCATCCGGTCGACCGCGAGCCCATCCCGGCCGGCGATCTCTGAGACCCGGCCGGCCGCCGCCCGCCGGTAGATCTCCATCTGCCAGAGCCGGTCCTGCGCATGGCAGACACCCTGGGCGAACCACAGGTCGTGGGTGCCGGCGGCCTCGATGTGGGGAACCCCCCAGCGGTCGCGCTTGATCGCGACCGGAGCGGAAAGTCCGGTGGCGCGTTGTCTGCCCGAGCGCTTTGGCAGCGGACGCCGTGAGAGCTGCCAGCGGGCCCCCAAACCGGTGCCACCCGCGAGCGCCCCCAGAGCCGCCCCGGCAAGTCCGCCCCGGCGCAGGGCCGTGGCCCAGGCTGAACTCTGTTTACGGCGGGACATCAACTCTGATTATCGGGGCTACGGCTCACCGACAGATGCTGTTCAACGGAGATGTCAGTCCTCGACCTCGAGCAGATTGACGCCCTCGCCGGCCAGCTTCTCCAGATGGGCGCGCATCGCGAGAGCTGCCGCGTCGCGCATTGCCGGCGGAACGTCGTCCCAGACCGCGGCGAGCAGCCGTTCCCGGGAGCGCTCCCCCGCTTCGAGCGCCGCGACCAGCCTGCGTTCGCGGTCGAGCCGGTGCTCCCGATACTCGGCGATCTTGGCGACCGGGTCGGTGATCCAGGGGCCGTGGCCCGGGCAGAGGAGCTTGGCGCCGAGCTCCTCCAGGCAATCGAGCGAGCGCATGTAATCGGCCAAGGACCCGCCCCCGGCCTGCGGCGGGACGATCGAGGAGCCCTGTCCGAGCACGAGATCCCCGCAGAAGCAGACATCGCCGAGGACGAAGACGACATGATCGCCGGCGTGACCGGGCGTCGAGACGACACGGAACGGACCCGCCTCGGAGTCGGGCCTGGGGACGCTGCCACGGACCTTCTTGATCGCTTTCTTCTTCATCGCGGCCGCCAGCGCCGCCCCCTCGTCAACCCCCTGCGAGTTTCCCCAGATCACCTCGGCCCCCAGCAGCTGCGCTCCCTCGCTGTGGTCCAGGTGGGCGTGGGTGAGGAGCACCGCGCCGACCCCCCCGCGGGCCTCGGCTTCCGCCCGAACCGCCGCGATGTGGTTCGCATCGGCCGGTCCCGGATCGATCACCCAGGCAGGATCGCGACCGACGACGTAGGTGTTGGTCCCCTCCAGCGTCATCGGTCCCGGGTTCGGGGCGACGATCCTGACGATCTCAGGGTGGCCGGGAGCTGGATCGGCCTGGGCCGGCATCGGTAGGGCGGCGCTACTCGCTGACGGCGGCGAGGACCGCCTCACGCGCATCCGCGGGTTCCAGCACGACCATGTCGCCGGCGCCTTTGAGTACCTCCCGCACGAGCCAGGAGGTGCCCGCGAACGGCATCTCGATGACCAGCGCGTCGTCGGCCAGCTCCTCGACGACCGTGCGCTCCTCTCGAACCCAGCGGGCCCGCTCGGGTGAGACCCAGACGCTGGAGATGCGGGCGTCGGTCACCTCACCCTCGCTGAGCCAGTGCTGGGTGCCGAGCTGGGCTTCGACGTCCTCACTGCGCTCGAAGCTCTCGCCGGTGGGCTCTGCCTGCTTGGTCCGGTCGAGGCGGAAGTGGCGGACCGCGTCACGCTTGCGATCGCGACAGCCGACGTACCAGCCGCCGGGACCGCGGGCGAGGCGGTACGGCTCGATCTCCCGCGAGGTGAACTGGTCCTCGTTCTCCTTGTAGTAGTTGATCTTCAGCACCTGCCGCTGTTTGATCGCGTCGTTGACGGCGCTGACGATCTCCGGTGCGTCGCGCTCGATCGTGATCTGCAGGCCCTCCTCGGAGGGATCGTGACCGAGGGCCTCGACAATCTTGTCTCGCGCGGTGTCGAGACCAGCCTGCGGCAGGTGGTCGCCGAAGAAGTCGATCGCGGCGATCAGCGCCTTTGCCTCCAGCGGTAGCAGCCGTGCGGGGCGGGCGAAACTGTCCCCGTAGGCCTCGGGGTCGACGTCGATCTCGCTGCCGACGATCTCCGCGTAGAGCACGTAGGTGCCGCCACCGAAGTTGACGACGTTGAGCACGTCGATATCCCCACGCAACTCCTTCTCGCTGATCCCCAACTCCCGACAGACCTCAGCGGTGAGCAGGCGGCGCTCGTTTCGCGCCGATTCGATCAGCATCCCGGCGAGGGTGACGAGGCGGGCGAAGCGCTCCGGGCGGATCACGGTCTCGGACTTGCCGTTGGAGCGACTGCGACGCTCGGCCTCCTGCACGGCCGGGCGGGCGACCGGATTGGCGGTCGCGAATCCCTCGGCGTGCCGGTCCCGCAGAACGTCGCGGCGCTCCTCGAGCTCGGTGACCAGCTCCGGCGGGTCGAGCACCACAGCGTTGTGGCGCCAGCCGAGCATCCAGGCGACCAACTGCCGGGATGACGAGAAGTCGGTCTCGAAGATCGAGCCCCTGCCCGGCGCGCCGTCGGCCTTGACAGCCGGGCGCATCTCACCGTAATCGCCGTAGTCACGCTCGACCAGCCAGTCGACCCGGTCACTGAGGAAGATCTTTGCCCGGCCCGTCGTCGAACCCATCTGCCAATCGGCCCGCGAGGCGTAGTCGCGACGATCGAACTCATCAGGAGGGGTGAAGTCGTGCTCGGCCTTGGTCGCGTAGCTGACCTTTCCCTGGATCCGCGAAAGGCGAAAGACGCGGACCGCGTTCCGCTCGTGCGAGTGGCCGATCAAATAGAACTGGCCGGAGCGGAAGACGAGGTGGTAGGGATCAACCCTGCGGTCAGCCGTCGCGTCGCGCTCCATCGTGTAATAGCTGAACTCGATCGTCTTCCGGCGGGAGATCGCTGTCTCGATCTTCGCCAGCCGCTGGGAGAGCTCGCGACCTCCGGCGGAGGCGGTCATCGCCATCTCGATCGGGGCTGAATCCCCATTGCCGTTGCTGAGCGGACTGCGCCGGCCCCAGGAGACCTGCTGCAGCGCCAGACGCAACGGCTCGGCGTAGGCGAACTGTCCGTCGAGCAGGGTCAACGCCGTGCCCAGCGCGGCCAGCTCACCGTCGATGAACTTGATCGCCGGCAGGTAGTAGTTCTCGGGCGGCAGCGCGTAAAGCTCGGACTCGAGGAAGCCCTCGCTGGGACGGTCGACCTTGAGCGCGATCCCGAGGCTCTCGAGCTCGGCCCGATCGGCGTAGAAACGGCGCGCGAAAGCATCCTCGTTCATCGACGAGTAGCCCTCCACCTCCTGCTTGATCTCCAGAGCCGAGACCGGTCGGCGGTTGGCCATCAGAAACGAGATCAGCGAAAGCTGGCGGATCAACTTCTCGGTGTCCTTTGCCACGGCACGCAGGATAGATGCGGTCCGCGGGCCGGCGTGCGGGGAGCACCCAGGAAATGCGGAGTTTGCGCCCTTGCCTGACGGTTTCGTGACGCCCGGAGGCAGTAGATTGCGAATTGATGCTGGCCGAGTCCGCCGTTCGCAGCCTGATTCGCCTCGTCGTCACGGTGGCAATCCTCGGCGCCACCTACCTGCTGATCGTCAAGCCGGTACTGAATACGACTGAGACCACAGTCAATCGCGCCTTCGACTCCGCGGGCGGGTTCGAAGACGCGATCAACCGGTCGTTGCAGTCCGCCGGTCTCGACGACGTCAACATCGAGGACACCGACTCGATCAAGGGCACGATCGGCAACATCGACCTCGGCACGGCGATCAAGAACGCACCGGACAAGAAGACCAAGCGGCTCCTGCGGTGCATCGACCGCGCCAATGGTGACGTCGGCGCGATCGTCAACTGTCAGCAGCGATTCCTCGGCTAGAACCCGCTCTCCGACGCCTGACCCTGCTTAACTGAGCGGGCCGGCGAGGAAGGAGACACGTTGCGAGTGGGAAGGGTGCTTGCGGGAATCATCTGCGCCGGGCTCAGCGCCCTGCTGATTGCCCCTGCCCAGGCGAGCGCCCGGCCGCCGGCCGAGTTCTACGGGGTTGTCACCCAGTTCGGCTCGCTCAGCGAGGCCGAAGCAGCGCGGATGCGCAGGGGCGGCGTCGGCACCGTGCGCTTCCTGATCCCCTGGCAGGGGGTCGAGCGGCTGGCCGGCTCCTACGACTGGCAGTTCGTGGATGACCAGATCGAGGCGATCGAGTCAGCCGGCGCCGTACCGCTGCCGGTCCTCTACGGATTGCCCCAGTGGCTCGGCGAGCCGCGCACGCCGCCGTTGGGATCGCCGGATGCGGAGCTCGGATGGCAGAGCTTTCTCGGCGAGGCGGTCGATCGTTACGGTCCCGGCGGCGAGCTGGCCACGGCCGACCCTGAGTACGTTCCGCTGCGCAGCTGGCAGATCTGGAACGAGCCGAACCTGCCCTCGTTCTGGGGCAACTCGACTCCCAGCGCGAGCGGCTACATGAGGCTGCTGAGACTCTCGGCGCTGGCGATCAGGGAGCGGGACCCCGGCGCGGAGTTGATCGCCGCCGGCCTCTCACCGGCGAGCAACGGGGTGCCGCCGCCGAAGTACCTGAAACGGCTCTACGACCGCTACGCGAAGCTTGGACTCGAGCCGGACTTCAACCAGATCTCGCTCAACCCCTACGCCGGCAGCGTTCGGGAGAGCCGGCTCCAGGTCGCCAAGTTCAGTCGTACCGCCAAGGCGGCGACGGGCCGGCGCCCGCCACTGCTGATCGCCGAGGTCGGCTGGGGCTCGTCGGGGCCGAAGCGACATCCCGTCAGCGGCACCCAGGCCGAGCAGGCCAGGCGCCTGAAGACCGCCTACCGGATGTTCGCCCGCAAGAGGCGCGACTGGCGAATCACGGCCGTGCTCTGGTACGCATGGCGAGACGTCCCCGCCGACATCGACGCCTGCATCTTCTGCAGCTTCGTCGGACTCTTCGATGCCGATGGGCGCGCCAAACGGGCCTGGAAGGTGTTCAGGCGGGTGGCGCGATGAGCCGGCCGCGCGCCATCACGGCCGGCGGGGCAGCTCGCCGGTAGCGGTTGAGCAAGCGGAAGCGCTCTACGCCGCGCGAGCGCGGAAGTAGGCGGCGGTGTCGATGCCGCGGTCGAAGCCGGACCAGGCCTGGCCGTCGGCGAGCGTGCGCTCGATGCGGTCGAAGCTGCCGAGCTTGCCGCCCAGGTTGTCCATCATGTGAACAAGCGTCGCCTCGCGGGTGGCGGGGACGACCGGGGAGCCGTGCTCGAGCGATCCGTGGTGGCTGAGGATGATGTGCAGGACCGACTGGGCGAGGTCGGGATCGAAGCCCTCGATCGACTCGATCTCACTGCGGACGCGGTAGTAGCCGAGCGGGATCTCGCCCTGCAGCCGGCCGAGGTCTGTCATGTCGATCGCCAGGGGATCGTCGTTGTAGGCCTCGAGTTTGCCGATGTCGTGCAGCAACGCCCCCGTGACGGCGACGTCACGATCGATCCCCGGGAAGAAGGAGGCCGCGGCACTGACGCTCTGGGCGACCGAGAGCGCATGCTCAAGCAGTCCGTGGCGGTACGCCTGGTGGTAGTGCTTCGCCGCGGGGGCGTCGCGAAAGCGCTCCCAGATCGGCGTCCCCGGAGTGAAGAAGCAGTCGAGTAGACGGCGCAGGCTTGATGTCTGGATCGTCTCCAGCAGGGCGTTGAGATCGGTTTCGAGCCGCTCCAGCGGGACCGGCGAGACCTCGAGCAGGTTTGCTGCCTCGTACTCGCCGTCGCGGGCCGGGCGCAGCCCCTCGACGATCACCGCGTCGCCCCACTGAGGACTCGACTCGAACCGGCCCTGGAGACGGATGATCGCCCCGGGCTCGGTCAGCTCGAAGCGCTCAGGCACCTCGTCCCAGGACTTGGCGGCGACTGAGCCGGAGCGGTCCGAGAGCTTCAGCGCGAGCCACTCGCCACCCTTCTTGGTCGGCCTGCGGCTGCGGTCGCGGACCACGTAGACGCCGTCAATCCGCTCGCCGTCGGTGAGCGTGCAGAGCTCCTGGTGGGCGCACGGCCCTGGCGCCGTTGGTTCCTGCCCGAGCTGTGGCTGCTCCTCCATTGGGTCAATCAAAATAGAAGCCGGGGCGGACGGCGCCGAGACGCGGCGAAGGTCAATCGGGGCGCTGAATGCCTGTCGAGCGCGGCTTTCATCTACTCGACGGGTCGTCCGCACGGCGCCCGATCTGACAACCCCTGCAAGCGGGCGTCGGCGTACTCTGCGGTCGATGGTGATCGTCGTCGGAGCGGGTCTGGCCGGTTTGAACGCTGCCGCCACGCTGCTCGAAGCCGGGCGCAAGGTGACCGTGCTCGAAGCTCGCGACCGGGTCGGCGGCAGGGTCTGGTCGCGGACCCTCGAGAACGGGGCGGTGATCGAGATGGGCGCCGAGTTCATCCTCCCCTCGAACACCTACATCCGCGAGCGCGCGGCCGATCTGGGGCTCGGACTTTGGGACAAGGGGGTCCGTTACGGACGCCGCGAGCCACGCGGGGGTCCGCCTGTCGAGCAGGATCAACTGGACGCGGCACTGGCGACGGTAGAGAGCTCCCTTGCGGCCGAGCCGGAAGCCGCCGGACGCCCGGCCGGGGACTTCCTGGCTGCTTTGCCGATCCCAGCCGGAGCCCGCGAGTACATCCTCGCCCGAGCCGAGATATCGGTCGCGACTTCCGCGGCGCTCGTGCCGGCGGGCGACCTGCTCGGGGTCGCCCATGTCGATGATCTTCCCTCCCCGGGCATCGCCGGCGGAAACCAGGCGCTCGCGCTGGCGCTGGCTGAACGGATCGGCGCCGGCCGGATCGAGCTCAACGCCGCTGTTGAGCGGATCGCCCTCGACGGCGGATGCGTTCGGGTCAGCGCCGGCGAGCGCCACCTGGAGGCCACCGAGGTCGTCGTCGCGGTGCCGGCGACGGTTCTGGACGCGATCGGCTTCGACCCACCGTTGGCTGCCGCCCAGGCGAAGGCTCTGGCGTCGCTCCGCTACGGCGAGGCGGCGAAGCTCTTCGTCCCGCTCGCCTCCGCGCCGCAGCCGCGGGCCGTGATGTCCGTGCCGGAGCGCTACTGGAGCTGGACGGCAACCGGCGCCGGCGACCGCCCGCAGCCTGTCGTCAGTGCCTTCGCCGGCTCGGCCGAGGCGCTGCGCCGGCTCCAGGTCGAGCACGGCCCCGAGAGCTGGCTGCGCTCGCTCCAGGCGCTCCGTCCCGAACTGGAGCTGCAAACCGACGGGGTGGTCCTATCGACCTGGAACGACGACCCCTGGGTCGGCGCCGCCTATTCCGTCTCCCCCGGAGCCGAGCTCACCGGGCTGATCCGGGCCCCGGCCGCAGGGGGGCGGATCGAGTTTGCCGG
>Ga0307379_10012915_pt1 | contig 10853 bp, 6 predicted proteins | sample UN2MG_FD_202237 | JGI IMG/M metagenome (GOLD analysis project Ga0307379, IMG submission 202237) | Soil microbial communities from Risofladan, Vaasa, Finland - UN-2 | ecosystem: Environmental > Terrestrial > Soil > Coastal area > Acid sulfate soil | place: Finland: Risofladan, Vaasa | collected... | reverse complement strand
ACGTATTTTTCCGTGATCGTCGGCGTCGACCGCACGCCACCCCACCACCATCCGATGTTCTTCTGCTGGTAGTGTCCGCCGATCTCGTAGGTGTGACGCCACAGCTCCCTGCCGGTGTCCGCATCGAGGCAGATGACGGATTCGGTGTCGCTGATCTCCCACCGGTCGCTCCACGCCGAGCCGTGGACGTAGACCTCGCCGCCGGCGACGGACGGACACGACCAGCCCTGGCCGATCTTGGCGCGCCAGAGAACCCGGGGCCCGGCGACGGGCCACTTGCGAAGCAGTCCCTTTTCCGGAGACGTGTAGTCGCTGTTGGGTCCCAGCCAATGCGGCCAATCGCTTCGGTGGGCCGTCGTCTTGGAGATCTCCGGGCCCTTCTCCTGTGCCTCAACGGCAGGCATGGCAACGGCGATCGAGATCACGAATAAGACCCAGAGCCGCACCGATGGGTGCTCGGCAGTCATCATTTTCGTGAAGCGCATGAGACCTCCTCTCAAAGAGAAGGCGCCTCCCGAGAAACGGTCCTCCATCGTTCTTCTATGATTCTTCTCCAATACAATACAGATATTCCTCCCCCTCGCAGATCAATGATTGCGAAGTTGCCGTTTGAGTCTCTCGGCGTCGGCCGAGCAATCCTCGTGCTTTTCCATAAGTTCTTTCGCCACGTCCCGCCCCTGTCTCAGTACCGGAGCGTATCCCGGCTCGTGCACGAGGTTGCTGAGCTCGAAGGGGTCCTCGGCGAGATCGTAAAGCTCGTCGAGGTCGTCCAGGTGCGCGACGTACTTGTAGTGCTTCCAGCGGATCATCCGCTGGAAGTACTCGACGGCGGACTCGCCGTGATCTTCACACATGAGCGCGTCCCGGCCGGGGGCCTCCGGGTCGCAACAGAGACCGAGCATGCTCTCGCAGTCGAGGTCTTCAGGCAGAGAAGGGCACCCGGCCGCATCGAGGGCCGTCGCCGCCGGATCCATGTTGCTGACCAGTGCACGGCTGACCTTGCCGCCGGCGAACCGTGCGGGCCACCGCAGAACCATGGGCACGCGCTCCGTTTCCTCCAGCATAAGCGTGTCCTTGTTCATTTTGCCCCCGTGCGCAGCGATCAGATCGCCGTGGTCCGCGGTGTAGACGACGAGCGTGTTGTCCGCGAGACCCAGACTGTCGAGCGTGTCGACCACGCGTCCGAGCGCGTGATCGACGATCATGACCTGCTCGAAGCAGCGCGCGAGTCCCGTCTGCCACCACGTCCAGTTGCGGGTGCGCTCGCCCTTGTCCCACCGCTGAGTGCTGAAGGCGAAATTCCCGGGCATGCCGTCGAAGTGCTGACCGAAGCCGGGGTATGGGTCGAGCGACGCCGGATTGAGGCGGTCGATGAACTCACCGGCGGAGTGGTAGGGGGAATGCGGCCCCCAGACGTCGACCCGCATGAAGAAGGGCTGACTTCCGCGCGCGTTCTCCTCGAGCCACCGGCAGGCGAGATGCGCCGTGAACTCGGCTTCGTGCGTCTCCAGAGGTGCATCGAGCTTCCCGGCCGCCACCCAGGGGCCGAATCCCGCGACTTCGACCTCGCCCAATCGGAAGGTCTTCCCGACGTTCTCCGGATTCCTGACATCCCACTCGATGAGCACCTCGGGCCGCGGCAGTCCCTGCTCGTCGAGGTAGTCGGCGTATTTCTTCGACTTGTAGGGGGCCCCGTATCCGGGCAAGGACCAGCCCTCAAACCCCCAGTCCCGGGCGATCTTGTCGCAGCCGCAGTGCCATTTGCCGAAGTAGACGTTGCGATAGCCCGCCCCCTGAAGGTAGTGCGTGACCATCTTCTGATCCGGCGCGAAGCGGAATCGCCCCCCCGACTCCTCGTCGTTGAGAAGGATTCCGTGGCGGTGAGGGTATGTGCCGGTCAGCATGGAGGATCGTGCGGGCTGACACAACGGACACACCGAATAGGCCTGATCGAAGACTACGCCCTCCAGGCCCAGTTCCTCGTAGGTCTCGAGCTTCAGTTGGTCATAGAGATCGATATGGTGCTTGAAGGCCCAGTGATCGCCCACCAGCCAGAGGATGTTGGGTTGAGCCATGTGTTTCGTGTTCTCCCTCTCTGTCGGCCGGCTTCCGCCGGTGCTTCCGCCACCTACTGTTCGTTCCTTGCGCCTAACCCATTATTATGATATGAGACAGGCCCTCATCTTTCCACACGCGGTCCCGCCGAGAGCTTGAGAATGCTCGGCGACCCCGTCGCCCGCCGGTGCAGCTCCAATCCCGCCTGATGCCTCTATGGCCGGCTCGGCGGAGGCAACATCATCCGTCACGGCTTCTTTGCTCGGAAGCCTCTCGATGCCCGTCATGGTTTCCTCAGGTCGTAGCACACAACGTTCTTGCCGGTCCTCACGAAGAGCTTGCCGTCGGCGAAGGCCGGCGACATCCACGGCACGAGGCCGAGGTTGGCCTTGCCGATGAGCGTGTATTTCGCCGGATCGGCCTTGATGAGGTAGAGCCATGGGCCGGCCTGCGCGATGACCTTGCCGTCGGCAATGATAGGCGAGGAGAGTTCCACCCCCGCGCCGATCATCTCATCCCACACCACCTTGCCCGTCGCCAGCTCGACGCACAATGCCTTTCCCTTCTTGTCCTTCGCCTGCGCGGCGCCACCGATGGCGTAGACGAAGCCCTTGTAGATGACAGGACAGGAGTAGCGTTCCGTGAACGGCACGCTCCAGGATTCTTCGGGTTTCTCGGGCGAAATCCTGTAGGCCGAGAGCGCCCACTTAGGCGCCCCGCCGCAGAAGACCATGACGTCGCCCGAGACCGCCGGGGTGCAACCCGTATAACCGGTCGTGACGGGAACGGGCCAGAGGACCTTGCCGGTCTCCATGTCGAGGCAGTAGATCCTCTCGGTGCGCGTGGCGAGGATGATGCGGGATTTCCCGCCGGAGATCCACGCCACGGGGGAGCCCTCATGGCTGAGCGCGGACCCGCTCCATGCCAGCTCCCCCGTCTTCGCGTCGAGGGCATGGATTCCGTTGTACGTGCCGAAGATCACCTTCCCACCCGCCAGGAGCGGCGAGGAGGCCAGGACGCCGCTGAAGGGCTTCGACTCCCAGAGCACGTTCCCATCCTTCGTGTCGAGGCAGAAGACGACTCCGGTCGAGGTGGGGAGCCAGCATTTGCCACCCTGGACGCAGAGTGTCGTCGAGTTGGGACGCCCCTCCCCGCTGCCTGGGAACTCCTTCTTCCAGAGGGTCTTTCCGGTGGCCTCTTCGAGGCAGAAGAGGACGTCGGTGCCGCCTGGCTTGGTCGGCGGGACCCTTTTCATGATCGTCTTGGCGGTCGCATCGTCGATGCCCTGCTGCTTGATCCATGCGTCGAACTCGGCTTGCGAGGCGAACGGCTTGTCCGCCACGGCCTCAAGCTTTGAGAGGGTTTCGAGCGGGAGGGCCTGTGTCCCCAGCGCGACGCGGTTCCTGACGGCGCCCTGGAACTTCCTCTGCTCGGGCTTCATATTGGTCTTGATCCACTCGTCAAGCCACTTGTTGAGTTCGTTTCCCTTGAGCTTCGCGCGGTCCTCCGACGTGCGCGCGGCCTCCATCGCCTTGACCAGGTCGTCAGGAACCCCGGCAACCGAGCCGAGGGAACCGAGGGCCTGCTTCGACAGCAGGCGCGTGTCGATGGGTATGCGGAAGTGCTTGGGCTGGTTGACGAACACCCTCCCCGCGGCGACCACCGGCTGGGCCCAGCCGCCCTGGGATTCTCCGCCGGGGATCGGCTCGCTCTCCCAGAGCTTCTTCAGACCGTCCTTGGGGAACTCTTCCACCAGCGGCGGCGAGTCAAGCACGATGCCGTCACGGTTCGGACCACGCCACTGCGGCCAGTCCCCCGCGAACGCCGCCGCCGATACCAGCATTACCCACGCCGCCAGAATCGAACCACACGCCACGCCGATCATCGTCCTCACGCTTTCTTCTCCTCGTTGCCGAGCAACGCCGCGTCCCGCCGGAGGAGGGTGGAAATTGGGGTTCGGCGCGGCCTGTCCCGAAGCCCAAGGCGGGAAAAACCGGGACACCCATAACCGTGCGTGTCAAGCAAGATGTCGGTAGGGCTCCCGAAGAGCTTCTCGCGCGTGTTTGCAGACACCCATTCGCACCGGTGCAGCATGCCCCGTTTCATATGGAGCAAAAGGGCTGACTCTCCCGCTTTGCCCCATAAACCGGCAACCTTCATTGTTTTCTCAGGTCGTAGCACACAACGTTCTTGCCGGTCCTCACGAAGAGCCTGCCGTCGGATAGGACGGGCGACATCCACCGGCCCTGATAATCGTGGAGGTCCAGCTTTCCCAGGAGCTGGTACTTCTCGGGCGAGGCCTTGATGAGGTAGACCCATGGACCGACCTGGGCGATGAGCTTGCCGTCGGCGACGAGGGGCGAGGAAAGCTCGGCGGGGCCGACCGTTTCGTCCCACACCGTCCTGCCCGTGGCGAGTTCAATGCAGAGCGCGTGCCCCTTGCCGCTGTCCCCATAGGTCGCGTTGGCCCCCCCGATGACGTAGACGTGTCCCTTGTAGATGACGGGACAGGCGAAGCCGTCCTTGAACGGCACGCTCCAGAGCTTTGTGGGCTCACGGTTCGACAACTTGTAGGCCGTGAGGCCGATCTCGGGCGCAAAGCTGCAGAAAACCATGGTGTCGGCCGAGACGGCCGGGGTGCAGCCGGAGATGCCCACCGGGACGTCCCAGACGGTCTTGCCGGTCTCGAGATCGAGACAATAGAGCTTGCCGGCTTGCACGTAGGAGGTTGCGAGGAGGTAGGGCTTCCCCCCGGCGTTCCACACGGATGCGGAGGACACGTTGTTCGCGGCTAGGGGCCGGTCCTTCTCGTCGGTTGCCTTCCACAAGACCTCGCCGGTCCCGGCGTCGAGGGCGTGGAACCCCGCGTTGGTCCCGACGATCGCCTTGCCTTTCACGAGGAGGATCGACGAGGCGGTGCAGCCGATATTGCCGGTGCCCCAGAGGGGCTTCGATTCCCAGATCACGTTTCCATCGGCGGCGTTGAGACAGAAGGCGACCGCGGAGGAGCTGAGGAAGTAGCACCTGCCGGCCGAGACCGCGGGCGTGGAGGTGCCCGTGGCATAGGTCCAGCGGTTGCCCGGCATCTCCTTCTTCCACAGGGTTTTTCCCGTGGCGCTGTCGAGACAGTAGAGGAGGTCGGTGGCGTCCCGCTCGGTTGTCGGGACCTTCTTCAGGATCGCCTTGACGGCGTCGTCGTCGAATCCATGCGGCTTCATCCAGGCGTCAAGCTCGGTCTGTGAGGCGAACTCCTTATCGACGATGGCTTCGAGCTTGCGGCAGACCTCGGGCGCAAGGGCGCTTTGCCCGGCGAGGAGCCGCTGCTTGACCGGGTAGCGGAACTTCCGCCAGTCGGGCTTCTCGTTCTCCTTGATCCACGCGTCGGCCCACTTGTTGATCTCGTTGTAGTCCTTGAGCTTCGCACGGGCCTCCGACGTGCGGGCCTCTTCCACCGCCTTGACGAGGTCCTCCGGCATCCCCGCCTCCCAGCCGAGCTGCGTGAGGGCGCCCTTCGTCAGCAGACGCTGCGCGATGGGCACCTGGAACCGGTTGTGCACGAAGACGAACACCTTTCCCTCGGCGACGACCGGCTGGGCGTAGCCGCCGTTGTACTCCCCGCCGGGGATCGCCTCGCTCTCCCAGAGCTTCTTGGGACCCTCCTTCGGGAACTCCTCCACCAGCGGGGGCGAGTCAAGCACGGTGCCGTCACGGTTCGGACCGTGCCACTGCGGCCAGTCACCCGCGAACGCCGACGCCGATACCAGCATCACCCACATCACGAGCATCATCGTCCGTCTCATGTCTTCTCCTTCGGTTCGTAGATCACCATCACGGCCGGGCGGAGCTTCGTCTGCGCGTTCTCCCGGCTGGCCACCGTCATATAGTCCGCGCTGTCGCCGTGGAAGAGGAAGCCGTGGTTCGCGTGCGTCCCGTCGGTCCAGAACCTGACGGCCTCGGTGAAGTCCCAGAGGTTCGCGGGACCCTGTCCCGGGCCGTGGGCGAAGAAGAGCGGCAGGAAGTCCGGATCGTCGGCGGCGTAGCAGCAGCCGGCCATCGCCTTCCACAGCTTGCCCTCGGCGTACTGGTAGCAGTTGACCTCGTACTCGTTCCACTCACGCATGCACGGCTCGGCGACCCACATCGTGGCCATCTGGGTCGCGTCGCGGCTCTCACCCGCACGGTTCAGGACGAACTGCGCCGCGAGGATGTTCGAGCCCTTCGGGATCGACGACAGGTCCACCTGCGCCAGGAGCGCCCGGTGCCGCATGAACGCCTCCAGGAGCCCCCCCTTGCCGTAGTTGGCCGTCCTGCCCCAGTTCGGACCGTCGGGCCCGTGACAGTCGAGGTGCGTGTCCTTCCACCCGGCGTAGACCCTGTCGGGGTGGCTCACGTCGAAGCCCTTCTCGCCGTCGCGGAAGACCGCCAGCACGGCCGTCGGCCGGGTCTTCCTGATCTCGTCGAACTTCGCCTTGAACTCCGCCTCGACCTGGTCGAGCGTTTTCGCCTGGGGCGCCACCCACTGGTTCTTGAGCCTGGCGCCGAGGTCGATACAGTCCTTGACGATGAGTTCGGTGCCCGTGACCGTGAACCGGGCGTACCTGCCCGTCTCCGCGAAGTCCGCCACGTTGGACATCGAGCAGCCGAACCAGTTATAGGGCGACCAGAGAGGGTCACGAAAGTAATCCCTCCTTGGCTTATCGGGGCTGAGCCGCACGTTGTCGATGGTGAGCGTCTGCCCCGAGCCCGGACGATACGCGTAGATCGCGAGCGAAAAAACCTCGCCGAACTTGGCGCCCAGAGCCCCCCAGCCTTCCGGGTGCTTCAGGTAGAGGAGCACCTCGTTCTTCCCCGGCAACAGGTAGATCGTGCGCTCCCAGACGGCGCCGTACTCCTGCGGGGTCTTGCGGGTGGTGATGCGCAGGCCGGCGAGCAACTCCTTGTCCACCGTCAGGTCCAGCTTGATCGCGTTGAACTCCTGCCAGTCGCCTCCGACCGGGAGGCGGGTGTTCACGATGCCCGGCCAGGTGCCGCCGTGGAACGTGATCTTCATACGCTTCGCGCCCCCGGCGGCCCCCTCGGCCGTGAGCTCGACCTTCGGCGCCGAGTCCCCGGCGATGGTGACATAGGACGCGGCGAGCACGTCCACGTCCTCCGGCGGCGGAGGCGGCGCGTCCTTCGGCGGCGGGGGCGGCGGGCGGACCGGACCGACCTCCACCGCCGTCCATGCCTTCAGCTCGACGTCCTCCCTAAATTCGAACAGCACCTTCTCTTCGGCCTGGGCGGCCGAGACGACCAGTGTGACGACCATCAGCACGCTGAAAAGGAAGAAGCTCCCGCGCATCACATTCCTCCTTCAAGGTTCAGGGCTTCGGTTCGTAGATCACCGCGACACACGGGCGGCTCTTCAGGTCCCGGCACCGGTACGTGAAGATCGAGAGGGCGTGGAGGTACTTGCCGGGGCTGGAGATGATGAAGCCGTGATTCGGACGCTTCCCTTCGGTCCAGTAGCGGACGGCGTGGGTGAAATCCCACGAGTTGGCGTTCCCGCTGCCGGGCCCGTAAGACAGGTAGACGGCGCCGCAGTCGCTGTCCTCGCCCCATGACTGGGAGGCGAAGTCCTTCCAGAACCTGCCCTTGGCATACTCGAAGACGGTCACCTCGTATTCCTTCCACGGCCGGTTGCACGGTTCGGTCACGACGAGCGTGGGCCTGGTCTCCCAGTTGTTCCATGGGGGGTTGGTGTACGGGATCGAGCGCACCACGATGAGCCGGGCGGCCAGGATCTCCGCGCCCTCGGGGATGCTCGACAGGTCCACCCGATGGTAGGAAGGCCGGCCGCGCAGACAGGCCTCGCACTGCTCCACCTTGCCCGCGTTGGTGGAGCAGGTCATGGCCAGGCCCATCGGCAGATGCGTATAGCCATAGCCGCACTCCCAGCCGGTGAATTCCCTGTCCGGATTCGCCGGGTCGCAGCCCTTCTGTCCCTGGCGGAGCATCACCAGCACGGCCCTCGGATGGTCCTTCCTGATCTTCTCTAACTCGGCCCGGACCTCCGCCTCGACCTGCTCGACCGTCTTCGCCTCGGGCTTGACCCAGGTCTCCTTCAGCTTCAGCTTGTCGCCCAGGTCGTCGGCGTTCCTGACGATGAGGTCCGTCCCGGCCACCTTGAACCCCGCCTCGGGCCACTGCGTCCTCTCGTTGAAGGTCGAGGTGGACGCCGGTCGCTCGTTGGACAGGTAGATGTTGTCCACGACAATCGACTCGCCCTCGTTCGGCTCGTGCATGTAGATCTCAAACGTGCTGATCCGCTTCCAACGGGTCTCGGCATAGTCGGGCCTGGGGGCCGTCAAGGTGTTCCTGCCTGCCGAGAGGCGGGCGGCGAACTCCCAGCGCGAGACGCCCTCATTGTAACTCGTGCCGTGATTGGCGGCCTCGGGGATGGCGCGGAAGATGACCATGCACTCGCGCCCGGCCGTCACGTCGGCGTGGAAGGCGTTGTAGCGCAGCCAGTCCTCCGCCGGCAGCTTCAAACCCACGGTCGGGTAACGTCCGCCGGCGAAGGTGAGCTTCATCGCGTGCTTCCCTCGGGCGGCGCCTTCGGTGGTCCACGCGATCTTGACCGGCGGCTCCTTCGGCGGCTGGACGAGCGGCTTGTACGGTGCGATCTTGGCCGGGTCGGCGGCGGCCTTCGCCGCCGCGTCGTACGCCGCTTTCGCCGCCGTCTCGCGCAGCGCGTAGACGTCGACGTTCGACCAGGCATTGACACTGTCCGCATCCTCGAAGTCGAACAGAACCTTGCCTGCCCCGAGCGGGGTCGAGGGGTCCTCCGCCACCGCGACGCCGGCGCTCAACATCGTCGCGCAGATTCCCGCCATCGCGGTAATCCAGAACACGTGCTTTCTCATGATCTTTCCTTTGTGGGATCGCGTCCCGGAAGTGGATGGAAACTGGGGTTCGGCGTCCCGACTCGTCGGGAAAGCGCAATCCCACCTCGATTCGCCGGAGTCGTGACGTTACCCTAAGCAGTCTCCAAGTACCTGTCAAGCACCGATACGTCAAGGCTTCTGGCCCCGATAGACAACAAAGAACGACGTCAGTTCCTGCCTCACTTCCCCCGCCGGGAACTTCCCCGCCATCAGCACCGGGATGTGGACCAGTCTGCCTGCCTGACCGATGGGGCGCGTTGCATAAGGGTGCCGGGAAGACTGTCCGGGCCGATCTGGGATCCCGCAATGGGAGAATGCGGTACGGTCATCACAGGCTCCGTATCGCGCTTTCAAACCGCATCGCGACCTGCTCTGGATCGGCCTCTTCGTCAACGCACATCGGCTTGCCGAACGTGATGCGGACCCGTCCGAAGCGCCGGGGGAACCAGCGTTGGTGGTCCGCGATCGAGTACAGGCCGTCTTGCCGGATCGGCACCACAGGGGCCCGCATCGCCTGGGCCAACAGACCGATTCCGGACTTGAAGCGGTCCATCTCCCCGGTCGTTGTGAGTTTGCCTTCAGGGAAAAGAAGGATGTTCCATCCCTGGTCCATGAGCTGGCCCATGTACTCAAAGCTCTTCTTCACGTGGACGTCGCGGGAAAACGGGAAGGCGTTGAGCACCAGGCTCGCAGCGAATCCGCGAAGACGTATTTCCATCCTCTTCATCCGGGAGTAATCGGGTCTCGCTTCGTACATGAGGTCCGCGGCGGCGGCCGCCGCCACTTTCCGAAGGCGCCAGGGAAGAGCCCGCATCAGGTAGACGGTGTCATAGTGCGAGACATGGTTTGCTATGAAGATCACCGGGGTCGCTGTTCCCCTCAGGTTCTCTCTTCCCGTGACCGTTGTCCAGGAGAACAGCGACGGAATGCGGAAAACAACTGCCCGGAGAAGGGCCCGCAACACCCGGACCGGCAGCGACACGGCCCACCTCGGGAAGCGGTAGTACAGGACCTCCTTCTGCTGGGCCGCAATGATCTCTCTCAGTTCCGAAACGGTCGCGTGGGAGGTGATCGCGCTCTCATCAATCTCAACGTTGAGCTCTTCTTCGAGCCTCGTCGTCAACTCGACCCGAGCGATCGAATCCAACCCCAGATCCATGACAAGATTGGACTCGGGCCTGATGGAATGCACGTCCATCTTGGTCAGGTCTGCCAGCAGATCGAGCACGCGGTCGCCACTGGCCGCCGGGATCATACCGGCGCTGGATTCTCCCTCCTGGACCTCATCGACAACGTGGCGCCGCTTGATCTTCAGCGTATTCGTGCGCGGGAAATCCTCGTGCGGCCAGAGGGTGTATGCCTGAATCTGCTGGTGAGGCTGCAGGCGCTGATTTGCGGACACGATGATCGGCCGGGCCTCGTCCCGGGTCCATGGGCGGCTCTTGTCCATCAGCAGCACCGCGTGGATCTGAATATCACCCCGCTCCTCAATCCCGACGACGCAACTGTCCCTGACCCCGTCCATCTTACCGAGCACGGTCTCGATGTCTTCGGGATACACATTCAGACCCGACGCCGACAGGATCATGTTCTTCTTGCGTCCACGAATGTAGACAAAACCGTCATCATCCGACTCGCCAATGTCGCCGGTCTTGTACCATCCGTCCTCAAAACGAGCCGCGTTCTCCTCCGGATTGTCCAGGTAGCCCGGCGTGACGTGATCGCCCCGGATCCAGATCTCGTTCTCGGGGCCGAATCGGATCTCCTGGTGAGGCAGCGGCCTGCCGACGGAGCCATGCCTTCTGTGTTGCGGCGTGTTCAGCGTGACCACAGCGCTTGCCTCAGTGAGTCCGTATCCCTGGAAGACGTCGA
>Ga0307379_10012914_pt1 | contig 10853 bp, 9 predicted proteins | sample UN2MG_FD_202237 | JGI IMG/M metagenome (GOLD analysis project Ga0307379, IMG submission 202237) | Soil microbial communities from Risofladan, Vaasa, Finland - UN-2 | ecosystem: Environmental > Terrestrial > Soil > Coastal area > Acid sulfate soil | place: Finland: Risofladan, Vaasa | collected... | reverse complement strand
TTGTTTCGTCACCCATGTTATTGAGTGTCACGCGCGCGCCGACAACGAATATCTCTTGCTCCGAATATCTCTGCTTGACCTGACAGACTTGCGTTTTAATTGTAATATCGCCTGCAGACCATTTTGTCCATGGGATAAGATATCGTCCGTCGGCAAAGCCGTGCTCGCAATTTAAGCCGTCCATTGTTGGAGCGACCAACCGCCCTGCTGTCTTGTCGAAAATCCAGAAATAAACGCCGTAACTTCCAACGCCCGGGGAGAAATTACCCTCGGCTTCGACGAAGGTTTTGAGAGTATCCGGACTATTGGCTATACCTATCGGAATATGAACTTTGCCGCGAGGATCCAACTCGTTGCGTTCAGTGCCGCCCTCGGCGATGACACCGCCGACCGGGATAGCCATAATCACTATATAAACAACGACAAGCCGAAAACTTAGCTTTATACGCATGCTTTTTTTAATGTTGAAACCTGTTTATAGTTAAAAGCACGGACTACCCGTTCATGACCCAGCCGCTGCGGTATGTTTTGCGAATATACTTATCGGCTTCGGGGCAGTTTTTAGCCCTGAGGTTCTCAGCATCCCATTCGAGTTTCTTACCGACACGGTAGGCGACCAGTGCCAGCAGATTATTCTCTACCAGAGCGCCCGAGTAATCGAAATTACAAGTTGTCGGCTTGCCCGTTTTGCAGGCAACAATCCATTCCTTGTGATGACCGAGTGACGGGGGAATCAGCTCTTCAGGCTTCGGAGACCTGTAATGAGTCATATCACCTTCGTTTTGTCTGGGCATCAGTATCCGAAGACCATAATCGGCCAGCAGCCAGCCCTTGTCTCCTTTGAAGAGCACGCCCTTAAACAGCTTTTCGCGGTCGAAAGCCTCCGAGGGCATGCCGGGCTTTTTGCCGCCGTCATACCAGTACAGCTTGATGGCCGGCCGCCAGTCGTTCGCCGGGTGGTTCCATTCAGCAGTAAGCCATTGCGGACACGTGTCCGAATTTATCTCCGTGCCTTCAGCCTTACACGTCTCCGGAAGCTTCAAATCGAGCCCCCAGTACGCCATATCGATCATGTGGCTGCCCATATCGCCGATTTGTCCGCTGCCGAAGTCCCAGAAGATGTTCCAGCCCAGGCAGCCGCCCTTGAAGTATCCCGGATTGTACGGATGGATAGGCGACGGCCCAATCCACAGGTCCCAGTTGATATGATCCGGCACGGGTTTGACCTCCGGCAGATAACTGCCGCCCTCCGGCGTTCTGCTGCACCAGACGCGGACTTCGCTCGGCGTGCCGATCGCCCCGTTGCGAATCAGCTCCACCATCCGCCTGTAATTGTCGCTGGCGTGAATCTGCGTGCCCATCTGCGTGGCGATTTTATTCTTGTTCTTCAGATATGTCTGTCGGACCATGTGTGCCTCCTCGACCGAGTTGGCAAGGGGCTTTTCGCAGTAGACATGCTTGCCGCGGTTCATCGCCCAGACGTTGACGAAGGCGTGCGTGTGGTCCGTAGTTGCGCAAACGACGGCATCGATGTCCTTCTGCTCGAGGCATTTACGCCAGTCTTCGTATGTTTTGGCCCTGGGGAAGTCTTTTGCGGCCTCGGCGAGATTCTTCGCGTTGACGTCACAAAGAGCGACGATGTTTTCGCTTTTGACGCCGTTCAAGTCAGCTGCTCCGCGTCCGCGGACACCGATCACGGCAATGTTGAGTTTTTCATTCGGTGACTGGCCGGCCTTGAGTATGCCTGATTTTAAGATCATCAGCCCCGCTCCGACTGCAGCGCTGCTCTTGAGGAATGTTCGGCGTTTAATTTGATCATTCATGGTTCTTCTCCTTCATTTGTATTGACCAATGGGGCAGAGACTGATTAACGCATCATTAACTCTAATGGGCGATACAGGACTTGAACCTGTGACTTCCTGCGTGTAAAGCAGGCGCTCTAGCCAACTGAGCTAATCGCCCCGAATTCAGCAATAAAAGTACCGATTTTTACTCCTTGCGTCAAGATTGTTTTTAATTTATATTTTTGATTGTGATTGTTTTTAAGGTGAATTTTATTACCCTCAGCAGGGACGTTTATGGAAAAGTGAGGTGTTCTTATGGCGGTACTTGATGCTATTCGTAGAAGATATTCCTGCCGGGCGTATCAGGACAAGAACATCGAGCAGGACAAGCTCGACTGCATTTTAGAAGCGGCCCGGCTGGCGCCGTCGGCGAAAAATACGCAGGATTGGCGTTTTGTAGTCGTTGCGGACCGGGATACCAAACGCAGGGTCGCAGGCACGACAAACCGGCCGGAGGTGTTCGAGAAGGCCGGCGCGATTATCGCCGCATGCAGCAACAGCGATTATGTCATGCAATGCGGCCAGGCTATCGGGCCGATTGATGTGGCAATTGCGCTCGAACATATCTCCTTGCAGGCAGCGGACTTAGGACTGGGCACGTGCTGGATCGGCTCGTTCGACGCGGACAAAGTCCGGCAAATATTAGCAATTCCAGAAGATATAGCCATCATTGAACTGATGGCCCTCGGCTATCCGTCCGGCAGCAAACCCGAGCCGACGCGTGAGCCGATAGAAACAATAGTTTGCTACGATACGTGGAAGTTCTGAGTTTTCGTCGAAAACCGTATAAAAATAACTTGAATTCCAGAAGCGCTCTTGTAAAATAACATATTCGAATGTGATCTCGGGGACGTGGTGTAACGGGAGCACACCGCGGTCGCATCGCGGGAATGAGGGTTCGATTCCCTTCGTCTCCATTCGTTTCGAATGATACATATTGTGCTGAGTTATGGGCAATGTGATACATTCCTTATCAAAAATGCCATTAAGTACATTTTATCATTTCGATAGTGTGTAATCGGAAAATGGTGAATGAAACAAGATCAAGCAAGCCGATATCTCTGAGTTTTAATCGGGGAACACTGTTACTCGCCGGTGTTGGGCATGAGAAATTGCCTGAGATTTTTGGCCCATCTGTATGGGCTTGGGATAGTCGTGTCGGAGCCCTGCGGTGCGACGCAATTCACTACGCTGCGATTCGCGCAGCTTTGGCTGAGCAGTTTGGTCCATTATTATCCGACGAAGTGCCGAATCCATGCGGTGTTTATTGGTCTAAGGTCAAACTGCCGAAGCTGAGATCAAATCAGATTGAAGCTCTTGAAGCATGGTCCAAAGCTGATTGTCGCGGACAGATAATTATGCCGACGGGAACAGGTAAGACTGAGGTGGCCCTTGCAGCGATGGCCCGGAAGAAAATTGCGTCATTGGTCGTCGCACCCGTTCGCGATTTGATGTACCAGTGGCACCGGCGGATTCTGGCAGCCTTTGATTATGATGCCGGCATTGTCGGTGACGGCCTGTCAAACATAAAACCGATCACAGTGACAACGTATGACAGTGCATATATTCACATGGCCCGTATGGGCGCCGATTTCGGGCTATTGATCTTCGATGAGGAGCACCACTTGCCCGGGAAATGCCGTCGTGAGGCTGCTATCCTGAGCGCTGCTCCGATGCGGCTTGGACTGACGGCTACTGCCGAGCGGTCGGACGGTCTGCACAAAGACCTCGACTGGCTCATTGGCCCCGTAGCCTATAACATGCCGTTCAAACAGGCCGAAGTTTCGACGTTGGCGCATTTTGACGTCGTGCGCATTCCGGTGACCTTGAACCAGCGCGAGCAAGCCACGTATGACCGGTGCAGCCGGGCGATTCGGCATTTTATCTTGTCCCGGCGAAAAGAACAGCCGAGCTACACGTGGCAGGATTTGTGCAAGGAATCAGGTGGTGACCCTCAGGCACGTCATGCCCAGAAAGCTTACTATCTGAAAAATTCTATAGAGTCTCGTGCTGCTGAAAAGCTGCGAGTGCTGGAAGATATATTCCGGCTGCACAAGGGTCAGCAAATTCTTGTTTTTACAGGATCAAATGCGATGGCAATTGAGGTCTCTCAACGATTCCTGGTGCCGACGATTCTTTCGCACACACGGAAGCGTGAGCGGCTGACTGTCCTGGAGAATTTTTCCAACGGAATATTTCCAGTCCTCGTTGCCAACAGAGTCCTTGATGAAGGCGTAGATGTGCCGGAAGCGAAAGTCGCGGTGGTGATTGGCGGACAAGGCTCAACACGTCAGGCCAAGCAGCGGCTGGGCAGGATTCTCAGAAGAACCGGCAGCGCCAGAGCGACTTTGTACGAAGTCGTCTGTGAAAATACAAAGGAAGTTCAACGCTCCCGAGAGAGGCGAAGAAGCGATGCTTACGAGCGACCAGTCCATCGTCGAGTTTAAGGCAGGTCAGGCTATTGCCGACCGGCTGAAGCAAAGTACGCACAGGCATTATGTGAAGTATGCCGAGAGCATGCTTGCGATATATCGCAACGGCAAAGGCCGGCAGCGTCGCCAACTGCATCGAGAGATAGAATCGCTGTTTGCTGATGAGCCCGATTGTCCCGTTCGACGAATTCAGGCATTTTGCAAGCTGCTGGACGACAGAAGCGTTTTCCGGACCGACCCGGGCGGTAAGGCTGCGAAGTTACGACTGGATGTGTTTTCCAGGGTTGCGCGTTTCCATCCGCTTGTCGAAAAACCGGATCAGCTTTTCGAGCACGACGAAAGAAAGATAAAAGCACAGCTTGCGGATGAGCTTGGCTTGACGTGGAGCGAGATCGAACAAGGTCTTTACGCAGATGTGATGGCCTTCCAGCAATTGGAGCAGTTCGAGGGGTATCCGAATGCTTCAGCGTTGCTGTCTCGTTACAATGTCGCTCAGCTTCAGGCCTGCTTATATCGGGCTAAAAGCATGACCGTTGTGGCGACAGATGACCTTAAAACGATCCTTCGTTATGCCAAGCTGGCTAAACTATTGCACGACATAGTCCGTTTAGGTCCTTCAAAGTATCGTATCACTTTTTCAGGGCCGGCCTCAGTATTGCGCCAGACCCGGCGATACGGCGTTAATTTCGCAAGATTCTTGCCCGCACTGCTGGCCTGCGAAGGCTGGCAGATGACGGCATCGTTAAAGACTCCGTGGAATACGTCAGCCAAACTGAATCTCTCGGACAGCGATGGCTTTACCAGCCATTTGCCGCCGCCGGATGAATTCGACTCCAGACTGGAAGAATCGCTTGCCGAAAAATTCGGGCTGGAGCGTGACGGCTGGCAGTTGATTCGCGAAGGCGAGATACTCCATGATCACCAGAAGACCTTCGTCCCGGATTTTACTTTTCGCCATGAGGACGGAACGCAAGTCCTCATGGAAATCGTTGGCTTTTGGACACCGGAATATCTTATGCATAGACGCCGGAGTTTGCAGCTATTTCGCCATCACAGAATTCTGATTGCCGTGCCGGAAAAATCCCTGCGAGAAGGGGCGCGCATCGGGGAAAATGTGCTTGTTTACAAAACGGCCTTGAAGCTCACATCTCTAATGGAAGCCTTGGAGAAAATCCGAACCAAATAAAGCTGCTTCATCCGGATAATGCATAGGCTGACCGGACAAATCGAATCTTTGGGGTTGTCTTGAGAGAAAAATCGTTTGGGCAGAGGCGTAAATTTGGGCAGGCAGGGGGGAAATTTTCGCCTCTGGGGCCCCGAACGATTTTTCTCGGTCGTCCCGAACATCGAATGCACCTGCACATTATACGGAAGAACTATAAAGTTCATAGTGCTCTGACGTTCAGTTGTTCAATGAGTTCGATTTTCGGATCATATTTCCTTACTAAGAGAATATTATTGTGGGTACTGATTCCGGGATTTATCGCTTTACGGCCTACCCCATATAGTGCTATATTGGCATTTCTGCTGTTGAGGATAGAGCAGCACTGAGAAGTGACCTGAGCGTAACGTCACGAATGGTATTCTTATGATGGAAAATATTCAAAAAGCATTGGTCAGGTACTGGGGGTATAATGAATTTTTACCCTTGCAGAAACAATCGATGGAATGTGTCTGTTCGCAGCGGGATTCGATTGTCGTTCTGCCGACCGGGGGCGGAAAATCGCTTTGCTATCAGGCGCCGGCGGTCGTCCTGCCTGGCCTGACGGTTGTAGTTTCACCGCTTATCTCCCTGATGAAGGACCAGGTCGATGCCCTGATCGAATGCGGCGTTTCCGCAGCGCGGATTGACAGCTCTCTTGCGGCTCACGAGCAGCAGGCGGTTTTTGAAGCGATCCATAACAAGAGACTTAAGCTTCTTTACCTTTCGCCGGAACGGCTCGTCTCAAACGGCTTTGTCGAAGTGCTCAAGAAGACGGGGCTTTCTTTTATCGCTATCGACGAAGCCCATTGCGTCAGCATGTGGGGTCACGACTTTCGGCCCGAGTACCGTCAACTGGGCATTTTGAAGCGGATTTTTCCCAATATCACCATCGGCGCTTATACCGCGACGGCTACCGAGCATGTGCGTGGCGATATCGCCGAGCAGCTGCATCTCGAAAATCCCGCAATGCTGATCGGCTCGTTCGACAGGCCCAATCTCGTTTACAAAATCCGGCGACGAACGAACAGGGCCAACCAGGTCCGTGCCGTGCTCGACCGGCACAAAGGCGAATCCGGCATCGTTTACTGTATTCGGCGCAGGGACGTCGACGAATTGTCCTCATTGCTAAGGGCCAAGGGCTACAAAGTCCTGCCCTATCATGCAGGCATGGCAGATGAGGACCGCAAGAAAAACCAGGATGCATTCATCAACGAAAAGGCCGATACCATTGTAGCTACGGTTGCGTTCGGCATGGGCATCGACAAATCGAACGTGCGTTATGTCATTCACACCGGCATGCCCAAGTCACTCGAGCACTACCAGCAGGAAACCGGCCGGGCGGGTCGTGACGGCCTCGAGGCCGAATGCTGCCTGTTCTACTCGGGTGGTGACTACGGAATCTGGAAAAGCCTGCTCAGCGAGATGGACCCGGAAGCTCATAAAATCGCGATGGTCAAACTCAACAAAATGTATAATTTCTGCACCGGCGGCCTCTGCAGACATAAGGCAATTCTGCGCTATTTCGGACAGGCCCTTGACAAGGATAATTGTGCCGCCTGCGATATGTGTCTTGGCGAGCTGGACTTTATAGACGATGCACTTCAAACCGCGCAGAAAATTCTCTCGTGCATCGTCCGGCTTGGGCAGTGCTTCGGCGGCGGTTACACGGCCGCTGTTTTGACCGGATCCAACGACAAGCGCATTTTGGAAAATCGCCATGATGCGCTAAGCACATACGGCCTGTTGAGCGACAATTCACAACGCACGGTGCAAGACTGGATCGAACAGCTCGAAGGACAGGCCTGCATTGAGAAGGTTGGGGAATACAACGTGCTGAATGTTACGGAGAAGGGATGGCGGGTTCTCAAAGGAAACGAAACGCCCCGGCTGCTAAAGCCCGCCGAGAAGCCGGCCAAGGTCTCTAAAGTCGTCGAAGATTCGTGGGAAGGGGTCGATAAGGGCCTGTTTGAAGCTTTGCGGAAGCTGCGGACGAGTATAGCACGAAAAAAAGGCGTCCCGGCGTATGTCGTCTTTGGCGATGCCGCACTGAGGGACATGGCAAGACGAAGGCCCTCTACTTATGTGAAACTTCTCGAAGTCAAAGGAATCGGAGAGAAAAAACGCCGGCAGTACGGCGATGTCGTCCTTTCCGCAATGAAGGATTACTGCCAGACAAATTCACTTGATATGGACAGGGATAGCTATGATTAAAAACAAAAGAACCGTTTCAATGACCGAAGTCAAATCGAAAAGCAGCCGCAAACGCAGTATGAGAAGAAAATCTTCAAAAGGCCGGAAAGTCATAAAGATTACACGTTTGCGCAAGCCGGAGGATATGCCTCTGGAACAATGGCAGATTGCCCTGCGAAAACAGTTTGGGCAGAAGCAAAATTTTCGTCTCAAGAATATTGGGGACGAGCCAATTTTCTCTGAATTTATCATCAAGAATCCCCAAACTCAGGGACAGTATCGTGTCGCAATTCGCGGACAGAGAATCGGAGACAATTACTGCTCGTGTCCGGATTTTGCAGTTAATACTCTCGGTACTTGTAAACATATCGAATATACGCTCGCAAAATTACAGCGAAAACGAGGGGGCAAAAAAGCAATGGCGGAAGGCTTCCACCCCCCCTACTCTGAAATCTATTTACGATACGGTGCCAAACGAGAAGTGCTTTTCAAACCCGGCACTGAATGTCCACAATCTCTGCTGGAACTTGCTTTACGTTATATCGATAACTATGGGATTCTAAAACCACGATCATACCAGGAATTTGATACGTTTATAAGGAAAGCCGGAGCGTTTGAGCATGACTTGCGCTGCTACGAGGACACGATAAAGTTTATTGCCCGGGTCAGAGATCAAATTGACCTGAAGAAACGAATTGATAAAGCCTTCCCAAGTGACATCAGCAGTACGTCATTCAGGAAGCTGTTGAAAGTTTCGTTATACCCTTATCAGCGCGAGGGAGCTTTGTTTGCTGCAAAAGCGGGACGGAGCCTGATTGCCGACGATATGGGGCTTGGCAAAACGATTGAGGCAATTGCAGCGGTTGAGATATTAGCCCGAACAGTCGGCCTTGAGCGTGTACTAATTGTCTCACCAACTTCACTTAAATATCAATGGAAACAGGAAATTGAAAAATTCTGCAACCGTTCGGTAAAAGTCATAGAAGGTTCCATCGTGAAACGTGCGGAGCTATACGCATCTGATTCATTTTATAAGGTCACCAATTATGATGTTATCCACCGTGACCTTGAGCTTATCCACAACTGGGCGCCGGAAATGATTGTTCTCGATGAGGCTCAGCGAATAAAGAACTGGAAGACCCGAAGGGCCCGAAGCGTAAAGAAACTCGATTCCAGGTATGCTATTGTGCTGACCGGAACGCCATTGGAGAACCGACTGGAAGAACTGCACTCTATAGTTGAATTTGTTGACCGCTTCCACCTGGGCCCGCTGTTCCGTTTTCTTGCCGAGCACCAGCATGTAGATGAAAATGGCAAAGTGATTGGATATCATAACCTTTCGAAAATCGCAAAATCGTTGGAGCCAATCCTCGTTCGACGAACCAAGAAGGAAGTCTTGAAGGAACTGCCGGAACGTCTGGAAAAAAACTATTTTGTTCCTATGACAGACGAGCAAATGAAATATCACGAGGAGAATCGCGAGACTGTCGCGCGCATCGTTGCCAAGTGGCGACGGCTCGGATTCTTATCTGAGACTGATCAGACAATACTCATGATCGCTTTACAAAATATGCGTATGAGCTGCAACAGCACGTATCTTCTCGACAAGAAGACTGACCACGGTATCAAAGCTGACGAACTGATTTCAGTGCTTGAAGAAATCTTTGAACAGCATGACACAAAAGTAGTGATATTCAGCCAGTGGCTGGGGACACATGAATTGCTTCAGAGCCGCCTTGAATCATCCAGGCGTAATTATGTACTATTTCACGGCAGAGTTGCCCCCAGGAAAAGAAATGACCTGGTAAAGCAATTCAAAGATGATCCTGATTGTCGAGTCTTTCTCTCAACCGACGCCGGTGGAGTCGGACTGAATCTTCAGAACGCCTCGGCCGTGATTAATATGGATTTACCCTGGAATCCGGCAGTGCTCGAGCAGCGTATTGGACGGATCCATCGCCTTGGTCAGCACCGGCCGGTGCGGGTAGTAAACTTCGTTGCTCAGGGAACAATCGAGCACGGAATGCTTTCGCTTTTGTCGTTTAAGCAATCCCTGTTTTCGGGTGTTCTCGATAAAGGGAAAGATGAAGTCTTTCTCGGCGGAACAAGACTGAAACGATTCATGGACTCCATTGACAAGGCCACCAGTGCTATTCCCGAACCGATGCCTCAACAGGCTAAAGCCGGAGGAGATGGAGATATCGCCGAAGAAGAGGTCTCAATCACAGCGGAAAAGCGGAAAGCTGCAGGGTCGGAACCAGAGCAGGCATGGAACGATATAATCTCGGCAGGATTATCATTCTTTGACAAGCTTGGCCAAACACTGCTTAAGGGAGAAGGCCGGCCAGGCAAGCCGAGCACAAAAACGTTTTCCGGATTAGAAATTGAAACTGATAAAGCCACGGGGCAGCGCCATCTGAAAGTAGCGATACCAAAAAAGGAAACGATTCAGGGGATAGTCAATCTGCTTAATGAATTCTCAAAGAAACTATAAATCGTTGTTTAGAAGACTATACTGACTTTTCGATGTCAATAACTACCTTAATTATAAGACTTTTGCTTTTATCGCAGGTCGGCCGGCATCGAAGATTATCTGCTGGGAGGCAGGGGCATAGGCTCGTGGGTCACGGCACTCTCCGCCCAAGCCAGTGACATGAGCGGCTGGCTGCTGATGGGCCTGTCCGGAGCCATTTACTTGGCCGGAATGGTCACCGGAACGGTCGTTCTCGTCCTGTGGAAACAAATCGGCCTGAGTGAGAGAATGTACGAAATCATCCCCGGCTTCGCCGCAAATTGCCTGACGATTTTCCTTGTCAACCTCCTTATCGGTCAAAAAGACCAGAGAGTCCTGCACGAATTCGATGAAGTCGTAAGCATAATACGCCGTCGGTAAAATGAACCTTTATGCCATTGCGAGCAGCCCGACTGGCCGACGCGGCAATCTTCTTTAATAACGCTATAAAAATATTACGAAACAATACTTGGTTTACATGATGACTAATCGTAATAAAACTGTCACCTATACAGGTGTTACTAATGATCTAAAAAGAAATTCAAAATGTTTTCCATCGCACCAGAAAATCGCCATCCGTACACGAGGCTAAGGAGTCAAGAACGGATCGCCGGCCGGAATGAACTTGATCGGCACATCGTTCACAAATGACTTTAGCCATTCGCCGCAGT
>Ga0307379_10012912_pt1 | contig 10854 bp, 10 predicted proteins | sample UN2MG_FD_202237 | JGI IMG/M metagenome (GOLD analysis project Ga0307379, IMG submission 202237) | Soil microbial communities from Risofladan, Vaasa, Finland - UN-2 | ecosystem: Environmental > Terrestrial > Soil > Coastal area > Acid sulfate soil | place: Finland: Risofladan, Vaasa | collected... | reverse complement strand
CATGCTCACCGGCCAGGCTCCATTCAACGGCGACACACCGGCCGTCGTCATCTCCAAACGCCTCACCGATCCCGTGCCCTCGCCACAAGCCTTCCGCCCCGAACTCTCCCACGCCACCAGCCGCCTTGTCCGGCACATGATGGCCAGGGAACCCGAACGACGCTGCCAAACCATACGCGAGCTCATCGAAGAAATCAAAGCCGCAATTCGAGGCGAATTGCTGCACGTTGAACCCGCCGGCATCGGCGCCGGCGCCGGCACTCCCGCAAAAAGCAAAACCGGCCTCTATGCCGCCCTTGGCGCCGGCATCGTTGCCGCCGCCGTCATTCTCGCGATCATCATTGCCAATGCCGGACCAAACGATGAAGGCCGAAAGCCGCTGCAAACCACCACCACCGACGGCCAGCCTCAAAGCCGCCAAACGGCCACGCCCAAAGCCGCCGAACACCAAGCCGATGATTCCGCCGCCGCATTCGATGCCGCAGCCGAAGAGCTGGACCGCGAGATCGAGTCCCTGATCGACGATGCGAAATATATGCAGGCTCTCGAACGCGTCAATGCGTTCGCACAAAAATACGGCAAAGACGCCTCCGAAGCCGCAAGCCTCCGCCGCAAGCACGTGCTCGACCGCACCATGCAAGCCTACAACGAGCTTGCAGCCCGAGCCACTGCCGCACTGAAGGAGCGCAATTACTCGCAGGCACGCGAAGCTATGGAGCAAGTGGAGGCCCTCGGTGTGCCTTCCCTCACCGAAAAGGCAAAAGCAAGGCTCGTGCAGATCGATGTCGCCGAAAGAACCAGCGACCAACTCGCCAAATGGGACGCCATCAGCAAGCAGGTGGCCGCACTCGTGCGCAAAGAACAATTTGACGAAGCGCTCGAAATCCTCAACACCGCCAAAGAGCTCAAGCTCGAAAACATCGCCAAGCTCGTCGGCGACCAGGCCGACAGCATCGAGGCGGCCCGCCAAGGAGCTGGCGAAGCACGCGAAGCCGAAACCGCCGCCGCAATCAATGAATTCCTGGCCGCATACGACCGCGACGTACGCGGGCCCATCGCCGAACGCAACTACCAAAAAGCCAAAGAGGCACTCGACGCTCTCGCCGCCGCCGAGCCAATCAGCGCCGTCGACAAGGAAATCGACCTTGCCCGCAGCGACCTCACCCGCATCGAAACCGCATGGTCCGAATTCGAAAAGGAGATCGCCCAACTACCCGCCGGCAGGGCCTTCAGCTACGGCGGCCGAATCGTTACACTCATCGAATCCCACGATGGCAAGATAAAATGCAAGAGCGGCGAAGTCGAACTGTCCGTGCCGATCAACAGATTCAGGCTCAAGGAACTGTTCGCGCTCTTCGACAGGGATTTCACCGCCGACTCCGAAAACGCCCTGCGCTGCGCCGCACTGCTCATCCTCGACAAAGAAGCCGATGCCGACCTCGCCGCCGCAATGCTCGACAAAGCAAAGCCCGGCCCCGACGTCGACCGATACCGCGACATGCTCAGGAAAAACGCCATCCGCAAATGGCAAGCCGACGAGATCGCCGCCGAAACAGCCTACGAAAAAATCGAGAAGGCGGTGGCCTCACGTGCAAAGAACCTCCCCGCTCTCGCCGCCGAATTCAAAAACAGATTCCCCTTCACCAGGTTCCTCAACGAACACATCCTCGAAATCGCACAAATGAAAGGCACCGAAGGCCCCGCCGCCATTTCCGGCCCCACTCTCTCCGAAGAACAGAAAAAATCGCTCGTCGCTTACTGGAGCTTCGACAGGGCCGACAAAGGCTGGCTGGCCGATGGCTCCGGCAAGGGCAACTCTGCCAGAATCAGCGACGACGTCAAGATGGCACGCGGCATAGTGGGCTCTTGCATCGACACCAGCCTCGGCGACATCGAAGTCCTGTTCAAACCCAGCTTCGACTTCAAAGGTACCTTCAGCATCGAGCTCTGCGCCAAACCCGCAAAAATCACCGCCAACTATTCCGGCCCTCCACTCGTCAGCATTGGGCTCGACAATTATGCATGGTGGCGCAACAACATCCAAGGCGGCTTTGCCATGCGTTTGTCCAGCGGAACCGTTGGAATGCAAGTCTGGCCGCAGACCGGAGGCAGCTACACCAGCTACCCCGAAAACCGACGCCCCCTGCTGCTCAATGAATGGAACCATTTAGCGGCCGTGGTCGACACCACCGCCGAAAAGGTGATCATCTACCTCAACGGCCGACGCATCCGCGAAGAAAGAAGCTTCGACGTCTTCGAAAACCGCGACCGAGTGCCACTGCGCATCGGCGGCCCACGCTCTGCGCGGTTCAACGGCTTCATCGACGAAGTCCGCATCTGGTCCGTTGCTCTCACCGATCAGGATGTCGCCAAGCTTGCCGTCAGCTACGGCCTGGGCGTCGCCGCCGCCGAAGCAGGGCCCGCCGGCACATACACCACCAGAATGCTCAAACCCGTCACCTTCAAGAATATCAACCTGCCCCTCCAATACGCGCTCGTTGCCATCCTCAACCACGTGGAAGTGCCATTCCAGTGGGACAGGTCGGTCGCGGCCCTCGGCCACGCCGCACTTGGCTCCGTCACCCTCAATGCAACCGGCCTGCCCGCCGAATCCGCCGTGAAAGAGCTCCTCGCACCCCTCAAACTCAAATACGCCATCGACCAGAATGGCGTAGCTGTCGTCGATAAAGACTTCTCGTCGGTGAGGGCAAAGTTCTTGCAGCCGGTAAACCTCGGCCCGCCATACAGCTACACCGCCCGCGAGGCACCCTATCCCGTTGGCGGCCCCCGCAACAACTTCGAAATCACCGTCATCGCCGCCGCCACACAGGTGCTCCGCCAAGCCGGCGTTTCCCTCGACTTCGATGCATCCGATGCCGCCTGCGGCGCGCTCTGCTACCGCTGGATCAGACCCACATTCAAAGACACCGCCTGCCTCGAAGCGCTCGACGTCATCCTCGCACCTGTCGGCCTGCTATACGAAATAAGAGGAGACGAAAGAGTAGTGCTGATCAAGAAATGAGCAACCCCCCAAAAGGCCAAAGCCCCAAAGCCCAAAGCCCAAAGCCCAAAAGCCTGACGCGGACGAGCCGCAACCAATCAGGGCTGCTTTACGCAGCAACTGATCGCCGATCTGTAGGGGCAAGGCACCGCCCTTGCCCTGGGCGGGGCAGTCCCCCGCCCCTGCAAATGCCGCGCATTTGTGCAAGATATTTTCCGCCCGCTCAGGCTCTGCGTCTCACAAGGCGATTGAAAATGCCGGGCTTGCCCGAGATCACACGCAGCAGCACCTCGATCAGCTCTTCAATCCGGAAGGGCTTGCGTACGAAGTCCACTACGTTTGGGCAGATGGCGATGTTGATCGAATCTATGAAGGGATTGACCGACGTTGCAACGATCGGAATGACAGACAACCGGGGATCGGCACAAAGCCTCTTGCACAGCTCGTAACCGTTCATCTGCGGCAGGCGCAGGTCGGTGAGCAGCAGATCAAACTCCCCTTCCTCCAGCAGGCGCAGCGCCTCCTCCGCAGTTCTCACGGCCACCGGCTGTGCCTTCGCTGTCTGGAGCGCATGCGTTACGGTCCGCAGGTGGTGGTCGTCACCGTCGACTACCAGAATTCTCTTGCCGTCCAGCATGCGGGCTCCTGTGCCAAGAAACGCCGCGGGCGCAGTACTTCGGCTTGAAACATATTACGCCGTGCTGGATGCCGACGCCGGCAATTGAACCAACGGCCGTGCCGAAGCCTGATGCCGCGTATTATAACCGTAGGTTAACAAAACCCACGCGCGAAATCAATGGTTTTCAGCCGGCCGCTATCAGTGCAAACCAGTCATTATCAGGAATGGCGTGAACTTAAGCCCCAAATGGTAACCGGCTCAATGAGCTTTTGGAACGGAAATAACGAGCGAAAACGGGGACTGGCAGCCGATTTGCGGAGTCTGCGGAGCAAACTCGGTGCCTGTCCCCCGCTTTCGCGGCACCGCGTATAAAACGCTTAAGTTCAAGCCATTCGTCATTATCAGTGGTTTTCAAAACCCGAGCCCGCGGCGATTTCACTAACAGGATGAAGAGGACACAACTCGCCCCCTTCATCCTGTTAGTCTGCGATCACTTCCTCGCCGGCACTTCGGAAACAAGCTCGTCGCACGCTTCGGCGCATTCCCTGCACACTTGGGCGCAGATCTTGCAGTGCTCGTGTTTCGACGCATGCTTGTCGCACTCGGCGCTGCATATCCTGCACGCAGCCACGCATGCGCGCAGTTGGCTTTCCAGCAGGCCCCAGTCGTATTCCGTCAGCCGCGACACCAGCCGCGACGTCGCGCCGCACACGTCCGCGCAGTCCAGGTTCGTCCGGATGCAGCGCACCAGCGGGCCTACGTTATCTTCGGCCAGGCACGCATCCGCACACGACACGCACGTTTGCGCGCAAGCCGACACTTCCTCCGCGCACTTCGCGAAGGCGTCGGCGTCAACGTGGCTCCGGCGCGGGTGCGCGTTCAGCATCTTCTTGATGTTGGCCATTTCTCTTTCCTTTCAGTGTTTCTCGCCCACCGGCACTTTCCACGCCTTCGTGTTCAGCGCCTGCTCGATGTAGTTCAAGTGCCGCTTCTCGTCTTCGTAGTTGCGCGCGATGATCTTGTGAATGTCTTCCGACGCATTCCATTTCATCGCTTCGGCATACGTCTTGTTCGTAAGCTTCTCGTTGCTGTGCATTGCCTTCAGCGCGCTTTCTATGCCCATCTTCGCGCGGATGGCCGTGAAGCCGGCGATCAGGTAGCCCCTGAAATCCCTCTCCGCTTTCGGAGGCTCCTGGCCAAGCGACTGAATGCACTTCGACAGCTCGGCGATGTGCCGCTCGTGGTCGCCGCGAAACTGCGTGAGCTGCTCCCGGATTTCCTGCACGTCGATCTCTTCGATCGTCTGCTTATACGCGTGCGACGCATCAACGTCTATCCGAAGCAATGATTCCAACTGATCAGCGAGTTCTTCGTTTTCCATTCGTGTTTCTCCTCCAAAACGATCTGTGGTTGCCATAAGACGATCTAGCACGGGTCCTAAATGATTCAACACGTGCCGATAGCAGGATTGCGCAGTGTGGGGCAAGCGATATGCAGCGAGGCGCTGTGGGAAACCAGGCTTTTTCGGGCTACCGCCTGGTGCCGTTGAAATAATACGTGCAGGAATGCTTCTTGAAGCCCACCGATTCCGCAAGCTGAATCGAGGGCGTATTGTCATCGGGAGCCGTGTAGTACACTTCCGAATGGTCTTTGAAAATGGAGATGGCGGCCAGCGACAGCAACGTGCAGGCGTAGCCCTTGCGGCGGAAGCCCGGATGCGTGTGGATGTTCATCACCTCGCACATGCCGGCGCCCATCCAGAACTGCACCCACGAGACCAGCCGGCCCGAATCGAACAAGCCCAGCATCCGCAGGGCACGCTCCCCTTCGCGCCACTTGGCCGCCGTAAACTCGAAGCACCGCCGCAGCGACGGCCAGTCGTCGGGATATCCTTCGATCACATGCCGGTCGGCCTCCCGTATCTCACGCACGTGCTCGGCCTGCTGCCTTGTCGCGCGGTTCTTGAAGTCGCCTCGCGTCACACGCATGTAATAGCTGCGCATCAGCGATTTCTTCTCAAATTTCCCCCAGATGATCGGTATCATCCACTCGCGGTGGAAAGTGAAAAAATACGCCGGCTCCCGCAGCTTCCCCATCAGCCGCACCAAAGACTCGTCGCTGTCTGTGTCTATATCAACGTCCCGCCGCACCACCTTCCCGTCGCTTGAATGGTTCATCAGCAGCATCACGCCCTTCGGACGCTCCGGATTGTCCACGTAAACGTCCAGCTCGCCCGGCTCGGCCAGTTGCAGAAAGCCGATGAGATGGCGGTTCGGCACCGGCCGCTTCAGGAGGAAGTTGATGGCTGGCGTATAGTCGGTTGGCCTGAAAACCATTTCACGTCCCGGAAAATCATACGGGCTTCTGCGTTCTGCACCGATGGCGGCTCTGGTTGACCGCGGCATAAGACACAAGGTGCAGGCGCTACCCGCCTCCACCCTTGGCACTATGCCGTGCACGTCCTTATTGTCGGCGCTTTCGCAGCGCGGTTAGCCCCAACCCCCCAAACACCAGCAAAAACGTTGCCGGTTCCGGCACCGGCTCGAAACTCAGGTCGTCCATCGTAAACATATTCCCCGCATCGTGGATCACCACGCTCATGATATCCCCGGAAAACGATTCCACCAGCATCGCATCCATGCTCCGGGCGTTCCGCTCTATCGTGGCCACGCCCAGCAGCGTGCCCGTGCCCCACGGCCCGCTGTATGCCTCCATGTAAAGGCTGGGCTGGGCATTGCTGGTAGACGTAAACCACGCTTCCACATACCACACAGGCTCCGTGAAATTGACCCGCGCCAACGCCGCCGCCGAATACACGATGCTGCTGCCCGAATGCGCCGGATACGTTGCCGTCGCCGTTATCACCCCCCAATTCGCGTCGAATATCACACCGCTCCCCGCGTAAAAAGAGCCAACCGCAAACGGCACCCCCGGCTCCTCGAAAGTGATTGTTACCGGCAATGCGGCGGCTGCACCCGCCGCCGCCAAAGCCATCAGCGTCCCCAACAGCATTCTCTTCATCGCAATCTCCACTTGCACCCACGGTGTTTCATCGGACAGGAAAAAGCGGACACCCCCACAGAAGCGAAATATATCAGATTGTGCGGCTCTTGTCAAGGCCGGAGCACAGCGATTAACGGCAATAATGCTTTGGAGCCCAAAAAGCGCGTCCCGCCGATCCATGCGCGCACGCCGCCTCGCCCAACATTCCGCTTGACATGCCGGTTTTCATGTGGTATATTTGCTCATGGAGCGGAAGACTAACTGTCGGCGTATCCGGCGTCTGCCCCGGAGGAGGCAGGCGAACGGCAGCTTGCGCTGCTTTATCTGAACATGCGTTCATTCTGGGCAACATGCACGCATGTTATTGCAGCACAATGGCTTATATGCGGTTCGTGCCATAGAACCGTCCAAATATTGAAACGTTCTTCCGGTTCCGATGCAGGGCACACGCTCGCGTGCAGTCTCGCAAGTGATTGCGTATCAATCACTTAGGGCATTACGGCTGAATCGCCTTTGGTGTGGTACGCTTTTTGCATATAGAACTTATCGAATAATGTGAGTTTCGCCTCTGTTGCTGATCCCTAGAGGAATCCATAATGCCTGAACCTGTCTCCATGGCCGTGCTTGGCGGAGGTATCGCAGGGCTTCTTGCCAGATTCCTGAAACGTGGATTCGCAGAAGTCAAGCGCACGCTTGACATTATCGGCGCCCTGATCCTCCTCATACCGCTTGGCCCGCTCATCCTCGCCTTGGCGGGGCTCGTCAAACTCACGTCGAAGGGCCCTGCGTTCTTTACCCAAGTGCGCGTTGGCAAGGACGGCCGCCTCTTCAACATGGTAAAGCTCCGCACCATGCACACCAACGCCGAAAACCGCACCGGGCCGGTGTGGGCCAGGAAAGACGATCCGCGCATAACATTCCTCGGCCGCATCCTGCGCAAAACGCATACGGACGAATTCCCGCAGCTTGTAAACGTGCTCCGCGGCGACATGAGCCTCATCGGGCCCCGCCCCGAGCGCCCCTACTTCGTAAACCAATTCCGCCGATCCATCCCCCTCTACGAGCATCGCCTCGCAGTCCGTCCCGGCATCACCGGCCTGGCACAGGTGAAACACAAATACGACGAGTCGATCGAAGACGTGAAAATGAAGCTCTCCTACGACCTCACCTACGTAAAGAGCATGTCGTGGCGGACCGACTTCAAGATAGCGCTCTGGACGTTCGGCACCATAACCGGAAAAAATGTACGGTAAACCGAATGCTCCCCCGCCGGCCCTCTTTTTTCCAGCCCGAAAACACCCTCTCAGAGCGCCCTTGAAATTCAAACTGCATCCGGCCGGTACAGCCTTGAATCCGCGAAAAATCGCCGATATAATGAAACTACAATAATGAAAATGCACCCGCACGTGCACATCGCCCTCGCACCATTCACCGCGCGCCACCTGCCGCCGGTGCCGCGGCGGGCCTTGCTCGGGGCCATCCACCTATGCAAAACGCAATGTCGATCGACCTCGAAGACTGGTTCTGCGTATACGTCCTTAGCCAGTCCATCGGGCGCCAGCACTGGGATTCCTGCGAGCTGCGCGTCGAAGCCAGCACACGCAAAATCCTTCATCTCCTCGATCAACACAATACCCGCGCAACATTCTTCGTGCTGGGCTACGTAGCCGACAAGCTTCCGCAGCTCGTGCGCGATATCGACGCCGCCGGCCACGAAATCGCTACGCACGGCTACAACCATCAGCTCATCACAAAACTCACACCCGAAGAATTCGACCGCGACATCGCCGACGGCCTCGCCGCCATCAAACGCTGCGGCATAAAACAGGACATAATAGGCTTCCGCGCACCATCGTTTACCATAGTAGACAAAACCCGCTGGGCCCTCGACGTGCTGGCCAAGCACGGCATCCGCTACGACTCCTCCGTCTTCCCCATCGGCTTTCATCCCGACTATGGCATCCCCGATGCACCGCTCGGGCCGTAGAAGATTACGGACGCTCTCCAGGAGTTTCCAATGAGCTGCGCCGAGTTGTTCGGCCGGCGGCTCCCCTGCAGCGGCGGAGCATACTTCAGATTCTTCCCCTACGCATACACCCGCTACTGCATAAGGCGCTGCAACCGCCAAGGCCGCCCCGTCGTATTCTACCTGCACCCCTGGGAGGTAGACCCCGGCCAGCCGCGCGTCCCCCTGCCCCTCAGCAGAAAGCTGCGCCAATATCGAAACCTTCACAAGACCGAAAAACGGCTAAACAAGCTTCTCGGTGATTTCGATTTCACCACGATTAGAAAGGTGCTGGCACTGTGAGCGAAGAACTTAAACTACAGCGCAATTACTGGAACCGCGAGGCCGAGGCGTTCGACAAAATATACTCCGGCGGAAAATCCAAACTATCCCTGCTGCTCGACAAGCTTTTCCGGCAGGACATGTTCGAGCGCTTCACATTCACACTGCAAAACTCCGAACCCGCAGCCGGCAAATCCTTCCTCGACGTAGGCTGCGGCACCGGCCTCTACAGCATCGAGCTCGCAAAGAAAGGCGCACGCAAAGTCCTCGGCATCGACATCGCCGAGAACATGATCGAGCGCTGCCGCCAGCTTGCCGCAACCGAACAAATGCACAACATATGCGAGTTTGCACACATCGACCTGCTCGAGTATCAGCCCGACGAAAAATTCAACGTCACCATCGGCATCGGCCTGTTCGACTACATCAGCGATCCTCTGCCCGTGCTCAAAAAGATGCGCGAGCTGTCGACCGACAAGGTCATCGTCTCCTTTCCCCGATTCTGGACATGGCGAGCACCCGTGCGAAAACTCCGGCTGGGCCTCAGAGGCTGCCCCGTTTACTTCTTCACCCGCCGGCGCCTCGCGGCGCTGCTGAAGGAGGCAGGCTTCGAGCGGCACACCGTAGCACGCGTCGGCAAACTCCACTGCATCGTGGCCTATCCGCCTAAGGCGGAATAGGGCACGAAGGCCAGAATTTCCAGGAAATCGACCTGTCGAAACGGGCTGATTTCCTGGTTTTTTATTTCGCCCCATCATGAAAAGATTTTGCTTGCAAACCGGAGGGCGAATCCTGTATAATCACCAGCAAATCCAATACCTGCCGATAGCGTGCTGAAAAACCGCCAAGAAGAAGATTTCCGCCATTCATCCGCGCTGACAGTTCGCAGATGCGCGGGCAAAATGGTGTATCGCCCGGCAGCGGACCACACGATGCAGTGGGCCGCGGGGCAGCGGCAGGCTGGACTGCAAATGCAGGCACAATAGGGGCTTTGTTCAGGGGCGTGGCCGTACGGGCTAGGCAAGCCGCGGCCGGTTTCGAGGGGCTACTGCAATGGACGTCAGGGATGAACTGAAAAGCGTGAGGCCAAGCATGTTCACCATTGTGGCCGGCTTGGCCAGATTCCTCGCCTTGTTTGCCATCATCGCCGGCTACTACCGCTACTTCGACGACAAACCATCGCCCTCGATGCCGGCCTTGCTCGTGTGCGTGGCCTGCCTGGCCTTTGCCTGCCTCGGCTCGCTGCGGACCGAGCTGCGCTATCGCGTGCGGCTGGGCAAGCTGCTCAGGCGGCTTGACAAGGCGGCGTGAAGATTTGGCGCGATGCGGTGCCTGTCGCCGTTATTCATATTCTGGAGAGGCCATGACCAGCAAGACGCGAGACAGCGAAGTCCACGCTTACGGTTTTATCCGAGATGATCTGAAGCGGCTGGGGTGGGATGGACGTAATCCCCCACGGCCCTTCGGAATTGATGTCCTGATTCTCGATTACCGTTTGGCTTGTGCCCGACCAGGCATACGTGTATGTCACTTCGGAGTCCGGTCCACCGCCATTGTTGTCAGTGACGGACTTCAGCCGCCCGAGGCCGTCATAGAGGTGGGCGAAACGAGGAGTGATTCAGGAAGTGCCGTAGGTATCCGGGGTCAGTTTTCTGCCTGTCCCTTCCTTCGGATTCCGCTTCGCGGTGCAAATCCCTGCGGTCCGGCCAGCAGCTGTCCCTGACGAGCCTGTCGAGGACTTGCACCTCCAAGTGATCGCGCAATGCCGGGCGCACGCATAAATCAGGCCGGCGAGCCGAAGGCTCGCCGGCCTGAACGATGGCAGGTACATCCCTTGGCTGTACACTAGACCTGCCTCAAGCGTGATTTTGTAGGCGGCGCTCGAAAAAAGCCTCGAAATCCCCATTTCAAGCTGGTATAATGCATTTGTCCAAAAACGGCACA
>Ga0307379_10012911_pt1 | contig 10854 bp, 19 predicted proteins | sample UN2MG_FD_202237 | JGI IMG/M metagenome (GOLD analysis project Ga0307379, IMG submission 202237) | Soil microbial communities from Risofladan, Vaasa, Finland - UN-2 | ecosystem: Environmental > Terrestrial > Soil > Coastal area > Acid sulfate soil | place: Finland: Risofladan, Vaasa | collected... | reverse complement strand
CCCGGTCGATGTCGTACGCGAGGTCGTCGGTCTGGGTCCCGGTCGCCATGGTTCCGTCCTTTGCTGCCGGCCCCTACGCCGACCCTCATATCCTACCCGGTCTGCTACCTTTTGTCAAACATAAAATCGGGGCGGCCCCCCCTATAGGGAGGGGGACCGCCCCTGGACGGGCGCGCCTGGACGCGTGGCTGCGTCCCGTCGTCGTCGTCGCCTACTCCGCGTAGACGCACTCCTCGGCCGTCTTGTCGTCCCGCAGGTCGCCCAGCATGGACGGGTGCCGCAGGCTCCCGCCCTTCATCCGGCCGAAGTGCGCGACCGCCATCACCTTGCCCCGGTGCGCCGCGAAGTTCTGGGCGAACTCCTTGGACCAGGCCGCGGTCATGCCGCCGACCTTCACGAGCGGCTTGAGCACGCCGTCGACGTACTGCCCGCACGTGACCGCCTCGGTCATCGGCTCGCCGACCTTGGTGAGAGCCTTCGAGAGGGTGACCTCCATCACGACCATGTCCTCGTCGAACCACTTCTTGGCCTTGGACCAGTGGCCCGGCTTGGTGCCGCCGCCGACGTACGGTCGGCCGCTGGCGGTCTTGAGGACCAGGCCCTCGTGCTCCTCGTCGAAGCGCGCGGCAAAGCCCTCCGTCCACTGAGGCACCAAGCGGAAGCGGTCCTGCTGCTCGGGCGTGAGCCCGGCGTGCCACTTCTCGAGCTCCGCCCGGCGGAACTCGCACGGCAGGTGCGCGATCGGCTCGTAGTCGACGACCAGGAGGTCGTAGACGTCCACCCAGCCGTGGCCGATCTCCTCGCGGCGCTCGATCGCGCGCTGCGTCCCGACGCCGAGCTCCCCGACGATCGCGCAGCCCGCGGGCATCGCGAAGTCCGCCAGCTCGTACTCCTTCTCCATCGTGGACCGGCTCCAGAACCGGTTGGTCGCGCCGGTGAACGTCACCGACCACCAGCCGTCCAGCTTGGGCTCGGCGACGTGCTCGCCGGCCGCCTCGATCTGCTCGAGGGACCCGACCAGGTCGTCCGGCCGCGCGCCGCCGACCTTGCCGCCGCAGCCCTGGTACCACTTCTGGCCCTGGAACGCGTCGGACTCGAAGCGCGCCTTGCCGACGCGCTTGGTGCCGACCTCCAGGCCGTCGTCGATCGCGGGGGCCGCCGGAGCCGCCGCCGCGCCGCCGGTCGGCCGCACCGCCATGCGCGGCGCCTTGGCCCGGGCCTTCGGCTTGGCCTTGGTCGCGCCGTTGGTCGACCCGGCCGCGGGGGCGCCGCCGTTCTTGGCGTACCACTTCTTCGTGTGGGTGCACTGCTTCGGGCTGGCCTTGCTCATCGTCCAGCCGCGGCACTTGCAGTACACGACCCCGTCGCCGCCGAGGCAGAGCTCGTACGTGACGTCGGGGTTCGACTTCGACCGGTTGATCTCGAGTACCTGCGCCATGGTTCCGTCCTTCTCTGTCGGCCCCTACGCCGACCCTCATATCCTACCCTATTTGAGAGCTTTTGTCAAACGCTCGGCACCCCGCCCTGCCACGTGGACTTCCACACGTCGTGAAGCCGCTCGACCACCTCGCCCATCTCGCGGTAGGCCTTGTCGATCATGTCGAGCGCCATGCGCGCCTGGTACTCGTCGCCCTGGTCCGGCTCGAAGGTGTCCCGGAGCTCGACCGCGATGAAGCGGGCGAGCGTGTCGCCGTGCGGCCCGTCCGGGTCCGCTGCGTACAGGCCGATCATGTTGTCGGGGTACGCGTCGTCGATCCTCGCGATCAGCTGCTCGTAGGTCATGCTTCCCCCTCGGCCCCGTGGTTCCACAGGCCGCGTCGTTGGTTGTCTCGGTCGGCCGGAGCCACGCGGTCCTCGGGGCGGCCGTTCTCCAGGTCGTCGCAGGCCCAGCACCGCCGCCGGGCGTTGCGGGCGCCGCCCAGGATCTGCTTGATGGAGTGCCCGCACTCCAAGTTGCAGAACAGGCCGCGGCGACCCTTGCGGCGGAGGTCCCACTTGACGATGGCCCGCCACGGCCCGCGCGATGTGCCCCGCGCCACTAGTGGCCCCGGTCCCTGCGCCCGCTTGCCGACTCGCGCCGCGCCTCCATGCGCTCGATCGTCGCCCGGCCGTCCGCCTCGTCGCGCACCGGGATCAGCATCCCGCGGCCGACGACGTAGGCGCCGTCGTGCCGGTGCTCGACCCGGAGCTTGCCGTCGGTGTCGAACTCCACGCCGTCGTTGAACCGCAGCATCACGCCACCCCCAGCCGGTCCTGCCACACGCGCAGGTCCGTGAGTCCCCGGATCGTCGCGTCCACCGCCTCCGCGGCCGACCGCTTCGCCAGCAGCTTCGCCAGCAGCACGCGGTGGTCCGCCACCGACCTCCCGACCTGGACGCGCACGCGCTCCGGCGGGAAGTGGGCGTCCACGTAGTCCTGGATCTGTCGTTGGGTGCCGGGCATTACGAGACCGCCTTGGCGTAGGCCGCGTCGCGGTGCTCGCCGCACGCGTCGAAGGTGTGGCCGTCCTGGAAGAAGGTGCCCGTCGCCAGGTCGGCGCACTCGATCTCGTCGCACCCGCAGGCCTGGCACAGCGTCCGCTCCTCGCGGCCGCACGCGTTGTCGGGGCAGCGCGGCGCGCCGAGCGGGTACAGCCTCCCGCAGGTCGCGCACTTGACCCGCTCGCCGGTGTCCGCCACCGCCGTCGCCACCGCCGTCGCCTCGCCGTCGTCGCCGACCTCGGCGAAGCCCATCGGCTCCACGCGGAAGCGCATGCCGTCCAGGTGGATCACGTCGCCCACCGACACGGAGCAGATGCGCTGGGGCTGGAAGTCGTTCTGGCCCCACTTGAACGCGAGGTCCAGCAGGTCCTCCCGGCTGGCGCCCTCGGCCTCGTCGGCCGGGATGTCCACGACCCGGATCTTCCCGTCCTCAAACGCGAGCATCTCGACTTCGATCTTCATGGCTCCGTCCTTCCGCCGGGACCCTACTCCCGACTCCATGAATTCTATCCGGGTTGCTACCTTTTGTCAACCCCTGAATCCGGCCTACCGGGACGTCCGCAGGGCGGCCGCCACGACCTGCCCGGCGTCCGCGCCCTCCGGCACCAGTCCCTGGCGGCGCGCCTTGGCGATCGCCGCGTCCGCGACCTTGGTGCTGAACCCGAGCTGGACCAGGGCCGCCACCGCGTCGGTGTCCGCCGCCGCCTGCAGCACCGGGTCGTTGGCCTCCGGCCACGCCGCGGGCACGCCCGGCCCCGGCGCAGGCGCCGGCGGCCGCGCCAGCCACGCCCCCACCTGGTGCGCCCGCTTGGACGCGGCGCCCATCATCAGCATCGACACGACCACCACCAGGGCCACCAGGGCCACGTACACGGCCTCGGTCCCCCGATGGGCCTCCCGCAGCACCAGGTACCCGCCGACGATCCCCACGACGCCCGTGAGGGTCGCCAGCCCCGTCCCCGCCTTCATCGCCCGGTCGTGCTCGCTCAAAGCGCCCTCCCGCCCGCAAGTGGCTTGCGGGCCGCGCCCGCCATCCGGGCCGCCCTCCGCCGCGCCCGCTCGTTCCGACGCATCTCGTGGTGCTCCCGCACCCGCTCCCGCCACGCCCGCGCGTAGCCGTCGTCCGGCTCCGGCGCCAGCTCGAGGTAGGCCTCGGGGCAGCTGTAGTACGCCGGCCCGCACGACTCCTCCAGGTCCTTGTAGCCCCACGTCCCGTGCTTCTGCATCAGGTAGCAGACGATGAACGGGTCGCCGGTCGTCTCGCCGGTCTCCGCGACCTCCCAGTTCTGGACGGTCCAGAGGCAGTTGCCGACGCAGCACCACCGCAGGGTCAGCAGGCGGACCTTGGTGCCGTCGCCCTGCTCGCCGTCCTGCGGCAGCGTCAGGTCGTCGATCAGCTGCCGACGCTGGTGCGTGTGGTACGGGTACAGCCAGCCCATTACGCCACCCCCTCCGCCTCGGCCCTGTGCTTGTTCACCAGCGCCAGCAGCTTGAAGGCGACCTCGTTGGCCGTCTCCTCGAACCAGTCGTCGTCCCCGCCGAGGTCGAACGCGTCGATGACGTCGCGGATCTCGGTCAGCAGCGGCTCGTCCCGCCGGACCTCCGCCCCGCGCCCGGTGCGCGCCTCCTCCGAGAGGTCCGCGGTGAACACGACCATGCCGCACTCCCGCTCCGGGTTCTGGCAGAAGAGGACCCACTCCGAGTGCTTGCGGTCGCTGCCGAAGAGCGAGGCGTTCCCGCACTCCGGGCACGAGTTGACCATGTCCACGACCTTGACCGCCCGGAGGGCGTGGTGCGAGGCGGTGAACGAGCCGTCCACCCGCCACTCGACCTCGTCGATCGGGCCGAAGATCCGCTGGTCCTCGTCGATCACCGCGGTCACGCGGTCGCCGTCGCGGACTACCGTCCCGAGGGCGCCCTCGCAGACCACCGCGTTGGCCGGCTTGCCCGCCAGGAAGGCCGAGCGCGCGACGCGCCGGTCGTCCACCGCGTACGCGGTGGACTCGGTCCACCGGACCCGCATCCCGGTCTTGAGCGTGTGCATCTTCATGGTTCCGTCCTTGGTTCCCGCCGGCCCCTACGCCGACCCTCATATCCTACCCGGTTTACTGCCTTTTGTCAACCCCTCCTAGGCCGTCCACCGCCTCCGCCGCGAGTACAGGTGCAGCACCATCACGAGGTAGCTGTCGAGCGCCCGCGTCTCCTCCGGGGAGTGCGTCTCGCGCATCGGCGGCCCGTCGCCGGCGTGGAAGTCCTCGACCAGGCCCCGGTAGCCCGGGCACAGCTCGACCAGCAGCGCGTCGACCTCGTAGCCCGTCGCGCACTCGCCGGCCTTCGCCAGCTTGGGCAGCACGCTGAACTCGTACTCGATCGTCTGGATGACGGCCGGCCGCAGCGCCAGGCGCATCAGACGGTCGCCCCGCACCGGATGCACCGGTCCGCGCCCGAGGGCGTCACGCCGTCCGGCTCAATGCCCTCGGCCCAGACGTGCGAGCACGGGTCCTCGTTCGGATCCTCCGGGTCGAAGCCGACGCCGGACACGCCGAAGTGGCAGCCGCACGCGGCGCACTCCGCCATGAGCATCCCGCCGTCGCGGGAGTACCACCGCAGATCCTCGAGCCCGCCGGCGCAGGCCGGGCAGACGTGGGGCTGGGTCTCGAAGCGGGTCGCCCCGTCCGGTCGGCCGATCACCCTGAGCTTGGCCATTAGATGCACCGCACCATCTTGTGAAGGGGGAACCCCGCCATGTCGCCGTCCGTCAGCGCCGCCTTGATCTTGCGGGCCAGCCGCACGGTGTCCTCGTTGCGCAGGTCGTACCGGCCCTCGGGCGTGTCCGCCCACGCCTCGATGCACTCGAGGAACAGCCCCATCGCCGACTGCTGCAGCGTGCGGTGCTCCCCGCGCGTCAGCTGCTCCACGAAGTCGGCGTGGTCGCCCCCGAGCGCGTTCACGTAGTGCCCGAGCTCCCGCGCCATCTCCTCGCCCGTCGTTCGCGTCGTGCCGGCCATCACTCCCCCTCCCCCGCGTCGCGCAGGAAGTCGTTGACGACCGGGCGGTCGTCGTCCTCGCCCGCCAGCCGCAGCGTCTTGGCCTCCGCCGCCCGCTTGTGCAGGTTCGACATCACCCGGTGGTCGATGTGCCCGATCGCGTGGCGCAGCAGCCCGTCCGGCCAGTCGGCCAGCGCCGGGAACTCCCGCTCCGCGGCCCGGGCCGCCAGGGCGAGCCGGATGCCGGCCGCCGAGTAGGCGAGCAGCACCGTCACGGTGAGCCGCCGCTCGATGAACGCCTCGGCGCCCGCGGGCAGGTCGTAGGTCGTGGTGGCCACGGCTAGGACTCCTGCCCCTCGAGGAGGGCCGTCATGTACTTGGTCGCCACGTCCGCGCCGATCTGCGCCACCACCGCGTTGCGCGCGGCCTCCAGCGCCTCCTCGACGCTCTCCATGAGCCGGAAGGCCACGGCGTGCGCCTCGACCTCCTCGATCTTGCGGACGAGCTCGATCTGGATCCGGCGCGGCAGCTCCTCCTCGGCCCGGTTGCGCATCTTCTCGAGGCGCCGGTCGATCGAGGCGTGGATGTCGGCGATCAGGTACGAGAGGCCCTCGACCGCCATGTCGCGCACCCGGTCCGCGTTCGAGTCGTCGAACTTCAGGATGTGGCAGCGCAGCCGGCCGTAGAGGGTGCGGTCGCCCACGTGCTGGAGCCCGCCGGTCTCGTCGATCGCGCTCAGCTCCTCGGCGTACTTCTCCTTGGCCTCCTCGATGATCCGCTCGAAGCGGGGCACGTCGCCCCAGTTGACCATGTAGACCGAGAGGTTGACCGGGAGCGCCCCGCCCGCGCGGAGCTGGCGGCGCAGGTACGCGCCGAACTGCTGCACCTGGGTCGGCACGTCGTACACGATCATGCCCGCGTCGTTGAGGTTCACCATGGGTTCCGTCCTTCGTTCCTGGGTTTGGTTGTCGTTCCCTACAACGACAATCCTACCCGGTTTGCTGCCTTTTGTCAATAGCTAAATCCGGGGCCGCTACCGACCTCTCTCGCGGCCCGCCGCCGCGGCCCGCACCAGCACCACCATGGTGCGGCAGGCCGGGGCCTCCACGTCGAAGACCGCCAGCTCGCACCAGTGGCAGTCGCTCGCCGCGTGCTCCTCGACCGCGCGCTCCGCGGCCGTCGTCCCCGTCGTGTCGTTCGTGTCCGCCATGGTTCCGTCCTTTGCCAGCCGGCCCTACCCGACTGAGCATATCCTACCCGGTTTGCTGGCTTTTGTCAATAGTTGATCCGGGGTGAATCCCTCGGGCCCATGAGCTGGCGCGCCAGGGCCTCCTCCTCCGTCAGCGTGGACCGGCACTCGGGGAACCCGCTGCAGCCGTAGAACGGCTTGCCCTTGTTCGGGCCCCGGGTCGCGTAGCGCAGCACCATGGCCGAGTCGCAGTCCGGGCACTCGATCCCCGGGACGACCGTGCCGTTGTCGTCGGGCAGCCCCTCGGTCCACGGGGCGCGCCGGCCGCGGCACTCCGGCCAGTCCCGGCACCCGAGGTAGTGCTCGCCCGAGTGCGGCCCCTTGCTCATCAGGCGCTCGCACATCTTGCCGCGGCAGTGCGGGCACCGCGCCGCGACCACCGCCTCGACGCGCGACCGGTAGGTCGTCAGCCGCTCGGCCAGTCGCGACGTCCAGGTCGTCGACGCGACGGAGACCAGGCTGGGCGGCGTCATGCGCCGGCCCTGGTGCTCGCGCCAGGTCATCTCCTTGCCGTAGCCCTTCCCCCCCTTGCGCCGATAGACCTGCCTCTCGAGCAGGATCTGCCGGATCTCGTCCGGCGTCCTGCCGTCGTTCCCGCTAACGAGGGGGACGTCCTTGTCGGCCCAGTAGCCGTGGACCTCGAGCCGGCTGTCCGACTCCCAGATCCGGTTGGCGACGACGATGTCGACGTCGTCCAGCTCGGGCCGGCGCCAGGCGACCGGGTGGTCGCCGCGGAGCACCGGCTGGAAGCCGCGCTCGATCAGCCACGCCCCGACCGCGGCCTGGACGTCGCGCTTGTCGCGCGCCTCCTCGAGGCCCCGCATCCGTCGGCCCCGGTGGTCGTGGATCGGCTCACCCATGGAAATGAACGGCGCCCGGAGCCGGCCGCCGAAGCGACCGACCCCGAGACGCCGCGCAGTCAGAACGCCGCGGACGGATGTGCGGCCTCACTCCGACTGCCCGTAGGGATCGTCTGTCATGGGGTCGTACTCGATCACGTACCCGAAGCTGGGCTTCGAGATGTACGGCGAGTCCAGCTCGACGCCCCGCGGCTTGAGCCACAGCCAGATCACCGGCACCCCCGGGTCCTGGTCGGGGATCGAGCTCCCCGCCACCAGGTCCGTGAAGTAGATGATCAGCGCCGGCTTGTTGTCGCCCGGCTCCTCGAGCAGCCGCTCGAAGGGCGGGATCAGCGAGGTCCCGCCGCCGCCCGGGAGCGACGTCGGCATCTCGTCGTACGGCCCCACCGTCACGTCGAGCGTCACCCGCGTGTCGCACGCCATGATCCGCATGGTCCGAACGCCGCGGCATCCCGCCAGCCCGCGGAGCTCCGAGAGCTGCGCCTGGTGCTCCTTCTGCCCGATGGACCCCGACACGTCGCTGAACGCCGCGATGTGGCACTCTTCCGAGTAGAGGTCCGGGAAGTAGAAGCCCTGCTCGATGAACCGGCGGTCCATGCGCATCATGTCGTAGTCGTTCCGGCTCGTCTCGGTCAGGAGGTTGTCGACCACCTGCTGCCACGGCACGCGCGGGTCGAGGAGTTCCTCGACCAGCCGGGCGATGCTGCCGGGGAGGTTCCCCTTCTGCTTCGCCGTGATCCGCGCCTGCTCGGTGATCTGCTTCCACTCGTCCTCGATCTTCTCGTCGAAGTCGTCCTCGCAGAGGTCGGTGTGCCCGCCCTGCTTGCCGTCCTCGCCGTCGCCCTCGCCGCCGGCGGCGCCGCCCGACTCCCCGTCCTGGTCGCCGTCGCCGTCGCCCTGGCCCTGGCCCTGGCCCTCGCCGTCCTCGCCCTTCTCGCCCTTCTCGCCCTTGCCCTCACCCTTGCCGCCCTTGTCCTTGTCGCCCTTGCCCGAGCCCTCGCCGTCCTCGTCGTCCTCACCCTCGCCCTTGAGGGGCTTCTCGATGTGGCCGTCGAACCGCTCCTGGCCCTGGCCGGGCTGGTAGTCCTGCCCGCTCTGGTCCTGCTCGTCGGCGAGGATCTCGTAGATCTGCTCCGCCGCCATGCCCTGGAACCGCGGGTCGTAGAGCGCGCCCTTCGGGAGGGTGAACGCCTTCCGCTCGATGGTCCGGCCGCCCTCCTTCACCGTCACCGTCGCATTGAGGATGATGTCGTTGGCCGCGAAGTCCGTCGCGTAGTTCCACAGCCGCGGGTCGCGGTTGCCGCGGCGCCACAAGTGCTGCATCGCGCAGTGCATCGCCTCGTGGATCAGGAGCCCGATCCGCTCCGGCTCGCTCAGCGAGTCCACGAACTCCACGCAGTAGTAGATCCGCTTCCCGTCCACGCACGCCGTCCGCGGGCACCCGAGCACGTCGAACCATATGCCCGGGCGCGCCACGGTCGGCAGGTGCGCGGTGAGAGTCGCGAAGAAGGGGTGCTTGAGCATGATCTGGACCTTGCTCTTGGCGAACAGGTCAATCGTGACCGAGGCCCCGACGCTAGTGAGTGTGTATGCCATCGTGCCCTCCTTAGGCGATCATGAGCGCCTTGAATGCCTTCGTGAATGCCTTCCACTCCGCCGTGGGAAGCACCTTCTTGAACACCTCTTCCCACTCCTTCGTCCGGGCGAAGTCCTTCATGGTCAGCGCCGCGAACTCCTGCGCCGAGCCCGCCCAGTGCCGCGTGCAGTACGCCGCGAGGTTACGCGCCGCGCCCACCCGCTGCTCCTTCGGGGTCCGGATCGCCGACGCCACCAGCGCGCCGCAGTAGGCGTAGAGCGCCCCCGGCTCCTTGCGCTGGCTCGGCGGCTCGAGCTCGATCTTGCCCTTCTGCACGACCTCGTCCGCGTTCGGGATCTTGGCCGCCACCTTGGAGAAGGCCACGAACCGCGTGGCCGCGTCGTGCCCGACGATGCCGCCGATGCCCTCGACGTGGTGAACGAGGCCGGGGTTCGCCGTGATGAACTTGCTCGTGCGCGCCCACCCGCGAGGGGTGGGGAACTGCGCCTGCGAGTGCACCTTGGGGTCGAACCAGTGCAGGAGGCCCCAGTTGGCCGTCGCGCTGGTCGCCGCCGCCGAGCCCTTGAGCGCCACCTGGTCGCGCGCCGTGAACGTGATGAAGTTGATCACGTTGCGGTCGACGTCGTTGGCCCACGCCCACTCGCGCCAGCCCTCGATGTCCGGCTCGACCTCAATCCGGCCCATGCGGTTCATGAGCGGACCCGCGATCGGGTTGACGAACGCGCGGTCGGCCGCGCGGTTGCCCGCCGCGATGATGGTCTGGATCGGACGGCGGAAGCCGTCGGGGGTCTCGTGCCAGTCGCGCCGCATGCGCCACTCGCCGATGCCGTGGTCGAGGATCCACTGGTACGCCGCCGACTGGGTCGCCGGCACCGCGTTGGGCATCTCGTCCAGGAAGAAGCGGCAGGGCTCCGACTTGAGGAACACCGGGGGAATCCACTCCACCCGGTCACCGCGGATGCACGGGATGCCGCGCAAGTCCACGGGGTTGAGCAGCGCGAGCCGCACGTCGACGCACAGGATCCCGTCCTGCGCGCAGAGCCAGTTCACGCCCTCCGATTTGCCGATCCCGGAGGGGCCCTCGAGGTACGGAGCGATCTCCGCGGCCTCGTACGCCCTCACCAGGTCGAGTACCTGTCCCATCAGCATAGTTCCGTCCTTTTCCGCCGGTCCCTACAACCAGCTTTTGAATCTACGTGTATCCTACCCCGGATACCGGCTTTTGTCAATCCCTAAATCCGGGCCTCCTAGAGGTCCTCCGTCTTGGGGATGTCGAGGTCCAGCGCGATCGCGTAGACGAGGTGCTTGCAGTACGAGTCCGCCTTGCCCGGCCGCTGCTTGAACGCGAAGTTGGGGCACTTGCAGTAGTGGTTGCCCGTCTTGGACTCCCGCAGCTCATGGCCCTTCTTGCCCGCGTCCACGCCGCTGCCGACAAAGAGGTGGCCGTCGTCGAACCGGTGGCTCAGCTTCGCCACCTTGTCGAGCAGCTTCTTCATCTCGGCCTGGTTCTCGCCGAGGGACATCATCACCTGGAGGCCCTCCTCGAGCGCCTGCCGCTTCGCCGCCGTGGTCATAGTCGTCGCCATTCTGTCCGTCCTTCCGCCGGCCCTACGCCAGCCCCACCACTCTACCACAGTTACTTACTTTTGTCAACCGCCTTCGTCACCTGGAGCGCGCCGCA
>Ga0307379_10012909_pt1 | contig 10854 bp, 9 predicted proteins | sample UN2MG_FD_202237 | JGI IMG/M metagenome (GOLD analysis project Ga0307379, IMG submission 202237) | Soil microbial communities from Risofladan, Vaasa, Finland - UN-2 | ecosystem: Environmental > Terrestrial > Soil > Coastal area > Acid sulfate soil | place: Finland: Risofladan, Vaasa | collected... | reverse complement strand
AGGAAATCCTAGCCGGAAAACCCCTCAGCACGCCGCGCACCCAACCATACGGCTGCTCGGTCAAATACGCCAAGTGACGGCGCTCGGCCGATGATTTTCGGACCGACGGACTGCTCCGACGGTGCGGATCCGTCGGGCACAGCGCGACAAAAAAGGAGAGGCCGTGGTCGATCGTATCGGCCACGGCTCCCTTTCCCATCGGACTTCCTGCGACGCGTTTTCCTTTCCGTCTTCAGGCTCGGCCTGCGCCGGATTATTCCGACGGCGTGGCCTCTTCGTCGGCGACGGCCTCTTCGGGGGTCACCTCGTGTTCACCGCCGGCCTCCCCTTCGGCTGTCAGTTCCACGGCCCTGTAACCGCCCTTCGCCTTGAAGTACAGGATCAGGCCCAGATAGCATGCGGCCATGATGAGAGGCAGAATCGCGATGTCGGCCATGGCGTTTTCTTTGGCCTCCCGGGTAACCTTCCCAAAGAACTTATTGTCTGCCGCCAGCACTTGATATTGCTCCTGGCTGATGAACAGGCCTCCCGCTTCGAGGGCCTTGACCATCTCGTCATGGGATTTCAGCGCCTCGTCGCCCGTCTTGCGGACAAGGCGGTAGTAGGCGCTACGCACCAACTCCTGATACTCCTCGTTGTCCGCCAGTTTTCGGGCCACTTCTTCGGCCCCGGGTGCTGCGCCCACGGCCTCGGCCGCCCTCTTTCGGAACTCGTACAGTTTGGCCTCATACTCCGCCTCGGCGACCTTCTCCAGGTCAAGCGGCCTATACTTGCCGATGACGCTAAGTTTCTCCTCCGGCTCGACGAGTTTCGCGTGCATGGCGGGACGATCCCGGAGGTTTTCCTCGATTCTCGTGTCCTGCAGATAGCCCATCAGGGGGCTGCCGATAATGCCCACGCCGAGCATCCCCACGCCGGCGATCGCGTTCATCGTCAGCGCGCCGCCCTTGGGAAAACGCTCCGACACGAGCCCGAGGGTGACGGGCCAGAAATACGTCTGCCCCACCCCGTAAACGGTCGCCGTAATCAGAATCGCCAAGGGGAGGCTCGCATTGGAGAGGAAATAGAGCCCGGCCGCGGCAAACAGCGAACTGACAAACAGCACGCCCAGCGGCTTCAGCACCTTGACGATGGGACCGATACAGAACCTCAGAACCATCATGATCGTCGCGGTGTAAATCAGAATCCAACCGCCCGAAAGCCCCAACGCCTTCATCGCCGGGTCCCGCAACTCCTTCATCCACGCATCCGTCCCCAGTTCCGTAATCGCCAGCAGAATCATCACCAGCAGAAGGAACGTGTACATCCACCGCCCGAGGGACCTCGTGTAAATGCCCAAGGCAATGATGACAATCGCGACGACGCTGTAACTCACATGGGTCGGCCATCCCACGACGCGGCCGATTTCCATCATGACCATATAAATCACGATCAGCGCCCCGAAAATGCCGCACTCCCTCAACATGTCCCGGTAGGGCACGCCGGCGACCACGCGCTCGTGCACCGGCCAACGGGGTTTGAGCAGAATGACGCCGTAAACGGCCGTCGGAATCAGAATCAACAGGACCTTCATCTTCCAAGCGGCCATGCCCAGAATATCGGACCCGGCCCCACCCATGGCGAGGGTAAGGATGCCGCCCAGGACGATGCCGCCCGGCCACCCGGCGTGCAGAATCGTCAGCATCTTGGTCTTCTGCTTCGGATACATCGTCGCCACGACCGGGTTGACGACCGCCTCGACCGTTCCGTTCGCCAACGCGCAAATAAAACTGCCGAGATACAGCGCGGCGTATCCCGTGGCGAAAATCGTCAGGAACGCCGACGCCACGTGGCAGACGAACGCAAAAATCATCGCCTTCCCGTAGCCGACTCTGTCGATGATCAGGCTGAACAGCACGATGCTGATGGCGAACGGCCAGAGTCCGACGCCAAGGATCTCGCCCTTCTGGGTCTCGCTGAGACCGAACTCTACCTGCAGGTCGCCGATGATGAAGTTGCGAATCACGAACCCAAAGGACGTGGCAATCAGGGCGATGAAACAGCCCAGAAAGAGCAACCTTCTGCCCGCTTGCGATCCCCCGACCGCGGTTGTGGCGACGGTCCGGCTTGCTCTCATGACGCCTCTCCAACCGAACTGGACCCTGTGACCTTCGTCTTGTCTCCGACGCCTTTTCAAAGTTGCCCTTGAGGCGCCTCGCCAACGGCCTCATCAAGTTGCCGACCTGCCGCCCCCCCGTCAAGCATTTTTCAGCCCCACCCGCCTCGCGGCTGTGACCCTGTTATCCCCTGCGTGCGGGGTGGGGACATGTCGGGGGGACCGCGTTCGGTCGCCGCGGCGACCACGCGATTCTTTTTTGCCGGGCAACGGGCCCTTACGCCATGCCGCCGATCATCCGGTCGATGGCTTCGCCGGCCGGGACCATCGGGAAGACGTTCTCTTCGGGCTCGATGGCGAAATCGAGGACCCAGACGTGCGGGTCGGCGAAGGCCTTCTCGAGCGCCGGCCGCACCTCCTCAGGCCGCGTCACCCGCACGCCGCACGCCCCATACGCCTCCGCCACCTTCACAAAGTCGGGGTTCCCGGCGAGAACCGTTCCCGAATAGCGCTTCTGGTAGAACAGTTCCTGCCACTGCCGCACCATCCCCAGGTAGCCGTTATTCATGATGCAGACCTTGACGGGCAACTTCTCGTGGACCGCCGGGGCGAGTTCCTGGATGTTCATCTGGAACGAGCCGTCGCCCGCCACGTCCACGACGATCGCGTCGGGCCGGCCGGCCTTGGCGCCGATGGCCGCCGGGAATCCGTAGCCCATCGTCCCCAGGCCGCCGGACGAAATGAAGTGGCGCGGATGGCGGTGCGTGAACCACTGAGCCGCCCACATCTGGTTCTGGCCGACCTCCGTGCAGACGATGGCCTTGCCCTCGGAGGCCTCGCAAATCTGCTCGACGACGAACTGGGGCTTGAGCCCGTCCTTCCCATACGCGAGCGGATGCTTCTTCTTCCACTCGGCGACCTGGTCGAGCCATTCGCCGCGCTCGCGATGCTCGCAAAGGTCCACGAGGCCCTCGACGATATCTTTCGCGTCGCCGACCACGGGGATATCGACGCGAATGTTCTTCGAGATGCTCGCCGGATCGATGTCGATGTGGATGACCTTCGCGTGCGGCGCAAAGTGGTTGACGTCGCCCGTGATTCGGTCGTCGAATCGCGCCCCGACCGCGATCAAAAGGTCCGACTCCTGGACCGCGTAGTTCGCATACGCCGTGCCGTGCATTCCGAGCATCTTGAGCGCCAGGGGATGGTCCTCCGGAAACGCGCCGAGGGCCATCAGCGTCGTGGTGACCGGGATGCCGGCCTTGGCGGCCAGCGCTCGGAGCGCCTCGCTCGCGCCGGCGATGATGACCCCGCCACCGACGTAAAGCACCGGCCGCTCGGCCGCGTTAATCGCCTCGGCCGCCCGCTTAATCTGCCGCCGGTTGCCCTTGACCACCGGCCGGTAGCCCGGCAATTCGACCTTGTCCGGCACGGGGGCGCTCGTCTCGGCCATCGCCACGTCCACCGGGATGTCCACGAGAACCGGTCCGGGCCGGCCGGTCCGCGCGATGTGAAACGCGGAGCGAAGCGTCGCGCCGAGTTCGTCCACACTCCTGACGAGGTAATTGTGTTTCGTAATCGGACGCGTAATGCCCGTGATGTCGGCCTCCTGGAACGCATCGTTGCCGATCAGATGCGTCTTGACCTGGCCGGTGAGGGCAACCACGGGAACCGAGTCGAAGTTGGCGGTCGCCAGGGCGGTCGTCAGGTTGGTCGCTCCGGGCCCGCTGGTGGCGATGCAGACGCCGACCTTTCCGGTGGCGCGCGCGAACCCGTCGGCCGCATGACCCGCCCCCTGCTCGTGACGCATGAGGATGAACCGCAGGTCCTTGTCGTCGTAGAGGGCGTCGAAGATCGGGATGACCGAGCCGCCGGGGATCCCGAAGAGGACTTCAACCCCTTCGGCTTTGAGGACTTCCAACAGGACGTGTGCGCCCGACCGTTGCCTTGCCTGTTCCGCGGCTGAAGGGGACATGGCGCGGCTCCTTTCCTCTGTGGGCTCGTTCGCCGGTGAGGCGAAAAGCCCGGTTTCCTCCCGGCCGGGACCCTGCCCCGGCCCGATGGTCGCGAAACCGGCAAGGCTCCGCGCCCCGACAGGCGCCCGCCGCGGACGCCCGCCGTCCAACACTCGGCCGATCCCGATCCCGGCGCGCCGGCATCAGGACTGACCACCATGCCCCGCTGGCGGGGCGAATCGGCTGAAAGGATTATACCCGCCGACGGGTGTGCCGTCCAGCAGGTTTTCGCGGCCCGCCGCTACAGGATGCCTTCGCCGAAACCGGATTCATCCCCGTCGCTCGTCTCCGACTCGGAGGGCGCTTCGTCCGACGGGCCCTCCTCGGAGGCCGAAGGCTCCTCGGCCTCGGGCGGCCGCGATTCGACCGAGGTTTCGGCCTGCCCGCCCACGTCCGTCTCCGCCGGCCGGCCCGCCTTTCGGAGTTCCTCTTCGTAGGCCTCGAGGAGGACCTTCTGGAGGCGGTTGCGGCACTCCGAGTTAATCGGGTGCGCGATGTCGGCGTGGAGTTTCCCCTGAACCTCCTCGTCCGAGAGGCGCGCTTCCGGCAGGCGCGCGCCGCAATCGTTGCAGAACTTGGCGCGCAGGTGATTCTTCCCGCTGCATTTCGGACAATGGTCGGTCAGTTTCCGGGAGGGCATCGCCACGAACAATCCACTTGTGCCCTCAATGATTTTCAGGTCCCGCACGACGAACTCGTCGTCGAGCGTCATCGTGCAGAAGGCTTTCAGCCGGTCGCCGCTCTGCGGCGACAGTTTCACCGTCACATTGGTGACCTTCATGCTGATCTCCTCTGCAGATTCTATCTCCCAAGCAGTTCGACCACGACGGCTTCGGCGCCCGCGGCGCGCGCCGCGTCAGCCAAGCGCCGGGCTTGGCCCTCGGTATCGGCCAGGGCAAAATACGCCGAACCGCTTCCCGTCATCCCGACGGCCGGCGCACCGGTTTCTTCGAAAACTCTCCGAAAGTCTATATTATTCAATCGGCCTGATTGGGCCGCCTTCTCAAGGTCATTCACCAGCAGCGTCCTCGCCCCTCCCGCAGACCCCCCCAGAGCCCTCAGAATGTCCGTGGCCGCGGGGCGCTTGTCTTCCGAAACGGCTAGTCGGTCATACGCCGCATAGACATCGGCTGTGGACAAACCGAAGTCCGGCCACGCCAGGGCCAACCACCAGCGGCAGCGGATGCGCACGGGCTCGACCCGCTCCCCCCGTCCCCGCAAGACGGCGATTGGCGCGCCGAAGAAAAAGGCAACGTCACTCCCGAGGCGCGATCCGAGTTGGGCAAGGTCCTCGCGCGCGAGGCCGAGTCCCCACAGGGCATTCAGGCCGGCGAGCGCCGCTGCCGCATCCGCCGACCCGCCGCCGAAACCGCGACCATGGGGAATTCGCTTTTCCAGACGAATTCGCGCCCCCCGCGCAGGCCCGCTTCTCTCCGCGAGCAGGCGCGCCGCCTGCATCACGAGATTCTCCTCCCCGTCGGGAACAGAAATGCCCTCGCAGGAAAAGGTCGGCGAATCGGCTTCGCAGAATTGCAGCGTATCGTAGAGGCTCACCGCCGCCACGACGCTTTCGAGATCGTGATACCCGTCGGGGCGCCGCCCAAGGACCCGGAGCGTCAGGTTCACCTTGGCGGGCGCCTCTGCCGTCCATCCGCCGTCCGATGGTGCCAGGCCGAGCATGGTGACCGCCCCCGCCTGAGGCGGGATGCGACAACCCCCACTGGACAACATAATAAACCGGTGCAACAACAAAGTCAATGCACCATGTCCTTTTTCGGCTTGCTGGCGGCCGGCGCGCGGAACCGGCGCGAACGCTGGCCGGGAACCCCACTAGGCGAGAAGTTCTTTAACCGCAGGCAGGAGGAGGAAGAGCAGGCAGTGGGCTTCGGCCTGGCAGGCGGCCGCCAGGTACTGGTGAACCCGGACGCCGTCGTCGGCCTCCACGCCGCGCCAGCCGAACCACCGCGGAACCAACTCCATGTAGCGGCGGTACGCCTCCCCGAAGTTCGCCAGCAGACGTTTCTCCTCGTAGCGCACCACCGCCGCGTAGACGACGCCACACCACACGATCGTCGGCACCAACAGCCAGGGGAGTTCCATCAGCCACACCAGGCTTGCGATCATTATTGTGTTCGCCACGTAAATCGGGTTGCGGGCGTGGCGATACGGCCCGGTCACCGTGAGGATCTTGTGAGCCCGCAGGCGGTAGCCCAGATGGCACTGGGCCCAGACGCGCAGGGCCACGGCCGCCAGAAACATCGGGCCGCCCACCGCCCAGGTGACCGTGTCGTTCTCGACCTCCCCGCGACAGCAGAAGAAGGCAACGACCACGGGGGGTAGCACGAACCACCCACGGAGTTTGAAGATCGGCTTCACGGGCACGGGTCTCCCTACCTCCCCGCAGGCATCGTAGCCACGTGCCTTGGAAATTTCAAGCCCCAACCCGGCCACCGCCCGGAGACCGGCGTCGGGGTGTCTCGTTTTGCCTTGCCGTTATACGACGGCCAAAGTAGACTCGGGGCACTGCGGGGGCGGAATGGTGCCACCGCCGTCGGCGCGGGCGTGTCGCTTGCCGACCCCGTGTGCGAAGGGCTCCAGCCTTGACCCAACCGGACCAGGAACCTGTCAACCCGACCGGCGTCACCGACGAATTAATCCGCCGGGAGGTCCAGGCCCGTGGTGTGGCCAAGCGATTCGGGCCCCTGCGGCGCCTCTACGAATGGGTCCTCGGATGGGCCGAAACCCGCCATGCCGGCAAGGCCATGGCCGCGCTCGGCTTCTCGGAAGCCATCTTTTTCCCGGTCCCGGCCGACCTGCTCCTGGTTGCCCTGTGCATGGGCCGCCCGAAACGGAGTTTTCGCTGGTCGCTCATCTGCACCTTCTGGAGCATTCTCGGCGGCACAACGGCCATGCTGCTCGGCCTGGCGATCGGCCAGACGCGGGTGGTCAATGCCATGGAGTGGTTGCATCTGGGCGAAAAGGCCCAACTCGCCCTCGATGCCTTTCGAGACTACGGCTTCTGGGCGGTGGCTGTCGCCGCCTTGACCCCCGTGCCCTACATGGTCTTCTCCTGGGTCGCCGGGTTTGCCGAGATCGACTGGTGGCAGTTCGTCCTCGCGTCGGTCATTTTCCGTTCGATGCGATTCTTCGGCGTCGGCGGCATCGTGTATGCCTTCGGCCCTCGGGCCAAACGATTCATCGACCGATATTTCAACCTCGTCACCTGGCTCGTCATGCTTCCGGTCATCATCGTAATCCTTGTGAAACTGCTTAAGCCTTTGTTCGAGGAGTGAGCCATGCTCGGCGAAAGCGATCGAAAGGCCCTCCTGCGCATCGCGCGCGAAACACTGGAAGCCGCGCTGAACGGGAGACCGGCGCCGCGCGCAACGGTCGAAAGCGAAGACCTCAGACAGCCTTGCGGAGCGTTCGTCACGCTGAAGAACGCCGGCCGCCTGCGCGGCTGCATCGGAACCTTCGAGAGCGCCAAGCCCCTTTACGAGACGGTCCGGCAAATGGCCGTGGCCGCCACGCGCGACCCGCGGTTCCTGTCGAACCCCGTGACCGCCGCCGAACTCTCGCAGGTTGACATCGGAATCTCGGTCCTCTCACCGCTCGAGGCCACCAAGGACCCGCTGAAGGAAATCGAACTGGGCCGCCACGGCATCAGCGTCCAGGGCCCCTACGGGTCGGGATGTTTCCTGCCGCAGGTCGCCACCGAGACCGGCTGGTCGAAGGAGGAGTTTCTCTCGCAGTGCTGCGCGATGAAGGCGGGCCTTGCGCCCGATGCGTGGAAACGGCCGGACGTGACCGTTTACCGCTTCGAAGCCGATGTCTTCGGCGAAAAAAGCGAGTGACTCCGCTCGCCCCTACCTCCGCCAAGCCTGCCTGCCGGCAGGCAGGGTTTACCCGCCGGTGGCGGGCTCCGGCAGGCAAGCACGCTCGCGGGTGGCCAAACATATTGCGCAAGGCCGATATGTTGGCGGGCGATTTTGGGGTGAAATTGGGCCGATTCGGGCGATTTTGGAGGCCGAATCGGGCCTGGCGCTAGCGCCAAAGGGGTTTGAGGGCCAAAATGTTAACATGGGTAAGGCCGAATCGGGCGCTTTTTTCGACTTTTTTTGAGTTTTTGGTCGGAATTGGACCCGAATTAGCGCTTTTTGACCCCCTTTTTGCCCCCTACGCATGCCGATGTGCCGATGCGTCCGCGGGCGTTTCTCGCCGCCGGACCGTCACGGGCATGATCCAGGCGGCCGGGGCCGGGCGTTCGACAACATCTTCGTCGAGCGTCTGTGGCGGACGGTCAAGCACGAGGACGTGTACCTGAAGGACTACCGGACGCCGGCGGAGGGGCGGCTGGGCCTCGGGCGGTACTTCGGGTTCTACAACCACCAGCGGCCGCACCAGTCGCTGGGATACCGGACACCGGCGGAGGTGTACGGGCTGGTGGCCGCAGCGAAGGAGGCGGCGGGACCGGTCGGCGGGGCGAGGAGTCCACCTAAAAATGCCCGGATTTTGGTCTAGACAATGGGGAGGGGTTCATCCCCTTTTCTGCGAGAGGTGAAATCTGAATCCCGGCCTGTATTGTCCGTCCAATCACTTGACATGCACGACCCGGGGGTTATGCTTGTGGGCCGCGCACGTCGGACAAAGAAGATCGGTGACGATCGCCCCGGTTCGCCTCGCCGCCGCAGTCGTGGCCCTCGCGGTCGCACCTGCCTTGGCCGAGGACATCGTCTTTCCCCCGGGCGCCGGTGGTGCGCGTGGCGTCACCCGACGTGCCGGTTCCCTTCGCGCCGGTGTTGGAGAATGCCCACCGGCCAGCCCCGGCACGGATAGTGGAAGGCGTGAAGCAGGTAGTGAAGTGCCGACAAAGGAGAAACCCATGTTGAAACGAATTACGGGAATTCGGAGACTCGACGAAACGACGATTCGATTTGGAGGAAACGGCGACAACTGGCACATGAGTTGGGCCAACGATGACAAACAGTATGTCAGCCTGTGCGACGGCTCCGGTTTGCCGGGCACGCCCAAGGGATCGTATAACAGCCGCGCCTATGCGATCGCAGGCGATCCTCCCGATCTGCGTTTCGAGTTCCTGCCCGGATACCCGGAGTTGGCGATCGAGTGTAAGACCCCAGAGTGCTCGCGTTACTACAATTTCGGGATCCTGGCGCTGGACGGCAGGATCTACCAGTATCTCAGCACACCCAACCAGCCATTTTTCGAGCCCGACCTGCGGTTCGTGGGCGCAAAGTTGATCTACTCCCCCGACAATGGTCGAACATGGTGCAATCAAGACGGTTCCTCGCCCGTCAAATGGGAACCCTGGGAGAAACGGTCCGAAGACAACATGGTGTTCTTCAACGAACCGGGCGACGCGTTTTCGCTTCTCACCGTTCTGCAGATGGGGAAGAACTACGGGCACAACACGGATGGATACGTGTATGTCTATGCGCCCAATGGGAACGTCGAAGGCGCCATGAACCAACTCGTGATGTTCCGCGTGCCGAAGGACCACATCCTGGATCGTCGTTCGTACGAATTCTTTGCGGCCATTCGCGGCAACGGAACGGCGGAATGGTCGGGCCGCATCGAACAACGCGGCGTGGTGCACACCTTTCCTGCCGGTTGGGTAAACTGCTTCGTTCATCCATACGCCTGGCACCCCAGTGTGGTCTACAGCGCTCCGCACCGGTGCTATCTGATGGCAAATTGGGGTATGGGATGCGCCGAGGATGGGACATGGTTCGGCAAACCCAGTTACCTGGGATTTTGGACCGCTCCTCAACCCTGGGGCCCGTGGACACAGGTTTACGAGGATACGGCGTGGACTCCGGCCGGTGATGGCGGTGCCCGGGCCTATCAGCCGCAGATCGCTCCAAAATGGATCGCAGGGGACGGTAAGTCATTCTGGCTGGTGTGGACAGACTTCCAGGAAGTCCAGGGCAAGGGAAGGCCATACTATGCATTCAACGCACAAAAGGTGGAGATAGTGACCGGGCATTAGCGGCCGCAGGCGGTGGCGACGGCGGACGGCCAACGGCCTGCTGCCCCGGACGCTTAACAGGGGCTGCGGCGTGGAAAGATAATGCGGCCCATGGCTGAAACGCCGCGATTCAAAAGGCGTCGCGCAAGGGTGGTCCGGGTCGGCTCGGTGCCGATGGGCGGTGACCGATCCATCCGCATCCAGTCGATGACGACCACCCACACCCGCTGCGCGGCGGACGCCCGGCGTGTATAGATTACCCGAAAGTGTCGGCATTTGGAAGCGCGGCAACGGCCCAACGGCGAGATCCCTCGACTCCCTTCGGTCGCTCGGGATGACAACGTGAAGGGGCCTCGGTCGGAATGACGCGTGGGGCGGGCGCGTTATCGGTGGGCGAAACGCCGGCCGCCGCACGGCGGCGGGCCGCTCGCTTGGACGCTCGCGGCTAGTTGGAGGCGCTACGGACCGTTCTCAGCGGCGGGTGCGGCGCTTTTCCAGGCGGAAGCGGAGGTCGCGGATGAAGTAGGATTTGACGCGCCCGCGAAGTTCCTCCAGAAGTTCCTGGCGGCGGAAGTTGTTCAGTTCCGACAAGAGGGCGCTTGAGTCCACGTGGAAGGTGGCCACGTTTTTTCGCAAACCTTCCAGGCGGGTGTGAGAAGCGTCCGGGCCGAGGAGGTCCTGCCAGGCGTTCCAGACCTTTTCACGCTCCGAAAGCCGGAGAAAACCGGTGCGGGCGGCCCAGCGCCTCAGAATCTGTC
>Ga0307379_10012908_pt1 | contig 10855 bp, 13 predicted proteins | sample UN2MG_FD_202237 | JGI IMG/M metagenome (GOLD analysis project Ga0307379, IMG submission 202237) | Soil microbial communities from Risofladan, Vaasa, Finland - UN-2 | ecosystem: Environmental > Terrestrial > Soil > Coastal area > Acid sulfate soil | place: Finland: Risofladan, Vaasa | collected... | reverse complement strand
CGGTCACCCACGACTCTGAGCTCAGCTTCCTCATGGCAGGTCACGTTCGACCAGTTCTCTCCTGCTCATCTCAACGAGCCTACGTGTCAGTGCAATGATGGGACCAATCAGGGTGATCACGTCCCTCCAGGGGATATCCCTCATAGACAGACCGCTTCCTCGCCTCCACCGGCGTAGAAGCGCGACTGCGGCTATTGCCCCCAGAGAAGCCCCCAGTGCAATCCCCACCATGATGGCGGGGTTCCAACCCCTTCTCTCCATCGCTCACCTCCCTTTCCTGAGGTACCGCAGCGCCCCCTTCAGTCCCTCGGTGGCGGCAACTGCCAACAGGAAAGGCTGGACGGTCAATGACGCGACTAGCTTCGTCGCCTTCTCCGCCTGCACCGTTTTCTGCCGCACCCGACACAGTGAGGACCGTATGGGGGACTTGAAGCGACGTGGGTATCTGATAGCATAGAAGAGCATGACCAGCAATGGCAGCACGAGTACCACAGCCTCGGCGACCAGGATTATCAGAGCCACATCCCGTAATACTTCGACTGCCTCCAGTGACATCGTCCCCGTCCTCCCAAACGCCATGCGCCGGATATTGTACACGCGTTGGCCCGCACAGTCAACCACTGGCTAGTTGTCAACCAGCCTGTGTTCTGCTATAATCTTTCTGTTAGACTGATACTACTCCGTGAGGGAGAAGCCAGGCGTGAAGTGTCCGAATTGCGGAGCCAGCTTCAGGGGTGGCCATGGCAGATGCCCCGCCTGTGGCTACAGAGTGCAGGTCAAGCAACTCACGCGGCGCTGCCCTGATTGCAGGGCCAGGGTTGCCGAAGGCGCGAAGACGTGTCTGATGTGTGGCGCTTCCCTCCAAGGCGGGAGGAGTCTCCTCCCGCAGGTATCCCTGTCCATGGTTCCTCCTGCTCCTCTACTCGGCGCTGCACTCGGGATCCTGTTGCTGGTCTCATTGTGGTTCATCAAGCCGTGGAGAGCGATCCAGTTGGGCATCTACCACACGCCTACTCCCACGATGACGTTCACAGCCACTCCCACCTTCACACCTACTGCAACATCCACCTCGACCGCGGCTCCCACCGAGACCGCCACGCCGGAGGTCACCACTTACGTCGTGCGCAACGGAGATACCCTAAGCCTCATCGGCGCCCAGTTCGGCGTGACCGTGGACGCCATCATGGCCGCAAACGGTCTGACGGACCACATGATCACAGTCGGCCAGACGTTGCTCATCCCGGTCGAACCAGCCTCGCCTGGCGCCGGCACTGAGGTCTCCGAGACCGCCAGTGCAGCCGGCACCACTGAGCCCGAGGGGACGACCTATGTGGTGCAAGCTGGAGACAACCTGTCGGAGATCGCCCAGCGCTTCAACATCTCGCTCGAAGCCCTGATGGAAGCCAATGGCATAGAGAATCCCGACGCCATCTCTGAGGGGCAGACGCTGATCATACCCGGACGCGTCTCCTCGGCGGAGACACCCGGGATCGGAGGTCCTCCTACCCCCACGGTCTCGTCGCTGCTGGTCTATCCGGCGCCCGTGTTGCTGGGGCCTCCGGACGGATGGGAGTTCCGTGAGGAGGAGGCCGAGCTGCCGATACTACTCAATTGGCTTTCCGTGGGTCTGCTGGGCGACGATGAATGGTATTCCGTTTCGGTGACCCCTGCGCAGACGGGGGAAGCGGAGGGGCAAGGAGTACCGGAGTACACCAAGGCCAACTCATACCGAGTGCCCCTCGAGTTGCGGCCGCCACCGGACGCTGAGTCCTCCATCGTCGAGTGGCAGGTCGCCGTCGTGCGCCTAGTGGAGAACGAGGGCGAGGACGCTCCAGACGTAGCGACTATTGGGCGGCAGAGCGAGACACGCTCCTTCTACTGGTATTGATCTGCCTTCTCCCACTGTCATCCCCTGGACTGGCATCGTCGGTGATCCGATAGAGTTCACGATGGGGATGAAACGCAGCCTATCAGCCACGTCAGAGCCATTGCCCAGCATCTCCGCCACGTTGCCTGCTACGATGACACTCGTAACAGGCTGATAACCTCGGCTCTTTCCACCGGCCCAAACCGAGTAGCCGCCATTGATGGGATTGAATCCTCCCGTGTGCATGGCTGGTGCCGTGCAGGTCGCCACGGAAAACTCGAATGCCTGCGCCATGCCCCCTGCCGCGCACAGCTTCCTCCAGCTTCGAGTCCTCCAAGCCCAGGTTGTTGACGGAAAGATCCTCCACGTAGATATCCGCCAAGTTGGCGCCCCACGCTAGAGCATCGGAGAGGACCACGCGGTAGAGACTCTCGTCCACTACCTATGTGGAATCCATCTGACTTTCCGCATGTAGACTGACAACAAACTGTCGAGGCTGACAAAGCAAAAGACATCGCCACAACCCGGCGATGCCCTTCACCGAATCAGTCTAGATCTAGCTAAGGCGTCTGTTGTCCCTATTCTCCGCTCTCGGAGCTTGCCTGGTGAAGACGCCGATAGAGCCTCGCCTTTCTGCGAGCTGCGTTTTTCTTGTGCAGCACGCCTTTCTGGGCGGCCCTGTCCAATGCACTGGCGGCGAATTGGGCGACGAGAGTCGCGTCCTCTGACCTCCCTTGGTCGATGAGCCTGTTGGCGCGCTTGATGTACGTTCGAGCGCGAGAACGGTAGACCCGGTTGTGAAGTCTCCTCTTCTCGCCCTGTCTGAGTCTCTTCTTCGCAGACGCTGTAACTGGCAATCCCTATACTCCTTTCGGGGTTTGTGTCGATAATCTAATCATACATCCTCTGCGATGGTTTGTCCAGCTTTACATCGGTCCAAGACGATGGTATAATTTAGCGTGTTCGGGAGCGTTGACTGGTCGGAGGCGCTGCACGGTGATGAATGAGATGCAACTCGATACCCTTACCTTGAGGTACTGGCAGGATTTCGAGTTGGCGGCCGGAGACCTGGAGTATCTTTCGGAACTGCTCATCGAGGAGGAAGCTCCGCTGACGGCCGAGGATCTTGCCCGACGGTTGATGCAAAAACGGGTTGACGACGAGCAGGCCGTTTGGGAGGAGAGGCAAGCAAAGGGCCGCGTCTATCAGCCCCGTGAGGCGTATGCAGAGGGTGATCGCCTCGTATTCTCCGCGCTGGGAGATGCGGCGGGGACTGTTCTGGGCATGCGCTCGGGACGGAATCCTGAATATGAGCCTTTCCAGGCTATCAGGGTGAGAATGGACGGAGATGGTGAGGTTAAGGAATTTGCCTCCAATCTCTCGCGGGCCCATGCGTTGAACTTCATTCAGATCGATCAGGGTCAAGACCTCACTCTGGATGACCTGGACGTTGTTGCCGCGACTCTGTTCGACAGGTACGGGCAGTACGTGACCCCGTTGTTGCTGGCCGGCCTGCGCGAGAGCACGGAGTTTGTCAACTTCGCTGACGAGTGGTTTCTCAAGGGGTTCTTGTTGCCTATTGAGGAAGGCCACCTCAACCTGGCTGAAGCGGTCTTGGATCTGTCGGCCGGTTTCTCCGCGGCGCAGGATATACTGGGTGTGCTGGAGATGCCCGCTGAGACCAGTCAGGCCGTCCAGATGTTCTCCCTCAACCATGCGCTGGCATCTGACAGCGAGGGTAGGTTCAAGTTTGCCGGAACAAAGCGGGCGACGGAATGGTGCCTTCCCCGGGTTGCAGAAGGGAAGGCCTTGCGCTTCGAACGAGGACCGGCAAGCATCTCCCTCGATCACATTCTCGACGACTTGGTCGAGATAGTACCAGATAGCGCCGGAGAACCAGAACCCGATGGAGATGTGCAGACTTGGTCTCACGTCCTGACCTTCTATGACTGGTACTGGGGCCACCTGCCGTACGATGTGCGCGCCAAGGCCCTTCTGGTTAAACCGCTTCTCGAAGATCAATCGTGCACCAGGTTACACTTGCGTCCTTCAGCGGGCGGTGATCCTTTCCCAGTAGTGGTGTACTACCCGTCGGATCGCCAGTTGGGATGGTGGGGGAGTGCGGAACTCAGACACTTCTTCGAAAGGCACGAACTAGCGCCGGGGGCGACAATAAGAGTTCGGCGCACGAGTTCTTCCGAACCAGAAGGTGTCTATGAGATCGACTATCTCCCTGGGCCAGCGTCCAAGATGGAGATGCTGGATTACGAAGAGGGCGGGCAGCCCGTCTTTCGCAGGCTCAGTCTCAGATGCCATGTGGACGAAGAGATGAGTTTGCCCCGATCGCGCTTCAGCGCCCTTGAGGCACTCAGCCTCCTGGACGAGAGCAGGCGGCGAGTGACCTCGCTGCTGCTGAAGACTGCCTTCCAGCGGGTCGCGGAGAAACTCCTGCGCGGACTGGGAATCGTCCACCGGGCAAACTTCAGCGATCTCTACGTAGCCACCAACATCGAGAGGCCTTTGCCCGCTACCATCCTGGAAGCCATCTTCCGGCAAGAAGTGCATCCATGCTTCTACATCGATGTAGACGGCTACTACGTGCATGACCCCGGCAAGAGTGATGCGCTGGTCAACAGAGCCAGGCTGACGTGGAGTGAAGCCATCTTGGACTCACGGAGTCCGAAGCCTTAGAGAGGAGGCACTAGTGGCGAGGTTGGTGCATCCTGACATCAATACCAAGTTCGGTATCGACTACGGCTGGTGGACGGATGAAGGCCACGATATTCGAGTTCTGATCCGCGAGCAACTGTGCCCCGAGTGTGGTGCCAAGTTCCAGGACTACTCGGATACTCAGGACATTGACTGGGTGGATCCCAGCACGGGAGAGGTCACCGTGGTGGATGGGCTCAGGTACTGTTTGCGCGAGTGCTGCAGCCGGAAGGACGACTATGTGACTCGTGCCACTCCCTTAGCCACAGCGGTCTTCAGGATCCTGGTGGCGGACGGCGACACCCCTATGTCGGCCGCGGAGATTCACCAAAGAATCGGCAAGAGCGATCCCAAGACCGTACTGCGAATCCTACTGGGGCAGGATATGCGAACCCACTATGGTGTTAGGCCCATCCTGGAATAGCGAACTGGGTCGTGTGACAGGGAGCCGCAGCGTTTCGTCTGACTGGCGAACAGCGGCTCCCTTTTGTGCACCATGACTAGGAGAAGATGTGCTCCGGTACCGCTACACCCAGTGTCTGGATTCTTTTCAAGAAGAGCGGTCGCAAGCCCGTCGGACGCAGTGCATACCCAGACCCAGTCTCCCCCGTCTCGACTATTTCGCTTTTGGAGTAAGCAAAGACATCGCGGAGGACGTATCCACCCGCCTCTGGCTCGGCCACTTCCGTCACGCTGATCACCACCGAACCACCATCCTGCGCCTTTCCCAACTGGACCACGAGTTGAAGAGCGGTAGACAGTATGCGTCTGGCGAGTGTCGAGTCCGAGCCGTCCCCGTGCACGGTCACCAGATTCTCCAGGCCGAGAAGTGCCTCCCTGGGGGATTCAGCGACCATGGAGAACAAAACGCCGTCCGTGGCAAGCAGAAGCTGCAATAGAGCTACAGCCTCGGCGCCTTGCACTTGATCGAGAACCAAACCCATGGGGTGCATTTTGGGCACCAATGTGAGAAGATAGCGGCGGGTGATGCCGGGCCCTCCGTCTTCTGGCATCGGGTGGGCTCTGAGAGAAGTGATCCCAGCTCGCTCCAGGGAGGGTTCGTCGGGGTTCTGGATAGCGAGGATCTGCCCGTCGCCGGCCATGTGGTGAACAAGGCCGTGGAGAAGCTCTCTCTTCCCGCTTGCTGGCGGGCCACAGACAGCGAGATTCAACCTGGCCGCGAGGCATATCGTCAGGAACTCGAGAGCACGGACCGTGAGAATGCCCCTTCGGACCAGGCTGTCGGCGTCAAGCGAGCTGGTGTCCGAAGGCTGGCTCTCGCCAATACCACTCCGGTGTGCGATCACGCCCAAATCTAACACAACTGCATGGAACGCGCAATGTCAGGAGACGAACCTCAGTCCGAGCTTCCGTTCCGACTTTCGAGCCAGGGTCACTGGGCCTGATGTATGGATGAGGAACGCAAGACTCAACTGGCTCGCGCTGCCGCACTGGTGGTTGGGGCATATGTCCTAAGTCGGGTTCTCGGCCTGGGTCGGGAGATCATCATCGGCAGGGAGTTCGGGACGACCCGGGAGCTGGATGCGTATCTGGCTGCGTTCCGTATCCCCGACTTGATCTTCCAGCTAATAGCGGGCGGCGCTCTGGGCTCCGCGTTCATCCCTACTTTCACTGGCTATCTGGCGCACAGCCGCGAGGCCGATGCCTGGCGACTGGCGAGTTCCATCGTGAATCTGGTGCTAGCGGTCCTTACAGCATCTGCCGTCCTTGCTGCGCTGTTGGCTCCGTGGCTGGTTAGCGGCATAGCCCCTGGTTTCGCCCCTGAGGAACAGGCTCTGACCGTGCAACTGATGCGCACGATGCTGGTGTCGCCCGTAGTCTTCGGCCTCAGCGGCGTGGTGATGGGCATCCTCAACTCCTACCGGCATTTTCTGGTGCCTGCCCTGGCGCCGGCGGTCTACAACCTCTGCATCATCGGTGGAGCCGCCCTCCTCGCTCCGAGGATGGGCGTGTTCGGACTGGCAGCTGGCGTCGTAGCTGGTTCTTTCATGCACTTGGCGATCCAGATTCCACAGCTTGCGCGCCAAGGTGCGTCTTATCGGCCAGTGATCGATCTGGCCCATCCAGGCGTCCGTGAGGTCGGGCGCTTGATGCTACCTCGCGTGCTGGGCCTTGCCACGGTGCAGGTCAATTTCGTGGTGAACACGTTCCTGGCCTCAAGGCTCCTCGAGGGCAGTCTGGCGGCCCTCAACTATGCCTGGCTGCTGATGCTACTGCCACAGGGCATCTTCGCCATGGGGATTGCCACTGCAGTGTTCCCCACATTCTCTGACCTGGCAGCCAGGGGAAGAAGAGAGGAGCTTCGCTCCACGTTGTCCGGGACCCTTCGACTCATACTATTCCTGTCCATTCCATCGGCCGTGGCGTTGATCGTCCTGCGCGAGCCGCTGGTTCGATTGCTGCTCGAAAGAGGCCGCTTTGACCCGTCATCGACCCAGGCAGTTGCCTGGGCACTCCAGTTCTATGCGCTGGGACTGGTGGCTCACTCCGCTCTGGAAATCCTGACCCGCGGGTTCTACTCCATGCACGACACGCGCACACCTGTGGCCATAGGGGTCGGTGCCATGATTCTTAACATTATACTCAGCTTGGTCCTGATCGAACCCCTGCGGCACGGGGGCCTAGCACTTGCCAACTCGTTGGCCACCATCGTCGAGACAGTGCTGCTGCTGATGATTATCCGTGGTCGGCTGGGCGGCTTTGACAACAGCACACTGGTGCGCTCGGCGGCGAAGACAGGGTTGGCTGCCACGGTGATGGGTGTCGCAATCCTCTGGTTCACGACATGGACCGCAACGAGTTCCACCTTGCTGCAAGTCGGCGGCGCGGTGATCATGGGAGGTTTCCTCTTCCTGGCCGTGTGCGTCACCACCCGCTCAGAGGAGTTGCGCGCCCTGAGGTCGGTTGTAAGGAGAAAGCGCGCCCCAAGCCTCAGGAAGTGACCCAGGGCGGGCCGGTGATCGCTTTGCTTCTCTGGGGATGCTTCGGGCGGGTAGGGGTCGAGGTCAGGCTCGGTGGCGCGCGGTGCCGTTGGGAGCCAACAGGGCTTTGAGGATGATCGAGGCGGCCGCCTTGTCCAGCGGTTCATTGTTGTTGCCGCACTTGGGGCTGTGGATGCAGGAAGGACAGCCTGTCTCACAGGGGCATTCCTCAACCGCACGGAGCGTGGCTTCCCACAGCTCGGGCAGTAATTCGAAGCCCTTCTCGGAGATGCCGACACCTCCCGGGAATCCGTCGTAGAGGAAGACCTGCGGCCTCCGGGTTGCCGGGTGGTGTGGGGTGGAGAGGCCGCCAATATCCTGCCTGTCGCACATGGCAAACAGAGGCAAGATGCCTATTGCGGCGTGCTCCACCGCGTGCAAGCCGCCCTGGAAGTCGAGCCCCTCACGGCGGACGAGCTCCTCAGCCGCAGGAGGCACGTCAAACCAGAGAGCCGAGGTGACGAACGATCGCGGCGGCAGGTCCAGATCCTGCTCATCCAACACGACATCCGAGAAGAGTTGCTTCCTCCTGAACCCCACTACCCGTTCCGTTACTTCGACCTGGCCATAGCAGGCAAGCGTCTTATCCAGTCGCTCCTGACGCGAGCAGCTGACTATGGATAGCTCGCTGGTCTCTCGCGGTTGTGTGTAGTACTCCGACTCCACCAGCCGTGCTCGAGCCACACGGGCCCGAAGATCGAGCTCCGAGATGACATAGCACTCGCCCTGGTGCAGGTAGACCGCCCCAGGATGGATACGTCGGAAGGCTGTCGCAGCATCGATCTCTTCCAGCAGGCTGCCCTCCGACTCATCCAGGAGGAGGTAGTTCTCACGCGACACTGCACGGATACTCACTCGTTCGGCCGGGTAGTCCGACGACGGGTAATACCATCGACCGCCCCGAGGCTCGAGTTCGCCCCTTTCCACCAAGTCTCCTACAGCGTGCGCAAACCTGCCCCCGAAGATCTCCTCATCTCCGCCGGTTAGCGGCAACTCATAGGCTGCACAACGAAGGTGCTCACGCAGCACGTAAGGGTTGCCAGGGTCGAGGAGCGCATTCTCAGGAGTACGACCAAAGAGCTGCTCCGGATGGCGCATGAAGTACTGGTCTAAGGCATTGTCCAGGCCTATCAGGACCGACAAGGCATCTCGGATCCCCCGGCCAGATCTTCCGGCCTGCTGCCACGTGCTCGCCACGGTGCCTGGATAGCCAACCAACACCGTTGCATCCAGTGCTCCAATGTCGACCCCCAGCTCAAGCGCTGTGGTAGCGGTGACTCCCAGCAGCTTGCCATCGAAGAGATCGCGCTCGATCTCTCTGCGCTCTCGCGGCAGATACCCGGCGCGGTAGGACTTCACCATGGGCACGAGGTCCGGTTCCTGCCGCTCAAGCATCTCCCGACTGTAGTGCAGTATGAGTTCTGCAACCCTGCGTGCCTTGGTGAAGGTGATGTTTCGCAATCCATGAGACACAAGTTCGGTGAAGAGCCGGGAGGCCTCCACGTTGGCGCTGCGCCGCGCACTCTTCTTCTCATCTACGAAAGGCGGGTTCCATAGCACGAAATCCCTGGCTCCGTGGGGAGAGCCGTCCTCCGCAACGACCACGGGGGGGAGACCAGTCAGGTTCACAACGTGCTCCCAGGGGTTGGCGATGGTGGCTGAACAGCAAATGAGCAGAGGGTCGGACCCATACCTCCGACAGAGGCGCCTGAGGCGCCGCAAGACACAGGCAACGTGTGAACCGAAGACTCCACGATAGACGTGAGCCTCGTCCACAACGACAAAGCGGAGATTAGCCAGAAAGCGTGACCACATGCGGTGGTTGGGGAGGATTCCGACGTGCAACATGTCGGGATTGGTGAGGAGTATGGACGCCGCTTTGCGGATGCGTGCCCTGGCCGAACGTGGGGTGTCACCATCGTAGGTTCCCGACACCAGTTTCAGGCCTGCGGATTGCGTCAGCTTGGTTAGGTTTCGAATCTGGTCCTGAGCCAACGCCTTGGTGGGGAACATGTACAGGGCGCGGCCAGTCGAGTCACTGTGAAGGCTCTCCAGGACGGGCAAGTTGTAGCATAGTGTCTTGCCGCTAGCGGTGGAGGTGGTCACTGCCACATGGTGACCGTCCCGAAGGGCTTTGATGGCAGCCGCCTGATGGGTGTAGAGGTCCGATATGCCAGAGGCCTCCAGAGCCCTCCGTAGAGGATCGGGCAGCGGTCTGTCCAGGAATCCATACCGTGCCTCTCGTGGCGGGATGTGCTCTACATGATAGATCTGCCCTTGGTAGAACGGGAGGCTCTTGAGGTGCTCTATGAACAGGTCCGTTCTCATCGCCGGGCCACAACACCCTGTCCAGACTCATCCGTGAACACAGGTCGACCCTACAACTCAGCGCAGCACCGCCAACTCAGGGAGCCTTGCCTTCAGCACTTCGGTCGAAATTGGCCACCACATCGCCCATAGCCACGCCAAGCTCTCTTTCCACCTCCCAGCACTTGGCTTTGAGGATGAAGAATATGTGATTGGTGGTCCCGTCAAGCGTCTCGAAGTTGGCCTGCCCCTTGCTCACCTGCCTTGCTACGGGTCAGAGCACGCGGCAATGTCCCTACTGAGTGAAGAAGAAGCCGAGATCCTGGCGCGCGAGTTGGGCGCCGGCTGGGCTGCCCGAAACTGCTTTTTCTTGGCCGCTCTTACCGGCCAACCGAAGAATTCGTCGTCCAGACTCGAATCGGCCCAGTCAAGTGGGACCTGCCCGAATTCGAAATCGGCGTTTTGGCGGACAGGGACCACGGCGGGCAGGGCCTTGTCACCGAGGCGGTCCAGGTCTCGCTGCGCTTTTTCATTGAGCACCTTTGGGCGCGCCGGGTACGCCTGCAGTGAGACGAGGCCAGCCCACGCAGCCTGCAGCTCGCCGGGCGCTGCGGCTTTGTGCTGGAAGGGCATATCCGCGCGAGCAAGTTGAATCCAGACGGCACACCTCGACCACAAGAAGCATAGTAGTTGCGAACTAGGCACTGGCTGATCGGGCCGGTTCCTCGTTCTCTGGTTATCAGGACGGGTCAGACGTAGGCGATTCCGGCTTCTGGCCGAACTGCGTCTCGTATAGGTGGGCGTAGAGGCCGCCCCGTGCCAGCAGCTCGTCGTGGGTGCCCTGCTCCACCAGGCGGCCTTCTTCCAGCACCAGGATCTGGTCGGCGGCCAGGATGGTGGACAGCCGGTGAGCGATAACGAGGCTGGTGCGGCCCGCCAGCAGCGGCTCTAGCGCCGCCTGGATCAGCGC
>Ga0307379_10012905_pt1 | contig 10856 bp, 11 predicted proteins | sample UN2MG_FD_202237 | JGI IMG/M metagenome (GOLD analysis project Ga0307379, IMG submission 202237) | Soil microbial communities from Risofladan, Vaasa, Finland - UN-2 | ecosystem: Environmental > Terrestrial > Soil > Coastal area > Acid sulfate soil | place: Finland: Risofladan, Vaasa | collected... | reverse complement strand
TATTTATGGAATCATGCACTTGTAAATAATACAGGCTAATCAGCCAATACCCCGAGCAAACCTTCGACAGCCATCCCGTAACCCGCCGGACCGAAACCGCAGATTATACCCAGAGCCTTGTCAGCCAGGGTTGAGCGGTGACGGAATTCCTCGCGGGCGAATATATTTGACAGATGGACCTCGACAAATGGCACGCCCACAGCCAGCAGTGCGTCACGAATGGCCACGCTGGTATGAGTGTAAGCCCCGGCGTTAATCACTATCCCGTCCACCCCTCCGGAAAGCCCCTGAATATAGCCGACCAGCTCGCCTTCGCTGTTGGACTGGAAAAAAGCCAGCCGGCAGGCGTGCTGGAAAGTTTTCTCGAGGCTCCGCCTGATCTCCTCAAGGGAAACCGTTCCGTAAATGTCTTTTTCCCGCTGGCCGAGCAAGTTGAGATTCGGCCCGTTTACAACGGCGATCTTTTTCATCGGAGCTCTTTTTCTTTAAGACCGGAGAGCCAGACTTCCAGCATCCCGACAAATTCGCCTGACTCAGCAGGGATCGATTCCTCTGAGTCGGGTATTTCTTTCTCAGGCGATACCTTTTCTCCCAGAAGGAGCCCGAAAATACTATCGATTCTCTTCTCGAGCCGGTCGAACTTATCAATTGACGGAACCATTCTGTCACCAGCCTCTACGGATACGGCATCCGGCTCCGGGGGAGGCTCCTGAACCAGCGCGATATCCAACAGCTCTTCGCGAGCCGGAAGCATATCGCCGGGTGGTTCCCCGATCCCGGGCGGTCCGGTTTCCCCGGAGCCTGTTTCCGCTGCCTCGCCGGCAGCGGAGGGTGGAGTTTTTTCGCCGAGATGGGAACTCACTTCATCGAGCTTGCGTCTCAGGCTCTGGTCTTCTCCGGAGCGGGCCAGGAGCTCGCGGTAAATCTTGTAAGCCCGATCGAAATGGCCCTGCAGGCGGTAGATATCCGCCAAAGTATGAGTCAGGAAAATCTCACCGGGTTCCGGAGGGCCGGGAGCTTCTTCCTGATCCAGGGCTGGAGCGGCTGTACCGCTATCAGCGTGGACAGTGATTGTCTCCTCCTCTCTCCCGGGGCGGGAAGTCCGGTCATCAACCGAGGGTGCGCGTGTCTCTTTTTCCTTTTCAAGGGCCTCAAGCGCCCGGGCCACCTGCTCATCGGTGCGATCAATCCTGCGCGCTTCCTGATAGTACGCAAAGGCCCGCCCGGTGTCTCCCCGGAGTCCGGCCAGGCTCGCCAGACCTTTAAACGCCTCGATATTCCCGCCGTCGTCCGCTTTTATCTCTTCGAAAGTCTTCTGGGCCTCCTCGAGCTCTCCCATTTCGCTCTGGCACCTGGCCAGGAGCACGCGGGCGCTCTTAAAGTCCGGAAACTTCTCTAAACCCTCCCGGCAGAGTTTTGCGGCACGCTCCAGCTCGCCGGCGCGGCTCAGAGCATCCGCCAAGGGAAGAAACAACCGGGAATCGGGAGCCTCGGAAAAGCGGCTCTCGAGAATTTTGATTTCTTCTTCGAGGTCCATAATACCTGCGCGCTTTTCGAGAAATATTTGTCTGAAATAACGAGGTTTAGCCAAAGTCTCAGGAAATCAAAACGCCTTTTCGACCACCAGTTCGGCTAAAGGGATCAAACACCCGGCTGCAGATTTTATCAGATCGTCCAATTCTTAAAATTTAGCTTTTTATAATAGCGGCCATAATATTGAAAGTCAATGGTTTCTTAAGGGGGGAATTGTCCTGCTTCAGAGGACAGAATTTTAAATAAGGATAATTTAGCTGATGCAAAACTTGATTTTTTAGCTTATTACTTTAATATTTAATAGCTTTATTGTCACTGTCTCTTTTTTTGAAATTTTATTATCTCAAAATCGCTTTTCCAATCGGCTCACACGATAACCTTAATTCTTACACCCTGTTAAAATGGCGTGTGAGGGGAAAAGTATCAATTTCAGCAAGGATCCCTGAACCATGATGCAGACATTTCGCAGCAACATGAAAATCATTTTTTTCATCCTCATTTTCTTTTTCGTGGGCTGGATGGCTGTTACCCTGACCGGGCTCGACGATTACCTGATCCAGCAAAACCGGGCCGATGTGAAAGGAATGAGGTTCGCAGGCACAGTGAACGACGAGCCGATCACCCGTTCCATTTTCGAGACCAGAGTCCAGCGTACGGTGGATATGGTGACCAACCAGCGGGCCGGAGCAAGCCTTTCGTCCTGGGAGATAGACCAGGTGGCCGATCAGGTCTGGTCAGATATGGTGAATGACATAATCCTCAAACGCATTTATCTCCAGCACGGGATAAAAGTAAGCAATGCTGAGGTAGTCGAGTATATCAAGGACAACCCGCTGCCCGAGCTGGCGCGCGAGCCTTCGCTTCAAACAGACGGCCGCTTCGATTTCGAGAAGTACTACGCCCTGCTCGCCAACCCTCAGGCCGCACAACTGGTGCTCCAGCTCGAGCAAGATGCGCGGGAGAGGATCCCGACCCTCAAGCTTTTCCTGGATATTGCCTCGATTTACAAACTTACCAATAACGAGCTCGAGCAGGTCTTTAAGGCAATGGAAGAAAAGGTCAAAGTGCGTTATATACATTTCGCGACCGACTCACTGGTGGCGGATGAGGATGTTTCCGTGACCGAGGATGAAATCAAGCAGTATTACGGGGATCATAAAGAGGATTTCAACCGGCCCGATATGGTCGACCTTTCCTATATAATAATACCTCTGAGCCCTGGGAGTGAGGACACAGCCGCGACATTAGACTCTCTGCAGAATATAAAAAAGCTGCTCGAGGAGGGAGAGAACTGGGACAGCGTAGCCTTGCATCATTCCGAAGGCCCGCTCGCCTCCAAGGGCGGCAATCTCGGCTGGTTCTCTCAAGGTGATTATACTGATAAAAAAATGGTCGATCTGGCATTTTCACTCAAGCCCGGCCAGATTTCGCCCCCTGCGCTGACAGACAACGGATGCCAGATAGTGCGGGTCGACAGCGTGCGCGAAAAAAAGGGCAAGCGGGAGGTCAAGGCGCGGCGGATACTTAAAAACATTGTAGCCGGGACGAAAAGGACCAACGATCTTAGAAGCAGGGCAAGAGCTCTGCGCAAGCTGATGCGGGGCACCGAAACAGCATTTAAAGAGGTCTGCGCCGACAGCGGATTCAGCGTCACCAGAACCGAACTTTTCCCTATCGGAGGCCAGATCCCGGGGGACATCGAAACCAACCGGGAATTTCTGGACTTCATTTACAGCGCCAAGGCGGGAACAATCAGTTATCCGATAATCACGTTGACCCAGGGAAAAGCCGAAACCGGCAAAGCATTAGTGATCGCGTATGTTGAGGATCGCAAAGAAAGCGGCATTATTCCTCCGGAGGAAGCTGCATCCTCGGTCAGGCGCCTGTTGATAATGGAGAAGAAGAAGGTTAAAGCAACTGAAAAAATCAAAAAGCTCCTGGCAGATTATGCGGATTTCGATAGTCTGGCAGCCTTTGCCCAGGCCAAAGGCATAGCGATCCAGACCTCTCCCGAGTTTACCCGTTTAATGGGTCTGGCTGGAATCGGCCGCAGCAACGCTTTCATAGGAAACGCTTTCGGTCTGCCGGCGGGAGTAAAAAGCGACCTCATCGAGGCTGGAGACGATTTATACCTGCTTGAGGTAATAAGCAGGACAGAAGCCGATATGGAAAAATTCGAGAAAACCCGGGAACAGTTAGCCCAGCAGCTACGATCTCAGAGGATGCAAACTATTTTCACCCTGTTCACCCAGGAGCTGAGAAGAAAAACCAAAATAGAGGATTTGCGCAAGCTTCCGCCATCGGATACTCTTAACAAAGCCCTCAATTCAGCAGAACTACAGTAACTCATATCACAAGAGGGATTGTGATTATGGCGATCAACGAAAACTATTATAAGAATTTATTGGATAAGCTATATGACGGGATATGCAGCGTTGATCGACACAAGAAAATCAACTACTGGAACAAGACTGCTGAAAAAATTACGGGTTATCGGGCAAAGGAGCTGCGGGGGAAAAAATATGGTATCGATATTCTTTTGCAATCCCCCGGCGAGGAGCATAGCTCGACATTATCTCTGATTGAGCAGACCCTGGCCGACGGTGTCCCCCGGGAAGGAGAGTACTTTATCCGGCATAAGGAAGGCCAGGAAATTCCTGTATTAATCAGAACAGAGCCATTAAATGACTCCAAGGGCGGGATCTCAGGCGCGGTACAAATCCTGCGCGACAATTCTTCTAAAATCGCCACCCGCACCATGATTGACAAGCTGCGGGAACTGGCCATGATCGATCCGCTTACGGGACTGGCCAACAGACGTTATATCGACAAGATACTGGACAGCAAGACTAACGAGATGTGCCGGTACGGCCTCAATTTTGGAGTGCTCTTTATAGATATCGATTTCTTCAAATCAGTCAATGACCGCTACGGCCATGATCTGGGCGACAAAGTATTGTGGATGGTGTCCCGCTGTATGTCGAATGTGATCAGGTCTTCGGATATTCTGGGACGCTGGGGTGGAGAGGAATTCGTGGCCGTTATTCTCAATGTCAACCGCGAGCAGCTTTATTTTGTAGCCGAAAAGCTGCGCTCCTATATAGAACAAACGGATATCAAGAACAACGACATGCATGTCAAAGTAACAGTCTCGATTGGCGCCACGCTGGCGGATCCGGAAAAGATGAAGGACAAAAAAAGTATTCTCAAAAAAGCCGATGAACTGATGTACAAGAGTAAAATAGCCGGACGGAATCGGGTGACAATAAATTAGAAGCGGCTCATTTCTTTTATCTCTCACCGTATAAATACTGCTTAATTTGGGGACTGCTCCGGCCGCCTTGAGTAAATGCGGCTGCCGAACCTCACCAGCGGCTTAAATAAAAGATTTAAACAGATAAAAGGCGATAAACAGTCCCAGAACACTTACCAGATTGACCTTGACCATCAAGGGTCCCAAAGTCAGAGCCACTATCGCCAGGTCTACGGATATCGGGCCGAATTTGCCAACTATGGAGGTCAAAAAGAAATCCTTGGCCACACCGTCCGGGATGACCGAGGACAGAACCTCACCCAGATAGCCACCCACCAGCATGCCGATCACCAGAACAATCGCATAGACTGATAAACGCTTACGGTGCAAGGCCACCTCCTCCTATCAAAGCCTGTAATTAATTCTAGACCGCTCGCCTGTCCAGCGGGACCGACCCAGTCGAGATCAATCTTCCGGAGGCGAGAAGGGGAATGCGACGGCAAAAATGATAGCTCGTGAATCCGACAAAACAGCCGTACAACAGGCTGAAAAAAACCACCACCGGCCATAAAAGCTCGATCACCCCAAAGCTTGAGACTGCAGCGGAGACCAGTATCAACTGCGTGAAATTATGGGCCAGCGCCCCCAGTAAGCTCACTCCGACAAAACCCAGCGCCGGCATGGCCCAATACACCGCCGGCGCCATGACCAGAAATGAGATCAGACCTCCGGAGAAACTCAACAGGAAAAAAGGAGTGAACAATCCCCCTCTGAATACGGCGCCAATAGTGATCCGCAGCAAATGCACAGCCAGAGCCACCCGCCATCCCACACAAACAAGCAGCGCCAGAGTGACTATATTTGCCAGCCCCACCTTTATCCAGGGAACCGGCTTGGGAAAAGCGGCATCCAGAACAAAAAGCACGAGTTCGAAAACTGTCGCCATGGCTATCAGGCTCAATCTCTCGATTCGCCGGCGGACAGCCCCCGCGCAAACAGTAGTCTCAGATTTCAAGTCTGCTCCAGCTCCTCTGCTGACTAACGGCTTATAGCATCGAGCCCCTCGCTCCTCGACAAATCACCGCCCTGGATTCTCGCCAACACACGGCCGGGAGCGCAAACCAGAACCGACCCCCTGCGGCTTATCGGGCCTGTTTTCTCGCATATTTTAAGCGGACAGGGGGAATTTTTGAAGCTTAAAGCGCCCCCGCTGACAACCACCGTGACCGCTCCCAGGGCACCCTGGACCACCAGGGTGGTGTCATGCGAGAGCTCGAGCCTGGAGACGACCTTATCTCCCACTTTTATCACCGCCTCGAGGGAGCTTGCGCCGGCAGCCACATCCCGGCTCTGCCTGAGCCAGTAAAAGCCGACAGAACTGGCTCCGATCAATATCAGAAGCAGCAAATCAAGAAAAGTATAAAGGGGCGGCAGTCTGAATTCCTGTTGTCTCATAAATCCACCGGCCCGGAAAAAACCGCGCTAGGGTATGAGCTGCCCGGCAAGATCCGGTTTCATAAGCTCTAAAAAGCTCCCAGTGGCCGCATAAGTGAAATTGCCGCTTTCGGTTTCCCCATCCTCAGCATAAAGGATCAGGCCCTTGGCGCCTGACTGCTCAAGATACTCGATTCCCCGGTCAGCCCCCATGACAAAAGCCGCCGTGGCCATTCCATCGGCCTCCATACAACTGGAGGCGATCACTGTCACGCTGAGCACTCCTCTTGCGGCAGGGTAGCCGGTAGCCGGATTCAGGATATGGTGGTATCTCCTGTTTCCCAGGATAAAATACCTCTCATAATCACCTGAAGTGGCTACATAAAAGCCCTCGGTCAGGTCGATCACCCCGATATGGCGGGAATTTACTCTTGGATGCTGAACCCCGACGCGCCAGCTCCTGCCGTTAGAACCCACACCGAGCACCCCGATTTCGCCGCCCAGGTTTACCAGAGCCTTCCTTACCCCGCATGATGCAAGAACGGCAATCGCCCGGTCAACGGCATAGCCCTTGGCGATTCCTCCCATATCGAGGCTTCCTGCGTGCTCACCGATTTTGACTGAGTCTCCACCGGCTGTGATTACGATTTCACGGCCCCAATGCGTGGACTCCACAATTGCGCTGATCCTGGAAGAATCGGGAACCTGAAGATTCTTCCTCTCGGCATTGAAACCCCAAAGGGCGATAAGCTTACCCATCGCGGGTTCGAAAACTCCCCCTGAGAGCTTGCGAATCCGTAAAGCCGCTCTCAGGACCCGGGACATATCCGCACTCACCGGGAGCGGCTCCGGGCTGCCTGCGGCTTTGTTCAAAAAGCTCAGCTCGCTTTCCGGATCATTGGGATCGAACATCTTATGCAGGCGGCGCACCTCTGCGAGAGCTTTATCAGCCGCTTTTTCCGCCAATTTCTCGTCATGGGTCAGCACCTTAACAGTCAGCACAGTGCCCATGGCGAAGCCGTCGAACACATAGCTGGCTTCCGGGACAGTCTCCCGGTGTAAGACTCTTGTGCCGAAAACCTTGATACCGACAACCAACAGTATCAATAGAAGAAGAGGTATGAGGCGGGTCGCTAATCTATCGGTCACGTTCAACGATTAAATCCACCAGTTCGCGTAATCTAAAGCCCAATTCTCCTGGTATTGTATCCACCAGACGCAGGGCCTCGTAGGCGAGGTCGGTCACTTTGGACCAGGCATAATCGAGACCGCCATAAGCCACCACCAGCCCGGTAATACGCTCGGTCTCCCGGCGGCCGATTTCTTCACTGGAGAACGCCTCTTTGACCTCGGCCACTGACTCTTTATCCATGCGGGATAAGGCGTAGATCAACGGCAGAGTCATCTTGCGCTCTCGGATGTCCATCCCGATCGGTTTGCCGGTCTCAGGGGATGATCCGATATAGTCCAGCAGATCGTCAGTGAGCTGGAAAATCGAGCCGAAAAGCATGCCGAACTCTTTTAAGAAGTCCCGCTGGCTGCTTCCATCCAGCAGCGAGGCAACCGTGCAGGTAGCGCTGAACAGGGCGCCAGTTTTCTCACGGATGAAAGTGAAATAGTCCTCCTCGGTCACATCAAAATTTCCTTCCATGGACATCTGCCGCATCTCACCGGTTGCCAGACTCTGGCAGGCGGTAGTGATTTCTCGGACTATCTCAAGGTTGCCCAGTTTGATTAGCTCGTCAAAAGCCTGCGCCAGAAGATAATCACCCATAATTACGCTGGTTTTGTGATTCCATTTGGAGTTCAGGGTCTGGATCCCACGTCTGGATGTAGACTTGTCTATTGAATCATCATGAACCAGGGAAGCTGTGTGAATGACCTCGATAGCAGCCCCGGTGGAGATCAAATCCTCGAGCCTGGATCGCTTCCTGTCCGCAGACAGGAGAAGCAAAGTGGGGCGGATCATTTTACCGGATTTCGAGAAAAGGTGAACTATCACCTCGTCAATCGGCTTAAAACAACTGACCAATAATTCGTCTATCCGCACCCGGATAGCTCCGAGTTCCTCCTCCAGTGGAGCCTGGACCTGGGCCAGCCTCTCAGGCCACATGTACTTGAGATCCGTTTTCAATTTCAGAAAAGACCCCTTGGGTAACGGTCAACTGATGCTAAAATTTACAATGAATGACAATCGTTTATCAAGCTAACATATCAAAGGGTTAAAGTCAACAATCCGGCAAAGTTATTCAACTTTTAATCCTTAAATGCAGGCTACAGGCTGTGGGCTGCAGGCTATAGGCTACAGGTGTAAATAAACAGAAAAGCACTTGACATATAGAAAATTAGAAAATAGATTGAAGGTTCTCCTGCCGCAAGCTATTCCTTTAGCGATTCTTCACCTGATTTTTAAAAAGTCCGGTAAAACACAAATGTTTCGACTAGCTCTCTCCAACCTGACCCACCGGAAAATGAGAAGCGCCATAAGCGTGATGGCCCTTTCTGTGGGAATCTGTCTTTTCGTGATCCTCTGGGGTCTGGTGAACGGGGTCTTAAACGAGTTCACGGAGCGGATCCGGGGCATCGGCGCCGATATCACTGTTATCCGCACTGGCTCAAATCCACTGCTTTTCGGCTCCGGAGTACTGCCTTATAAGCTCGGCGAAAGCTTGCGCCAGGTACCCGGCGTGCGTACGGCGAGCCCGGTGCTGATCTGGAAAACAAGTATCGGAAAAGCGCCTTACAACATATTCGGCATAGAGCCTGAAGAGTTCAAGGACCTGGGAGGCGAGCTGATTTTCCTTGCCGGCCGGAGCATAGAAGCGCCTGACGAGATATTTATTGACAGCCGGATCGCCCAGCTCGAAGGCCTTTCTGTGGGGGATACCCTTCATATCCTGGGAGAGAAATTCAAAATCGTGGGGATTGTCAGGCCCGGGGTGGGCACGAGGGTCTTTCTACACTATGATAAATTGAGCGAAATCACCGGTCAAAAAGACAGAGTGAGCCTCTTTTTCGTAAGCGCCGAGTCCCCGGAGCGGGTGAGCGAAGTCGCTAGCCAGATCGCCGATAAATTCAAGGGGGTGGAAACCCAGTTCATGTCTAATATAGCCTCATCGATGGGCAGTTATCTGAAAGCACTCAACCAGTTCATCCGGGCAATCAACTATACGGCGCTTGTGATCAGCGCACTGGTGATTCTTTTGTCAATGTACACTACGGTTGTCGAGAGGACCCGGGAGATAGGAATCCTGAAATCCCTGGGAGCTTCCAAGGGTTATATCCTCTCGACCATCATGACCGAGGCTTTCCTGCTCTCTCTTCTGGGGAGTATCTGCGGCATAGGGCTGGCCTTGGCCAGCAGAGCCGCTATCGAATGGAATTTTAAACTGCTTACAGTGGATATTTCAGTGGAGCTGGCTATTAACAGCATCCTTCTCGGCTTCGTTGTCGGCGGTCTGGGCGCTCTATACCCCGCTCTCTGGGCCGCCCGCCAGGACCCGATCAAAGCCCTGGTTTACGAATGAAGTCCGGTTCCCAGCACACCCAGGTTAAAGGCGGGACACCCCACCTGCCTGTTTGAAAATCCCCGAGACCAATGAATTACCCTCGGCTCGCTGCGCCAGCCTCGGAGAATATCCTTGCCTTGATGACCTCTTATACTAAGTTGCAAATAAAATGATATTTATTAATCAGGTCTTGCCTGTCGAATATTAATTTCATTTTATAACTGTCAAGGAGTCAGAATCCCTCCCCTGCCCGGATTACAGCCCTTGGTCATTCATAAACTCAGGGTTTGATGTTTTTGGGCGGGAGTGGAGTTTCTGACTTCTGTATTCATATTTCTGACTTCTTATTTTATTTTTGGTACCGGCTTTGCCAACTTAGCAGCAGAATATAAAGTATCTCTATGAACGCAACTTGGTATTAAATATAGCATGAAAGTATTACCTATGTATCCGAACGAGTGTCACCCATGCGTCTTTACAAAACATAAACCGCCCCTGCGATCTCGATCCGTTCGATCATTTGAAAACGTTTTTTCAACACACTTCCGGACAAAGGTCGAAACCTCGGGGTTGTGACCCTTTAGTCTATATCCTGAAGCCTTTCCCCTTATAGTCTATAAAACATGAATCGGTTGGACATAAAAGACTCAACCATCTAAATCAAACTTGTCACTGCTTTAGAAGAAGGCGCACCAATACAGTGCGCAGCATGCTGAGGATCAGAAAAGCGATAATCGGAGAAAAATCGATCCCGGCAAAGGGTGGAATAAGCGCTCTGAAGGGTGCCAAAAAGGGTTCGGTCACCTTGACCAGCAGCCTGATCCAGGGGTTGTAGTAATTGACTCTGATCCAGGAAAGTAATATCCGCGCCAGGAGCAAAAATCCGTAGATATTGATTACGATGTCCACCAGTTTTACCACACCAGGCATAGCAGTATCTCCCTCGAAAAAGTGGTTCTTTTCAAGTCTTCAGGCCAATCTGCCGATATTTTTAATTGCAGGGCTTTTTTCCAGGCTTTCTGCACTCATAAAAGCAGGCAGGGATCGCCCCAGGCTAAACATCATCATGGAGGATGATATGGATAGAAGAGATCGTGTCCGCACCAGAGGCGCCAAAACAGGAATCG
>Ga0307379_10012904_pt1 | contig 10857 bp, 9 predicted proteins | sample UN2MG_FD_202237 | JGI IMG/M metagenome (GOLD analysis project Ga0307379, IMG submission 202237) | Soil microbial communities from Risofladan, Vaasa, Finland - UN-2 | ecosystem: Environmental > Terrestrial > Soil > Coastal area > Acid sulfate soil | place: Finland: Risofladan, Vaasa | collected... | reverse complement strand
TTCCGAAACCAGCACGACAACGACGACCCAGCCAGCAGTCGCCGAAACCACCACTCCTTCCACCACGACGAAGGCGAAGGGCAAGCCGGGAAGGACCGACCCGACGGACGACGAGGACCTCTCGGACACCAAGGACAGCAAGGACAGCAAGGTGCGCCCAGGCCGGAAGACCCCCGGTGTACCGACCGATTCCATCACACCGCAAGTCGCTCGGCCGGTCGATTGACTCGGTTGAGCGGCGTGCGCTCAACCGGCCGATGTGTTGCCAGCGGATGGGCGCCTGGTACCCGCTGGGAACGAGACCGGCAGGATGCGCGGTCCACGGACCTGCCCGCCTGCCCACTTCATCGGTTCCCGATCGCTCACCTGGAACTCCGGGATGCGTTCCAACCACGTACGGATCGCAACGGTCATTTCCAGGCGAGCCAGGTTCGAGCCGGCGCACCGGTGAATGCCCGAACCGAAGGCAATGTGACGGTTCTGCGCACGGTCGATGATGAACTCGTCGGGATCCTCGAACTGCTCGGGGTCGTGGCAAGCCGCCGGGAAGTTCATGAGCACCTTGTCACCGCTCTCGATGTGAACGCCGTTGTAGTCGATGTCGGTCTCGGCGATCCGGGCCATCGTGACAGGCGCGTAGTAGCGCAGGAACTCCTCGATCGCGATCGGAAGGATCTCGGGCTCGTCGACGAGTCGTTGACGATCTTCGGGATGGGTCCCGAGGTGCCAGAGCGCGGACCCGATGGAGCTCCACGTCGTGTCGATGCCGGCGACGATCAACAAGTTCGTGATCCCGACCACCACGTCCGGGGTGATCTGGGCCTCGGGCATGTCGAGTTCCATGAACAGCAGCTCGGTGAGCAGGTCCTCCTGTGGGTCTTCCTGCCGCTTCGCCACCTCGGCACCGATGAACGTCAGCATCTCGTCGCGCGCCTTGAGCCGCATCGTCGGATTGTGCAAGGCGTCGCCGAGCACGAAGTTGACCCACTCGACGAACTGGTCGGCCATCTCCGGGTCGACACCGATGAGGTGAGCGATCACCCGCGGCGGGATCTGCTGCGAGTACTGAACGGCCGCATCACACTCGCCCGTCTCGATGAACCCGTCGATGAGCGATTGGCACAGCTGCTCGGTGTACTCCTCGTGGGCGGCGACCGCACGGGGTGCAAACGCAGGAAGCAACATCCGTCGTGTCCAGGAGTGGATGGGAGGGTCGGCGGTGATCGGGGCGGCGGCGATCATCTGCTCGTAGCGCGACATTTCGGGGGCATTCGGAGCGGGCGGCATGACGAGCACCTGCCGCGAGCTCAGCTCCGGGACCATCTTCGCAAGTGCACGCAGATCGTCGAAACGGGTGGGGTTCCACGACCCCCCGAGCCGATCGGTGTGTGCGATCGGGCACTTCGCGCGCATCTCGGCCCAGATTGGGACCGGGTCCTCGATGTAGTCGTCGTTGCGGATGTCGTAATCGGTGTTCCAGTCCGTGACCGGTCCCCCCGGCGCCCAGATCTCCTCGCTGGTCGCCATCCGCATCTTGGCGTGCATGTCATCGGTCGCGCTCATTCTGGTCCCTCCCTGCAAGCCGAGTCGGTTCTCGGCTCGCGGGCCCACTGTAGGAGCGCGCTCCATCGAGCCGAGAACCGGCCGACGATCGGGCAGCAACTTGTGGGCCGCTGCGTTGTCGCAGATCCGACGTCAATCTGACGGCGGTAGGGAGTACCAGAGCAGTACCGGATGCGGCTCGAAGACGCTCACGGTCGATTCACCGGTTGGCTGCCATCCGTGCTTCTCGTAGAAGCGTCGCCCACGGCGATTCTCGGCGAAGACACGCAGCGAAGGCTCTCTCGACGCTCGTCGAAGCACGACGACGATCTCGTCGAGGAGTCTGCCCGCGATGCCGGTGCCCCAGGTGTCGATGGCCGTGCCGAAGTGGAGGAGCTCGCCTGCTTTCGTGGCAGCAAACCCCACGATGGTGTCGTCGTCGCGATCGACTGCGACGTAGGTCCCGATGTCGGCGTCTGCGATCTCGTCTTGCCAGCGAGCTCGCAAGATCTCCCTGGGGAACGGAGAGCGCGATTGGGGGAACACCGCCGCGAGTCCGACAACTGCCCCGGCCTCTTGCACGTCGAGCAGCTCCGCCAGGTCATCGACGGTCATCTCGCGAATCCTCACGACGCCATCTTCTCATCGACGAAGTGCGCGCTCAGTCGGCGTTGTCATGATGAGCTCCCTCGCGCCGCTCGGCGGTGCATCGTGTGGCTGGTTGCTGCCATCGTCCACCTCGCAGGTTCCGGAGCCCAGCGTGTCAGCGCGCTTTCGCGCCTACGTGCCAGCGCCCATGCCGGCCCCGGCGGCACCCGCCGGACGGGCACGGCGCGATTGCGCAACCGTGCGATGCCGGTTCGATCCCTGGCGGCTGCGCTTGTGAGGACCGCCCCGTGTCACCCGAAGCCTCATGTACTTCGTCTGTATCGACAATGAACGGCTTGTTGCGCCATCGTCTGGAGGCCTTGTGAACTGGGACCGTGTCCGCCGAACCACGGGTGTTGGACCAACCCGTCCTCCGGAGTGGCGGGTGATGGCACGCCGTGCGCCGGCGGGAGGGTTGCGCCGGTCTGGACGTGGCGAGGTCCGAGCTGTTGTCGCGGTCTTGGCGGTGATCGGCATCGCAGTGGGTTGTGCCGACGATGCAGAGCCGGCGCTGGTCGTCGACGTGCGGGAGGCTGCCGGCGCACTGCCGGTGGTGCTCGACTACAGCCCGACGATCTCCGACATCGGGGCGCTGTTCTATCTCGCGTCGCATCCCGACGTCGATCTGCTGGCGGTGACGCTGCCCGAACGGGGTGAATCCGACTGTGACACGGGCGTTCGCCACACGTTGTCGCTTCTGGCGATCGCGGGCCGGAGCGATGTTCCAGCGGGTTGCGGCACCGAAGGGCCACTGGTGGGCGATCGGGACTGGCCTGAAGAGTTCCGCGAGTTCTCGAACTCGCTCGCGGGTGTCGAACTGCCGGTGGTGACGCCAGGACCTCCGGTCGATGGAGCGGTACTGCTCGCGGACACGCTCCGCACGGCCGAACGCCCGGTGACGATCGTGGCGGTCGGGCCCCTGACCAACTTGGGTGTGGTCGTTCGAGATCACCCGGAACTGGTCGAAACCGTCGAGCGCGTGGTGATCATGGGCGGGGCCGTGGACGTACCCGGCAACGTTGGATCGGCACCGACCGCGGAATGGAATCTGTACATCGATCCGCACGCGGCCAGGTTGGTGCTGGAATCGGGCGTCGATGTGCTGTTGGTGCCGCTCGACGCCACGAACGACGTGCCGTGGACCGATGCCCTCGTTGCACAGGTCGCCCTGCTCGACTCGGCGGTCGGGAGGTCCGAGCGTCAGGTCGTCGCAAGCCGCGGTTTCACCGATGGCATCGACCTGTGGGACGAACTTGCGGCTGTCGCCACCCTGCAGCCCGAGATGCTGGAGATCGAAGCGCGAACGATCGTCATCGACGACGACGGAGCGACGCTCGACGACCCGGCGGGAACCTCGGTTGACGTCGCGATTGGCGCCGACGCTGATGCCGCCACAGGAGAGTTTCTGCGCGTACTGAACGGCGGGGTTCTGCCCGCCACCCCCGTGGGCACGCCCGAGGATCAGGCGTACTTCGACCAACTGGAGGCGGGCTTCACCGACTTCGCCACGAGAGGCAACGGTGTTGAGCCAGACGGCTCGAGCGAAGCCCATGCCGGCGCCGACCGCTTCATCGTGACGGTGGCCGAGGCGCTCGAGAAACTCGCATCGAACATCGACAGCGCTGATCCACCGGATCCCCTCGCGGCCGATCATGAGCGGCTCTCGAAGGCGATCGACAGCATCGTCGGCCAAATGGACGACGTGCGGGTGGCCGTTGCTGCGGCCGAGGGCGATGACGCCTTCATGCTGATCTCGGCTGGGGTCATCGAGACCGGGATCGACCAGAGTTTCGACGACGTGGATGCCGCCTGTGCGTCGATCGCTGAGTACCTGACGCTCCGAGCCGGTGTCCTGCCCTGTCCGGGCTTCGGCAGCGACGGGTGACGATCGAGGTCGCGGAACCGTCAGCGCTCGTCGGCCGACGCACGGTCCCGCCCGTAGTGCTGGACTCGACGTTGCAGCTTCGGTTCCATGTCAGGCGGTTGGCAACTCGATCGACACCGTTCTCGTGATCGGGGTCGGCGCGGAGAACACGTCGCGGTACGGGCTGAGGAGATCGCCCTCGTCGAGCACCCGCAGAATGTCGGCCTCGGGAGCCGAACTCACGACGGTCACGTGGCAGCGGACTTCGCTGTAGCCGGGTCGTGCGGTCGAGCCGATCGAGAGCATTCCGATGGCATCGAAGTCGGCTTCGATCTCCACGCTCAGCGAGTTCATGTCGACACCGAGTCGCGCAGCTCGCATCTGATACCCCATCGCAAGGCAGCTTCCGAGTGCAGCTCGCCCGAGCACCCCCGGTGCAGGCCCGGAACCGTTGCCGCCCATGGTGTCCGGCAGGTCGGTCTCGAAGCGAAACGCGCCTTCCTCGCTCGTGCAGCGAAGCCCATCGGTGATGGTGCTGATCGAGCGCCCGGTGTCGCGCCCCAGGCTCGGATGTTTCGTCACGGCGCTTTCGAGGCGGTCGAGTGCGTCGCTGATCCTTCGAGAGTGTGACGTCTCTGCGGCCATGTGGCACCGTATACCCGCCCTCGTAGCGACGGTGACGAGTCGCCATGCGACACGATGTGGCATCGAGGCCAGCTGTTGCGTCAGGCTGACCGGCTCACCCCGACCCAGTCGCAGAAGTTGGCGATCAGGGTGCGCCCAGCCGGGTGATCCTCCGTCCAGTACTCGGGGTGGAACTGGGTACCTGCGAGGGGGAGCGTCTCGTGGGCGAGGTACTGGAGCTCCGTGGTGTCGGTGCGGGCGAGGTTGACGAAGCCGACGGGAACGCCCTTGAGTTCCTGCGTGTGAGCGTGGCGGAACACCGGCGCGCGGTCGAGGCCGGACAGCAGCGGATGATCACCGAGCAACTCGACCGGCTGGTAGCCGAGTTCCTTCTTCCAACCCGGCTCGTAGTCGGGGTGCTCGTCGATCTCGGCGACGCCGAGCCGACCGATCCGGTCGAGGCGAGCGCCGAGCGCCGTTCCGATGAACTGCAGCCCGCCGCAGAACCCGAACACCGGCGTCCGACCAGATCGAACGATGTCAGTCAACCCCACCAGATCGTCTGGGTCGTAGAGGTCGGGGCTCGCTCCGTTACCGCTGATGAACACTGCGGCGATGCCGAGTTCGTCGATGATGTCGGCACCGACATCGCCGTAGCGCTGCAGGAGGCAGCGGTGGCCCGAGAGGTCCTGCAGCATGTAGGAGATCCGGGTTCGCGCTGCCAACAGTCGTCCGCTCTTCGGGTTCTCGTAGGTCGAGGCATGCTCGTAGTCGACGTAGAGGATCATGGTGTCGACATCATCGGGTCAGGTGAACGCCTCGAAGAGCTCGGCGACGGCCTTGGCCTGGCCACCGGAGGTCGACGACGGCACCACGATCGGCGTGACGCCGGCGTCGAACCACGCGTCGACGCCGTCGCGCACCCGGTCGGCGGGTCCCGACAGGGTGCAGTCGTCGAGCCAACGGTCGGTCATCGCAGCGACGAGCGCATCGGTGTCGCCGGCGTCGAGCGCACGCTTGGCCGCCGCCATCTCGTCCGCGTAACCGGCCTCGATCCAGTAGTTCCGATAATTCGGGAGCGCCACGTAGCCCTGCAGCGTCTTGCGGTTGCGGGTCCGGGCGGCATCGACGTCATCATCGATGACGGTCGGAATCATGTTGCCGATCCAGAACTCGTCGGCTCGGCGGTCGTCCGGCACCAGTCCAATGGAGTGGCCCATCCGGCTGAGCGAACCGTTGGCCCACACAGCGCCGTCGCCGATCTCGACCGACAGGGCGACCATCTTGTCGCGCAAGGCCGCAAGCACGATGGGCGGAAGCCCGCCCATGTGTTCGCCCGCCGCCGTCATCGTTGCGACGTACTCCCGCATGTCGGACAGGGGCTTGCCCGTCTCGACGCCGAGACGTGTGATCACCGGACCGTGCGTGACGCCGATGCCGAGGCGGAAGCGCCCACTCGCGATCTCGTGGAGGTAGCTCGCCGACGTTGCGAGGGCTGCTGGATGCTGGAGATAGATCGGTTGGATCGAAGTGCCGACCTCCAACGTCGTGGTCGCCTCAGCGATCGAGAGGCACAGACCCATGGCGTCTCCGAAGCTCGGGCAGTAGACGCCAGGAAAACCGCGTGCCTCGATGTCTTTCGCGAGTCCGATGGTGCGGGCGCGGCGCCCCGGCGAGGCAGCGAGCGACAGGGCAGGGAGCTTGGCGGGCATGTCCCGAACCTATTCGCCCAGCGGTCAGCTACACGACGTGCCAGGTACCTCGTGGTTGCCGACTCGCTCGCGCGTCATCCGAGCGTGTCGACGAAGGCGTCGAGGGCGGCGTTGGTCGCGGCGGGTGCCTCCTGCTGCACCCAGTGGCCGATGCCGGGGATGATCGTGGAGCCGCGGAAGTCCGCGCAGAATGCCGGCGCAACGTCGAACAGGTCGAGGCCCGGCACGAAGTTGCGGACGCCGTCGAGTTCTCCGGCGACGAACGCGGTGGGCTGCTGCAACTGGCCGTCAGGGAGCGATCCGATCTCGTCGGCATCCAGCCCTTGAGCCCGGTAGCGGTTGAATGGCCCGACCCAACCGGTCGTCTCGAACGCCTCGACGTAGACCGCTAGGTCGTCGGGGGTCATCCAGGCGGGAAACGTATCGGGGTCGACCATGCCGTCGAGGAGACCTGCGTCGGGACCCTTCGTGTGGAACAGCGACCGATCGGCATCGCCGCTCGCGCCGTAGTAGATCATCCGCAGCGCCTTGGCGATGTCGGCGCCGACCTCGGCCTCGACGACGCCCGGCTGCTGGATGTAGAGCTGGTAGAAGAACTTGCCCTCATAGCGTTCCTTCCACATCTCGAGCGACGACACCGGGCCGACCGGCGTGTACGGCACGCTCAATCCAGCGACGGCATGGACCTTCGCGGCATGCAGCCGAGCGGTGTTCCACGCAATGGGAGCGCCCCAGTCATGGCCGAACACAATGGCGCCTCCATCGCCCAGCGCATCGATGACGGCGGCCGCGTCGCTGCACAGTTCCGTGAGGCGGTAGGCCTCGACCTCGGGCGGGTTCGAGCTGCCGCCGTAGCCGCGAACATCCATCGCGGCCACCGTGAACCCGCGTGCGGCGAAATGCTCCATCTGGTGACGCCACGAGTACCAGAGCTCGGGCCAGCCGTGGATGCACAGGATCAGCGGCCCAGTGCCGGTGACCGCAACGCGCAGATCGACGTCGTCGTTGTGGACGGTCACGAACGTCGGCTCGAACATCCACCGATGGTAGGTCAGATGGTTTCGCGCCAGTGTTCCTTGGTCTGGACAAGCCAGAAGATCGCGAAGAGGGTGATCTCGGTGGCCTCCAACACGAGCACCATGTGGCGCCACTGCGAACCCAGCGGAAACATGATCAACGGGGCGACCAACATCGTTGCCGCGATCGAGGCATAGAGCCAGAAGTAGATCCGGGGCGCGGGGCTGCCACGGTGTTGCCAGGCGTTGCCGCCGACCGCGAGCGCGAGGAAGAAGAACATCAGCACCGCCGCGATGCCGTGCGCACGAGTGTCGAAGTCGTCCCACACGGCGAACAGCACGGCTCCGACGAGCAGAAACACCATCGCCGCCAGCAGGCCGAGTCGCAGACCGACGTCGCCGACTTCCGCAACCGCCTTGACGCTGCTCGTGGCGATGCTGGCGATCACCGCAGCAACCAGCAGGCCGGCGATCCCGGTGATCAACAGTGCCGTGATGTTGTTGTCGATGTTGGCGACCACCCACGCAGCCAGGTTCCCCTCGTCGTCGACCGGAAGCCGGCCAGGGCTCTGCGACCAGCACTGGCCGACGTCGGTGGTCGGCACGACGGCCACGATCGGCGCCAGCATTCCGGCGGCATTCAACGTGGCGTCCTCCCACGTGGTGCTGCCCTTGATCACGATCAGGCACAGCCCGATCGCCATCAGCACACCGACGAAGATCACCCGTACCGGCGTGTAGTAGTAGGCCGAGACCGAAGTCTGCCAGCAATCGACGTTCGACCGCTCGATCAGGATCGACACGGCGAGCAACACCACGGCGCCGACCATGCTGATGCGCAGGTAGCGGTAGGTCTTGACCGCCGCGACGTCGTTCATTCGTGCCAATCGAGCGTGTCGCGCATGACCGCCTCGAATTCCTCGAACGGCATCGAGGACTTGACCGAGTGGATCAACTGGGCGTCGTTGCCGACGAAGTTGCGGAACGGCGCGTCGGGGTCGAGCGCAGCACGCACGATCGCGTCGGCGACGTCCTGTGGGTCGGGCGCCGGGCCGTCCCCCGACAGGACGCTTCGCGATTCGCCGAAGCGTGCGGCGCGGTCGAAGTAGTCGGACTCCTGCCACCCGTCGACCGTCACGATGTTGGCGTGGAAGTCGGTCTCGAAGGCGCCGGGTTCGACGAGCCGGACCCGGATCCCGAAGCCGGACGTCTCGAAGTGCAGCACCTCGCTGAGACCTTCGAGCGCGTGCTTGGACGCCGAGTACGCCCCTCCGAATGGGGACCCGACGACGCCGGCGATGCTCGACACGTTGACGATCGTGCCGCTGCCGCGCGCTCGCCAGGCGGGGAGCACCGCGCGGATCACGCGCATCGGTCCGAGCACATTCGTGTCGAGTTGGCGCGTCCAGAGGTCGTCGTCGACCAACTCCAAGGCACCGGTGACCTCGAAGCCGGCGTTGTTGACGATGACGTCGATCTCGGTCGGGTCACCCACGCCTTCGGCGACCGACGCCGGGTTGCTGACGTCGAGCCGTCGGATCTCGATCGGCAAGTGCTCGGCCTCGATCGCCGACCGGAGATCGTCGCCCTTGGCGAGGGTGCGCATCGTGGCGATCACGTCGTGGCCCTGGCGGGCAAGCGTGAGCGCGGCGAGCTCGCCGAAGCCGCTGTTGCTGCCGGTGATGAGAATGCGAGTCATTGGATGCTCCTGTCAGGTGGCGAGTACGGCGTCGCGCAGCTCGCGTTTGAGGATCTTGCCGGAGGCATTGCGGGGGAGTTGCTCGGCGACGATCGTGATTCTGGTCGGCACCTTGAAGTTGGCGAGGCGTTCGCCGACGAATCGCTGGAGGTCGGCGGCGTCGAGCGACGCACCAGGCTTGACCATCACATGGCAGGCCAGTTCCTCGCCGAGACGTTCGTGGGGGAGGCCGTAGACCGCGGCCTCGTAGACCGCCGGGTGCTCGTAGATCGCAGCTTCGACCTCGGCGGAGTAGATGTTCTCGCCGCCGCGCAACACCATGTCCTTCGCCCGGTCGCTGACGTACACGAAGCCGTCGTCGTCGATGCGCCCGATGTCGCCCGAACGTAGCCAGCCGTCGATGATGGTGTCGGCGGTCGCGTCGGGCCGGTTCCAGTAGCCGCGGATCAGCATCGGGCCACGGAACCAGATCTCGCCGGTCTCGCCGGTGGGCAGCACGTCGCCGAGCGGATCGGTGACCCGCAGGTCCATCAACGGGATGGCTCGCCCGGTCGACGTCGGATGGGCGATGAAGTCGTCGCCGGCGTTGCCGGGGCCGTAGGCATTCGTCTCGGTCATGCCGTAGCCAAGGCTGGGTCGGCCCTTGGAGAAGTTGTCCTCGATGCGCTTCACCAACTCAGGTGGCATCGGCGCTCCGCCCCCGCCGACAGCGAGCAGGCTGGACGTGTCGCGCTGGGCGAACGATGGCGCCTCGAGCAGATCCCAACTCATCGTGGGCACGCCGACGAAGTTCGTGACGCGCTCGCGTTCGATCAACTCCAAGGCACGGTCCGGATCCCACTTGTACGTCATCACCAGCTTCGAGCCGCCGACGAACGCTCCGAGCATCACCGGCACCAGACCCGTCACGTGGAACAGCGGGACGCACAGCATGATCGCCGGCTTTGCCGTGCTCTGATCCGCCTTGGCCTCCGGTGGTTGGCGGAGCGCGTTCACGGCGCCGCGCGCCGCGAAGGCCATCAGGGAGCTGAGCACTGCGCGGTGCGTTGACACGGCTCCCTTCGGGTGGCCGGTGGTGCCGGAGGTGTAGAGGATCGTGACGTCGTCGTCGGGGTCGATGTCGACGTCGGGGAGTGTGGCGTCGTCGCTCAGGAGGTCGTCCAGCGCGACCACACGGAAGGCGTCGTTGGCGAGGGGCGCGGCGCCCTCGCGGACAGTGACCACGGTGGCGGTGATCGACCCGGGTTCGGCGGCGCGCATCCGAGTGAGGCGATCGGCGTCGGCGATCACGACCTTCGAGTCGGAGTCGTCGAGGGCGAACACCATCTCGTCGGTCTGCCACCATGCGTTCATCGGGACGGCCACCGCCCCTACGGAGGTGATGGCCGCAAACGCTGCGATCCACTCGGGGTAGTTGCGCATCGCGATCGCGACGCGGTCGCCGTTGGCGACCCCGAGTTCGTGCACCAGCGCGTGGCCGATCCGTGCGATCAGGTCGGTGAGCCGCGGCATCGGCCAACGCTCGTCCTCGAAGACGATGAAGTCGTCGGTGCGGGCTGCAGCACCGGCGTAGAGGTGACGGACGTTCGGTGGTGTGCCGGTGAACACCTTGGTCGGCACACCGAACACGTCGGCTTCCTGGATCTCGAACCTGGTACCCGGCGCGCAGACCGCCGCGCACGCCTCGTGGAAATCCATCGTCATTCGCCCGTGATAACACATCCAGCAAACGTCACACCGTGCCGTGCCTGA
>Ga0307379_10012901_pt1 | contig 10858 bp, 9 predicted proteins | sample UN2MG_FD_202237 | JGI IMG/M metagenome (GOLD analysis project Ga0307379, IMG submission 202237) | Soil microbial communities from Risofladan, Vaasa, Finland - UN-2 | ecosystem: Environmental > Terrestrial > Soil > Coastal area > Acid sulfate soil | place: Finland: Risofladan, Vaasa | collected... | reverse complement strand
AGCTGCTGTGACCCACTTTCGGTACAGTTTACCGACCTGTCTACGGCTGGAGATAACGCCATCGTCTCGTGGTACTGGGAATTCGGCGATGGAGACACGAGCACCGCCGAGAACCCCAGCCATATCTACGATGATGGCACTTACACTGTAAGCCTGACGGTGACCGATTCCCATGGCTGCAGTGATACCGAGACCAAAGAAGAGTACATTACGTCGAACGAAGGGCCGACGGCAGATTTCCTTTCCGATGTCAGAAGCTGCTGTAACCCGCTAACAGTGAATTTTACTGACGCGTCTACGGACGGAGACAACCCCATCGTCTCCTGGAGCTGGGACTTTGGTGATGGCGATACATCCACCGCCGAGAACCCCAGCCATACCTACGACACGCCTGGCACCTACAACGTCACCATGACGGTGACCGATTCCCATGGCTGCAAGGATACGGAGACCAAGGAGGCCTACATTACCTCAAACGAAGGGCCGACGGCAGATTTCTCGTCCAATGTGACCAGCTGCTGTGAGCCTCTAACGGTACAGTTCTCCGATAACTCCACGGCCGGGAGCAACCGCATCAAATTCTGGGAGTGGGACTTCGGCGATGGCGATACGAGCACCGACCCGAGCCCGAGCCATACTTACGCTGCTGGTGTTTACACTGTAACCCTGACGGTGACAGACGAGCATGGCTGCAGTGATGACGAGACCAAGATCGAGTACATTACCTCCAACGAGGGGCCGGTGGCAGACTTCACTTCCGATGTCCAGAGCTGCTGTGACCCTCTGACTGTGTACTTTAGCGACGCGTCTACTGCCGGAGACAACCCCATAGTCTCCTGGGAGTGGGACTTTGGCGATGGCGCTACTAGCACCAGCCAGGATCCCACCCACACCTACGACACGCCTGGCACCTACACCGTCACCCTGACCGTGACCGATGAGCATGGCTGTATTGATACCGAGACCAAGGAGGCCTACATTACTTCAAACGAAGGGCCAACGGCAGCTTTCTCGGCCATCCCCACCAGCGGCTATGCCCCGCTTACGGTGCAGTTTACCGACGAATCTATTGCTGGAGACAACCCCATCGTCTCCTGGGAGTGGGACTTTGGCGATGGCGGCACGAGCACCTTCGAGGACCCCAGCCATACCTACAACAGTGCTGGCACTTACACCGTCACCCTGACCGTAACCGATGAGCATGGCTGCACCGATGATGCCACCACTAATGTGGTGGTAACGGTTCCTAAAGTTACGCCTCCCGCTGGTGGTTGTCCTGCGCTCAAAGAACTCACGGTGGACTGGGAAGGAAATAACACCACGGAGCCTCTTTACAGCAATGACCGGCTAGCGGTAGACTTGCTAGGGCCTAGCCCCGATGGCAGTCACAACTTGCTGCTAGAGCGGGGGACTCACGCACCCACTGTTTATGAAAAGACATATTACCTGATAGTAATCAGAGAGCTTGAGGAAATACCTCCTGTTCCAGAGAATACTGTGGCGCTTGTGGCTTTTAACATAACTCCTCCGGGCGCTGGTTTCGACAAGGATATTTTCCTGACACTGGGCTTGGATGAATTGCAATTGCCCGAGAATGCTCTAAATGTAACCATGGCTTATTATGATGATGTTAATGGAGTCTGGGTATTCCTGGAGAGTGAAGCAGGCGGACCAAATGGCGTGGCAGAACTGACTTTATCTGCGCCGATAAACCACTTCAGTATTTTTGGCGTACTGGCTGAGCTTGGCTCCACACCTACCCCACCTGCCCATTTTGTGTCCAGTGGCTTGAGCATCGTGCCCAGCGTGGAAAAGACCACCTTCGTGACCAAGACCGGGGAAAGCGTTACCATTACCGCCAACGTAGCCAACGACGGCTGGCAGGAAGGCCCCTATGATGTTGAGCTAAAGCTAAATGGCCAAAAAGTAGATACCAAGACAGTGACACTGGGTGCTGGACAGAGTAAGCAGGTGAGTTTCACCGTATCCGAACTAGATTACGGACAGTATGAGGTGGAGGTTGCCGGGTTGAGTGGTGATTTCACGGCGTCACGAACCATCACCTGGTGGCTTATCATTGTCATAATAGCCGCGATTGGTTTGATTATCTGGGGAGTGGTCTGGGGAAGAAGAAGGCGCAAGGCACAGCAAGAAGCATAGAAAGATAAAACGGGGATAGCCGAGCCTCAGGCTCGGTTATCCCCCCTCCCCTTTCACCCTACCAAATCCGGTTAAGTATAGACGTGGAATAGCTTTATAGCAAGGAGATTTGGCTAGGAAAAATTGCTGGCTGTGTGCCTATAAGTTAGGTGGTAACAGCGGTAAACACCATAATCATAAGGAAATCATTCGCCAGAGGTTAGATAAATTGGTGGAAAAAAAGAGGACAACAGACATAAAGCGCGTATTAGCTCTCGTCATTCTTGTCTCGCTGGTGGCGTTGCTAATAATTACTTCTGGATGTGTAGCAGTTGGAGCTCAAACTAGGGAGCCTTATACCTATTCCTCTGAGATTTACGATGCCTCTAAGGTTTCGCCAGCAACTGAGCAGGAGGTTCTGGATTTTCTGGCTCGAGATTCCACTGATGAAAATTTGTGGAGAGAGGGGATCTATGAGTGTGGACATTTCTCCGCTGATGTCTGGTGGAATTCCTATATGCAAGGACTGGAAGCCTGCATGGTCTGGGTAAAGCGTATGAAATGGGGTCAGGAACAACTTCACTGGGTAGTTAAGTTTCACATTGAAGACGAAACTCAGAACTATTGGCTCTGGGTAGAGCCATCAAGTGATGAGGTTGTTGACGAAGACGACTACGCAATCCAGGACACTTTTTGCGGAGAGGAAGCTTTCAATCTTTGCAAAACTTGGTGGGAGGAAAGCCTTAGCTAGGTCAAAGCTTGCCCATTACTCTCCTTCCTTGATAATCTCAAACAGCTTTTCCGAGCTCTCTAGATGGTCAATATATAGAAGGCCATCGAGATGCTCAATTTCCTGTTCAAGAGCCTGAGCCAGAAGCCCTTGTGCTTTGAGGCGAAATTCCTTACCGTATCGGTCTTTCGCTTTGACTTTCACTGTTACCGCCCTTTTTATTTCCCCCAAGTAGCCAGGTATGGATAAGCAGCCTTCCTGAACTATTCGCTCACCCTCCTTTTTTACTATTGCGGGGTTAATTAGAGTGATGAGTTCTTGTTCTGGCACCTCTATGACTGCTACGCGGAGCAATACTCCTACCTGCGTGGCAGCGAGGCCGGCTCTGTTTGGGTCAGCGCGTAACGTATCAATCATGTCATCGATTAACTTCTGAATGGAGTCATCGATTTTGGTTACTCGTTTGGCCTTTTGCCGCAACACAGGGTCGGGCAAGGTGCGAATCTCTAAAACTGCCATGCTTCCTCTGAAAATGCGCCTGGATTTTTATCCCATACGGATTATATCACTGCTTGCTGACTAAAATCACCTTAAATATTCGAGATTGATTCGTAACGTCTCTCTGTCATGCAAGCCTTTTTGCCTCTATCATTCTGAGCATAGTGGCTGTGTTGGGGGATACAGGGGAAAACAATTGACCTTGGTCGGGGCTGCGATGTAAAATCAGTCTGAAAGTAATCTATGAAAGGGGAGACAAATGGCAAATCAAGACGCTGTTCGACTGGATATTGAAGATAGTATTGCCACAGTGCTGCTGAACCGACCGGAGGCATTGAATGCTTTTAACAAGGAGGTCTTATTAGGGCTTCAACAAACAGCACAGGCTATCAAGGAGAACCCTGAGGTCAGGGTTATTATCATGACCGGTGCCGGTGATAGGGCATTTAGCGCCGGGCTGGACTTGAAGATGGTGGCCTCCGGGAGCGGCCCCACGGAAATTGTTCCCAGTTACCGGCAGGGCTATGATTCCCTGTACAACTTGAAGATGATATTTACCATGTACGAAGAGCTGGCCGCACCGGTTATCGCTGCCATAAACGGGTACTGTTTAGGAGCAGCCCTGGAACTCATTCTTTGCTGCGATATACGCCTGGCTTGTGATACTGCCGTATTCGGGCTTCCTGAGATTCAGTTGGGGGTTATCCCTGACCTGGGAAGCACGCAGCGGTTACCCCGGATAGTGGGAACTGGCATTGCTAAGGAACTGATTCTTACCGGACGGAGAATCGACGCTGCCGAAGCGCTCCGGGTTAGGCTGGTAGATCATGTATATCCCAAAGACCAGCTAATGGTTGAAGCCAAGAAGCTGGCCGAAGAAATAGCCAAAATCAATCCTCGCCTTATTCAGGGTGCCAAAAGAGCGACTACTCTTGCTCTGTCGACCCCACTTGATATAGGGCTTCGCATGGAGACCGACATATGTCTTGGCTCAGGTAGTGGTGCCGAAATGGGTGAAGCCGCCCAACAGTTTACCAGGAAAGAGGCTGACCCGCCCACATAACATCTGATTGCCTGCCGCCTCAGCCAGACGGTCAGCAGTACTGTGCATCGTTAAGAATGGTCGTTGATTGCCCTCCACCAAAAAGAGGTTTTTAGACAGCGTGCATCCCATATTCAGCGAAGTTGTCCTCAGAATTAGCCAGTAGTATAGATTTAGTTAAGGCAAAGGAGCGGATAAGGTTGCCGGAAACTTTGCATAGATGTGCGTGCTCTCCTTGCAAGCAGAGCGGTTGATTCAGGCATGGCTAATCGCTATACTAAGGTAAACACTGATGAGTTATACCCTCACTGTCGAGAGTCTTGACAGCGTTACTTCTTCCTGGGACAAGTTGCGTCACTGTTTAAAGTGGGGCTCCATTTTCGTTTTACCTGCCTGGCTGAAGGTCTGGTGGGAAGCATTTGGCAAGGGGGCTGAATTGTATGTACGAACGCTGCGGCAGGGTGAGAAAATCATCGGCTTTGCCCCACTTCTAGTGAATAAGGAAACGGCTTCTTTTATCGGGAGCGCCGACGTCTGCGACTATTTGGATTTCGTTATTACCCTGGGAAGAGAGAGGGATTTCTTCAAGGTACTGCTTGATGATTTGAGAGAGAGGGGTATAAAGAAGCTGGACCTGAGACCTTTGCGGCCCGATTCTACCGTGCTCACTCAACTCGTAAGTATCGCCCAGAACCGAGGGTATGAGGTTACCTGCCGTTCTGAGGATGTTTCTCTGGAACTAGATTTACCTACTACCTGGAATGAATACCTGGCAATATTGAAGAAAAAGCAGCGCCACGAAGTTAGGCGGAAGTTAAGGCGGTTATGGGAGGCTGGCAATGTAGAACATCGCTGTGTTGAGGCCGGTCGGGAGGTTGAAGATTATCTGGATATTTTTTTGAAGCTCTTTTCATTGAGCAAGGATGAGAAAGCCAGCTTCATGAATCACAAGAGAGAATCGTTTTTCAGGTCACTGGCTAAGGCCATGGCTGAGATTGGGCTATTGAGGCTAGGTATTCTACAGCTGGACAAGGTACCGGCGGCGATGACTATAGGTTTTGACTACGATGGCTCGCACTACCTCTATAATAGTGCCTATGACCCTCAATTCAACTATTTAAGCGTGGGACTGCTTTGTAAAGTCCTTTGCCTCAAGGAGAGCATCGAGAAGGGCAGAAAGAAATGGAACTTTTTGAAAGGTGGAGAACCGTACAAATATCAACTCGGCGGCCAGGAAGTACTCCTCTACAGCTGCCAGATAACTATCACCTAACAACAATAAAGAAGAGCACACTCTGATGTCGGTTAGTCAACTGAGAGTAGCTATGCTCAGTGCCCATAGCTGCCCTGTGGGAAAACTAGGGACAAAAGACACCGGTGGTATGAGTGTCTATATCCGGGAGCTTGCTCGCGAATTGGGCAAGCAGGGACATTTAGTGGATGTCTATACTCGTGTTCATGACCCCAAAGACCGCCAAACCTATGAACTCGGTCAGAATGCACGGCTTATTCACCTCAGGGCAGGGAAAGACGAGGAGATACATAAGTTGGCCGTGTATTCCCATCTTCCTGACTTTGTCTGCAACCTGGAGCGTTTCAGGAAGCATAACAACCGCCAGTACGATTTAATATTTAGCCATTACTGGCTTTCCGCGCTGGCAGGGGCATATTTACAGCAATGGTGGCATGTTCCTCATATCACTATGTTCCATACATTAGGTGCAGTTAAGAATGCAATTAAGGAAGGAGCTTATTTGGCACTTGGCGAGGCTGAGCCCGAACTTCGTATTGAGACAGAAAGGGGCTTGGTTCAAAAGTGCCATCACATTATCGCTCCAACAGAGAGGGAAAAGGAAGAGCTTATTCGGCACTATGGCGCATCGTCGGAGAAAATCAGTGTGGTGCCCTGTGGGGTAAATCTGGAGCAGTTCAAAGCCTTAGACAAAACACAGGCCAGGCAGTATCTGAGCTTTGGTAACGATAAGATTATTCTGTTTGTGGGCAGAATTGACCCCTTAAAGGGTATAGATAAATTGATAAAGGCTTTACCCTATCTACGGAATATTCAAGGATTAAGGCTGGTGGTAATCGGTGGTGGTGAACATAGCCAGCGTGAAATAGAACAACTACGGAAACTAGCCTGTGACCTCAAAATACAGAATTCAGTTAATTTTCTGGGTTTGGTAAAGCATGCTCAGCTACCTTATTTTTACAGCGCGGCTGACGCTTGTGTGGTTCCTTCTTATTACGAAAGCTTTGGGTTAGTAACTCTGGAATCCCTGGCTTGCGGCACACCGGTAGTGGCTACTGATGTAGGTAACCATAAAAACGTTATTCGACAGGGAGAGACAGGGTATGTGGTAATAGACAATACTCCCCGTCACCTTGCTGATAAAATAGCCTTGCTTCTTTCCCGGCCAAGCACAGATACAAAGTCTGCCCAGTTAATTCGGGCAACTGTAAGCAAATTTAGCTGGTCGAATGTTGCTGAAGCGATTGTCAGGGATTGCCAACTGGTATTGGCTAACTACCTTGCCCCTGTGTCCTAATTTATGACCTTTTCATACCAAAAAGTGTTGGCCTGAACCTCAAAACCAAGGGATTGGTAAAGAGCACAAGCTGCTTTGTTCTCGCTGTCCACGGTCAACTCGGCAACCTGCAAACCTTTGCTTTTCAGGTGGGCTAACCCAGCCAGCACTAATTTTTTACCTGTTCCCTTACCTCTGTAATCTGGGCCAACTCCGAGCATAAGGATTCGCCCCTTTCTTATACTGGGAACTCCTTCCTCACAGCTTATTCCGGTCCAGCAATAGCCGATGGCCTTATCTCCCTCGTAGATTAGAACTATGTCCTCCAGGGAACAGGTATTTAAATTAGTACGAAAGGCTATTTCCTCTACAGTATTGGGGTTGTATCCCCAGGTGCCAGCAAAGGCACGATTCTGAAGCTGAGTGAGCTTGCCTTCTTCACCGTGCTGTAGATAGCGGCAGCTTAGAGCCACTCGGTCCATATCTAATTCGCCAACATCAGCAATGTCTAATCCCAATTCAAGAAACCGTCGGATAAGGCTGAAGCCCAGCCTGGATAGCACCCTTATCGCAATCACGTTATCCTCCCTTATATTTACATGGGCTACTTTGGCTCCTAATTCTTTGGCACGGTTTGTAGCATAACTGAGGAGTTTTGTCGCCAGCCCCCTTCTACGATGCTCAGGGTGTACCCAGCAGTCGAGAACCACCCGCCCAATGGTCAGCTCCGGTTTAACATCCATATAGCCGACGATATCCTCACTCCACAGGATAAACAGGTCTTGCTCAGGGGAATAGTTTGGCTGCTCTAATCGTTCAGCAACGAACTGCGGTGAAACACAACGTCCGGTCGGCTCCAGTTTTTCAGCTTCAGCATACAGTAAGACGTACTTATTGAAATCCGCCGGTTGATAATTTCTAATATTATGGAGGGAATTGCTCATTGCCTTTGTTGGCATTCCCAATCTCAATTGTATCAGCTTGAGAAATCTTATACAATTACTGTCATGTGTCACGATTCCAGGAGGCTCAAGTATAATGACTAAGCCAGTTCATGTCATGGTGGTTACACCTCATCCCGACGATGCCGAATTTGGTGTTGCCGGGACTGTGGCTCGTTGGACAAGTGAAGGAAAGGATGTTATCTACGTGGTATGCACCAATGGCGATAAGGGCACCAGCGACCCCAATATGAAGCCGGATGAACTAGTCAGAATCAGAGAGCAGGAACAGCTAGCGGCAGCCAAGCTATTAGGGGTGAGGGAGGTCATCTTCCTGCGCCATCCAGACCAGACCTTGGAAGATACACCTGAATTCAGAAAGGAGATTGTACGCCTGATAAGGATGTACAAACCAGAGACGGTGGTAACTGCTGACCTATACCGGCGTCGTATTTGGCATCGCGACCACCGAATCACCAGCCAGGTTACACTTGATGCTGTTTTCCCCTACGCCAGGGATTTTCTTTCATATCCTGATTTACTGGAGGAAGGGCTTCAGCCTCATAAAGTTAAAGAGGTATTACTCTGGGGTGCTGAGGAGCCTAATTACCGCACTAATATTACCAATACCTTTGACACTAAAATTGCCGCCCTGCTCTGCCATAAGAGCCAGATAAGCAACATCCCCTCCACGGGATGGGAAGAATGGCTAAGGGAGCGACATACAATGCTCGCCCAAGGGGAAGATTACGAACTAGCTGAAGCTTTCTACCGGGTAGAGCTACTGTGATAATCAACTTCTTAATTTTCGTAGGGGCGATGCTCTAGCCTCGCCCTGCGGGTCTAAAGACCCGCAGCTACGTTGAAAGCCAGAGCACATCGCCGCACAGGTGGGGATCATGAGGTCGAGCGGCAAAGACGGCAAACTCGTCTTTCTCCCTCTTTAACACGGTGGAATCCCCATGGCCAGGGTATATCTGAATATCGTCCGGCAATACAAAGATTTTCCCGGTTACAGACTTGATTATCTGCTTAAAATCATCTGGAGAGCTTGTCTTACCCGGTCCCCCAGGGAAAATGGTATCTCCCGATAGCAGGTATCGACCGGTCCTGAAGCATAAACTACCTGGGGTGTGCCCTGGTGTATGAAGCACCGTAAACTTAAGCCTTCCCAACCAAACCGTGTCACCATCACTCAATAATATCTCTGGTGGCGATGTCAGGTTCCCTGTGTCTGAACCGTGGGCAGCCAGAGGAACTTTCAGCTCAGCTCGTAATTGGGCAAGGGCACCGAGATGGTCCATGTGGTTATGAGTCAACAATATGTATTTGGGCGTGGTGTTTTTCAATTTATCTATGATGATGTTCGCCTCTGCGGGAGCATCTATTAGCGCACTATCTCGCGTTTCTCGACAGGTTACAATATAGGCGTTAGTCCCGAAGGGACCCAGCTCAAGCTTTTCGATCTGGATAGCATCGTCTTCGGCTACGATTGTCATAGTTCACCATTCCCTGGTTTGGCTATATATTGTCAATTATACCATGAGGTGAGAAGGATTGAGCATCAGGAGGCAGTAAAGTTTTATTGACGGGGAGTAGAAAGCAAAGTAAAATTCTATGGTAATGTACAACAAGGCTGTGCTCGATAATGGCTTGAGAGTTATCACCAGTACTATGCCCAATAGCCGCTCAGTATGCCTTGTTATCCTCGTGGGTGCTGGCTCCTGCTACGAAAATAAAGAAGAGGCGGGCATCTCCCACTTCGCCGAGCATTTATTCTTCAAAGGCACACAGCGGCGACCAACGTCTAAGGAGATAACTCAAGATATTGAAGGCGTTGGTGGCATAATCAATGGTGGCACAGACAAGGAAATAACTATCTTCTGGTGTAAGGTTGCTAGCTCTCACTTTCCCATCGCTCTAGACGTGCTATCTGACCTGTTGCTCAATTCTCGCTTTGATAACAAAGAGATAGAGCAAGAGCGTCGGATTATCAGCGAGGAAATCAATATGAACCTGGACCTTCCCCAGCAGAGGGTAAACATGCTCATAGACGAGCTGTTATGGCCAGAGCAGCCTCTGGGACGCGAGGTCATTGGATATAAAGAAACTGTATCTTCAATAACAAGGAAGCAACTGTTAAACCACGTTGCTCGCAGATATATGCCCAATAACACCGTGCTCAGCATTGCTGGCAACATACAGCATGAAGAGGCGCTGGCTCAAATCAAGTTCATGTTCGACAAATGGGCTGCCGGGGAACTACTGACTGGCTATATAACTAATGACAAGCAAACAGAGGCCAGGTTGCGTATCGAGCCCAAAGATATCGAGCAAGCGCATCTTTGCCTCGCTGTTCACGGATTTTCTCACTCCCACCCACAACGTTTTATCCTTGACTTGCTTAATACAGTGCTGGGCGGTGGCATGAGCAGCCGCCTATTTACGGAGATACGAGAACATAGGGGGCTAGCCTATGATATTCACAGTTATACTGAGCACTTTCTCAACTCGGGGTCATTTGGTATTTATGCTGGCGTTGACCCCGAGAAGGTGGATATTGCCGTTGCTGCTATCCTCAAAGAGGTATCCAAGATTAAACAGAAAATTACGGCAAGCGAGCTTACCAGGGCTAAAGAATTGTCAAAAGGAAGATTATATTTGCGGTTTGAGGATAGCCAAAATGTAGCGTTATGGTATGGTGGTCAGGAAATATTAACGCAGCAAATCCTGGACATAGACGATGTTATTTCTATTGTGGATGCCATTACCATAGATGAGCTAAAAGAAGTGGCCGAGGAGATTATAACCGATAGTGGGCTTAATTTAGCTGTAATAGGACCGATTAAGGAAGAAGAGTCTTATCGTGATAGTCTTATCAAAGCCTTTAAGGCAATTGCTTAAGATCTAATATGAAGCAGGAAGAACCGCCTCATGGCGGTTCTTCCTGCTTCTGGTGAATTTAGTTGAATTCCAGCCA
>Ga0307379_10012899_pt1 | contig 10860 bp, 11 predicted proteins | sample UN2MG_FD_202237 | JGI IMG/M metagenome (GOLD analysis project Ga0307379, IMG submission 202237) | Soil microbial communities from Risofladan, Vaasa, Finland - UN-2 | ecosystem: Environmental > Terrestrial > Soil > Coastal area > Acid sulfate soil | place: Finland: Risofladan, Vaasa | collected... | reverse complement strand
TTGTTCCATCCCGGCGAAATCACGTCGGGGGCGGTAGGGTTGAAGGTTTTGAGTTTCCATGCAATGAATATAGCATGAAAATACAGATTTGTCAAGCTATTTTGCGAGATTCAGTAGGTTACATGCCGTTAAGCAATGGGCCTTATAGCGTGGTCAATAAATCCATGCCCGCCAATATTCTGAGGACGATTGTAGCGGGTCCTGATATGGAAGTCAATACCTTTTTGCAAAATTCACCGGCCCGGCGTGGGAGCGCCCTTCCGGGCGCGATCTTCATCTCCGCCGCTGCCGGGAATCGTTCCCGGAAGGGCGCTCCCATGATCGGCGGATTTACCGAACGTTAAACTTGCGAGGCCCCCGAGACGGCGCTGAAATTCAATTTGACACCAGCTGAAAAATAGGATAGATTCATATGTCTTGTAAGTGGACACCGTAGTACCGATCGTCGAGGCATCAGATGTCAAAGAGCAGCCCATATGGAATCGGTCCCATCGCAGACCCTCCCGTACTGTGGAATTCACAGGTGTTCTGCCTTTGCGAGACCAACCTCTCCGGCGAGATAACCCGCTGCACCCCTGCATTTGAGAAGCTGGTCAACAGAAACGGCAATCCTCCACAGCCTCCCCCCCCTTCTAACTCTTCCCGGCCTTTGCTCCTGTCCGAGCTGATCCATCCGGAGGACCGCGCGGAGTTCATGGGCGAGCTGGACCGGATTTTGGCGGGGGACCGGCAGATGGACAAGCGGGCGGTGCGGCTGGTGACGCCTGACGGGCGGGTGATGCTGATGGAGGCATCGGGGGAGACGCTGCGCCGCCAGGATGATGTTTCCGGGGCGATCCTTTCGTGGGGCGAGGAGCGCAAGTCGGAGGAGGTGGTATCGTTCGACCCGGAAAAGGACATGGAGTCGCTCCAGGAGCTCCTCAATAATTTCACTTCCAGCCTGTTCGACCCGGTGGTGCTGCTGAACACGGAGGGCCGGATCGTTCACATCAACGCCCCGGCGCTGGAGCTTCTCGGGTATCGGCGGGTGGACCTGATCGGGAACCCGGTGGCGGTGCTGTTCGAGCAGCGGCCGGACCTGATTCCCAAGGCCATGGCGCGTTTCGCCCGGGCCATGCGCTCGGGCCAGATCCGGGCGGCCTCATTGGTCTGGGTCACGCGGGAGGGCGCGAAAATCCCGGTGACGGTTTCCAGCTCGATGATCCGGAGCGCGTCGGGCGAGCTGGTGGGCATGGTGATGGTGGCGCGCGATGAGCGGGAGAACGCCCTGCTCAAGGACCTGGAGCAGAAGAACAAGGAGTTGGGAAAGGCCTTCCAGGAGCTCAAGGAGCTGGACAACATGAAGGACGACTTCCTGAGCCTGGTGGGGCACGAGCTGCGGGCGCCGCTGGCCAACATCCTGGGTTATACCGAGTTCCTTAAAGAGTGGGACATCTCGTTAAAGGAGCGCAAGGAGTTCGTGGAGATCATTTACCAGGAGAGCCAGCACCTGCGCCGCCTGGTGGACGACATCCTGGACCTCTCGCGCATGGAGGCGGGACGGGTGGTGTACAACTTCATCCGGACGTCCATGAACCGGACGGTGCAGACGGCGATAGACACATTGAAGCCGATGGCGGACCGCAAACAAATCCGGATCATCACCAATTATAACGACCAGCTCGAACCCGTGGAGATGGACCCCGACCGCATCAAGCAGGTGGTGTCCAATATCATCCATAACGCCATCAAGTTCTCCGACCCCGGCAAGAGCATCACGGTGACCACGGAGGAGGTGGAGGGCGGAATCAGGGTGTGTATCGCCGATGAGGGCATCGGCATCCCGCGGGAGTTCGGGGCCAAGGTCTTTAACAAGTTCGAGCAGGTGGCCTCGATCAAGCACCACTCCGAGGGCGCCGGGCTGGGCATGCCCATCGCCAAGCTGATCATCGAGGATGGGCACAAGGGCCGGATCTGGTTCGAGAGCCAGGGCGAGGAGGGCCCGGGCGGGGGCCAGGGCACTACCTTCAGGTTCGTAATTCCTGAAAGGAGGCCGGAGTCATGACCCTGTTAAGGGCGGTGGTGGTTGACGACAACAGGCTTAACCGCGAGATGGTGGCCCGCACCCTGGAGACCAGGGGCCTGCAAACGGTGCAGGCGGAGAACGTGGTGCAGGGCTGGCGCATGATCGAGCTGATCTCGCCCCACCTCGCGGTGATTGACGTGATGCTGCCGGGCGACCTCGACGGCGTGGACCTGTGCCGCATGATCCGCCAGAACCCCGCCCGTAAAGAGATGGTGGTGGTCATGGTCACGGCCTCCGAAAAACGCCGCGAGACCGAGCGGGCAATGGCCGCCGGCGCCGACGTCCTCATCCCCAAGCCCTTCTCGCCCAAGGAGCTGTGGGTCCAGATCAATACCCTGCTCGCCGACAGGAAGATCGTGACCCGGACCTACAAGGTGTTCGTGCTCGACGACGACGAGACCGACGCCAAGCTGGCCGAAACAGTTCTCACCAAGGCCGGGTATCAGGTCATGTCCCATACCCAAGCGCAGGGCGTGATCCCGGCCATCAAGAGCTTCAGCCCCGACGTCGTCCTCCTCGACGTGATGATGCCCGCGCTCTCCGGAGACATCCTGGCCAAGATCCTCCGCCAGGACAAAACCTTCAAGGCAAAACCCCGGATCGTCTTCCATTCCAATAAGTCGCCCCACGAGCTCTCCGTGCTGGCCCGAGAGACCGGGGCCGCCGGCTTCGTGTGCAAGGTGGACGGACCCGCCGCCCTCCTCTCAACCATGCGCGCCATCCTGGAAACCACGGAAACCGGGGACCCGGCATGAAAGGGAAGACCAGGGGAAGACCATGAGAGAAAATTTTTGAACGCCAAGACGCCAAGTCTTTAAAGATTATTATAAATAAATATCTTCGGCGCCTTGGCGTCTTGGCGTTAAAAATTCGACGCCAAAAGAGGTGAACGCCATGAAGCATAAGATCTTTGTTCTCGACGACGACGACACCGCCTGCCAGCTCGCGGAAAGGGTGCTCACCAAGGCGGGATACGAGGTCCAGACCCAGACCCGGGCCATCGGCGCCACCACCGCCATCCGGGCCTATCAACCCGACCTCGTGCTTCTCGACATTATGATGCCCGCCCTCTCCGGCGACAGCCTGGCCGAGATCATCATCAGGACCGTCAAGCCCTGCCCCAAAATCCTCTTCTACTCCAACAAGCAGGAGGACGAGCTCAGGGAGCTGGCCCGCGCCAATTCCGTGGACGGATACGTCTGCAAGGTCCATGGACCCACCGCCCTGCTCAAAACCGTGAGGGGACTGCTCGCGGGGTGAGAAATTTTATTAACCGCGGAGACGCGGAGGACGCGGAGAAAATAAATTTTTTTCTTTCCGTAGCCCGCTTCCGCGCACTCGTCATTACCGCTGCCATAATAAATTTCTCTCTGCACTACTAACATGCAAGATGCATAAATTTCTTTGCACTTTTTTTGATAACCACAGATGAACACGAATCAACACAGATTAATAGATGATGTTAAAAAATATCAGTGTTCATCCGTGTTCATCTGTGGTTATCTTCTTCATTCCATTTATTGGTTGCGGCCAGGTGCCGCGCTGGGTTCTCTGCGTCTCTGCGTTCTCTGCGTCGCCGCGGTTTCTAAGAACCTCACTATATTTGTCCCTTCTCCCGCTTGAGGTTAAAATATCCGTCATGCTCAAGGCGCTCCCTTCCATAGACCTCGTCCTGGCGTATCCGGAGGTGGCACGGTTGGCCGCGTCGTACTCACGGGAGCTGGCGGCCGAGTGGGCCCGCGCCGCGGTGGAAGAGCTGCGGGCGGAGCTGACGGCGGGCGCCCGGCCGGCGCTCGGCCCGGACGGCAAGCTGGCTCCGGAGCTGGTCGCGGAGCGGGTAAAGGATCAGGCGGCCCGGCTGCTCGCGCCGTCATTAAAGCGCGTGGTCAACGCCACCGGGATCGTGATCCACACCAACCTGGGCCGCGCGCCGCTGTCGCCGCACCTGATGGAGGCGATGCGCGAGGTGCTGGGGACCTACTCCAACCTCGAGTTCGACTTGGCGGCCGGCGGGCGCGGCTCGCGCCACGTCCACCTCGCCCGCCTGATCCGCGCGGTGACCGGAGCGGAGGACGGCATCGTGGTCAACAACAACGCGGCCGCGGTGCTGGTGGCGCTGAACACGCTGGCAACGGGACGCGAGGTGGTGGTGTCGCGCGGCGAGCTGATCGAGATCGGCGGCTCGTTCCGCATTCCCGACATCATCAAGAGCGGCGGGGCCATCCTGCGCGAGGTCGGGACCACCAACAAGACCAGGCTCTCCGACTATGAAAAGGTCATCGGCCCGGACACCGCGCTCATCCTCAAGGTTCACACCTCCAATTACAAGATCGTGGGCTTCACCGAACAAGCCGAGCTCAAGGACCTGGCCGCGCTCGGCCGGAGTACCCACGTGCCGGTCATGCTCGACCTGGGCTCGGGACTGCTCGTGGACCTCGCCGCCCACGGCATCACGGACGAGCGGCCGGTGCGGCATTACGTCGAGGCCGGCGCGGACCTGGTCACGTTTTCCGGCGACAAGCTCTTGGGCGGCCCGCAGGCCGGATTCATCGCGGGCAAAAAGGACGTGGTGGACAGGATCAAGCAGAACCCCATGGTGCGGGCCTTGCGCGTCGGCAAGCTCACGCTCGCGGCCCTGGAGTCCATGCTCACGGCCTATCTCGCGCCCGACACGCTCTTCGAGAAGATCCCCGCGCTCCGCCTGCTCACGCGGCCGCCGGAAGAGATCAAGAAAGAGGCGCGCAAGCTCGCGGCGGGCCTTAAAAAGCGCCTGAAGAACGCGGAGATCAAAGTAGCCGAGGACGAGGCCTTCGCCGGAGGCGGATCGCTCCCGGCGTCACCACTCCCCACCTTCGTCGTCACCGTCTCCGTGCCCGGGCATAGCGCGGACGATCTCGCGCGCGCTTTCCGCAACGCGCCCGTGCCCGTGGTCGGCCGGATGCGGCAGGGCGTGTTCTGCCTCGACTGCCGCGCCCTGCTCCCCGCCGACCACGCCCTCATTTTCGCCGCCGCCGAAGCCATCGGCCTAAGGGAATAAGCAGTGGCGCGCGTCCCGACCCTGGTTATGGGGACCGCCGGCCACGTTGACCACGGCAAGACCAGCCTGGTCAAGGCCCTCACCGGCGTTGACCTCGACACCCTGCCCGAGGAAAAGGAGCGAGGCCTCACCATCAACCTCGGCTTCACCCACTTTGACACCGCCTCCGGAAAACGCATCGGCGTGGTGGACGTGCCCGGCCACCGCCGCTTCATCAAGACCATGCTGGCCGGGGCCCACGGCCTCGACTTCGTGCTCTTCCTGGTCGCCGCCGACGACTCGGTCATGCCCCAGACCAGAGAGCACCTGGAAATCTTGAAGCTGCTCGGAGTCGAGCACGGCATCATCGTCATCACCAAGATTGACCTGGTGGACGAGGAGCTGCTGGAAATGGTCAAGGCGGAAATCGCCGAGCTGGTGGCCGGGAGTTTCCTGGAGGACGCGCCGGTCATCCCGGTGTCGAGCGTCACCGGCCAGGGCATGGATGAGCTCATCCGCGCCATTGACGCGCTCGCCCAGACCCTCCGGCCGCGCGAGCGCGGCGCGTATTTCCGGCTGTTCGTGGACCGCTCGTTCAGCGTGGCCGGAGCGGGCACCGTGGTAACGGGCACCGCGCTCTCCGGCTCTATGTCGCCGGGAGACGAGATCGAGATATGGCCCGGCGGCGGCAGAGCCCGGGTGCGCAAGATCGAGGTCCACGGCGAGTCCGTGGAAAAAGCCCGGGCCGGACAACGCACCGCCATCAACCTCCGCCTCGTGGACAAGGCCCAGGTCGGCCGCGGCGACATGCTGGCAACCCCCGGCGTGGTCAAGCCCACCTACATGGTGGACGCCAAGCTCGAAGTGCTGGGCGACTATCCCCGGCCCGTGCGCCACTGGACCCGCGTCCGCTTTTATCTCGGCACTTCCGAAATCTTCGGACGCCTCGCGCTCCTCGACACCGACCAGCTCGAGCCCGGAGACTCAGCCTTTGTCCAGCTCCGCCTCGAAGCCCCCGCCGCCGCCGTCACCGGAGACGCCTTCATCATCCGCGACTTCTCCGCGTCATTCACCATCGGCGGCGGCAAAATCCTCGACGCCCACCCCCGAAAGCACAAACGCAAGCGCGCACTCGTGGTCTCTGACCTCGAACGCCGCGAAAAAGGATACCTCGAAGAAGTGGTCGAGCTCGAAGCCAAAAAGGCCGGGTACTTCACGGCCAGGAACGACGTCGCCCGCGAGCTCGACGCGCCCATGGACCGCGTCGGCGCGGCCGTCGCCGAGCTCGCGGCCAAGGGCAAGGTCATCATCCTGCCGCCCAAGAAAGCGCCGTGGATCATCTATCACGAGGCCTGGGAGCGGCTCGGCTCGCGCATCAGGGAAGCCCTGAAGCAGCACCACGACGCCCTGCCCCAGCTCGACACCGGCCTCTCCGAGCAGGAGCTGCGCGCCCGCGTGGAACGCGCCGCGGGCGCGGCCATGACCGAGGAGCCGTTCCGTTACGCGCTGGAAAAACTGGTCGAGGAGCGGGCGCTCAAGATGGTAGAGAGCACCTACGCTCTCTCCGAGCACGCGGCGCGGCTGAAGGAGGACGACCAAGCCGCGCTCAGCCGCATCCGCGCGGCCTATTTCGACAGCCCCATGACCCCGCCGTCCACCGAAGAGATTTACGCGGGCGCGGGCCTGCCCAAGCCCGTGGTGCGCGACTTCCTGGACAAGATGGTGAGCGACGGCGAGCTTCTGCGCGTGAGCCGCGATTACCTCTTCTCCCAAAAAGCGGTTGAAGCCGCGCGCGACCAGGTGCTATCCTATATCTCCGAGCGCGGCGGGATCACGGTCTCCGAGTTCCGCGACCTGGCGGCGACCTCCCGCAAGTGGGCCATCCCGCTGCTAACTTATTTGGACAACGAGGGCTTCACCATCCGCGACGGAGACTATCGGAGGCTGGGACCGAAGGCCAAGGGCTGAGATGATGATCCGCCCTGGTCAAGGACGAGAGAGGTTGAAGAGATAAAAGGCAAGGATAGGGACTGGTGTCTCTACCGGGCTTCAAACCCATGCCCCGGCGTTTTTCCTATCCCTTGAAAAATCAAGGGGATGAGACGGCGGCCCTCTGTTTAAGCGGGCTTGCGGGATTCAAGAAGCCAGGTTTGATATAGACTGATATAACCTGTATTCCCCAGTATTCGAGGGAAAGCAATGGAGAAAACAATGGAGAGAAAAACAGAGCGGCATAAGGTGATAAAGATGAGATCGAGACGAAGAACGGCGAGCGCGGTTTTCTTTTATGATGACTACGGAACCGGGAAGCCCATAGGCAACGCTGGCGCTCTGTTTATGATCGAGAACCCGGACGGCCTCACACACGACCGCTTCATGAAGGAAATCGTGCCGGCAATCTGGGAGCGCGTAGCCTCTTTTCACAAGGCGTCCACGGGCCGCGAGTATACCCCGGACCTGGACAGAGAGGAGCAGGATTGGCAGACCTTCTTGCTGACACAAGCGAGAATGGATGGGCGCAAATTGTATTCTCAAAAAGAGGTCCAGGCTATAATGCAGATGAACTCGCCGGGGGCCGTGGCGGACGCCTTGAGGCGCGTCAAGGCTAAGGGCGAAGCCGGTATGCTTCCCCTGGAACAACGGAAAAACATCAATAAGCCGGGAGCTACGATCGAGCTATTTTTACGGGAAGAAAATGGCAAGAAGCATCTCTTGTCTATGGGGGTGCTTTCCATGATGGAGCTTAAAGAATCTCCTCTTGAACCTCTTGACCCTCTGGCCCCTTACGATCATGGATCGAAGAGAAGGAAGGCCAGGCGGAAAAAATCGCCCGCGTGAACAAGCCGCGATGAAGGGGGGGCGGACCCGGCAACGGGCCTGCCTCTCTTTTTGCCCGCTAACTCTCTGCAATTCCGCATGGAAATTTACTCCCGTAATTCTCCATACAAAATAGATTGACAGCACAATATGTCTTGGTATCCTTGATGATGTAGGGAGGGCTTGTTATGGCAGGCAACGGAAAATTCTTGAACTTGAAGGAGGTCTCGCAAGAGCTTGGCATCTCCTACAAGTCGGCCTGGAAATGGGCATCAAGCGGCCTGATACCCGGTTGCATCAATGTCAGTCCGGGGCGGGGCAAGCCCACCTTCAGGGTGTCCAGGGTGGGCCTCGATAAATTCCTTCGGGAGAGGGAGAGGACCACGGCCGAGCGGGTGCGGGAAAAAAGCGGAGCAGGGGGCGGTGATGGGCAAGTTGATAACGCCGGGCGCGTCTGAACTCGCGGACCTTTTCTTAGAGCATCACTTCAAGGATTTTCGGCCCGATGCTCCATTTCCGGGGGCCTATTCTCTTAGATATTGGCGGGGATCGTGGTGGACCTGGACAGGACTTTGCTTCCGGCCCCTGCCCGACTGCGACCTTGAATCCCGTGTTGCTTCCTATCTGAAAAACCGGCCAGACACCGAGGACAGCGTTTCCGTTTCCAAAGTCCGCAACGTGCTCTTGATCCTGAAGGCCATAGCTCTTTTGCCTCACGACCTCGACCCGCCCGCGTGGGTGTGGCCGGCGGTTGAAGCCGCGACTCCCGCTCCGAAATCTCTCGCCCTTCAAAACGGCATTCTTGGCGTGAACGCTCTCCGATGGAGCGATGGAGCCGTGGACTCCGGCCTTGACCCGGCCCTTGTAATGGGTGAGGTCTTGCGCCCGGCGACTCCGGCCTTTTTCAGCATGGCGGGCCTGCCCGTGAGCTTCGACCCGGCCTCAACCTGCCCGCGATGGGTGAGCTTTCTTCAAGAGGTCTTGCCCGACCCAGAGGTCCGGGGCCTCTTGCGCCGCATCTTCGGATATTGCCTCACGCCAGGGCAACCTGCCCAAAAGTTTTTCATCCTGACCGGGGAAGGGGCAAACGGAAAGTCCGTCATTCTCACGACCCTTGCCAACGTGCTCGGAGGGGACAACGTGTCCAGTATCCCGCTTGAACTTTTCGGAAGCCGCTTCGCTTTGGCCGCAACCGCTGGCAAGCTGGCGAACCTGTGCGCGGAGATCGGGGAAACCGACAAGCTGGATGAAGGCTATCTCAAAGCGTATTGCGGCGGCGATGCTATCATGGCGGAGCGAAAATTCAGGGACGCCACAAGTTTCCGGCCGGACGCCAAGCTGATTTTTTCTAGCAACGCGGTCCCGCGCTTCCGGGACAAGTCCGAAGGAATCTGGCGGCGGCTTATCATGGTGCCCTTCACCATCACCATCCCGCCGGAGCGCCAAGACCCGGACCTTCCCGAAAAATTCAAGCCCGAACTGCCAGGCATTTTGAGCTGGGCGCTCTGGGGCCTCTTTGCCCTGCAAGCCGACAATTGGAATTTCCGGGAACCGGCGGCTTGTGTCCAGGCCCGCGAGGAGCACAGGGCCGAATCCAACCCGACCCGCCTTTTTCTTCAAGAGACCATCGAGGCCGCGCCAGGTGAGTACGTCCCGAGCCGGCCCCTTTACACGGAATATGTTGACTGGATGCAATCGAGGGGACACCGACCGCTTTCGGACGGACCCTTCGGAAAAGAAATCCATCGGGCCTTTCCCGGCGTCCGAAAAGCCCAGCACCGGAGCTTCGGAAAACGAATCTGGATTTTCGAGAACATCAAACGCCAGGGCGAAGCCGTCTCGGGTGTCTTGGGTGGCATGGGATAGCCCTATATCTTCTTAACGCGCGGGAGAGAGATATTAGAAAGATGAGAGAGCAACCCAAGACAACCCATGACGCCCAAGACAGTACGGGCGGGGGCGAGCGGCCAGGGGGCCAGAATCCGGGGCGCTCGGACGCGGGCACAACGGCCCCGGCGAAGGGCAAGAGCGGGGATGCAACCCGATAGAGAATAGATTAAGCAGATAAAATGGACAATGAAAACAAAGAGATAAAAGACATGCAAGACGCGGTAACTGGCGCTCCATTAAAATCTCCATTACTCCCGAACGGCTTGACGGGGCCGGAAGCCGGACGCGGGGCCAATGGTGAGGCCATAGGCAAGCGGCGGTGCCAGGCTACTACACGGGCGGGGCGACCCTGCCCTAACCTTGCCATGAAGGGGCGCAACGAATGCTGGTATCATTGCCCGGACCTGAAGGCCGAACGGAGCGCGGCCGGGCGGCGCGGATGGGCCGTGAGCAATCGCCGGAGCATCGAGGCGGCGGACTTGGTGAGGATCAAGACGCCAAAGAGCACGGATGATGTTTGCCGCGCCCTTGCCGATACCGCCCGCGCGGTCCAGGGCGGGGGCCTCACGCCGGCCGCTGCAAGGGAAATTATCAGCGCCTTGAACTCCATTTCTAAGGTCCGCCAGGATGAAGCCGTGCTCGGTGAGCTTCGGCGGCTCTCGGAGCTGCTTGAATCGAGGGACGGGGGCGCGGCGGCGCTTCTCGCGGCCCTGGACGTGAAGGGAGAGGATCATGGACAAAGTTGACTATTCGCGGCCGGAAAATATCTTGCGGCCTCTGAAGGCAATCCGGGAAAAGTGCAAGGACTGCCAGGGCGGGGCGGTCAAGGAAATCCCGCTGTGCCAGATCACGGGATGCTCGCTCTGGCCATATCGTCTTGGCCGGCGGCCGGAAGCCAGGGCAGGGAGCGCCCCGGAATTGCCCCTGGAAGGCGAAAAAGTGCCACCTAGGAGCCTGTCGGAGAAAAAATTTCTCCGCCTCGATAACGATTCATGATACAATGTCCCCATGATGGACAAAAAATTCAAAGCGTGCAACCGGGAGCAGATGTATCTTCTGCCGCCTTCGCTTC
>Ga0307379_10012897_pt1 | contig 10860 bp, 7 predicted proteins | sample UN2MG_FD_202237 | JGI IMG/M metagenome (GOLD analysis project Ga0307379, IMG submission 202237) | Soil microbial communities from Risofladan, Vaasa, Finland - UN-2 | ecosystem: Environmental > Terrestrial > Soil > Coastal area > Acid sulfate soil | place: Finland: Risofladan, Vaasa | collected... | reverse complement strand
AAGTATCTTTGTCAGAAAACAACAATGGTAAATAACAGTCATCCTTCATCTTGATAGAACCTCTTCTAAAAGCTAAAGAAGGGAAAGTAATCAATAAATATAAAGCTATATCTTATTAGTTTTTAACTTTATAAAGTAGAAAATCTAACATAAAAACTAATTGATGCAATAGGTCTCATATTCATATAAATGAATAATTTTTGTTAAAGGAGTTTAAAAAATAAAAGAAAGGTAAAGAATTAACGATAAGCTATTTTATCATTATCATTTGTTTCCTTCATTTTCTTTCTTTTAGATCTGATTGAAACAATCCCAGAGATTATTCCAATTAGGCCAGATATTCCACCTATTATACTAATTGTAATTGTCATCCATCGTTCCCATTGAAAAGGGTGACTATATGGATCTAATGGATCAGTTCCTTCTTTAATCTCATCACCATCTGAATGACCATCACCATCTGTATCAGCTAGATTTGGATCAGTATTGTGTCTATATTCCTCTCTATTTGTTAAACCATCTTGATCTAAGTCATCATTTGAATCATCAACAAGTGGATCTATACCATTGTTCACTTCCCAAAAGTCATCCATACCATCATCATCTGTATCATCATTATGCGGGTCACAACCTGCATTATATTCTGCTAAATTGGTTAACCCATCAAAATCATCATCATCATTAGCATCGTTGAGATTTGGATTTGTACCATAATTTATTTCCCATAGATCATCCATTCCATCTGAATCAGAATCAGAACTTATTGGATTAGTAAAAGTGAAATTGATTTCGTAGTTATCAAGTAATCCATCATTATCACTATCTGAATTATTCGGATCAGTAATATAACCATCTAGACCACTAGTTACCTCTTCTCCATCATTTATTCCATCTGAATCTGAATCTATTTGTGTTGGGTTCGTTTCATAAATCAACACTTCATCACCATCCTGAAGAGTATCATTATCGGTGTCATTATCAGTAGGATTAGTAGACCATAAGTATTCCAATCCATCTAATAATTCATCTGAATCGGTATCATCGTTATTTGGATCTGTGAAATAGCCATCTACTCCAATAGTGATTTCCTCCAAATCATCTAAAGAGTCAAAATCGGAATCTGATTCTAATGGGTTTGTATGGTAATTATTAACTTCATCACCATCATTTATTCCATCATCATCACTATCAGAATCGTTAATATTGGTACCATATATTAGTTCTTCATCATCATTTAAACCGTCATTATCAGAATCTGTAATAGGAATATCTAAAGGATCATTTGGATCTGAACCAAATTCTATTTCAGTGTCATCATTATATGTATCGTCATCTGAATCTTGATCTAATGGATCTGTAAAATAAATATAAATTTCATCGCCATCTAAAAGATTATCATCGTCACTATCAGAATCATTTGGATAGGTTCCAACTGAATATTCATTCAAATTATTCAAATTATCACTATCATCATCATCAGTTGAATCATCTATCAATGGTAATAAACCATAAGTAATTTCCCAACCGTCAGGCATGCCATCATTTTCGGAATCAGAATCGTTTGGGTAAGTTCCGGTAATATATTCAGCAAGATTATTTAAATCATCAGTGTCATAATCATCAGTCGAATCATCGATTAAAGGATTTAAATCGTAAGTCACTTCCCAACCATCAGGCATACCATCATTTTCAAAATCAGGATCGTTGGGATAGGTTCCAGCAATATACTCAGCAAGATTGTTCAAGTCATCACTATCTTCATCATCAGTCGAATCATCAGTTAAGGGATTTAAATCGTAAGTCACTTCCCAACCATCAGGCATGCCATCTAAATCTGTATCAGAATTACTTGGATTGGTAAAATAGGTGTAAACCTCTGAATAATCATCTAATCCATCACTATCTGAATCTGTATCTGTAGGATTCGAGCTATAATTAATCACTTCCTCTCCATCGGTTAATCCGTCATTATCAGTATCTGGATCATTAGGGAGTGTTGAATAGAAATCTTCATTCAAATCATCAATAAAATCACTATCAGAATCCATTTGTCCAGTGCTAAATAACGAACCGTGTTCAGTATACCAAGGAGCATCACCAGATTGATCCACTCCTGATAAATTGATACAATATACACGTCCACTTGAACTTCCCATGGTTATTATTTCAAAAGTTCCATCATTATTTAAATCAGCAATTGTTGTACCTACATGGTCAATATCATCACAGTCCAATACTGCCACTAGTGCACCTGTATCCGAATAAACTCTTAAACTCTCATCAAAAGTAGGCAATGTATCTTCACATTTTGTCACTATAATTTCAAATTTATTATCTCCATCTAAATCTGCAATTGTAGGTGAGCTATAACTCTCTTCATTTAAAGGAATATTTTCAAATTCAATACCATTGTGGTTTAAATAATACAACCAACCACTTGAGCTAGCAACAACGGTATCTGTATAACCATCACGATTTATATCTGCAAGAGCAAGTGAACCCCAGATAGAACCACCTGTATTAAAATACCAATCCTCTATAGCAGAACTAGTTCCCCCTTCCAATGCGTAAACATAGCCATCATTGCAACCAAAAATTATCTCTTCAGTTCCATCATTATCAACATCGTCAATAACAGCTGAACTATATATTTCATTGGGAAGACTATATTGCCATTGTTTTGCTCCTAGATGACTGATACAATACATATTATAATCTGTGGAACCACAAAGTACTTCTAAATGACCATCTTTATCGATATCACCAATAGCAGGGGTTGCTTGAAACTTTGAAGCAATAGTATTAATAAATACCCATTGTTCGGTGCCATCATGATTTACACAAAATACTCTACGGTAATCACCACCAAAAACAGCTTCAAGATAACCATCTTCATCGATATCAGCGATAGCTATCCCAGTATATTCAGTATTTCCTTCGGGGCATGTATAAACCCATTCTTGATAACCAGTTGAATTTAAGCAATATAATTTATTGCTTTCTTTTAAGGTATATAAAATCTCTACTTGTCCATCACTATCAAAATCCACTGCTGTTAAACGTCTTATAATATCAGCATTTCCACCAATAAGAGCATTATGCCATAACTCATTCCCTAAATGATCAAAGCAATACAATTTATCAGCTTCATTTCCCACAAGGATTTCTTTGAAACCATCCTTGTTAAGATCTACCGCAATAGGTGTGCAATAAAATCCAGGTGAAATAACAATTGATGTCCAATCAACTGTTAAATCAAATCCACCAGGATCAGTAGCAGTAATTTGTTTGTTCATATATAAAGGAATCAAAATCAGACTAATACATAATATAGTAAGGCCTTTTCTTGCAATCTTTCCCATAAAGTCTACCTCATTTCTACAATAAGTAACGATTATTGTTACAATAAATAGACAAATTAACTAATTTAAAAATTTCTAAGAAAAATAAATCCTAAATTTTTGTCCTTAGAGTTCATATATCTTATATTTACGGTCTAGAAGTTCAATTCGGAAAGATATTTTTCAACATTAGATTTTAGTTACTTTTAATATTTTTTAAGAAGAATAATTATAAAACATATACTTGTAAGAAGTAATTTATTAGGAAAATTACTATTTGCAATGAGATGCCACCAAATATTTTAGCTAAACTAGAATATCTAAAAGGCCAAACACTAATGGATTCGAAATCTTTTATTAGTAAATCAATTTTTGAAATGGCATCTTGATCAACATCCGGGATAATTATCTTTCCTTGAACTTCTTTAATCTCATGTGAAATGTTTTCGTTCCGTTTTTCCCATAATAGATCCAAACCATTTTTCTTATATAATTTTATTTTCCTATGAATAGTGATTTGTGGAATAATAAAGAATAAAATAATTGAGAGTATTGGTATAGCAAGGAAGGGAATATTTATTTTAAAAAATTGCAACTTATCAAATGATTCTGTATAGAAAAAGAACACCCAACAAAAAATCATATCAAGTGTGCAAAAGAAAGTAACCACTAGAGTAATGTTTAATAGAAAAATGCTGAAATCTCTAAATCCCCCACTTTTATCAAAACTGTGCAATTTCAATTGATTTGTTAGTGTCAGATTTTTTGAAAAAATTATAAAGAAACGGAAGAATAAGAAGATCATGAAAATAAAGAAAAAAGCGACAAAATAAATGCTGATGTTTTGTACTTTGAAAAAAGACTCTATTACAAATGATATTGGTATGTTAGTGAAATAAAGGGGAATGATTCCTCTTGCTAGAGGAATAATGCTTGATAATTGAGTAATAATTGTTAACAAAAATAATGAAATGAGTGTTATTTTATTGAAAAGAATTTTATCGATATCAACACCTTTAGTGAAATTTACATTAAACCTTGCTATCATATCTTTTTCTAGTTCTAGAAATTGCCTATATAATAACAATCCAACATAAACTATTGCTATAACTAAGATCAACCCAACTGTTTGTTGGACTAAAAGCTGCCAACATTTTAATGTCCTTGCAGCATACGTTTCATTTGTTAATCGTAAAATATAATCAAAAAGAACCATAAAATAATGCCATAGTACCCAAAAAGGCCAATAAAATAAAAACCTCATCCAACGTGGGAAATTCTTGTAAACATCATCTTTGAAAATCCCGGTAAAAAACATTCTATTGAATCCCATATTTTTTCCCAATTAAAAAAAGCAATCAAAAACTTATAACTTTTACTATTATAAAAATGAGAAAAATTCATGTAATCAAAAACTTACTTCTTGTAAGGTTAGAATTATTTGCTATTCTTCTTGGTTCATTGTTTGTTTTTTGTCACTATAATTTTAGGCAAAATATATAAGTGAATTAGAGTGAGGTTATATTAACAACTTGTTAGGGTGGGGTGCTATTTGCATACTACTTTTAGTAATATGATTAGTGAATGGGTAAAAGAAGATTGGAAAGGAGAATATTACGCTAAAATTCTCAAGAAGCTGAAAGAGAAAGTCAAAAATGAGATTCAACTTGAAAAAACAAAAGGAAGAAAAGCTAATTATCTGAAATAATTGAGACATTAGAACAAGATCTAAAAAATAAAGATCTTTCAAATGAGGAAAAACAAAAGAAATTTTCAGAGCATTTGAAGAATGATGATTTTCTTGATTTTGCTATTGCTTTAGAGGTCCAATTAACAGACACAAAAGACGATGTTGATGTTGAAGTAAAAAGCAGTGAACTTATCAATACATTAAGTAAAGCAAACAGAAAGGATGTCACGAAATATACTATTGATTCTGTTTGGAAAGGATTTCCAGAGGATGATAGAAAACGAGAAATTAAGCATCATGATGCTTATAGAAAAATAGACAAAGAAATGGAGAAAGCTACTAAGTCAGTTGTAGATTCTGATGATCTTATAACGCGAACTGGTCCAATAAGATATTTGACAACGAAATTAGCAGATGATAGTTATACAAAGGAACAAGGCGAACCACTTTGTTTAACATATATACTTGATATGAAAAATTGGCATCCAGAAATTATCCATTTTACTACGATTGATGATATCACTAAAGAACTGAATATTAAAGAAGCTGATGTTGCAGAAGACAAAGTCTTTCTTAAGATATCAGGAAAAACCTTCGATATAACACAAAACATGCGACAAGTATCTAAACGAGTATACAAAAATTTGCTGAAAAGTAGAATTGAAGGAAAAAAGGAGGGAAAATATAATGCCAAATCAAATAGGGAATGATACTCTATCAATTTATTTCTTGGCTGTAAATGATGCTGATAACATTGTCTTAGAGTTACCTTTTAATGAAGCTAAAGGAAAACGCGAATATATAATAATTGATAGTGGTGTTGGTGGAAAAACCACTCAATGCTTAGAATATTTAGATGCAAAAATCATTAGACTTATGGTTCTAACCCATCCTCACAGTGATCATTATATTGGTTTAGAAAGTGTTTTAAGGTTTTGTGAGCGAAAAAATATTGAAGTTCAAGAGTTTTGGGATTCAGGATTTCGATCAAATAAGCAATCATGGATTGATCTTATAAAAGTTCTTGAATCAAAAGATGACATACGATTTTCAACGCCAAGCTCAGGTTTTATAACCACCTATGGTGATGTTACTATTACTGTACTAGCACCTTCAATTTATTTGAAGAATAGGTATGATACTTATGGTGTTGATAGAAATAATGCTTCTATTGTGTTAAAGGTAGAATATGATAGGCATACTATAATTTTAGCTGGTGATGCTGAATGGGATAGCTGGGCTAAAATTACTGAAGAATTTCCCTACTATAAAAAGAATGAAAATCCTGATTCTCTGATAAAAGTTGAAGAAGGATTTAATCCAATAAAATGTGATGTCCTTAAAGTAGCACATCATGGAAGTAAACATGGAACTTCACTTCAAGCTATTGAAAGATTGCATCCAAAATATGCAGTTATTTCATGTGGTGCTTTAGATACAGGCAAATTTTCATTTCCAGATGATTTAACAATTGACATCCTTAATGATAACTATGAAAAGCGTGATACGAAAATTCTAACTACTTGTGACAATGGAACTATTGTTATGAGATTTAATCCTGGAAAAAGAGATATTGATGTAGAACCAGTTGGATTTATAGAATATCAATATTAGTTGTGAAATCTAATAGATTACATAGGTTTTCTTTTAAATGTAAAAGAAAAACCATTCTTTTTTTAAATTTTGAAAAAACAACTTTGTACTTTTTAGCTTAATGGAATAATATTTCTTTTTATTTATCTTTGATTTAATAAATTCTTAAAATTGTATATCATCAAACTCATTTAATTAATGAGATACACACTTCTTCTTTAAGGGCTAGAAGTTCAGTTTGGCTATGACACTCTTAGATAGTATGTACGAGTCGATTGAATAATTCGCCTAAGGAGTTGATGCGTAAACCACACGTCATTTATATGGTACCTATAACTGAATCTATCTCTGACAAGAATTTCAAGTTTCGTTAGTAGGTTAGTTTTGGTTGGTAAGGGAATGCACTAACGAAACATTTTCAGTGAGATTATTATCGGTCAAATACTTAACGAATTCTTCGAAGATGAACTGAGCATGCATATCTAAGGTTTGATGATAATTAGTTTGTGAATACAAGATGAAATCAAGGAGATTGGGTATCTTTTTTTGTTGAACTAATTCATAATAGATCTGATTGACACGAGTTCTATAGCTAAGATAAATAGAGATTTTATTGAATAGAAGAGATTTCTCAGAACAGTCAATCTTTTCACCTGTTATAAGAAGTAACTGATAAGAAGGTTCTTTACTGGTGTTAGTTAGAGTAACAATTGATTTTTCAAGTAAAGCGCTACAAAAATCTCTAATTCGTATATCCAAATGATTACTTAAAGATATGAGGAGATTCTTTTGCTCAAGAGTGAGTGTTTGAGCTTGAGGTTCATGAAGGGTGATCAATTCGCAGTAAAGTTGAATTGGTACGAGATAATGACTGGTTTGAGGGAATAATTCAGTGATCTCTTGATAAACATATTCTTTGATAGGTTCCATTTCATTGGATTTGGTAGAAGAAGTTTCAATACGACCATCAAAGTGGAATCTAGTTGTATCAACATTACCAAACTTCATTTTTGTAGGATCCGTTGGTTTGCCATAACTAGCTATTCTAAGACTCCCCCCCAGAGCTGCTCCAAAAACACCTAACACAGCAGTAAGAGCAACGCTGGTAGCAAAGGCTTTAACCTCTTTATTATCAAACCCACCATCATACAGTCGTATCACTCGTTCCTCAATTGCATAGTGAATTAGTTTCTCATAGTTAGCATGAACCATGGTAGCTTGCTTGCCTTCTTTGGTTTCAGATGAAAGCATAATTTCATCCTTATTGATAATCAGACCAAGATCTGGAGCAATAGTTCTTAGTTGATCTTCAGATACTTGACTGATAATTGCCACCCAGCTAATTTTAGCTTTTTTCTGTTTCTCTATTAATCCTAAAATTTCCTTTTGTTTCTCTTCAGAAATTCCCAATGTTCCCATTCTCCATGAAAATTTAATTTAGTAGTATTAACTAATTAGATTAAAAAAAATTTCGTTAAACAGCCTATATTTAATTATTGATGCTACAGGTCACGCACTGCTTCTTGAAGGGCTAGAAATTCGGATCGGCAATGAGATTTTTACTTTTGGTTTTAATTGCATCAAGCATAATGTGTTTTGGTTATAGTGTCAAGTGATAAGAATATAGATATTTTACAAAGAAGTTGTGTTAAAATAAACTTTTTAACAGTCAGCTCCTTTTATCTAATTGTGGAAAAAATGAGGATAGAGGATTTAAAGATTAATGATTCTTTTAATGAACTAATTGCTAAGGTGATCAATAAATCAGCACCAAAAGAAATAGAATTCTTCAATATAAATAGAACTGTTTGTAATTATATATTGGAAGATGGAACGGGAGAAGCTATTTTAGTATTATATGATGAAAACATTCAGAAGATCAGTGAGAATGATATAGTAGCAATAACAGATGGTAATTGTAAGATCTATAAAGGGGATTTACAAATATCAGTAGAAAAAGGGACCATTAAAACAATATTTGAGGATTTTTTTGAAGAGAAAGTAAGTTGTCAAATGAAACCATTTCTTACAATCATGGAAGAAGCATTAGTTTCCGAAAATCCAGAAACTAGAAAAAAAGCTTGTGAAATTCTTGGTAAAAAAAGGAAAGCAACTAGGAAGGGAATTAAAATATTAGATACATTACTCAATGACCAAACTTGTTGTGAATTTGCTAGAACAGCAATGATTGAAATTGCTAAGGAAGATAATTTATTCTATTTCAATTACTTGATAAGTCAAGATCCAAAGATTCGGAAATTGGCAAGACAAACAGTTATGAACATTGAAACTATGAAGGAATCATTGGAAATTATTTTTAAAAGCAACAATGAAGAAATAATAGAGGAAACATTATCGAATCTTGACAGATTTTCAAACGGAATTATTCGTTCCATTCTTGATTCAGCTTTGCAACATGAGAATGATCTTGTCAGAATAGCTGCGAAAAATGAGATCGAAAAAATAGAAAGACAAAAGAAAAAGCTAGAGGAGGAAGAAGAAAAAAGGAAACAACTAACTGATACTTTTACTGCAATCTAAATGGAGCTTCAATAATCATTGTATAAAAAAGAAAATAAAAAAAATCGAAAATACAACATTCACTTCTTCTTTCAGGTTGATAAGTTCAGTTCGGCAATGATTTATTTAAAATAAAATTCTCTATTTCAGAAAAAAATAATAACTGAAAAGCGAATAAACATTAAGTTTATCAGAATGAAAAGGTAAAAATAAAGAAATAAAAAACTTACAATTTAGCGAAAGATATTTTAGAATTTAAATTGGAGAAGGAAATAATTGGTCAAGTTAATTAACAGTTCAGGAGCACTAGTGGATTTATTATCAAATTTACGAATGTGTGGTATTTCACAATTCGAATCATTAAATTCAATACTTTCATTTCAAAATAATTACCAATTAATAATCGATGATTATAAAAAAGAAGTAACAAATGAATTATCTGAAATTAAAGAAAAATTGGAGAAAGAAATGAAGGAGTTAAAAATTGATTATGTAACAAAAACTACAAACAAAAGAGATGAATTATTATTAGAGAAAGATTTACTGGAAAAAAAATTAGCCTATTATGATGAAGCTAAAAAGAAAAATGTCTTTCAAAAAATAATTCACTACTTTAAAAGAAAGAGAATTGTTGCAAGAAAAAATGAATTGGACACTAATTTTGAGTATTTTGTTATTTATCCATTTAGAAAAATAAAATCTGAAATTGAGGATCAGAGAAATAAAATTAATTATATCATTGAGAATTTTGAAACATTGATTGAACAAAAAGTTAAACAATTTACCAAGGAACAAGAATATATTAGATCAAAAATTGAAGATAATAATTTACTATTGATAGGTGCAATTGGAGAAGATAACGCGATAAAAGAATTAACTAGGCTTCCTGATTCTTATTATTTAATAAATAATTATAAGGAGAAATTTTACCCTCCAATCTACAATCGTAATGAAAACGATCGTATTTTTTCAGTTCAAATAGATCACTTGGTTATTGGACCATCAGGTGTATTTATTATTGAAACTAAAAACTGGAGTAAAGATTCCATTGAGAATTATGATTTATTTTCACCAGTTAAACAAATAAGAAGAGCTAGTTTTACTCTTTTTGTAAAATTAAATAATATCATTGAAGATTTATTTGTTTTTAAAAAGAGCCATCATTGGGGGACAAAAAAAATTCCAATAAGGAATATTTTACTAATGATAGGTGAAAAACCAAGAGAAGAATTTCAGTTTGTTAAAGTGCTTACGCTTGACATGATTGTTAATTATATTGCCTATTTTGAAGCTATTTTTTCTGATGAAGAAGTTCATGCTCTTGTTAAAATAATAGAATAAAGATAATGCAGAAATTAATACTTTAAAATAACAAACTAATTGATGCTTCAGGTCACACACTTCTTCTGTAAGGTCTAGAAGTCCAGTTCAGCAAAGACACGTTTAGGTGGATTGAATTAATAAATTAAAAAATATGAAAAAAAGAAGAAGGAAGAAATCATTTCTTCTTTGCTTTATGTATTTCTTCTGGGACAATACCGTCTATAGGTAAAGCTAGCAAACATACGGGGCACTTACCTTGCGTTTTTACCATTCTTGCATATGGATTAAATGACCTTTAGTTTCACATAAACTACAAGAACCAACAGTTTCACCAAAAGAAATAGGAAGTTTGCAGACTGAACAGACAAGAATAGCTTTATTACAATCAGGACA
>Ga0307379_10012895_pt1 | contig 10860 bp, 8 predicted proteins | sample UN2MG_FD_202237 | JGI IMG/M metagenome (GOLD analysis project Ga0307379, IMG submission 202237) | Soil microbial communities from Risofladan, Vaasa, Finland - UN-2 | ecosystem: Environmental > Terrestrial > Soil > Coastal area > Acid sulfate soil | place: Finland: Risofladan, Vaasa | collected... | reverse complement strand
GAACAGAAGGGATTTTACAAATATACGGACTTCAAAAAAATATTCCAATTCCAAACATCATTGATAATTTGATAGTTACTTCTTCAGACCAAAATATTGTGCAAATTCTAGAATTATCTACAAACCACGATACATCGATTACTTCGGTCAAATTACATGCGATTCATTCCGGAACTGCAGATATTGCAATTGCAGCTCCTGGGTTTGCATCAGAAGAATTCAACATTATCATATATGATATTAAACAAGGCGAACAAAAATTATTACTAAAAACAGTACCTGACACATTTACTATAAATGGTCCAACTGAAGGATATTTTTCAGTAGAATTAGCAGACATTGATTCTAATCCAACTTTGGCAAAAAAAGATACTGTTGTTTCGATTAGCACGTCAAACTCTGAAATAATTACCCTTTCTCAAAATGAAATTTTAATTAAGGAAGGGGAATATTTTGCAATAGGAGAATTCAAAATTAATAATCCTGGAGAAGTTTCAATTTATGCTGAAAGTCAAAACATAGAATCAGGTAGTAATAAAATTACCGTTTTTAGAGCAGGTACTGATAAATCTATAGGTGGTAAAGAAGATTACAAAATTCAATTATATGTAATACCTAAAAAAATAAGTAACTTTGCTACATCTAGTACATTTGCAATTGTTCAATTACAAGGACCCGATGGGTCCCCAATCAAGTCAACTGAAAGTATTCCCATATCCTTAAAGATAGATCATGCTAAACCAACATTCGGCCAAAGACCGCCAAATGAAATAAGCACTGCTAATTCCATAGTAATTCCACCTGGTTCCTCTGTAGGTTATGCCAAACTATCAGTTGTAGCAGGATTGGAAGAAACATATGATGTCACTATTTCAGCTGAAGACTATCTAGTGTCAGATTCAGTAGAATTCCAAACAGTTCTAACTTTTGATGTCGATGATCCGATAACAACACTAGAAACAATTCCATTGCTAGCCTCAGGCGGAGAGGAGTTGATTGGAGTTTTGTATCCTTCTGATAGTAATGGTGTTTCTTTACTAAATCTAAATGCGGTAAAATCTGAAATAAATTCTTCTGACCTAGATGTTTTGGCAATATCTGATGATAGGATGGAGACAGGTTCTGGTGCAAAATTAATTTTTGGAAAGATGGGTCAGACAAAACCAGATGTATTAGAAGTAACAGTGATTGGTCAAGAAAAACAAACAATTTTTCCAATTGTGTTTGGTCCTGAAAGATTAGAGTTAAGGTTAGTATCAGAATCTTTAATTCCCAAAGTAATGCCAGGTTCTGATTTTCCACTGGTAGTGTATCTTGCTGATCCAAATAATGCTAGCTGGTATTTTCCTGACACATCAAACGTTGTCATGGCTCCAAACGAATTTGTCAAAACATCGGTACAAACGATTAGTGAAGGTCAATCAATTGCATTATTAAAATCACAGTCATTAAAGGAAGGAAAAGCAAATCTAGATTTTGAAGCAAATGAATTTACAACTACGATGTCCTTTGAAACCGGAGTAGCTAAACCTGCCAAAGTTGATCTTGCATATCCAGATCATTTGTTGTCTGGTATGAAAAACACATTATCATTACAAATACTTGATGATAAAGAAACACCTATTTTTGCAAATAAGGATATTGAATTCAGAATTGCTGCAAACGACAATACGATTGAGATGCCTCAAACTGTAACTATCAAAAAAGGAACATATCATTCACTGTTTGAAATCATCCCAAATCAAGTAGTAGAAACGGAAATCTCTGTACTTGCAGGTGATTTCCCATTATCTAAATTCAATATTAAAACGGTAGAAACCACGCCCATGTTAATAATATCTACGGTGAATTCAATTGTTGCAGGAGAAGTATTTGATGTGGTATTAGATGCAAAAATTTTAGATGTTCCTCTTGAAAACATTGGAGTTAATTGGAATATTCAAGGCGCACAAATTCAAGAAATATCAAAGACTACAGATAGTAGTGGAAAAATCAAACTGACCTTAATTGCTGATGATGTTGAGAGGATAAAAGTCGAGGCAACAACTTTGGAATTTAATCAAATAATCGTTTCAAAAGAGATTACAATAACAAAATCAGTTGAACCTTCGGTAGGAGTTGCTGAAAATGAAAATACACTAGAAAATAATGTGGTGTTTATTCTCGTTCCAGGGGCTGTAATTGGTAGCAGCATTTTACTTAGAAAAAGAGGGTTGCTTGATCCCATCACCGAGAGATTCCCCATAGTTGAAAGTCTTTTCAATCGTGTAGACGATATATTTGAAAGATTAGAATTTACCGAAAGGCTTGAAAATATCAAGGAAAAAATACCCATCATAAAAAATAGATAAAGATTTTTGATTTAACAGTAATTAATTACTCAGAGCATCAAGGAAATTCTCTGTTGATTTATGTGATGATATATTTTTAATGTTATCCTTTAAGGAACCCATTACATCAGGATAGGCATCTCCTAGCAGATCTTGCAAAACTTGTTTTAAAGATTCAGGATTATCATAACAGTCCTCTAGTGTGCAGTTGTGATCTTTTTGCAGCATTAAAACAATTTTATCATATTCCTCTAATCCCAATTCTAAGAATGTATTTTTCATCGCAAGGACCACGATAGTCTTTTTCATCACATCTAAAGAATCTCCTGAAGGTATGCAAAGTTTATGGGTTTTTCTTAAAATATCATCAACATCTATTGGTTCTCGGATAATAGCCGATGGCTTTAATCGATTCAATTCAATTTCTTTATCTATACTTAATTTATCATAAATTACGATGATATTGGAATCTTTACTAATTTCTCGCAATTTTTGTAGAGCGAAAATCCCATCATAAATTGGCATTAAAATATCTAAAAATAAAACATCTGGTTTTAACTTTTGATACAAAAAAATGGCATCCTGACCATTATACCCTTTCCCAACTACCTTAATCCCATTACTAGTAAGCAAGTCGCTAAATAATTGGAGAGTGTCTTTATCATCATCAATAACTACTGCTCTAATCAACAGTAAATTTTTACCTGTATTTTATAAAAAGGTGTCATTTACCCTCAAGGATTTTGTGTGTCATATGAAATTACATGTCCTCCCTTATGTCATATTTACAATATTACATTTTATGGGATTTGAAGAACCAATATCGGGTAGCAAGAGTAATCAAGATCAGCTGTTGCAAGTTATACAAGAAAAATTACATGATTTTGGTTTGACAAAAAACGAATCAAAAATTTATTTATTTTTGAGTAAAAATGGACCATCAAAAGCGATTAAAATAACACAAGCTGAGGGAATTCCAAGAACGGAGACATATCATTTGTTGTCAACTCTTGAAAAAAAAGGAATTGTGAAACAGTCTATTGAACGACCCACAAGATTTTCTGCAGTAATTATAGAACATGCCATTGAGGCAATAATTGAAAATCAGCAGAAAAAAATTGAAGATTTAAAATTATTAAAATATGACATGATAAAATTATGGAATTCGTATCAGAAAATTAGAACTACCAAAACATCCGACATGTTAAAATTCAAATCCACGATGAAGGAATATGTTGAATTTGAAAAAATTGGTTCTAGTTTTAAAAGAAATTTAGAGGAATTAAGAGAGAAATCAGATACTTTTGATAATTAATTCAAAAAAATAAATGAGAATTAAATCATGTTAGAAATAGATATCTTCCACGTTCGAATTATTCTTGCCCTAGTTATGTTAAGTTTAGCTACGATCATTGATATTCGAAAACGAGAAATATCTGATTTATTGTGGATTATTTTTGGAGTAATCTCAGTGACCCTCTTATTCCTAGAACCTGACTTGATCCAGGCAGCTATGGGAATAGGTTTTTCATTAATTATAGCACCGTTGGTCTTGATACTATGGAGGTTTGGATTGTTTGGGGGTGCAGATGCATTAGGATTAATCGTTTTAGTATCTTTGGCGCCAATGGCAACATTCTCTGATTCGGCTATTAGTCCTTTTTCAATCTTGGTTAATAGTACCATACTTTCAGTATCACCAATGATAATTAATTTTATCCGTAATTCCTTCCTAATTTTAAGAAAAGAGAATATTTTTCTTGATTTTGATGAACCCACATCAAAGAAAGTTTTGGCTATGTTCCTAGGATATAGATCAAAAAACCCCAAATATTGCTTTTCTTTAGAAAAAAAAATAGGAAAGAAAAAAAGACTCAATATTGTAATGCACAACTCAGATTCTGCGGAATATTGCACAACTCCGGATACTTGGGTCACTCCAGGATTACCTTTTATGATCTTTATTTTTGGAGGGTTCATAATTCAATTACTTTTTGGAGATGTAATTCTAGGGGTAATAGGAGTATAATTAAAAATTAATTTATTTTAAACATTACCATGCTGAGATTCATAACTGTTCTACGTTTTTTTTAAAAAGCATAAAAAATATAAAAAACTTATGGGAAAAACATCATTATTATTTTTAACATTGATTATTTTAGTTTCAGGAATTTTACCTATATTTGCTGAAGTTGTAGAGATACAATTAGATAAAAATTCTTACTTTAAAGGAGATTCAATAAATGTTAAAGGCACGGTGGAAAAAGATACTTCCGGACTAGTAACAATAGTCTTGAGAGATCCTGGAGATAAATTTGTTTTATTAAGTCAAACAAAAATCCAATCAGATAATTCCTTTGAACAAGACATTCCAATTAATGAGAAATTTCAAGTTCAAGGTACCTACAATGCGACAGCATTTATCCTAAATATGACTGCGGCAAAAACACAATCATTTGAATGGGATAATATTCCTTTAAATGAAAACAAAAATTCTGATGAAAATTCAAACGGTGTTTTAGAATCGGATTATATATTAAAAGAAGAGGTAAAAATAACCAACATCCTACTACAACCCACCCCCAAAACAATTGAAAGTCAAATTGTCGAAGAAAATATTGATATTCGTTCCTTAGAAAGAACAAATGAAAATCAATCCCAAATTGCAGATTTTGTTGATAAGACAAAGAATCCAGACTACTATTTGGATAGATACTACAGTGAATTAGTTTACAAATCATGGTTTGATAGAAATTATCCCAATCTTACGATAGAGGAAGCTGTTGGTTACAATATTCCCCCTCAAATAGAAATAGAATATACCAACACTAGTGCAGGATCTGAGATTATTCCGAAGGATGAAGATATTTTGATGGAGTCAGAAACCCTAGATGTGGGAAATAATGATGAATTGGCTCAAATGGTATTAGCAGTAGGAGGATTGGCAGTATTATTTGGGGCCGTTTATGGAATTAAAAGAAAGATAGACACTAACTCCAGACACATTATTTTAAACAAAGATCTTATTAAAAGAAAAATAATATCCCCAACAATTTCTTCGAATCCACTTGCTATCATTAAAACAAGATTGGCAAAAGGAGAGATTACCATTGATGAATATGAAGAGTTGAAACAAAAACTAGAGAACGACCAAATCTAAACATCATAATGAACTATCACATAGATAAAAAACTCTTAAAATAATCTACCTTCTAATTTCAGTCCAAAAGTATCTGTTGACAATAAATCAAATCAGTACTACAAAATAGAAAAGATGATAACTCTGCTTAGATAGTTAGGGTATGGGTTACGAGATGGAGGAAAATCAATGAAAAAATTTGTTATCGACCAGCAAGTTGAAGATATTGAATTACCGGAAAATCTAAAATTAAATACATTTTTGCAAGAATTTCATTCTGATTGTCCTCATCCCGAATGTAGTTTTGGATATTATGGATTTGCTTTTGGACAATCTCCATTCCCCGTACCAAAACCAGTGCAAGATGCATTAATTAAAAATGCAAGTAGGGGATCATATGCCTCCGTACAAGGCTTTCCGGAACTAAGAGAAACTATCTCACGATACAACAAACGAAATTTTGGATTTGATGCAGATCCTAGACGAATATATGTTGGACCAGGTACAAAGGAGCTTATTTTCAATCTCTTGGAGATCCTTCACGGGACAATTATCCTGCCTACACCTGCATGGCTCGGATATTTACCACAAATCAGATTTTTAAAAAAAAATTATCACATGCTGCATGTTCACTCAAATGGCAAAATTACCCCCAATGATCTTGAACACCTTACATTAAGACTACATGATAGACAAAAGATTCTCATCTTAAACAATCCAAATAATCCAACTGGTCTTGTTTATTCACAACTCGAACTAGAAGAAATTACTGACGTTTGTAGAAAGCATGACATTCTTGTTATTTCTGATGAAATTTATGCTCAAACAACATATGATATTAAAAAATTTGTCAGCATGGGTAAAATTTACCCAGAAGGTACATTTGTCACAAATGGATTATCAAAATCCCACTCAGCTGGAGGGTACAGATTAGGATATGTTATTTTCCCCCAACACACCTATGAACTACGACAACAGTTCAAAAAAATACTTGCAACAGAGTACACTGCAACATCTACTCCAATTCAATATGCAGCAATTGCAGGTTTTCAAGACAGTCCTGAGATGGATGAATATTTTGAGTTAGCTAGAAGAATTCATCAATTAATGGGAGATTATACATATCAGGCATTAAACAAAATTGAAGGAGTAAAGACTACAAAGCCGGAGTCAACATTCTATTTGCTTGCAAACTTTAATGCATATTCTGATTATTTCTTGGCAAATAAAATATCGAATTCTCAAAAATTTTCTGAATCACTTATTCAACACCCATATCATACTGCATTAGTCGGTGGAGATAGCCTTGTTCTAGAAAGAACTGATTTTAGTGCAAGAATTGCATTTGTCGATTATAATGGGACAAAAGCAATGACAAACTATGCTAAAAATCCTCCAAAGACATCATCTGAAAAAATGGAATTTGTAAAAAATAATGCCCCGAAAATAGTAGATGGGATATTAATGATACAAAGGTATCTAAAAGATATCAAAAACAAAACAAACTCCAAGATAACTAGACGTGGAATTGACGTCAAAGAGATTAATACATAATTTAATTATTTTTTGAGAAATAATCTTAAATCAATCTAATTTTGAAATTTCGTCTAAAACTTGAGGATTTTCAAGGGAAGACAGGTCTCCCAAATTCAAACCCAACAATTTTGCCTTTAATAGTCGTCGCATAATTTTCCCCGTTCTTGTTCTTGGGAGATCAGATAGTATAAAGACAAGTTTTGGTTTGGCAAGTTTCCCAATTTTTTCAGAAATATAATTAGATATTTCAGTATCTAGGTTTTGTTCTTTTTCACCTTCTGGAACAACAAAGAGTACTATGGATTCTCCCGTAATATCATCTGGAATAGATATTGACGCTGCATCAGATATTTTTTTATGATTAATCGCAATATGTTCAATTTCTGCGGTGCTCATCCTATGACCTGAAACATTAATGACATCATCTGCTCTTCCTTTCATGTACCAAAGACCATCACTATCCACAAAGACATAATCCCCATGAAACCAAATATTTTCAAACCGAGACCAATAGGTTTGCAAATATCTTTTATTATCGTTCAATAATCCTCTAGTCATTGCAGGCCAAGGAGATTTAATAACAAGATATCCATCCTTTTGATTTACTGAATTTCCATTATCGTCATAAACGTCTAGATTAATTCCAGGACATGGGATTCCGACAGTGGATGGTTTAAGATTCATTCCAGGAAAAACAGAAAGCATCGCACCACCTATTTCGGTACCTCCAGATAAATTCATTATTGGTATTTTTTTATTCCCAACTTTTTCAAAAAGCCACCTCCAAGAATCCTCATCTAAAGGCTCCCCTGTTGTAGGAATATTTTTGATTTTATTTAGAGAGTGTAGAGTTAGTGGTTGCACATTATTTTTTTTAAATAATCTAACCGCAGTAGGTGAAATACCAAAAATAGTCACATCGTAAAATTGCAACATATCCCAAATTCTATTAAAATTAGGAAAATCAAGTGCGCCATCATAAATTACAGCATTTGCCCCTCGAAGTAAAAGACCATAAACGTTCCAAACCAATCCTGTAATCCATCCAATGTCTGCAGGCCATAAAATTACATCAGATTCTGTAGTGTCAATCAAAAAAGCTGCCTGATAGCTAGCGAAAACTGAAAACCCTCCATGAACATGGACTACTCCTTTGGGTTTCCCAGTAGTTCCAGACGTGTACAAAATGAATAATGGATCCTCTGAATCTGTATTTTCAGTGACACATGATTCGGATTGAGAAGATACTAGGTCATTATAAAATAGAATTTTTTCAGATTTTTCATAGATATCAATTCCTTTGTATGGTATAACGATAATTTTTTCAATGTTTGTATTTTGAGTTGCAAGGTTGATTATATTTTTTTGAGAAATTTTTTTTCCTTTTCTTTGAAAACCATCACATACAAAAAGAACTTTTGCGTTACAATCTTGCAATCTAATTTGTAATGATTCAGAGCTATATCCAGAAAATATTACTGTTTGTACAGCTCCGATCTTAGCTGAGGCAAGAATTGCCAAAATAGATTGCTCCATCATGGGAAGATAAATGGCAACGATATCTCCTTTCCTTATTCCTAATGATTTTAGCGAGTTTGCAAGTTTGCATACTTTTTTGTCCAATTCTAAATATGTCATATTGGAAGTTTCCCCATCTTCAGAAACAAAAGTGTAAGCTATTTTATTTGGATTAATTTTTGAAAATTTTTCAACAGATGACTTGTAAATGTTTGTCTTACCTTGGGTAAACCATTTAGAAAATGCTATTCCTTTGGATAAATCTAAGATTTTTTCGTATGGTTTATCCCAAACTATTCCGAGGTATTGTTCAACTTCTTTCCAGAACCATTCTAAATCAGAATTTGCCTTGGAAGATAATTTATCTAATGTGGAAATATCAAGGGATTTCATAAAACGGGAAATATTAGAATTTTCTTTTTGATCCAAAGTTGGAATAAATTCAAAGTTTGACAATTAGTTATTACAAAGATCCTCTAGTAAAAAATTTTTAATTTCAAGAAATATCTATTCCCAACCTTCTAGCACATGCAATGGCTGCCTTTCCATCATCATCGGATATGCCTGCGTGTTCAAATTTATCAGTCCAAATTTTTGGCGTATTCCTAGTGTTTTCTTTGTAATATTCACGTAAAATCACCCCGATATGAGAGTCTAATCGGTCTTTTGTGGCAAAATTCATCCCCTTTTGTAAAAGAGAGGAATCAGAGTTTGCAAGAATTTTGATAAATTCAATATCTTCAAGGGAAAGATCTTTCATATTCTAACCTAGTTCTTTTTTTAATAAATCCAAAGTTAGTTTTGGATCAGCTTTTCCTTTAGTTTTCTGCATAACCTTTCCTACAAGAAAATTAACTGTTTGAGGATTTGATTTGGCTTGCTCTACTGCTTGAGGTTCTTCGGATATAACCTGGCTGATAATATTCAATAATTCATTTTCGTCTGATACATTTCCCAAGTCTAATTCAGAAATAACTTGTGATAATTCATTCCCACTTTTTACAATTTCATATAACGCATTTTTAGCAGATGTTCTAGTTAATTTCCCTGATCGTATTGAATCAGCAAGGTCATTTAGATGAGATGGTTGTAGTTTTGATTGTTCTCTTTTTTCTCTAGTGTCTACCAATCCCATAAGATCAGTGGTAATTATATTTGCAATTTCTTTTGCATTATTTTCGGTATGAGATTTTTCAAATAAATCAGAATAGAATTTATTAGAGGATAAAACATTTGCAACTTGGTCTGGAATACCATACTTTGAAACATATCGTTCTTTTTTAGAGATGATACTTTCGGGCATTTCTAATTTTAATTTTTCGTGAATCTCTTTTCCAATTCTTATCCAAGGAATGTCGCTTTCTAAAAAATATCGATAGTCCAACTCTTCTTCTTTTGATCTTGAAGAGATTGTTATTTTTCGTTTATCATCCCAATGTCTTGTTTCTTGAATAATTGGAATGTCTCTTGAATGAAGACTTTCTTGTCTTGTTATTTCAAAATGAACTGCTTTTTCTAAATCATGAAACGAACCGATATTTTTTATTTCAACCTTGTTCCCCCCCTCAATTGAGACATTGGCATCTGCCCTCATTGCACCCTCCAAGCTAGGATCTGAAACATCAAGATTTTCAAGTAAATCAGATAAAATATTCAAAAATTCTCGTACTTGCTTGGGATTTTCAAAATCAGGTTCTGTTACTATCTCCACAAGAGGCGTTCCTGCCCTGTTATAATCAACTAGTGTAATTTGATTTTTAGAAGAGCTGCCCTCATAAATTAGCCTCCCTGGGTCTTCTTCTAACTGAATCCTACTAATTCGTATTTTTTTATCTCCTATAGTCACCATGCCAGATCCTCCAACACTAGTATCACCATAAATGTTTAGTTGGGTAATTTGAAAATTTTTTGGAAGATCAGGATAAAAATAATTTTTTCTAAAAAATGCAATTTTTTCAGGAGTGCTACAATTTAGAGCCATTGCAATTAAAGTGGCTTTCTCGATTGCTTTTTGATTTATTCTTGGTAGAGTCCCTGGAAGACCCATGCAAACAGGACAGATGTTCGAATTTATCTCATGTTCTCTATAGTTTGCTTTGCAAGAGCAAAATAATTTACTTTCAAGTTTTGTCAATTGGCAGTGTATCTCTAATCCTATTTTTGTCATATTGAAACCTCGGGTAGGTGAACTGTATTTTCAAGTGCTTTAGCTGCTTGTAACAGTGATTTATCATCAAGGTGTTTTGCCATCATCTGCATACCAATTGGCAGTCCATTTGACATTGCAAATGGAATAGAAATCGAAGGTATTCCAGAAAGATTAGACATTACTGTGTT
>Ga0307379_10012894_pt1 | contig 10861 bp, 19 predicted proteins | sample UN2MG_FD_202237 | JGI IMG/M metagenome (GOLD analysis project Ga0307379, IMG submission 202237) | Soil microbial communities from Risofladan, Vaasa, Finland - UN-2 | ecosystem: Environmental > Terrestrial > Soil > Coastal area > Acid sulfate soil | place: Finland: Risofladan, Vaasa | collected... | reverse complement strand
TCAAGTAGGTGCTCTGATTGTAATCTACGTTTTTTTCATAATATTATATTTTAAATTAAAAATAAGGGTGTGTACTTTGTCTGACCTATATAAGCTTAGCCTTGCATAACTTGAGCACGATGTTTACACACATTCACATGGCGAGTTTCACCTTATTTGTGGCTAATATGGGAATCGAACCCACGACCATCGGTTTTAGAGACCGTGACTCTACCACTGAGTTAATTAGCCATTATTAATAGTTGAGTTATTTAGCCATGACAGCCTCCTTTCTCATTAAAGGTAATGAACTACTCATTTTCCTAGATTGTTCGCATGGCTCTAAAGCAATAGCGGTAATCTGGTTATTGATGTCGGGTTCTCTAAAAATTGATAATTGAATATTTTTGGAATTAGCTTTATCGATGAATTGTTTTAAATCATCTTCAGCTCCTGTAGTAAGGAATATTAAATAATTGGAGTTGTGGTACCAATTTTTTGCTAATTCTGGGTGTTCGTGTTGAAATTGAACAGCCGCATGTGCTGATTGTACAGCTTGGTAAGGTAATGGTAAATCACGTCTTGTGATTACTATTAATTTTTTGTTTTTAATCTAAGTGTCTTTCATAATTTAATTTTTTTTAACATATTTACTAATCCAATTTGTTCTTAATCTTTCTTGAGCATCACTACTAAAATTAGGGAATGCGGTTTGATAAAATTCTATACATCTTGGGTCAGTTATTTTTGTTAATTTAAACATTTATTTTATTTATGTTACAAATATAATAATAAATATCTTAATAAACAAGTTATTTAACATTTTTTTTAAAAAAAATTTCTCCGTCCAGTTTTCAGTACTGGAATAACTATATCCTTACAAGGTGGACATACCCTCTCACTTACGCATATTCTGGCTCTTTTTACCAGATTATTATTTTGTAGGACTCATGAGAAGTTCCTGTTTCCTTAGCTAAGTTATCTAAGAGTCATTACTGAATCAACACTCGAAATTAGCAGAGAAATTTTAGTGATTCCAGTGGGACTCGAACCCACGACCTTCGGTTTTAGAAGCCGCTACTCTACACAACTGAGTTATGGAACCATAAAAAACTCTTTGCCCAATTCAGCTATGGGATAATAAAGTCTTGACCTAATCAATTTTTGCTGTGACTGACTTCATACATTTCAATAAACACAACCACCTGATAATGGTCTAAACTAAAATAAAGCATTTCACCTTATCCCAATCCTTCTATCTCCTAGTCTTATAGTTTATCTTCAATCAAAGAGTTTTTATTTATACAAATATACTACAAATATTTTAAACTACCAAATATTTTTATAAATATTTGATTTAAGCCCCAAAATGATACCATAATTCTTCACCAGTTTCCATTTCATAATTGGATGCATGTATATTATGTGATAATAGGCCAAACACAAAATTGGGTTGTTCACCTTCTTCTTTAGCCCTTTTATCCATTGCGGTAAAGTATTCTGAATGTTCTTCTTTTGAGAAATGATACTTTCTATTCTCTCCAGTTTCCTTATTTTTGTACTTATAAAATTTTTGAACCGTATCCCAATGTAAATCAAGTAATTCTTTTAGATTTTTTTCCATATCATCAAACGCTTTGAGGTTTTTTTTTATAATATTCCATTAATCGTGTGTGGTCATCTAAAATATCGCCCTTAGAAACTTTATCATAATAAACTTCATTATCGCCTTGAATAATCATTCCTTTAGTAATAAATTTAAAACTATTTTTGGTTAATTTATAAGGTTTTAGAATCCTTATTATATAATCTGTAAATCTACTAGAAGGATTTAAATCTATAATATCCAATTTATCGTTTTCTTGGGTTATGTCATCATCTGCCCATTCTTGTAACGCTCTATGAACTTGTAAAACTGTCATAGGCCCATCACTAACTTTTAAAATGCCTTTATGGGGTGTTTCTATATATATTCCTTTTTTCATGTAACAAATATATGAAAAATTAAAACAAAAGTAAATTAATAATTATTAATTTTAAATTCTCCCGTACCTGATTTAAATTTTGTATTAGGATTCACTGTTGATGCAATTAAAGCAAAAAGTCTTGCAGTTTTTCTAGGCATTCTCATTCTATCTTCGCCCCTATATTTATCAGCACTAATTATATATTCTAAAGACCCAGAATGATTATTGAATTGTTGGTTTCTAGGTGACCCATAACTAATATCTAAAGAATCACCATTTATTTTAAACGCATAAATAATTGATTTTCTTTCATTTAATTCGAATTCTGTTTCTTCAAATTTTTTCAAATCTTTTGTCCCGTAATGTTGAGTCCATTTATCAGCTCTTCTTTCTTGACCTTTATTTTTCATACTGTCAATAGCTCTTTGTCTCATATCCGTAGAGATTTCATCTAATTCAGATTCATTCACCCTCTTAATTTTGTTAAATATTTTAACAAAATTCTCTAAAATTATTTTTTCTTTATTTTTCATTTTTTAATTATATTAAAATATCCATCCACGACCTTGTGTTATCGTGTTCACCTTATGTGTGTTTTGGTTATCCCTTTGAAGTTCTTGTAATTGTTTTTCCCATTCTGCAATTTCTTCTTCAGTTAAATTTCTTAATTTTGGGTGTATTTTTCTATTGCTCATAATTATTCTTCTTTTACTCTTTCACTTGGTGATGCAGATAAATCGCTCAATGCGTTTGACCCACCTCTTACATACCATGATGCTAAATCTGACCTTTGGTGTACTACGTTTAACATCTTATCTACTATTACTACTTTTTGAGCTGAATCATATGCACTTCTTAATTCCGAAGTTAAATCAACCAATGGTTTTAATCCATAATCACTAAGTCTTGGTTGCCCAATTGCTGGGTCATCAATATAGTACCATAAGAATTTTTCTATTAATTCATCCATTAACATTTTCTTAAGGTCTTCAAAACTAACAGATTTTGGGTCTACCTCACTTAATAAACTTTCCAAATATGGGTCATCAGTGGTTTCAACATCGTTTTTAACAATCTCTTTTCTTTTACCATCAGGGTGACCCCAATTAAATTCTAATTGGTCTGGGTCATTGCTATGATGAGGGTCTTCGGGCCTTTCTTGATTTTGATAAAATTTTTGAATTACTCCCACTATATGTTCACCCCAAGCGTCTTCATAATATTCATCTGGGCTATCAGGTGTGTGTCCAGCTAACATTGTTATAACTGATATTTTAAGGGTATTTGATTCCATAACATCACAAATACTTTCTAACCCCTTCTCATCTCTTACAAACCCAAATTTGGCCCAGTCTTCCCATATTTTTTTTAATCTTGGATATGGGATTAATTTCCAAGGCATATTCACGGTATAATCATCATTATTTTGTTCTAAAAATAATTGTAAAATCCTAAGAGTATAATTTTGATATCTTTCCCACATTTCGTAATCAACCTCACCATCTTTGGTAAACTCTTTTAATACTGCCTCATATATTCTTTTTAAAGATTTCATTAATGTTGTGTTAATAAAATACCCTTAACATCTTTTCTAAACGCTGCATCATCACCACTTTTAGGTGTTACAATAACATACCATTTAGGTATTGAACCTTTAGGTGTTTGCATCATTTCATCATAAGATAATAAATGTGACGGATTTATTTGAAAGTGTTTAGCGACCCTATTTTTCAATTCTTGTTCATCAGCAATCTTCATAAAATCTAAATCTTTAAAAATTTCTTTAGGTACAACATAGGACATCTTCTGACCTACTTGGTCCACTTTTCCAGTTTCACGCTTATTTGCGCCTTGTGAAAATGTTGTTTGGAATTCAGCATCTTTAGATACATCAGCTACTTTAGTATATGCGTAACTATCTAAATTATAACCTTCTTCTTGTAATTTACTCATAACTTCTTCAGCTATTTTAACATACTTATTAGCAAAGAAATCACCTGAATCATTCCATCTTAAAATAACTTTAGATTTATAACCTACTTTAGCTCCATGTTCATCACATTTAGCTTTCAATTCATTATACATTTGGTCTTTATACTTATCAGGATAATTCATAAGTAAATTAAGCCTTCTAGTCATACTATCATAAGATGCTGGATATTGAATATATCTTCCAGCTCTTGCGTAACATATAATAGCACATGAGCCAGCACCTGGGCAAGTATTTACATAATGGAATTTATCGTTTTCAATGTCGTATACCAAACCTCTTAAAGCTGGTAACCCTGTTTTATAAACATATTCGTTAGGCCCACCACTTTTAAGAATTTTTTCATTGGTGTTAACTACGTTATTAGGTGGTAAAGTTATACTTTTTATGAAATGGTCAATATCAACTTCAGTTTCGTCTGGGTTGAAACCTTTAGACTTAGCATGAACGAAGGGTTTATTCATACCAAATTTTTCTCTATCACTTGTGTGTTTAGGGGCATTTGCTCTAACTCTATTTAAGTAATCAACAACATCTTCTGGTTTGATGCATGAAGATTTAACATCGGAAAAATCACCTTCCCAATCAATCTCATTTATGTAGTCAGTACCAGAAATTGTGCTTTCGTTTAGAACATCGTTATATAACTTACTAAGTTTTCGCATTTTACTTTTTATATAAATAGTTTATAAAAATAAAAAAGGTGCGGTAAAAACCGCACCTTAAAAAAACATCATTAATCTGACCTTAATCAAAATTAACACCCTACAATACAAATATATTAAAAAAACTTTAATAAATAAAGATATTATCCAATATTTTTTAAAGTTTTTATTGATTTATGTTCTTCAACAATTAATGTAATACTCTTACCCCTTGATTTTAAGGAATGTACAACAGCTGTCACCACATAATAGGTACTAGGGTTTTCTACATAAATAAAATCACCTACCGATGGTTTCATCCTAGATTTGTAGGCCCATATGTAATTCCAATCTTTATCTAATAGTATAATTCTGCTTTTAAACATAACCCAATGTAGTAATTTTTATAAAAAAGTAAATATAAGACTTTATTATTTTACCAATTTCAGTATATTTATTAATAAAGTACTATATTATGGGATGTGGATGCAAAAAAACTACAGTAACGAAAGTCGGACCTGTTTACAGCAAAAAAACTGTTAACATAAGTCCGAAACCAACTGTCGCTATAAATAAAAATTAATTATCTCCTAATTCATCATCAGGTGAATTTGGCCCTTGAAGCCCTTGAGGTTCTTGAGGCTCTTGAGGTTCTTGAGGCTCTGGTTGAGGGTCTTTATTGTTGTGGTGTTTTTTCAATAAATGCTCACCAACTACTACACCTAATCCAGCCCATACGATTTGAATGATTCCATCGAACATGTTATCTTCAACGGTTAATCCCCAGAATAGATTGGATATAACTACTATTGATACCAATAGGAACGCAAAGAAAGTTATTACCCTCTTACTTGAGAGTTTGTCGCTATCGTCTGAACTAAGCATTTGTTTTAATTCTTTAAAAAGTTTCATAATAATGTTTTAAAATAAATATTATTATAAAATAAAAAAGCCACAATAATTATTGTGGCTTTTTTTCTAATATAATCTTTAAGTCATACTCATTCGTTAGGTAACACTACTTATAAGAAAATATTTTTGGTGGAGGTGGTGGGATTCGAACCCACGTTCTACAAATGCTTCAAAATCCGTCTACATGTTTAGTATATTTTTTACTAAAAAATATAACAAAAAATACGTCATTATCAATTTAAATCCGATAAAGAGAAGATTAATGTGTTGTTTGGTTCACCCGTAACACATCAGAGTCGAGTTTTTGGTGGGTTACCACCATAGCTTTATATTAGGCTAAAGCTACCTCTCCCGCAACACCACAAGTGGCGTTTGCAAAGACATTTTGTTCAATATTTAAAATATTGCCAATTAAAATGTTGATAGTTTGATTTAAGTGTTTCCAATCTAACACTACATGCTGGTAAATCTCCAACTAGTCATAGTCAAATCCAGACACCCCCATTATGTTAAAGAACTTATATAATTTAAATATATGGTTTTTTTCGAAACGTCAAAATTAATTTTCAGACATTAAAAATTTAACATACATTCCATTTAATACCCTTTTTATTTCATCGCCATGGCATTTATCTGGCGCACAGTAACATACCAAATTAATATCACCTACTTTCAATGCTTCAAACATCTCATTTAAGGTATTAATAATTAAACCTTCTTTAATATTTATTTTTGTTTTTAAAGATGCTGAATATTTTTCTATTGCCTCTTCTTTAGAATTTACTTGGTATAAAGCTTTGGTTTCTTCAATATTTTTGCTAGTAAATGGATTACCCAAAACCGAACCCCTACCGACATAAAAATCTCTATCAGTGGGGGCATGGGTAGCTTTATTTACTACATTAATCTTATTCACTATTTTTTTTATTAATGATTTCATCGATGATACCATATTCTAATGCGGCATCAGCATTTAACCATAAATCCCTAGAAGCGTCATTCATCACATCTTTAGGGTCTTTACCACAATATTCACCTAACAACTCAAATAAAAGATTATTATATTTTTCTGATTCTTGAAAAGAAATTCTATTATCTTGATGATTTCCTTCATAATAAGAAGATATTTGATGAAGCATTACCCTTGAGAAGCGTAATGAACTACGTTTACCTTTGGTACCAGCACCCAACAGAATTGAACCCATTGATGCTGCCATTCCAGTATTTACAGTTCTTATATCACAATCACATAACATCATATTATCTACCATAGATAATCCAGATTTTACACTACCACCTGGTGAATCAATATAAATTGTTATGTCTTTGTTTGAGTCTACACTTTCCAAGAACAGTAATTGGGCTTGAACTGTTGTACTCATTAAATCATTAACAGGGCCAGCTAACCATAATATTCTTTCCATCATCAACCTTGAAAAGATATCCATTTGGGTAACTCTCATTTGTCTTTCTTCTAGAATGTATGGTGTCATAGAGCCTTGAACCGATACATTGCTATATATTGATTCTTGCATTTTATCCCAATAATAAAATTGTGATGAAGAAATACCCATTTCTTTCATCGCATATTTCCTAAACTCGGATTGGAAATCCGCTGGTGTGTACATGTTCATGATTATTCTGTATCTACATTAGGGTCATCACCATTATTTTTTTCAGCCTCATATAAACTCTTAATTGATTCTTCCAAGATTTTAAATTGGTCATAACCATGTTTATCTAAGAAACCATGAAATGTTTTTAAATCTGGTTGACCTACAACCAATCTTTCACCATTGTGATATGCGCCACTTAACGCTTCTTCAATACATAAACGTTTTTGTAATATTGGTAGTTTATTATAAATCACTTGATTGATAATTAGAATCAATTCATACCCAAATGCGAACTTAATAAATGGTTGCGCTTTCTTTAACGTGATTACTTTATTCTTTTGGTCGTTATTAGCGATTATTTTTGTATCAACTACGTTATCTAATCCTGTATTAATTAATACTTCAGTTATATCATTAATTGTTTCATCTGAAGGGTCGTCCCATTTTGCCATATTGCTTAAATTTTTAATTGTTAATATTTATTTAAGCAATATAACTACAAAAAAATCAAATAAACAAGTTATTTCTTAATTTTTTTAATTTTTTCTAGTAATTCTTCTTCCTCTTTTGAAACTTCTGTTGGGAATTTCAATTCAACCGATATGTATTGGTCACCTCTAACATCTTTAAAATCAGGTTTTCCTAATCCCTTGTTTGCTAATCTTAATTTATGACCAATTTTAGTTAATTTAGATACCGTAACATTTACCGTTACGCCATCAACGGTGGTGAATAAGAATTCACCACCTAATACTAAAGTTTCATAAGGTAAATCAATTTGAGATAATAAAGAATAATCTCTCAACATAGTAAAATCAGTTTCGTCTACTTCCATTATCAATACTAAATTTCCATAAGTAGGGCCTACATCATCAACATAATAATGACCTTTACCAGCTAACATCATTTGTTGATTAGGCATTATGCTATGGGGAATATTAACATCTATTATTTCAGTTCTTTTTTCTACACCATTTCCATGACAAGTATTACATTTATTACCAATCTTAAAACCTCTACCATCACACGCATCACAAGATACGGTTTCTCTAAATGTGGCAAATTCAGTTTGCCTAACTCTAGAACGTATTCCTTTACCATTACATTCGGTACATCTCACGATGTCATCACCACCTTGACCACCACACTGACTACATTTATGTAATCTACCTATTTTAAATTTTTTAATAACACCATGATATACTTCAGCCATGGTTAATTTTATTTTTTGTACTATTGTAAACTTTCTCTTAAGATTGGCACTTTGTTCTTGTCTATGCATTTGATTAAAGAAGTCGTGGACTCCACCAGCAAAGTGAGTGTGATTCTGTCTACCACCACCTGAGTTTGAATAACCATCATATCCCATAGAATCATATCTGGCTTTCTTATCTGGGTCACTTAAAATATCATAAGCTTCGGCCACATCTTTAAATTTAGCTTCAGCATCTTTATCATCTGGATTTTTATCTGGATGATGCTTCATAGCCATTTTTCGATAACCTTTCTTGATATCAGATTCGGTAGCATTTTTATCTACACCTAGTATGTTGTATAAGTCTTTGCTCATTTTTTAAGGAATTCAGCTAAAAATAATGCAACCATAGAAGGCGGGTATATCCACCAAAACCCCAAAAAAAGTTGCATTTCAGTTAGATGTGGATTTAAACCCCAATAGATTAAAACCAATAACATTGGCACAAGCCCAATTAGATATAATAAAATAATTAATAATAATCTAACCTTTTTATTCATTTTTGATATAATTTATGTTTTAAAATACAAAGATACGATTTTTTTTTGATTATACCAAATCTTTATTATTAAAAATTTGTGATTATATTTAATAATATGCTTTATAGAATAATTTTAACAAAGAATGGGGAGTATAAAAAAACACTTCATAAATGTAGAAAAGAAAAGACATCGTATGTCAATTTTAACAAGATTAAAATGGATAATGATGTCTTGTTCAAAAAAGAATTCGTTAATAATAACGGCATTGTTCCTGTAAAGTATAAAATCTATGTAGTCAAAGATTATGAAGAAACTGATAAACCTAGATTGGTTAGAGATAAATTAGGTAAATTGGTATATGAAAAACCCATATATGGTATTTGGACCATACTTCACGACTCAAATTATGATATTGAAGAAACCTTTTGGGTTTATGGTTATAATAAAAGAAAAGATAGAAAAATAATTGCCGATATTATACAATTATTAATGATGGGTATGGGTGACCCTAAAAAAACCAAACAAGTTGTTGTTGTAAATAATAAATTATTAATTCATGTTGAAGACCAGTTTGAGATGGTTATATGTAAATGTAAAAAGGATGCCCAAAGATTGCACCATACGTTAGCTAAAGCTGCGTCTGATAATAAAATAAAGAATTTATTTTTTATGGGTACTTCAAATAAAAAAATGGCTGGTGATTACTACGAATTGATACATAAACATACTGGGTGGGATTATACCAAAATTTGGAGAACTACGACAAGACCTTAAATACAAAGTATATTATACCTATAAAAATCACTAAAGGAATTAAAATTAATCCCCAGCCGTTGGTATAACCACTTTTAGCCTTATTTTTGTATTTGTCTTCGATTCCAGAAAAGCTTGTTCGTGATAAATGTTCTATTATTTTTTCTTCTTTAGATTTCATATTATCGGTAAATATACACATTTTACCGATAAAATCAAAATTTTTTATTAATTAATTATTAACAAATGTTTCATTTCTTCGTAATCTTCTTTTGATTGGGGTGAAAACCCTAATTTCATATGTTTAAAAATTAATTTAATATCTTCAATGTTTTTTATTTTTTCAACATTAAGGTCATAGTTAGGAAATATACTTTTACTTGAAATAAAATTTTCAGTACTTAATTCAAATTCTTTATCTTTCATAATCTTCTATTAGTTTTAATTTTTGCTTTCTAGAAAGCTTTTTTATTTTATACTCTAACTTACTTGCTTCAGACTTATTTTCACAGCTCTGGGACCATTTTAAGACTACTGGGAGCCTTGCTCTGGTGTATTTAGCTCCTTTCCCATCATTATGGTTAGAAATGCGCTTAGAAACGTTGTTAGAGATTCCTGTATATATTGTTCCATCTGAACATTCTACCATATAAACTGACCAACTATTAATTCTTTTAGCTTCTCTCAAATTTCTAATAGCTAATGGAACATCATTTTTAGGTCTATTTTTCTTTAAAAAATATTTATCCATATACTCTTCATAAGTAATATGACTAGGTATAGTTCCATTTTCTAATTCAGCTCTATGGGCACATCCAAAACACATTATTTTATCTTTTCTTTTCCGTTTACCTTTATGCTAATATTACTATCCTTAATATTTTTTACAGTTATTGATGGTGTATTAAACATTTCTTTTAACCAGATTCTAATTTTTTTAATGTTCATCTAATATAAATTTACGACTAGTTAAGTCAATTTCTGTTGGTTTTTCTAATAAATGTGAGGCTTTACAGCAATATAATTGTGGGTCAATATATTTTCTTGAATTCCATTTCTGGATTATCATTTCCCCAAATTTATATAAATCTCCCATTACTTTAATATAAATTTTATTAACCCATCGATGTCATCCACCATTGGTATGTTATATTTGTTACAAACTACATCCACGTTGCCCTTTCTATAGAAACCTTCAGGGCAACAAACACACATCTTATTTGATGTTGCGTGTAAGCCAATTTCTAATAGTGTGATTGGTGA
>Ga0307379_10012893_pt1 | contig 10862 bp, 9 predicted proteins | sample UN2MG_FD_202237 | JGI IMG/M metagenome (GOLD analysis project Ga0307379, IMG submission 202237) | Soil microbial communities from Risofladan, Vaasa, Finland - UN-2 | ecosystem: Environmental > Terrestrial > Soil > Coastal area > Acid sulfate soil | place: Finland: Risofladan, Vaasa | collected... | reverse complement strand
GAAGGCGCTGTATATATACAGCGCCTTCCCTCGTCCCCGGCCCTCAACGTGCGGTCAAATCGCCCATGCCCCTGCCCGCTCAACAGCCGCCCGCCCGCGCTACCGCATCCATCCCCGCTCGATCTCTTCGAGCGTCTTGCCCTTGGTCTCGGGGACGAACCCGGCGGTGAAGACGAAGGCCACCACGCACATCGCCGCGTAGACCCAGAACGTCGTGGGATGCCCCACGTGCTTGAACATCCAGGGCACCGTCTGGGAGACGGCGAAGCAGGCGATCCAGAGGGTCACGGTGGCCACGCCCATGGCCCGGCCGCGCGTGCGCGTGGGGAAGATCTCCGAAAGCACCACCCAGACCACGGGCCCCATCGCCACGGCAAAGGAGGCGACGTAGGCCAACGTGAAGGCGAAAATCCAGCGCGGAGCGAGCTGTAGATGGAACGCCCCGCCCAGCAAGACGAGCGAGATCCCCATCGCCGCCGAGGTGATCAGCAACAGCGGCTTGCGACCCGCCCGATCGACCACCCGGATGGCCACCAGCGTGAACATCAGGTTCACCAGTTGCAGGGCCACGGTCTGCAAAAGCGCCCGGGTGGCTGAGACTTCCGCCCCTGAGCTGGCAAAGATCCCCGGGGCATAGTAGAGCACGGCGTTGATGCCCGTGACCTGCTGCAAGATGGCCAGCACCACGGCGATCACCAGCGCCACGCGGATGCCCGGTCGAAACAGCTCCCAGAACGACCCGCCTTCCATGGCGATCGTCTCCCGGATCTCCTTCATTTCGCATTCGGCCCGCTCGTGCCCGCCAAGCCGGGTGAGTATGGCCTGGGCTTCGCCCTCCCGTCCCTGCTTGACGAGCCAGCGAGGGCTTTCGGGCACGATCAGGAGCAACAGCAAAAACACCATCGCCGGCAGCGTCTCCGAGGCGAACATCCACCGCCAGCCGGTGGTAATGTTCCAGCTCGGGTCGTCCGGCGCAGCGATCTTCCAGTTGACGATCGAGACGATCAGCATGCCCGTGATGATCGCAATCTGATTGAGCGAGACGAGCCGGCCGCGGATCCGCGCCGGGGCCACCTCGGCGATGTACAGCGGCGAGAGCATCGACGCCATCCCCACGCCGAACCCGCCCAGCATGCGGGCGACGACGAACTCCGTCAGGCTCCGCGGCAACGCCGATCCGATGGCGGAGACCGCAAACAGCACGGCGGAGAGCAGCAGCACGCGCTTGCGCCCGAACCGGTCGCTGAGCGTGCCGGCGATCGCCGCCCCGATCATGCAGCCGACCAGCACGTTCGATACGGCCCAGCCTTTCGACCAATCGCTCAGCGAGAAGTGGACCTCCAAAAAGTCGATCGCCCCGGCGATGACCGCCGTGTCGTAGCCGAACAGGAGTCCGCCCAGGGCGGCCACCGAGGCAAGAAGGTATACGTACCCCAGACTGCCGCCCGATTGGCTCGCGTCCGGCGCCCCGAGACGATCTGCTCTGTCGGTCACCACACCACCTCGTGCTGGAGAAACGGCCTCTGGCCCGAAGATAGTCGAAGGGCCTCTATCGTATCCGTGGGCTGACGGGCTTGACAAGGGGGCACGAGACGGCCAGATTGACGGACAACCATCTGCTCCTCACAACCCGCAACCTGCAAGCGATGCCATGGATTCCCGTAAGCGCGTCGAGAAGGCCCTCAGCCACGAGAACCCGGACTACGTGCCGCTCGATCTGGGCGCCAGCGCGGTGACCGGGATGCACGCCAGCAGCGTGTGCCAGCTCCGCCAGGCGCTGGGGCTCGATTCGCCCGGCACGCCGGTCAAGGTGGTCGAGCCGTACCAGATGCTCGGCGAGATCGCGGCGGATCTGATCGAGGCGTTGGGCATCGACGTGGTCGGCCTCGGCGGCACGAAGACGCTGTTCGGCTTCGAGAACCGCGACTGGAAGCCGTGGACGCTCTTCGACGGCACGCCCGTGCTGGTGCCCGAGGCCTTCAACACCGAGCCGGAGCCGAACGGCGATATCTTCATGTACCCGGAGGGCGACCAGTCGGCCCCGCCCAGCGGCCGGATGCCCCAGGGCGGCTACTACTTCGACACGATCGTCCGCCAGGGGCCGGTCGACGAGGCGAACCTGAACGTCGAGGACAATCTCCAGGAGTTCGGCCCGATCTCCGACGACGAGCTCAACCACTTCGCCCGGGAGGCCGAGCGGCTCTACACCGAGACCGACAAGGCGATCCTGGCCAACTTCGGCGGCACGGCCTTCGGCGACATCGCCCTGGTCCCCGCTCCTTGGCTAAAATACCCCAAGGGCATCCGCGACGTCGCCGAGTGGTACATGGCCACCGCCGCCCAGCCCGACTACGTCTACCAGGTCTTCGACCGCCAGTGCCAAATCGCCCTAAGAAACCTGGCCAAGATCTACGAGGCGGTGGGCGACCGCGTGACGGCCGTGTTCATCACGGGCACCGACTTCGGCCGGCAGGACGGCCTGTTCATAAGCCCCCAGGCGTACCGCAAGCTGTACCAGCCGTTCCACCGCCGGGTGAACGACTGGATCCACCAGCACACGCCGTGGAAGACGTTCATCCACTCGTGCGGCTCGGTCGTCGGGCTCCTGCCGGACATCATCGACGCCGGGTTCGACGTCCTCAACCCGGTCCAATGCTCGGCCGCCGGCATGGACCCCCAGACCCTCAAAGACCGCTTCGGCGACCAGCTCACCTTCTGGGGCGGCGGCGTCGACACCCAGAAGACCCTCCCCTTCGGCACGCCGGACCAGGTCCGCGAAGAAGTCCGCGAGCGGATCGCCATCTTCGGCCAAAGCGGCGGGTTCATCTTCAACACGGTCCACAACGTCCAGGCGAACACGCCGGTGGAGAACTTGGTGGCGCTTTATGAGGCGGTGAAAGAAGCGCGGACGCAAGGATCGGCCGAGTAGCCGCAGTGGCTATCTTCACTGCAATTTGGCAGTGCGGTAGGTGGCATGCACTTGCGTAGTGTGGGCATGTCCGTCGAGGATCATCGCAACGCAGGCGATTCCATGCGACCCCGCCCGTCCCGCAAACCGTTGAACGGCCACCGTCCCATCACTACGAGCCACCCATGGAAGAAAATCCCTACAAATCCCCCGAAAACGTGGATCGCGAGACCGCATCTCATGGCCCCAAGCTGCCGAAGCGGTTGGAAGTTGTGTTGGTGGGTATGGGAGCGTCGTTCATGTTGTTCCTCGTGATGGCGATCAGTCTGTTCCTTGTTGCGGATTGGCTCCGAGTTGCAGACTCGTTCCGCTTTCCAATAAGCAAGAGGGACCCGGAGAGAGGGTGGGCGTTCTGGTATGCGTTTTGGCCGCTTGCAGCCGCTTCAGTCCTCTTCGGCGTCGTCGCTGCGAAACGGCATTCCCAGGATTCGCAGTCCTGGGTGGATACGGTCGTGGGACTCGTGCTAGTGCTGCTCATGGGCGTGCTGACGGTCGTCGCCTACCTGACGGGCGGGTACAAGTAGGTGCCTCAGGTTCCCGTCGGCGAGGTCAGCCTCGTCCATCGCCACTAATAATTCGGCGTCGGTGGCCGGTAGTGGCCGAGGTCGATGGAGCGGAACCACTCGATGGTTTTGGCCAGCCCTTCGCGGAGCGGCACTTTGGGCTCCCAGCCGAGCTTCTCTCGGGCGAGCGTGATGTCGGGCTGGCGCTGGGTGGGGTCGTCGGCCGGGAGGGGCTCGTGGACGAGCTTCGAGCGGGAGCCGGTCAGCTCGAGGACGAGTTGGGCCAGCTCCTGGTTGGAAAACTCGCCGGGATTGCCCAGGTTCACCGGGCCGATCAGCTCGTCCGGGGCGCCCATCATCCGGATCATCCCCTCGACCATACAATCCCGGTAGCAGAACGACCGGGTTTGGCTGCCGTCGCCGAAGATGGTGATCGGTTCGCCCTGGAGCGCCTGGCGGATGAAGTTGGAGATCACGCGGCCGCCGAACGGGTGCATGCGCGGCCCGTACGTGTTGAAGATTCGCACGATGCGGACGTTGACGCGATGCTCACGCAGGGATTACCAGGATGTTCCATGTTCCTGCGGCGCATGCGCCGATGTTCGAATCGAGGGAGATCGCAAATCTTGATGTAGGCGTGGTTGACCCGCGAATGTCGGCGGAGGCGATTTCGGCGTGTTTTCTGCACGGTATATTGAAGGGACTACACCGAAGCCCACGGATTGTCCGCGATCGAAGCGCGTTCGGATACCATGGCGTTCTAACCGCGGAAGACGTATCGTGCTTAGTCATTCCCGATGGTTGCGTGGGGTTGCCCACGTTGGCAGCGATCGAACAAGGGATTCCCGTCATCGCGGTGCGAGAGAACCGAAACCGAATGGACAATGATCTGACCCGGTTGCCGTTCCGGAAAGGGAAGTTGTTTCTCGTAGAGAACTACCTCGAGGCGGTTGGTGTGATGACGGCATTGAAAGCGGGAGTCACGCTGAATTCGGTCCGACGGCCATTGAAGAAGACGAGGGTCGAGTGTGACCGGGTGAGAGACCAGGTTGCCCCACCGCTGGAGGTTCGCGAGTAGGCGCGAGGGAGTTCTGGCGACGCGCGAAGCCTCAGTGCATCTCCGTCCCGCAGGTGCCGATGCCGTGGCGGTAGAAGTTGAACTGGACGTTGGGGTGATCGGCCAGGAGCGACATGGGGACCGAGCTGTCGGGGATCTGCTTGGCGATCATCAGCGTGGTCAGGCGCATGCCGAAGGGGTTGTCGTGGTTGCCGGCCTGCCAGATGGAGACCTTTTCGGCCTTCCAGGTTTCCACGGGCCCGACGGTCGCCGCCTTGGTGGGCACCAGGGCGACCTGGCCGCCGCCGGAGGTGCGGGCGTTTTGGATGATCGTCATCGGGTGGAGATCGGTCACCCGGGTCTTTAGTTTGCGGTACTCTTCCGGGGTCGGGGGGGCGTCTTTGTACTTGCCGGCCCGCTTGGGCGGGTCGTTGAACGCCCAGTGCTTCACCTCGCCCTGCCCGCCCTGCATCACCACGCAGCGGATCTGGTCGTAACTGCCGGAATAGGCGTCCAGATCGCCGGTGGGGAAGTGGAGGTGGGAGGGCGGCATGCGGAGCTTGCGCTGGATCCGCTTGAAGCAGAGGTCCATGTCGGCCTTGGCGAAGCTCAGCGGGTGGGAGGTGGGGACGGGCACGCCGTCTTCGTCGACCCATTCGTCCATGCCCCAGAAATGGGCGCTGCGGACGTCGAGGCTCAGCTCGTTCACCAGCCGGGCGACCAGGGGGAGCTGCTCGGTGGGGCCGATCGGGCCGCAGATGCCGGCCGGGTTGTCGACCGTCGACTGGCGCCAGGCCTCGATGTACTCCAACGCCTCGGCCAGGTAGAAGTCTTCCCGCGTGTCGTACATCACCACCTTGAAGCCGGGCCGCGAAAGCCCCTCCATCGTCCGCGCGTTCAGCTTCGGCACGTCGGCCACCAGCTCCGGGTCCAACGTCGTGTAATCCCACCACTGCGGGGCAACCTTGCTCACGGGACGCGGCATGGGGTGATCTCCTCTGCAGAAAAAGGGGACGCAGCTCTTTTTTTGTGCCTTCGGTACTCAACTCCCGCCGGCGCCGAACATCGCCTCCAGCAGGTCGTCGCGGGGATACGCGTGGCCGCGGTGCTGGACGAACGCCTCGGCCGCCGCCACGCCGGCCTGCTTGCCTCGGGCCGTTACGTGCCGCTTCATCGAATCGAGATACTCGTCCATGCCGTGATGCTTCAGGAGCCAGTCGCGCTGGCTGGTGTGGCAGGCGAGCATCTCGGTCTTCTTCTCCATCTGGTCGGTGACGTCGACGAGCGTGGTCGGCTCCACGGGCCGGCCCAGCGGGTCGACGGCCTCCACCGGGTCGCAGTAGTAGAGGTAGGGCACGGCCGAGCCTTCCTTCACCGGAAACGCCGAGCAATTCGGAGCCCCGTAGAGGAAGCTGGCCGCCCGGCCCACGAGCGACGCCATCTCGTGGTCCATCATGTAGTCTTTGTACGCATGGGTAAACACCAATGAGGGCGCGACGCGGCGGAACAGGTCGTACGCCTTCTGGAGCGTGATCTTGTCGTAGACCACGAAGCCGTCGCGCTCGTTGAGGCAGTGGTAGGTGCCGCCGACGAGCGCGGCCGCTTTCCGGGCTTCCTCGGTCCGTCGCCCGCTGATCACCCAGGGCGTCTCCGTGGCGGTGCCGCAATCGCCCGGGGCACAGGTGGCGATGTGCACCTCCCAGCCGGCATCGGCCAGGCGGATCAAGGTGCCGGCGCAGAGGAACTCGGCGTCGTCGGGATGGGCCATGAAGGCCAGGGCGGTGCGGTGGTCCGGCTGGTTCATTGCTCGTGCTTCTGGAGTTTCCGTCTCTCGTCAGGCTCGTTCTTCGCCGGGCGGGTCGTCTCTTGGGCCAATGCCCGTGGGCTGTCTCCCGCGGGGCGAGCCGGCGATCAGCGATCGGCTTGTCCGGGCAGCGCAACGCGAGCGCGGCCCTGCCTGCCCGCGGACGCCTCTAGTATAGCGGTCACGGGCCGGATCACAACGGGCGGGCCTTGCGGCCCCGCATTCTTTGCCCAAGTCTTGTCCTGCACGGGGATTCGCCAGATTTCCCCGTCTCCACAATCGGCCCGGTCGTACGTCCGCCCGCCGGGGACGTCCCGGGGAGACGAGCCGGGGATCTGGAGCCCGAGGGGTTGCGTCGCCCGGCCGATTGGGGCATGCTGGGGGGGGCCGTTACGGCACAACACGATCCTTCGGGAGGGCGTCTGAGAGGCTCGTGGTGACCGCATTCATGCAGTCGCGGAACTTGCGGTGACGGGCCTCGTCGGTAAGAAGGACCCGATGAATCGGGTCACGACGAACGCCTTGTGGACACGCGTTTCGACTTTCTCGGGAGGGCGACCATGAAAGACGGCAAGCTGGGCGTAGCCATCCACGGGGTGGGTCAAGTGGCCTACGCACACGCGGCCAGTTGGCTGAAGAATCCCCACGTGAAGATCGTTTGGGTTACCAGCAACCGCAGAGAGAGCGCCCAGCGCCTGGTCGACCAGTTCAAGCTCGACTGCAACGTGGGCGTCGATTACGAGCAGGTGATCGAGGACGATCGAGTCGACGTCGTCAACCTCAGCGGCCCGAACCACGTCCATACGCCCCAAGGCGTCGCCGCTGCCGAAGCCGGCAAGCACATCCTCATGGAAAAGCCGATGTGCATCTCGATGGAGGAGAACCGGGCCCTGCGAGACGCGGTTGCCCGGGCGGGCGTCAAAAGCGTGGTCAGCTTCGTCCTCCGCTGGAACCCGCTGGTGAAGAACCTCAAGGCGCTATTGGCCGAAGGGGCGATCGGGGACCTGTTCTACGTCGAGGTCGACTACTGGCACGGGCTCGCCGACTGGTGGACCGGCTTCGGATGGGGTCACACGCTGGCAAGCGGGCGGAGCACGATGCTCACCGGCGGGTGCCACGCGGTCGACGCGATTCGCTGGCTGGCGGGCGAGGAGATCGCCGAGGTTTCCGCATTCGCCAACAACGTGAAGCACAAGTTCGAGTACCCGGCCAACGTGGTCGCCGCGCTCAGGTTCCAAAGCGGCGCGATCGGCAAGACCTCGGCCCTGTTCGACGCCGAGATGCCCTACCAGTTCAACATCGACCTGGCCGGCACCGAGGGGACGATTCGCGACAACCGGCTGTGGTCGAAAAAGCTCCTGCCGGGCCAGACGAGCTGGACCACGATGGGGACGATCCTGCCCGACTCCGGCGCCGTCGACCACCACCCGTTCGACGACGAAATGAACCACCTCGTCGACTGCATCCGCGAGGACCGGGAGTCGTACGTCAGCATCGCCGACGCCTACAAGACGCACGAGGTGTGCATGGCGATCGACCGGTCCATCGAGCAGGGCGGTCAGCCGGTGAAGCTGCCGTTGGATTGAGGGCGAGAACACAAGAGAAGACTCTCGCCAAGGCGCGAAGGCGCAAAGGAAGAGAGAATTCGCTTTCCTTCGCGCCTTTGCGAGACGTTTTCTCTCTGTCCGCAACTCTCGGTTTTGCCATGCAAATGCCCCCCCGCCAGCGTTGGCTTGCACTTCTCGACGGCAAGCCGGCCGATCGCGTCCCGACCGACTATCAGGCCACCGACGAGGTGACCGCCCGGCTGCTGGCCGACTTGGATTGCCCGGACGAAGCGGCGCTTTGGCGCAAGCTGCACGTCGACAAGCGGACGATCGTCGAGGCGCGGTGGAAGCTCAAGCACCATCCGGACGATCCCGAGGCCGACATGTGGGGCGTGCGGTATCGGTCGGTCGACTACGGCACGGGGGCGTACGAGGAGCCGGTCTTTCATCCGCTTGCCCGTGCGGAGACGGCCGCCGACGTGCATGCCCATCGCTGGCCGGACCCGGACGACTTCGATTACACGGCGATCACCGACGCGGTGGAGGCCGACGACGGCACGTACCCGATGCACGTCGGCTGGTACGAGCCGTTTCTGACCTACGGGTTCATGCGGGGGTTGCAGCGGGCGTTCGAGGACCTGGCGCTTGCGCCCGACGTCGCCGACGCGATCCTGGGTCACTTGTTCGATTTCCACTACGAGCACCATCGCCGGATGTTCGAGGCGGGCCGGGGGCGGATCGACACGATGTGGGTGGCCGAGGACCTCGGGTCGCAGACCGGGCCGCTCGTGAGCCTGGCCACGTATCGCCGGTTCCTCTTGCCCAACCAGTTCAAGATGGCCGAGCTGGCCCGGGGCTACGGCATCCACGTGATGTACCATACCGACGGGGCCGCCCGGGTGTTCCTGCCGGACCTCGTGGACCGGGTGGGGATCGAGATCCTCAACCCGATCCAGTGGCGTTCGGCGGGGATGGAGCGGGAGAAGCTGGTGGCCGACTTTGGGGACAAGATCATCTTCCACGGGTCGATCGACAACCAGCAGACCCTGGCGTTCGGCACGGTGGACGACGTGGTCCAGGAAGTCCGGCAGAGCGTGGAGATCTACCGCGGCGCCCGGTGGATCTGTGCCCCCTGCCACAACCTCCAGCCGGTCAGCCCGACGGAGAACGTCGTGGCGATGTACGAGACGATCCACGAGCTGGGCTGTTGAAGCCGGCGAGGGCTCGGACTATATTGAGACCCGTCTATTTCCGCGAGCGAACCGCCAACCCCCCCGAGAGAAGCCTCGCATGGACATCTCCGCCGAAACGCTAGTGAAGACGAACTTCTCCACGGTCGATTGGGTGATCGTGATCTGCTACCCGATGATCTCGGTCGTGCTGGGGATCATCGCCGCCCGGTTCGTCTCCAACATGAAGGATTTCGTCACCGCCGGGCAATCGCTGGGCACGGCGTTGGGCGTGGCCACGTTGACGGGTACCGAGCTGGGCCTGATCACGGTGATGTACAGCGCGCAGAAGGGATTTACGGGCGGGTTTGCGGCGTTCCACATTGCGTTGGCGGCGGGGATCGTGACGTTCTTCGTGGGGGCGACGGGTTTTCTGATCTACCGGCTCCGCGCGATGGAGGTGCTCACCATCCCCGAATTCTACCGTCGCCGGTTCGGCCGCAAGACGCAGATTCTCGGCGGCATCATGATGGCCTTCGGCGGCATCCTCAACATGGGCCTGTTCCTGAAGGTGGGATCGATGTTCCTGGTGGGCATCACGGGCCTGACCGACCAGAACCTGCCCTTGCCGGCGGCTTGGGGGCTGCCCGGCATCCCGGCCCTGCCGGCGATCATGATATTCCTTCTTTCGCTGGTGTTGATTTACACGTGTTTGGGCGGGATGATCTCCGTGGTGCTGGCCGACTACGTGCAGTTCGTGGTGCTCTCCTTCGGGTTGCTCCTGACCACCGTCCTGGCCATATACAAGCTGGGGTGGACGAACATCTTCACCGCGGTCGAGCAGCTCAAGGGGGCGGCCGGTTTCGATCCGACCATCGCCGAAGGTGGATTCGGCGTCGAGTACATCGTCTGGATGGGATTCCTCGGCCTGATCGGCTGCTCGGTCTGGCCGACCTCGGTCGCCCGCGCCCTGGCCGCCGAGAGCCCGGGAACGGTCAAGAAGCAGTTCATGTGGGCGTCGGTTTCCTACCTGATCCGCTTCCTGGTTCCGTATTTCTGGGGCATTTGTGCCTATGTTTTCATCATGACCCTGGAGCCGCAGCTCAAGGAGCTGTTCTTCCCGGAGGCCCCCGGCGCAGAGGCCGTTGACAACCTCTACGCGATGCCGATCTTCCTGGGCCGGATTCTCCCGCCGGTGATCATCGGGATCATTTCGGCGGGGATGATCGCGGCCTTCATGTCGACGCACGACAGCTACCTGCTCTGCTGGAGCTCGGTGCTCACGCAAGACGTGATCGCGCCCATCTTCGGCGACCGCTTGGGGCCCAAGACCCGGATCTGGCTCACCCGAGTCCTGATCGTCCTGATCGGCCTGTACGTCCTTTACTGGGGGCTTCTGTATAAGGGGCGGGAGGACGTCTGGGACTACATGGCCGTTACCGGCGCGATCTACTTCACCGGCGCCTTTGCGCTGTTGGTGGGAGGTCTCTATTGGAAGCGGGCCAGCTCGACCGGCGCGGTGTTCGCCCTTCTGGGAGGAAGCATCGCCGTGATCGGACTGACGCCGGTCCAAGACGGGATCGGTCACTTCTTCACCTTCGTGGCCGATCTCGTGCCGGTGCTGGCGGGGCCGATTATGGCCATTCCCGGGGTGTCGGCCGACCAGATCGATCCGAACGTGCTTCACTTGGAGATTCCCAGTGCACGGGTCGGGCTTGTGAGCATCGCGACCACGGTGGTTGTCATGGTGGCCGGTTCGTTGCTTTTCCCGGATAAGAAGACCCCCGACGTTGCCGCGGATCAGGGGAGATAAG
>Ga0307379_10012890_pt1 | contig 10864 bp, 12 predicted proteins | sample UN2MG_FD_202237 | JGI IMG/M metagenome (GOLD analysis project Ga0307379, IMG submission 202237) | Soil microbial communities from Risofladan, Vaasa, Finland - UN-2 | ecosystem: Environmental > Terrestrial > Soil > Coastal area > Acid sulfate soil | place: Finland: Risofladan, Vaasa | collected... | reverse complement strand
TCGTCCGTGCCCATGTGTGCCATCCCCGAATCAGCCCGGCACGGCACACGGCAGAAAACGGATTTCTGCTTGCAATCCTGGAATTCTGTGGTAGAATTCAGTCAGGATGCAAGCAGCCGCCCACCGTGGCGAGCTGCGAAGCGGCGTGGGGGCCGGCCTAACTTTCCACGGGAAGACCGGCCCCTCGCGCCTGTTACCAGGCGACGCGGGTCTGGGCGTTTCTGCGCACACGTTGAGAGCGTGATGGCGGGAAGAAGTGCCCGCGCCCGGCGTCATCCTGTTTGAGAATTCGGTTCATTGGCCACTCTCTCAACGTGTGTGGGAAGATTCTACACCAAAAACCAGCCGAAGTCAAGTGGTTTTTGTGGGTTTTTCCAAAAATCTTTTTCTGGCAGGCATCAGGGGTCAGCAGCAAACTATGGAACAGGCCCTGGCTTACAGGCGCATCATGGACGCGAAACCCGCATTGGCACAGCGAATCAGGGCAGTTCGCACGGTCCGGCACGGGAACCGCGGACAGTCAGATTTCGCCCGCGAGCTGAGCGTGAAAATCCGCACCTACTGGTCATACGAGAAAGGAGAATACCGACCGCCGCAGGATGTACTCCAGCGAATAGCCGACCTCACCGCGTGCGGCCTGGTCTGGCTGCTCACCGGATTTGGCACAATGGGGGAGCCGGACGAACCGCTCGCCGTCGCCGCACTCGCGGAAGCGATTGAGGGTTACGGGCCGGAGGCCGATATGGATATCATCAAAGACCAGACGCTGGCAAACGTGATTGCGAAGTACCGAGCACTCGAAAAGCTCCTCGCTGAAAGCCGCAGCCGCGAGGAGCGGCTTGCCCTGCAGGTGCAGCAGCTCGGCGAGAAAATCGCATGGCTGGAAAAAAGGAGATGATAGTGCATGACTATCTGAACGCGAAATGGCAGCGGCCCCTCGGCCTGCGGGAAGCCGTATTCATCATCGGCTGCCTGTCCATCGGAATGATCGCGACCGGCGCCATCGGCATAGCTGGCTGGTTCATCGAGGCCAATGATGCCGGACGCTGGCCCGGCCCCGGCGACAGCCCGTTTTCCGATGCGATGGTCATCATCGGCTTGGTGGGGTTCGCTCTATCCCTGGGCTGGCTCAGCATTCGGGTGCTCGGTCCACCGATCAAAACACCGGCGCAGACGTTTGATCTGCCGGACGCCCCCGCCACGGCCCCGCCGTTGCACGCAGACGCGACGCGCGGCCCCGGCCTGACCTGAGACTCGCGCCGTGCCGGAAAACGCGACAGCGGCCCGCTGTGAGCGTGTGGCGATCTCAAGTGAATCTCAAGTACGACCTGGGAATCGGGCAGTTTCAGGCGGGACCAGCGGCTTCCAGCGGATTGACGTAACTCGTTTCGTGGCAAGCGCTTTCGCGTAACTCGTGATCTGACAATGACTTGCGGTTTTTGCCTGGCAGATAAATCATAATCCCTGTGTCGGGGGTTCAAATCCCTCCTCCGCTACCACGTAACTATAACCAAGGCAAGGACTTACGGCGGGAAGCAGGACGGCCGGCGGGGACGGGAAACGGAAATCTCAAGTACTTCTCAAGTACGCGGCCGGCCTCGGCCGCGGCGGAGGCCTCGAATGCCCTACATCTTCAGACGGCGCGACGCGAACGGAAAACGCATCGGGAGCTGGTTCCTCGGCTATGATGCCGGCCGGAAGCACTGCCAGGTGACGCTGAAAACACGATCCAAGGAGTCGGCCGAGCGGGCACTCGCGAAATTCCGCCTCGACATGGACGCGATGCGGGCCGGGCTGCCGGCGGCGGTCTCCGTGGCGGAGGCGGAGGCGGCGTTCATCGCATCGCGGGGGGCGCTGTCGCCGCAAACAATCGAGTGGTACCGGAAACGCCTGGGGCTGTGGACGCGGACGCTGCGGCCTGGGCTGCTGCTGCGTGCGATCTCGCCGGCGGACCTGTCGGCCTGGAAAATTGAGCGGGGCCAGTTGGTGAGCCCGGCGACGGTCGAGCAGGACATGCGGTGCCTGGCGATCTTCTTCACCTGGGCGGTGGAGGTGCAGGGCTGGCTGCCGGCGAGCCCGCTGAAAAAATCCATCCGCCGCGTGACGGGGAAATCGGATCCCGGCCGACTGTCGCTGACGCGGGGGCAGGTGCGCGAGTGGACGGAGCGGCTGGCAACCGAGCCGCTGCTCGATCCGTTTCTCGTGGCGGTCCACACCGGGCTACGGCTGCGCGAGCTGATGTTCCTGGAGCGGGGTGATTTCGCAGGCAAGATGCTGCGGATCCGGCGGAAGCCCTGGCTGGGCTTCATCCCGAAAACGCACGAGGAGCGTGATGTGCCGGTGCCGGCGTCCCTGCGTGACGTGATCAAACGCATGCCGGCGACCGGGCCGGCGTTGCCCGCGCCCGGTGGCGGGCGGTGGATTGACCAGGAGCTCGAGGGTTACTGGCGTCGAATGCGGAAGCGGCTGCAGCTCCCGCCAGTGCGGCAGCATCGGAAAACGGGGGAGCCGGTGTACGGGGTGTCGATCCACGAACTGCGGCATACGTTCGCGACGTTGCACGTGGACCGGGGGACGGCGGTCGGGGTGCTGGCGGACGCGCTCGGGCACAAGCGAATTTCCACGACGGACAAGTACTACTCGCCGCAGCGCCGGCGGCGTGATCTGTTGGAGATGGCGAAACAGGCGTGAGGGGCGAGCGGGCTGTGGCCTCGGGAGCGGTAACTCTCGGGGCCGTTTTGTCTGGTCAATCGGCGGGGCTGGTCTGGTCCATCAGATCCTCGATCCAGCCCTGTGCGGTGATCATCAGCTCGCGGAGTTCATAGGCGGCATCCGGGACGTTCGGCCATTCCACGAGCTGGTCGGCTGCCCGGCGTGCCTGCTCGACGGCCGTACGGCATTCGAGCACGCGATCGGTCTGGTCGACGGTCAGCTTCATTTGATGTCCTTCTGTTTCGGGCGGCCGATTTTGAGTTTACCCTTGGGGACATCCCAGTAGGATGACTTGCATTTCGAGCATCGGCGCGGATGGGCGTCGTCATTGGTCCACGAGTGCCCGCAGCGTTCACACGTGTGCTGGAACATCTTGATCCGCTTGGTTGCCATTGGTCTCCTCATTTGCCGGCGGCGGCGATCACGCGGAAGGCCGCCTGGATCGGGGCCGCGATTTCATCATATGCGGGGTCGCCGAACTGTTCGCTCAGATGGCCGAGTTCGGCGAGGATCTGCGATCCCATTGCGTTGCGAAGGACGTGGACCTCGCGCTGGCCGGTCCAGGTCACGTGCAGCTCCCATTTGCCGGCCGCGCCGTAGACCTCGATGCGGCCACGGGGGCAGCTGGCCTGCATGATTGGTTTGCGTTCAGGCATCACGCCTCCACCATCCGCCCGACCTCTAGTTCGATCGGATCACCGTACTTGCCGTGGGTCGCTCGGAGAACCGCATTCATGTGCTTGCATAGTCCTTTGCTGAATTTTGCTGCTGGGCATGTGCAGTCCCACAGTGCCACGTAGTCAGGATCGGCATCGCCCGAGCCGCAGTAGCTCACAACGTAGGTGTTGCCGGATGGAGACTGCACATCGTAACTGTCGTGTTCGGTATTCCGCCGCGTGATTCTGAACCGTTCTGCCGTTTTCGTTTTCATCGTCCGTGCCCTTGTCGCCCCCGTCTGGCCGGGGCTTCGCCTCCGCCTGGTTGCCGGCGGCCCGCAGGCCTGCCCTATATCACAGCATAGGGCAGATGTCGTTTCCGGTCTCCTGGCACCAATATGCAGCAGCCTGTTCCAACTGGCTGATCGTCGCCGTACTCAGGGCTAACCGGTACCGCTCGCATTCTGCCTCAGTCGGTCTGTACGTTCCTGCCTCGACTTGCCGCGTTGCACGATAACCGGTCATGATGGAGTCCATGAGCCACGCCCTGCGGCGAGCATAGGCTGCCGCGATCACTCGATTTGATGCTGCTCGGTTTGTCTTCATCGTCCGTGCACTGTTCATTTCTGGCCCCTTTGGCTTCTGTTTTCAACTCGTCCACTCAACTCTACCTAATTATACACCGGAAGTGTGCACTTGTCAAGTATTATTTGGGGATTTTTCCGAAGAATGTTTCGGGGGGGCAGAAACGCACGGGGGGTGCGGCGATCTTGAAATGAAGCGGGCCAGGAATTTTTCATCCTGGCCCTGGTGGACTATCACGGACAGGCACCGACGCTAGCCGGATGCCGGGGGCGGGCTGGTGCCGCTGCCGCCGCTTTTCAGGTTCGCGATCACCACGTCCTTGCGCTTGGTGTCGTACCGCTTGCCGAGGCCGAGGAGGCCGGCTCCGACGACGCCCAGCCCCGCGATGGTTGCCGCCAGGTCAATGGGGTTGCCCTGGGCGGCGGCTGAAACCGTTCGGATGGTCAGGCCGAGGAGTTCGGATCGGGCCGCGTTCTGACGGTCGAGGTCGTCGAGGCCTGCATCGATGCGGGATTGTGCAGACGCGATTTTCGCCTGCAGCTCGGCGGCCTGAGCGGTGAGGGCGTCGCGCTCCTTTTTCAATGTATCGAGTTGGGATTTCTCGCCGGCCTTCGTTGCGAGGTAACTTTCCACGGCGGCGAGTTCGGCGTCGGTCAGCGGGCGATCCGCCGGCAATGCCGGCGGCGGTGGGGCGGAGCGTGCGGTCTCGCGGATCTCGGTAGTGAGTGCATCGATTGATTTCTGCTGCTCGGTCAGCTTCGCCCGGGCGGCGGTCAGATCGGCCGCGAGTTGCCCCGCCTGGGCGCGGAACGCGGCCTCGTCAACGCGGTCGGGCGTGGTGAGGCCGGGGGTCATCGCGGTGCAGCCGGCGACGGCCGCGACGGCGATCACCATCGCGACGATCGCCGCGACTGCGCAGGCCATGCCGCGGTTGTGGTCGATCCAGTTGGTGAGGTTGTGGAAGCGGTCACTCATAGCGGTTGTTCTCCTGGGCTTGGGGGTACGGACAGACACAGACAATCACGGACGGGCATGGGCCTTGCAGGGCCGGTCATTCGCCAAGGGCTCCTTTCTGCCGTCACAGGGCAGCGGCGATTGCGGGGAACAGTTTGATGGTGGCGGCAACGAGGCCGGCGGACGCCAGCGGAATTCCGATGCCAATGCCGATCATCATCCATTTTAGCTTGATCAGTTTCTGGCCGTGCGGGCACGTAGCCTCGTGCGCGGGAATCGCCTCCTTGAAGACGGCGAAGGCGAGCTCACGTCCCACGAGGCGGATCCATTCCCTGTCTTCGTCGGTGAGCTTGGTCATCGGGGGGTGCCTTTCAGTACATGAGAATGAGTTGCGGACGATAGAGGTATTGGGACTCGTTCCAGTCAACGGCCGTGGGTTCTTCGCGCCACGGAAACACCCCGTCATCGAATGCAAACCATAGATAGAGCGGGCCGGGGGCGGCCGCTCGGATGATCTCGCGGTCCATCAGGACGTCGATGGGCCCGGCGTTCAACTGGGCAAAACTTAATTCAAAGGCGGGCGTCATTGCGGCCGCGGCCGCGCCGCTGAGGAAGGTTGCGGTGGTCGTGCTCCAGGCGAAGCGGGCGAAGCCGGAATTGATCGATTGCAGCGGCTGGCCGGCAATTCGCCAGGCATGGCGGCCGTTGATCCGGACGCGGGCCGTGCCGGTCTGTCGCGCGGGGCCGGGCAAAATAAACCACATCGCACCGGCAGCGAATTCCGCGTAGATCTGGTCATTCCATAGAGCATAGTATCGGCTAGCGGTCTTGACGGCAGGCCAGCCGCCGAGCACGGTAATGGCCTCAATGGTTGCGTCGGCCCGCATGGCTGCTAGGGCTTCGTTCTGCAGCCGGTACCAGTCGGCGGGGAGCGATGGATTTGTCTGGTAACGGAAGTCTTGAAAGAGGTAGGCACTGGCTCCGGAGTTGAAGGCATTGATGATGTGTTCGGTGCGCTGCATCTCGGCCCCGGCAAAGACCGGTTCGCCGTCGTGAGTGGCCATTTGGAATCCGACGGCGTCGATCTCATCAGCGCGCTGGATAGTCATCGGCACCGGCTTGCCGTCGGCGGTCGCACACAGGATCACGTCGAGGCCGGCCGTGCGGACCGGCTCGGTGCCCAGGGCAAAGGGTTCGGCATCCTGCGTCTGAACCTGGATCACGTAGTCGCCGGCGTAGATCACGGCAGCACTCCCAGCGTGATGACGGGGCCGATGAGGGTGTTGTCGGATTTGACCGCCTGCACATCGATCTCGCCGTTGAGTTCGTCGGTGACGGAGCGGTAGAGCTTGGGCATGGTGGTAGTGATGCCGCTTCCGCCTGCGGGGTGGCGCACGGCCAGGTTTCCGACGTGTTCCTGCAGCTCGCGGATGTCGCGCTCGTGCCGGTGGAATTCGCGGCCGACGGATCGCAGATCGGACATGCCGGGCACGTCGGTGAACCCCGCCACGTCGAGCTCCCAGAATCCGGTCTGCAGCGTGGTGGTCTGCCGCAGGAAATCCCAGCGCTTGCGGGTGACGACGGTGCCGACCTGCTCGAGTTGCCAGGATGTGCCGACGCCGGCCACGTAACTCCCGGGCGGGGACCAGTCCACGAGGTTGGCGAGCGAGAGCTGCAGCGCTGCTCGCTCCTGCGAATACCAGGCCGATGCCAATGCTGCGATCAAGCGGAGTTTGGGGCGGTCATCGCGGAGTACCTCGCTCTCGACTCGCCAACGAATGCAGCCATCGCGGACGAGATCCATTGTACGGGGGGCCATGTACCATAATTCGGCATCGTCGACCTGTATGACGAGGGTTGATGGTGATGCCTGGGGCGAGCCGCCGCGGTCGGTGATGATGCGGATATGCTGGTCGGTCTCAAGGCACAGCGTAGCGATGATCGTCGCGTAGTCGTATTCGGGCGGCGTCGCCGAGTAGGGTTCGGGCGTCGCAGTATCGAAATGATTTAGCCCCAGCAAATGATTGGGGTTCATTTCCACTCGGATCGCTCCCTCGCGGTCAATCGGCACCACGCGGCCGGCGGGCCGTGCGGGGTCGGGGCTATCGATCAGGACATACCCTGCGCCCACCTCCGACTGCGGGTCTCTGACGGCGATGATGGGCGGCTGGTATTCGGGCTGGGAGCCGATCAGGCTGGCTGCCTTGGCGAGGGGGAGTTGCCGCAGCAATCGGATGGCGAAGTTCCAATATGGTGCATTCTGCGTCTCGTCGAGTGTGCCGTCGGGATTGATGAGCGGGTTAACGGGTGCACCCTCCGACGTGAGCCAGTCCCACGATTGCGAGATTCGCAGTGTCTGGTAGACACGCTCGAAGTCCTTTGAGCGGCGCGTTTCGTCGTCGGCCGTCTCGTCGGCACCGCCCGGGTGGAGATACGCCTGCTCCTCGTCGGTATTCCACGCGGGCTCGAGGATCCCGGATGCGACGCTTGCGGTGAAGCATGATTTCATGCGTGCACCCTGGACTATGATGCGGTCGTACAGGCTGGATCTATTGAGCCGTACGAGGGCTTGCTGCACGTCGATGGCGTCATCGAGCTCGAATGACGCCTGCTCCTGGTTGGCCACGAACGTCGTGCCCCCGACGCTGAACGGCTCGCCGAAAATGCTGAACACGTGGATGTTGACCACGCCGGCCCCGCTCGTGCGGAGCGTCCAGCCGAGGCCTCGGTGGTGATCGATGAGCTTGTTGAGCGCCTGCAGAATGGTCAGCCCTTCGAGTTTCTGCACGGCGGTGAGGTTGTCGAGCAACGCGAACTGGCCGCTTAACTCAAAGATGATGCCGTCGGGCTGATGATATTTGAGGATGTATTCCGCGATGTCGCGGTTGGTCCAGACGCTGCCGCCACTCCCGAACACATAGCAGCCGGCGGTCTCGCGCGCGGAACTGCGGTTGCCGGCCAGTGCGAGGCCGAATTTATGGCGGACGTTGAAGTCGGGCACGTGGCTGATCGTGTCGACGCGACCGGGTGCCGATTCGATCCACGCCTGGTAGATCGCGTGGCGGTCGAGCAGGTGCTCGAGGCCGTAGGCGACGAGCCGCTGGTCGCCGCGCGCATTGCCGTCATCGTCGCTCCCGTGCACGTCGAGCATCTGCTCCGTGATCTTGCCAATCCACAATGCGTGCCGGCCGGCATCGTTCATGACCTGGATCTGCACGAACTGGTAGGGCTCGGCGATCGGCACCTCGTCGACGTATGCGGTGGCGTCCTCGTGGAGGATCGAGCCGTAGTGCCAGACGAATTCGGCGCGGCTGACCGACGGCCCGGTGCACTGGTCGGCGACGACCGGCTGCAGGTAGGGCTTCTCCGTCCACTCGCCGGTCCAGGCTGATTTGAGCAGCACGCGGACCTGGAGTTTGCCGGATACCACGTCGGATTTAACCGGCCGGTAGATTTGCTGGATTGCCACGTCACTGCTCCTGGCGGAAGACCTTGCCGAACATGATGTCGCCGGCGACGGCGACCGGGCCGTCCGTGTCGCTCGTGGTGCTCGCCACGTCGGTGTTCGTGCTGTCGGCGTTGACCGGCGGGTCCCCCGCATCGATCCGCCTGGTGCGGACGAGCACCTTGATCGTCAGGCCATCAGCGAATGCGGAGGACGTCCACCTCAGCCGTGCGATGCCGTCGGCCTTTTTCATCGTCACCACGGTGGGCGAATCGACACCGGGGACAGGATCGATGCCGTTCGATGTCAGATAGACCAGCCAGCGCGTGGCCGCGTCATTACCGTCCTCGCGGTAGGCGTAGCTGGCGGTGACGAGCACCGCACCGGCGGCGGCCGGCTCGATCGCCACGTCGAACGGATCGCTGGGATGGGTCACCGACTGCGTGCCGTCCGCCCCCACCGTGACCGTCCACTCGGTGATGTTCTGGGATTCGAGCGCCCACGAGTTGCGGAGGCGGAGCACGAAATGGTACGTGTGCGATGGATCAAGTGGGTCCGTCGCGTGCGGCAGCGTGGTGAAGGTTTCCCATGCGGCGGCGGCCAGATCGGCGGCCTCGTCCACGCCGCGGAACAGTTCGTATCGGGCGAGGGCGTCCGCGATCCTGCCGGCCCCGCGAGCGGTCACGAGCTGTGCGGCGAGGTCGACGGCGGTGCCGCGTGCAGTCGCGAGCCAGGAATCCCAGCCGGCGATGTTCGCCCCGCGTGCGGTCGCGAGCCAGTCGGCCATCACGGCATCAGCCCCGCGAGCGGTTGCGAGGAATGCGGCGAGTGCAGCGTTCACGCCGCGTGCAATCGTGAGCAGAGGCGCGTAGCAGATCGCCGTGCCGCGTGCGGTCGCGAGATAGGTGGTGACATCGCCGAGCGTGCAGGCCCCGCGAGCGGTCGCCACGAAGACTAGCAGGCCGGCGGCCGTGCCGCGTGCCGTGGCCAGGTACGAATCGTAGGCGAGCCTGCAGCTCCCGCGTGCCGTGCCCAGCCAGGCTGTTGTGATGGCGCCCGCACCGCGAGCCGTCGCGTAGTAGCGTTCGGGCGGCTGATCGATCTGCAGCGGCGGGATCCGGGTCGCGTCGGCCGGGGTCAGGAATCCGAGCGGTTGGGGCATCGCGGACTCCTCCTAGTTGACGACCGCTCGGGGATCCACGAGCACGTAACCGGCGGCATCGTAGGTGTTAAGCGATAGGCGGAGTGACGCGGTACAGGCCTGGCCGGTGGTGATGGCTGCGGTGAGTTTCGTGATGGTGAGGCCGCTGTCTCCCATCCACGTACTGGCGTCGGCGTCGAGTGCGGGTGCGGCGGTGTCGCGCGACGTGCCGGTCGCCCGGTGCCCGCCGGCCTCGTCGTGGTAGTCGATCTCGAAAAACAGATCATCCTGCGTGGGGGGCGTGCCGTAGGATTTGTGGGCGACGTAGACCGTGACGGTGCATGCCCCGCTCGGCAGGGTGACGGGATCGAGCCCGACCTGCAGGAGCGGTTCCTGCCTCGGGGTCGTGGCCACGTTCGCCTGGCATTGGAGGCTGCTCGCAGATCCGCCGTCGCGTGCGGCCGAGCTGCTCACGATCACGCCCCGCTTCGTCCACGCCTTGAACGCGCCCACCGTGCCGCCGTGATCGAATGACCACACGCCCGGCTCGCAGCGCTCCAGGATTTCAGGTGACGACTGGAATACCGCATTTCGCAGAACAACCAGGCTGCCCGCCGTAACGATAATGTCGGCGGCGGTGTTCCCGGCCGCAAAGGTCGCGTTATCCACGTGCAAAATCACTTGCCCGCCATTCAGCCAGATGCCGGCGACGCCGGCGACGGTCTGATTGAGGCGCCTGATATGATGGGAGCCGCCCAAATCGGATGTATTCTCCATGTAGTAGCCGCGGCCTGCCGCCAGATCGAGGTTCCGTACCAGCGCCGCCCCCCGTGCGTCGATGCCGTAGCCGCTCACCGATTGCGCCGTGCAATCGATCAGATGCTTGCTCGGGCCGGTCGCGGACCAATAGATGCCCGGCCCGGTCTGACCGCTGCCGATGCAGCGGACAAGCAGACAATTCGCCTTGATGCTGATCCCGGGCGCTGCCCCGGTCTCGTTGGCGTTCAGTCCAGCGCAATCGTACAGCTTCGCGCTGCCAATGACGCCGGAGATATTTATTCCGGCGGCGCTGCCCGACGTGCTCAGGATCTCGCCCTCGCAATCGGAGAGGACGGCACTCGAATTGTTCAGGTAGAATCCGTAGCTGGCGATCGATGGCGCCGCGTTGTAGCCGACGCAGTGCTTGATCGTCGGCGAGCAGCTGTTCACATACCACGCGGTGAGCCCCGAGCTGCTCGCCTGGTGCGCCCGGATCCGGTGGAACGCCTGGTTGTCGGTCGTTGTCACCGATACATAGTAGCTGCTCGTCGCGAATGACAGTTCCGCATAGGTGTCGCCATCGGCATCCCAGCCGGCGGCGGTACCGGCAGC
>Ga0307379_10012888_pt1 | contig 10865 bp, 14 predicted proteins | sample UN2MG_FD_202237 | JGI IMG/M metagenome (GOLD analysis project Ga0307379, IMG submission 202237) | Soil microbial communities from Risofladan, Vaasa, Finland - UN-2 | ecosystem: Environmental > Terrestrial > Soil > Coastal area > Acid sulfate soil | place: Finland: Risofladan, Vaasa | collected... | reverse complement strand
CGATCACACCGACCTTAATGCCCTGTTCAGCAATCAGTGCTGCACAGGTAAGTCCGGAAGGCCCGGCTCCCACCACAGCCACGTCCAGTTCCATATAATCGATCAGGGTATTCATCTGGGCAGAAAGAATCCCCCTGCTGATGGTGATTTCGTCGAGTTCCATGGTAATTTCCTTCTTGAGTATGTTTCATTATACGTTAAGCAAGGATTGATGATGAAATCAAAATACGTTACTTTTCCCGCTGGGCATATGCCCGTGCAATCCTGCACAGGTCCCGTGCCACTTCAATGGGTTCGTTCCCCACAATGACACAGACCGGCTCTTTTCCCATTCCCCCGGCATCGCAGATAATTTTCGGCATGCTCCCTCCAGCGACCCGGACAGACTCTTTCGCTTTCCACGACATCGATGACCCCTCTGCAATCTTGAGTTTGTCAGCCTCGTTTCGCCTATCTATCATGGAGAGCGTCCACCGCTTTTTCCCGCAATAAAGGGTAAGCCATTCTGTAAAACCCGGCGGATTAGCGAAATCGATTGCAGCCCGGATTGACGGATCTATTTTCATAAACCCGCTGACGAGCCGGGCCATGTGGCCCGATGCACCGAACCGGATCCTGCCGGCAGCCCTCGGCATACCGTTGATAATGGTTATCCGTCCGTCGATGGCAAGGACTTCGTCCGGTGTTTTTACAAGAGGCGGGGCAAATACCATGTTGGTCCTGACTTCGGGGATTAGCACAGCTAATTCACGGCAAGCTTCCATTTCTTCGAGCGCAATCGTCATCCGTCCGAACATGTCGATTTGGTCTTCGAGGCCGGGTCTTGTCATGGTTTCTTCCCTGTTCTTGCGATTATTTTGTTACGGCATAATATTGTAGCTATCGATGTGATGGCATCATAGGGATCGCTTGAAAATCCCCTTTATCACGCAGAATCCCCGCAACCTTCGGCTGACCGAGATACCCGTAAATCCCGCATCCTCAAGAAGCCGGTATCCGGTCCCACTTCAATATCGCTCCATCCCAGATGATGCCGGTAATAGTGCAGCACGAGCATGTCGACATGGTCATGATGCAGTGGTGGCTCATCCCGCACCAGGTCCACAACATGGGCCAGCACCAGCCCGGCAAGGTTACATCCGGAATATTTTCATCCGTTTCAAAGCATCGTTGCGTTAATCCGTGAGCTGCAAATCTCTAAATATACCTTTGATAGATATCCACATGCTCTGCCCTGATATGATCGTTCACATCCGCATAAAATTACTGGAGAACTTCCATACTATATCCCGATGTCTGTCATATCAGGGAAGTTCCAGCAAGAGGTTGTGACATATTATGGTCTCAAAAAGTAAAAAGAAGGCAAAGATACCGGCCCACGTTACAGTCGAGCCTGCCCGTGCGGATACAGCCGTACCGTCAGATATTCCCGCAGAAAAATCCGTTGAACAACTCATTCAGGAACTAAAGGATCCTGATGAAATTGTCCGTTCTTCCGCAGCCGGGGCACTTGGACACCGCAAATCGGAAAAGGCTGTTGAACCGCTTATTCTGGCCCTGAAAGACAACCATGTCTATGTCAGGCATGGGGCTGCATGGGCACTCGGTGAGATAAAATCAGAAACGGCAGTAGATGCACTCAGGCTGGCGTTGAATGACGAGGATGAAATAACGCGGGGGAAAGCAGCCGAAGCATTGGGAAAAATCCAGGGGAACTGATACCGGTAAAGCCGGGAAATGCGCCCGCTTCGAAATCACCGTACCGAAAGGAGTGTACCGGTTCACCGGCAAACAGTAAATCAGAATTAAAAAGAGGCGCCGGGGTCTGCTGCCTCCAATCCCAACCAGCATCACATTCCCATAATCATCCCCATCACCTGCTGAGCTGTCACCGGATCCACAACCCGGGCCACAACCACCCCGACCATCGCGATAAACATAGTCCAGAACACTTTTTTGATCTGCTCATTCTTTCCGAATGCATCGATGACTGCGTCTGTGTCTGCCTTCATACTTCACTGCATTAGCTTGGGCATGAAGACAAAGAGCGGTAAGAATAGGACCGCAGCCCCAATAAATGCCAGGGAGATTTTGGTCTGCCCGGCAAACCAGATCCTGGCAGGGACCGCGATGCTCCCCGCCAGAATACCGGCCATCCCCACTTCACCAAACCAGAAGTAATGTTTTTTCACGGTATCAGCTCTCGATTAACAATCCTTGCTAATGGATACGCATTATGCAGATTTATTAGATAAGCGTGGGGTGAAAATGAAATGCTAGAAATTGCCTTTGATTGTCAAAAGAAGAGCGCTATGAAATTTTAGGTTAAGGCATTAACGTACTGTTTACCCAAGCCGCCGGAGGGAACCGTGACAATAAGTTTGAAGCCGCCAGATTTTTTCCAGCATTCGCGCAGGAATTTTCCAGAAAACGAGTCAATTTAGTGATATTTTGTGCGGGACCTATATTACAAGGATCCCTGTCTCATAAAACATTAAAGAAACCTCGCGCATAGAATTCTTCATTTTTCTGATGTTACTCCAGCCCCTGGCTGCGATGACCACCCCCTCTTGATCGGACTTAAGCCAAGAAGCCGGTCGCGGAGCAGGTGCGAGCACGGCGAAGCTGTGCGAAGCGTGCGACGCGGTCGGCGATCCACTGCTTTACCCAACACCGAAAGACGCAGACGCTCGGTCATGTTCACTCGTCCTCATTCCGCTCGCTGGCGCTCACTGCACTCCGGCTCGCTTCACATCACCTCCATTGTTTTCCGGGGTTGCCCTGTTGGTAGGATGACGCCCCTAGCTTGTCGCGATGCTCCGGAGCCAGCGGTTATCTCGGCCCACTACATAGGTAAAGATAATGGATCAACTATTATTACAAGCAGGATTAGCGGTTGTTTCCTGGCTGGGGATCCTGTTGGGCTGGCTGTCAGGCTACCGCGGACAACGGCGTATCAGACAGCCTTTCAGCGGCATTATTACCAACATGGGAGTTTTTATTATGATTGCGCCATGGGTCGTCATGCCCCTTCTGGCGCAACCTCGCCTTACTGGCTCGCTTCAGACAGTGACATTCGCTATAGGCGCATTGCTTTTAGTGATTGCTGCTCTTATAACAATCTGGGCAACGCCCTTCATCTTTCCGGCTGCCAAGAAAGGAGGAGATGAGCTGGACCCGGAATTTCTTGTGATAACGGGCCCTTATCAATGGGTACGGCACCCCCAGTATGTCGGAGCAGTTATTGGTTTCATCGGGTGGGCTCTCCTGCAGGGCGGGTTGTATTCACTCCTGATGAGCCCAATCTTCTTTCTCTTATTCCGTTTCGAGGCATATCTGGAAGAGAGCCGGGTGCTGGAACCGAAGTTCGGGGAGAAATTCCGGCGGTTCAAAGAGCAGGTACCTGCCGCTTTTTTTGGGGGCATTGGAACCATCATCCTGATGTTAGCATACGTAGTCTTCGTTTCTCTGGTGGCTTTTCCGGTATTTTTCAGGAACGGTGAAGTGCTCCCTCTCGTAATTATTGCAGGTTTTATTATCTCGGCATTATTTTCCGGGTATTTTTACATTAAAAGCGTCCGGCCCGCCGCACTTGAAAAGCAGATCGGCAGCAGGGCATGGCCGCTGTCCGCACGCTACCGGCAGGTCTCCGGCATTTTCATGGGAATCAACATGCTCTTTTATATCCTGTATTTCCTGTATCCCCTGCCGGGGCTTGTCAGGGTATTCCCGTGGGATTATCCCCTCTCTGTCCTTCTTGCTATCCTCATCGGCGTCCCTTCGGGCTACATCATGTTCCGTGCGATCTATGATGCAGGAGAAGAGGCAATGACCCCAAAAAAAGAACACCGGATGTACAGGGGGATCTACACGAGGATCCGGCACCCGATGGCGCTGGGGGAACTCCAGTTCGTCTGGGTCATTTCCCTTCTGCTGAACTCCCCGGTCCTCCTTATCCTTTCCGTTGTATGGGTACCGGTATTTTACCAGATGTGCATTTATGAGGAAAAGGACCTCGTGTTGCGCTACGGGGATTCATACGTGAAATATATGAGAACAACGGGGCGGTTCATACCAAAAAAACGGGATAACCTCGCAGAAAAGAGTCAAAACGGTGGTTTGTAATATAGCGGAAAAGACCCAGAAACCTCTCGTCACCTGCTCGCAGGAGAGCTGTGACGGCTGTGATATCAGGGACAAAATCCTCTGCGTTGCTGATTGGAAAGATATCATGGATTTTGGCGTTCTTGTCATGGTCTACTTCATCCCGGTCGTTGCCGGCATGATTATAGGACAATTCTGGACCGGACTTCTTGTCTGGATTGTCCTTGGGCTATTCTACTTCGGTTATTTTGAAGCACGTGTCCTCTGCCGGCACTGCCCCCATTATGGTGAACCCGGGTTCTTTCTCCGGTGTCACGCGAACTACGGGCTTCCCAAGATCCCCCGATTTGACTCGAAGCCGATGAGTAAGTATGAGCAGGCAGCATGGCTAATCTATACAGGTGTTCTTATACTGTGGTTCGTTCCGTTCTTTGTTATGAGTGGGCAATGGCTGTTGCTCCTTATTGCATCGTGGGGACTCTTTGCAGCGGTCTGGACGATAAATCGGACACAGTGCACCCGCTGCTATAACCTGTCCTGCCCGGTCAACCGGGTACCGGATGATGTGAGGGAAAAGTTCTTTGAAAAATATCCCATTATCGCAGAGGCTTGGAAAAAATAATTCTCGTTCTGCGTCGTTTTCCAGAGCGCATGGGGTGATCTGAGAAACTCCACATCACATCACAAAGGCTGAGAAAACAAACTTGATATTTTTTTTATTATGGTAAAAAAGAATCACGTCGATCACGACATTTCTTGGAGGTTGTCATATTCTCCTATTTTTAAAAACACCGGCAATGAACACGGTTCTTCTCCAGTCTCCGTTTTCAAGAGAGCACGGCACACCCCGTAAAAGTGAACCCATTATTCGCATTCCGGTAGCGTTTTTGAGATCCGTAGAAAATAACTAAGTAGCGAAAACAATCTCTGGATGTGTCACTTTATTAGCCAATGAATACCGTTCATTTAAGCCATATTTTGGAGAATAGGGCACAATTTGCCAAAATTACGCTCCGCATACCCCCGACAGATTCCTGACAATAAGTTAGAATCTTTTAGCAATCCGGCCCCTTCTCGGGCTGATCGCGCATGTTTTTACAATCTTCCGGATCGCCCCATTTCATCATCCCAATCTCGCCGATACGGAAACCTCCTTCATAGAGCATCATGATGAGGGCCCGGTCAACATTCTGCTTGCATGCTTTGACCATCGCAATAATTTCATCAGCTGTGAGGAGGTCCGATGCAACTTTGGTCATAGTGTCCTTAGGCGGTGTTTGCATCTTGCGGAGTTTGTGTTCGGGAACAGTGGTGTATTTGTTCTCGATCATCCACATGTAAAATTGTTTGAGAATGCGGACCCAGTCGTGGATGGTATTTTGTTTGAAATCATTTCCAAACCGGTTCTTCGAAGTCTCAAGATCAGTCTTCGCTGCGTAAATATCGGCTATAGTATTGGATTCGAAAGGGCCCAGGATCTTTCTCCAGCCTACAAGAGTATAGATGATTTTGTTGACCCTGCCAAGAGAGATATTATTGCAGGATTGCTTTTCGACCACGAATTCCCGCATCAGGGCGATATCACGCTCATTGATAGTCCCGGCTTTGAAGGCTTTGTCTATGGAGTTTGTGGCATATTTTTTTTCAATTGTGTGAAAAGAGGAACCTTGTGAGACAACCCGAGAAGCAGGAATCATGATCCGAAAAGAGGTTGTAAATTTAAATGGTTGTTGGAGGATTCCAACTTCTTGTCTGAAAGCCGCCGGAGGGAATTGAACCCTCGACCTGCTGATTACGAATCAGCCGCTATGCCGCTAAGCCACGGCGGCGCAATACCTCACAATATCGACCCTTGCCGTAATAAAAATATGTGTTTCAGGAATAACCGCTCAACGTAGTAACCTTATCGGGTCCGTGAGCCTCCTTGGATGATGAGATAGTGCCAAATTTTCCCTCGTAATCAGCAACAGTTTTTGTCAGTACTGCGAGTAGATTTTTTGCATGGGCAGGCGTAATGGAAACAATCGCTTTTGCGCGTGCCTGGTTCACCTGCGGCAGCTGGTGAAGGAACATAAACGTGAACTCGTCATCCTTATAGGCAATCTGGATCATGTTGCTGTATACCGGGTCGAGTGTGGGAGGAATATTGACTGATATTTCCTGTCCTGTCATGATGATCTGGTTTGCTGTAGCACTATGAAATACATTGGCCATAAAAATCCCTTCACCGGGCCTGCCTCCCATGGCAGAGCGGATTCAATAAGTATAATCCGCCCGGATCCCCTAAATTTACATGAGGAATTATCCTGACAGAACCAAGGGCGCATGTTGCAATCTCGGATATAGTACGGGTACACACATGCCCGGTCCGGTTTTATTACGAACGGAATGATCCTGTTACCGAATCCGACCGGTATACGGTCTGTAAACAACTCTCATATCATCTTGGTAATCCTCTCGATTCAGAGATGATCTGGGAGGAGCTGCTCTCGGTGAGACCTGGAATTGATCCTGATTTTCGATCGTTTCTGGACTCCTGCATCACTGCCTGCAATAAAACCGAATGGAAACCAGCAGTCCAGACCGATATCCCCGTGAAATCTGACAAGCATACCATAGTAGGTATGGTGGACCGTATTGCCACTGACGGTACATTTTCCATTATACGTGCCGCTGGTGCCATGCCATTTGGAACCTATTCGGCAGATCGGCTGCGGATTGCATCCATTGCGCTCTGTCTTGAAGAGATGACAGGAAACGAGGTCACTGGCGGGCATGTGGAATATATCCCGGATGGGGTTTTTCGGTTTCATACCGTCCAGCCTAGGGACCGGAGGCAGGTAATTGCCACTCTGCATAAAATCAGGTCAATGAATAAAGGCGACCGTCCCCTTCACCCGTTCAATGCTCCCTGTAACAGATGCAAATACAAAGAGCGGTGCGAGAGTGTCAGTGGACGACGGTTGTCGGATTTGCTTTAGTTACTGATCCAACAGAGTTCGGGAGATAATATACTCGCCACGCGCTTCACGGGTTGTCCCTACAACCAGCCAGTTCTCACTCCCATGCTGTTCGCAGATCCCTGACGCCTCAATTTCCTCACCAGCAAGTGCCTGCCCGCTATAGGTATGGGTAAATGAAAGTACCCTGCTCACCAATTCGTGCTCCACTTCATACACCGCAGGGCTGTCAAATGCAAGAGATGCATCCGTTACTTTCGCTTCGATATCCATCTTCCCGATCACCACACCTTTCCCGGTCGGTGCACTTTTCAACTCATCATACGACCGCGTATAAAGAATATCGAAATAGGTTCCATCAATCTGCCCACGGTTCCATTTCCGCAGCTCGTGCAGCACAAACTGGTCATAGGAAATCTCCGGTTTACGCTTCTCGTATACTTTATGCCACATATCCTGTGAGAGCCCCTCAATTTTTCCATCTCTGATTCCTTTCCGGACGAGTCCCTGAGCCATAAACCAGTGCTTTCCGTATACAACCATGTCAATGTCTGAGGTCTCGTTCTCCAGCCCGCAGAGGAGTGAACCGGTGCAGCCGATTGTTCCTGCCGGAAGACTGAAAAGCTCCAGGAGTTTTTTCACCCGTAGGTGATTTTTGGCAATACGTGGAATTTCAATCTCAGGTTTTAACACTTTTTTTACATCATGGATCGGAATACGCTGGACGAGATTTGAATAGTGGGGTTTATGATGTCTGATGAAAGCATAGGCATCGTCAAAATCATATTTTTTATATCGATTACCTGATGGATTTTCCCGTTCACCGTTCTCATCAGGAACATATCTCAGGACACAGCCGACCTTCTCATCATTATCGTATGTCGATACAGCATAGAGCCAGCCGTCAGAATCCTCGACAAAATCACGCAGGCGGATAGGAATCATAGAAATTCAGAATTTTTTCAGGAATACTTCGACCGCTTCTGCCTGTGCGCCTCTGCGGAGGATTTTGTTATTATTAAGGTCGACAACTGTGCTGGAAATACCGGGTAATCTCCCCCCGTCGATAAGAAGCTCGCGTGGGACCGTACACTCGTCCGGTGTCTGAGGGTCTTTCGCACCGTGAAGGTTGGCGCTGGTTGCAGTGATGGGCGCATCGAATCGTTCGATGATCCGGAGTGCAAGGTCATGCGCAGGCATCCTGATGCCGATCATTCCGGTACCTCCGGTAAGAATATCTGGTACAAGCCTGCGGGAGGTGAGAATTACCGTTACCGGGCCAGGAAGAAATGCTTCGATGAACGCATGCATGCGGGGCTCAACATAGGCAACTGCAGCAAGCATATCAAAATCAGAAACAGCAATGGAAATCGGCATTGTCAGCGGACGCTTCTTTGCTTCGTAGACTTTCAGAATTGCCTCATCGGAGAATGCATCAGCACCAAGTCCATACACCGTTTCTGTGGGATAAACTATAGTCCCGTCATGCATCAGCACGGAGACAGCTTTATCGATTATATCCATTTAGAACTCACGCCCGCGGATACGGTTGATGTCAAATACCGCTTTGCTGCTGATATGCATTACCGCAAAAACACCGGCCTGGATAGGATCTGTGACGACAAGATCCGCATGCTCAGGAACCGTTCCTGCCATTTTCAGGGCAATAACCGGAATCCCTGCTTCCCTGACCCTTTCAACTGCTCTTGAAATCTCGCCACCCATTATTGAACCGGCAAGGACAAGGATTGATGCGCGGGGCAGTCGTGCAACTGCATCCACGGCGAGTGCGAGTGTCCGTTCACCTACAAGAGGGATTGTGTCCACTGAAATTCGTTCACCACGGATATTGTGCCGGTCTGCCTCATTTACAGCACCGAGCGCGACCTGGGCAACCTGCGCCCCTCCGCCAATGATGATGACCCGTGACCCGAAAATGTGGCCAAATGGCTGGTACGTCTTAACATTTTTTATCGAAGGGATGCCGTTTAAATCCTCGATAAGCTTATCGTGATCACTGCCCTCACCCACGTCGTATTCAAAATAGAGTTCCCCCATCCCTGTATAGGGACCGGAATCGAACACTTCCTGGTTGATCATAACGATGTTTGCTTCATGTTCAGCAACTACCGTAGCAATGTCCCGCAGAACACCCCGGCGGTTCTCTGCGATGATCCGTATTGCACAGCGTTTCGGTTCTTTTTCCATAGAACAGATGCGATAACCGGGGATCGAACCCGGGTTAGAAGCTTGGGAAGCTCCTGTCCTACCGCTAGACTATTATCGCACAATTACTTTTCTGCTGTCTAATATTGCGTGATTTTAAAGATAAATATAGTGTTTATCCAATCACTTCTGTTTGACTAAAAAAAATTTAGAATATCTCTTAACAAAAGAGACATGAAAGTTAAAATTATTACATCGACGAAACCTGATGGTTTCTTCATAAATCTGGAGTTTTTTTCCTGTATAGTATTTTTTAAAAAAGTGATCCGCCACACACATCCTTTTCCGGATAACTCTTCATCCTTTTTGTAAAAACTCTCGATATTTTTAAGAAATACTGGATTGCATATGTACAATATATTTATGCCGGCATTCCAGGTCCATCAAAAATGCAGATGGTGAATGTTCCCCTGCCAGCGGAATCTGAACAACAGATCGGGCATATAAATTTCAATAATTAAAACCGGAGGAACTCCTATGGCAATACGTAGAAATTTCGTGTTCATTACTACCGTCATATGCCTGCTTGCATTAATCTGTCCGCTTCAGGCGCTTTCTGATGACAATCCTGTCGATGTAATTTACCAGACTTCATTTGCTTCAGACCCCCATTGGACGACAAACAATCCTTCAACCAATTACTGGGATCCGAACGTGCTAATGTATCATTTTTCAATTGAACCCAGTACTGGTGCATACGTTTATACAAACGTCGATTATGAACGAGGGTCCTTTACTCTTGATTATGATGCCATCATTACCAGGATAGACGATGGGGCGACATTCAGATTTGGCCTTTCGGGAAGTGAGATGGATTTAAATCAAGCGCCCAATGTTCTCACACAATTCACCAATGGCAAATTCGGTATGATTATGTGGCTTCACCTTGTTACTCCCGGCAGTAAATTAATGGAAGTAAACAGTCAGACCGGGGACACCGTAACAAGCGGGCCCTCGGCATATAGCGGACCCACGGTAAAGTATGAACTAAATAAAACCTACCATGTTACCGTAAATTACGATAATGATCACAAGACCCTCAGCATGAATGTTGATGAAAAGATTACCGGAAAGAAGATCTGGAGCTATTTCCTGAACACTGCCGAGCAGTTGAGCGGAATGAACAGGCTATTCCTTGGTTCAAAGGGTGACTATGGTATGATGAATAGATATGCGGTGGGATATATCGATAATGTCCGGCTTACCGCCCCTGCTGTTGTAACAACCACAAAGACAGGGACTATACCACTGACGACAGCTGCTATAATTCCAACAACAAAAGCGACTCCAAAACAAACCACTGTTGTACCAACACCGGTTCCTTCCGACACCCCTGCATCACCTTCTGCAGGTGTCCTTGCAATATCAGCACTGTGTATTACAGGTCTGTTATGTACTCTGGTAAGGAAGAAAAAGGACTAAATTTTTATTAAAAAAAGATTGTATCTGGCTTTAGATGTATGATTTTAAGGGGTATCATTTCCCCTTTCTCTGGAGTGAGATTTTATCTGAACGTTCCTTTCTTGTCTGAAAGTATGGGTCTTGCTCTGGTTCAATGTGCATTGGATGGGTCGG
>Ga0307379_10012886_pt1 | contig 10866 bp, 7 predicted proteins | sample UN2MG_FD_202237 | JGI IMG/M metagenome (GOLD analysis project Ga0307379, IMG submission 202237) | Soil microbial communities from Risofladan, Vaasa, Finland - UN-2 | ecosystem: Environmental > Terrestrial > Soil > Coastal area > Acid sulfate soil | place: Finland: Risofladan, Vaasa | collected... | reverse complement strand
ACGACATCATCAAGAGCCGCGGCGAAAAGGTGGCCCCCAAGGAGGTCGAAAGCGTGATCTACCAGGTGCCGGGGGTCGTGCAGGTGGCCGTCGTCGGCGTGCCGGACGAACTGTTGGGCCAGGCGATCAAGGCCTTCGTGGTCTGCAGCAACGGTCATCCACTTACCGAGCAGGAGATACTCCACCACTGCGCCCAGCATCTGGAAGACTTTATGCTGCCCCGCTACGTAGAGTTCCGCTCCTCCCTGCCCAAGACGGGGTCGGGGAAGATCCAAAAGTCGGCGTTGGCTGGCTGTCATTCCGAGGGAAGCGAGGAATCTCGGTACCGTCAGCCTTGAGGTAGCCCAAAGACACGCATCACGCGTTACGCATTACGAATCACGAATTACGGATTACTCTCTATGTGTGGCATCGTCGGCGTACTGGATTGGGGCGGGAAACACCCGCCCGACCTCGGCCTGCTGCGGCGGATGCTGGGCATCATCCGCCACCGTGGACCTGACGAGTTCGGCATCTATACGGACCACCAGGCGGGCATCGGCTGCGCACGCCTCAGCATCGTGGACCTGAGCACCGGCCAGCAGCCCATCACCAACGAGGACGAGTCGCTGTGGATCGTCTTCAACGGTGAGGTGTACAACCATCCGGAACTGCGCGCACAACTCGAGCGGGCCGGCCATCGCTTCCACACCCACTCCGACACCGAGGTCATCTTGCACCTCTACGAGGACCTGGGGCCAGAATGTCTCCAGCAATTCAATGGCCAGTTCGCCATCGCCATCTGGGACACCCGCAAGCAGGATCTGTTCCTGGCCCGCGACCGGCTGGGCGTCCGCCCGCTGTTCTACACGTTGCTTCCTGATGGACTGCTCTTTGGTTCGGAGATCAAGGCGTTGCTGTTGGACCCGCGGGTGGAAGCCCGGCTCGACCCGCGCGCGCTGGCTCAGGCGTTCACCTTCTGGGCTCCCCTCGCCCCACGTACTACTTTCCAGTCCATCCTCGAACTGCCGCCCGGCCACTACATGAAAGTCCACGCCGGCTCCTGCACCCTCTCCCGTTACTGGAGCATGACATTTCCGGAGGCCGGCAGCGAAGATCAGATCTCCGAGGAGAAGGCAGCGGAGCAATTGCGCGATCTGCTCTCGGACGCGACGCGGTTGCGGCTGCGGGCAGACGTTCCGGTGGGGAGTTATCTCAGCGGCGGATTAGATTCCACCTTCATCGCCGCTCTGATCCGGGGGCACACCCCCGAGACCCTGTGCACCTTCTCCATCGCCTTCGAGGAGCCCGCCTTTGACGAGCGGGCCTATCAGGAGGTCGCCACCGCCTTCCTGGGCACCGATCACCGCCGGACCGAGTGTACCAACGCGGACATCGGACAGGTCTTCCCGGAGGTGGTCTGGCACACGGAGGCCCCTCTCCTGCGCACCTCTCCCGCCCCCATGTACCTGCTCTCCCGGCTGGTCCACGAGAACCACATCAAGGTCATCTTGACCGGGGAGGGAGCGGACGAGTTCCTGGCGGGCTACAACATCTATAAGGAGGACAAGGTCCGCCGGTTCTGGGCCCGCCAGCCAGAATCCACCTGGCGGCCATTGCTCTTGCAGCGTCTATACCCCTACATTGCCGACCTTTCCCGCCAGGGAGACGCCTACCGGGCCGCCTTCTTCGGGCAGGGACTGACAGCGGTAGACCAGGTGGGCTACTCCCACCACGTCCGCTGGCGCAACGCTGCCCGCCTGCAGCGGTTGTTCTGCGCCGGGTTGCGCGAAGCGCTGGACGGATATGATCCGGTGGGAGAATGGCTGGCCTCACTAGACAGCGTGCTGCCCAACTGGAGTACCCTGGCCCAGGCTCAAGCCATCGAGGTCGCCACCTTCATGTCCCCCTACCTGCTCTCCTCCCAGGGAGACCGGGTGATGGCGGCCAACTCGGTGGAGGGGCGCTTTCCCTTTCTGGACCACCGGGTGGTGGAATTCTGCAGCCATCTGCCACCCCACTTCAAGGTCCGGGGCCTGGAGGAAAAGTATATCCTCAAGAAAAGTGCTCAGGGGCTGCTACCCTCCCAGGTCTGGCAGCGGCGCAAACAACCCTACCGCGCTCCGATCCATCCGGCCTTCTTTGCTCAACCCCTGGACTACGTCCAGGCGCTGCTGGCGCCGGAAGCGCTTCGGGCGTGCGGCGTTTTCGATCCTGACGCAGTAACCCGGTTGGTGCACAAGTGCCAGGCCGGAGCGAAGGTCAGCGAGGGGGACGACATGGCACTGGTAGGGGTGCTCTCCACCCAACTCATTTACCACCTGTTCGTAGACAACTTCTCATCTCGGCCCGTGCAAGAGCCCTACCCGGTCCGCCTCTGCCGGGGTAAGGAGCAGTAACTATGAGCCGCGTTCAAAATTTCCTTACAACATCTCCGTGCTGGCCTTCCTGGACTACGACGAGGAGACGGCGCTGCGCAGCATCGAGCCTTTGGGGTGGGAGCGGCCCCAGGACACCGATCCCAACTCCACCAATTGCCTGCTCAAGAGACGCGCAGAAATGAAGGTCCTTTGCGTGCCGACCACACCCTCCCACACCCACCCACTCCCACACTCCCGGAGAGGCGCGTAGAAATGAACATCCTTTACGTCACACCCTACGTTCCCTCTCGCATCCGCACCCGCCCGTATCACCTGATTCGGGCGCTGGTCCGCCTGGGCCATTCCGTCACCCTGCTGACGGCGGCAGGCACCGCACCGGAGGAGCAGCCACAGGCCGATGAATTGAAGGCCTGGGGAGTGGCAGTGGAGGTCTTCCCAGTCAGCGTGGTGCGCTCCTTGAGCAACTGCCTGCGGGCACTGCCCACCCGCCAACCCCTGCAGGCGATGTTTTCCTATCACCCAGAACTGGGGCAACGGCTGAGGCAATTGCTGCAAGGAGAAACCTTCGACGTCGTGCACATCGAGCACCTGCGGGCAGCCCGACTGGTAGGAGCCGTCACAGGCCCCCCACGCAGTGGGGGGTTCTGTGACCGCCCACCCACGGTATACGACTCGGTGGACTGCATTTCCCTGTTGTTCGAACAGGCGGCACAGAGTGGGGCGCAATGGCGTTCCCGCCTGATGGCGGCCGTGGATCTGGCTCGCACCCGCCGTTACGAGGCCTGGCTGATGACCCAATACGACCAGGTGGTGGTCACCTCTCAGCGGGACAAGGATGCCCTGGAGATGTTGGCCCGCCGCTATCTGCCTGCCGAGACACCCACCGCCCCCATCACGGTGGTGACCAACGGCGTGGACCTGGAGTACTTCCGGCCTCCAGAAACCAGGTTTTTCCCAGGAAACCTGGTTTCTCCTCCCACCATCATCCTCACCGGCAAGATGAGTTATCACGCCAACGTCGCCGCTGCGCTGTACTTTGCACGAGAGGTGCTGCCCCGCATCTGGGCACAGGACCCTGACGTGCGGTTTCAGATCGTGGGGAAGGACCCGCCAGAAGCAGTGCAACAATTGGCGACGGATGGGCGCATCCAAGTTACCGGCACCGTGGACGACTTGCGGCCATACCTGGCCCAGGCGACGGTCGCAGTATGCCCGGCGCTGTACGCGGCAGGGGTCCAGAACAAGGTGCTGGAGGCTATGGCGATGGGCACGCCGGTCGTCAGCACCCCCGCCGGCTGCGCTGCCCTGTCGGCAGAAGATGGCCAGGAGGTCCTCATAGCGGCGGGCGAACAGAAACTGGCATCAGCCATCCTGAAGATTCTCTCGGACCCTGCGCTGGCAAGACGCCTGTCAGTTGCCGGCTGGCAGTACGTCGAAGCCCGCCACAGTTGGGAGGCCGGAGCACGGCAGCTGGTGGAGATCTACGAGGAGGCCCGGTCCGAGGCCCGAAAGACAAAGACATCATAAGGAAAACCCAACTCGTGGAGGTGAAACAATGGCTCAGAATATGACACCCGTAGACCAAACCCCCAGGAAACCGGCGCCCGCCCTTCGCTCCGGTAGTCCACTGGACCGACTATACAAGCTGGCGGTCATCACTCTGGCAGCATTTGTGGTGCTGGGCGTACTGCTCTCCATAGCCCGTGCCGCGGTCTACAAGATCCGCCCCTACGAACGGGGCCTGCACCTGCGCGGCGGGCGGTTCATCGCCCTGGACGAACCAGGCTGGCACGTCCGCATCCCGCTGGTGGATACCACCATCGGCCTCAGAGTCAACGAGCGACCGGGCGAGACTGTGCAACTCGTGGCCATGACCTCGGACGACGTGACGATGGACGTCTCACTGCTGTACACCTACCGGGTGACCGACCCTGTACGCTATGCCCTGGAGGTGGACAACCCGGATCGCATCGTCTTCGAGTTCGCCCAGGGCAAGCTGCGGGACGTGATCAACACCAAGGAGATGGCGGAGGTCATGCACAGCCGTGCACAAATTAGCCAGGAGGTAATAGAAGCGTTGCGCGAGAAGGAGGCCCAGTACGGCGTCGAGTTTGTCATGGTACAAATCCAGAACGCCCTGCCGCCGCAGGAAGTAGTGGCGGCAATCAAGGACCGCATGGTAGCCCTGCAGCAACAGGAGCAGGCCGAAGCTGAGGCAGCCCAACGCCGCATGTTAGCCGATAGCGAATTCTACGCGGCGCAGAAGCAGGCCGACGGTGAAGCCTACAACATCGCCAGGCTCGCCGAGGCCGAGGCGCAGCGCATCGCCCTGACCTCCCAGGCCAAACAGGAGGCCATGCACGCCATACTGAACGAACTGGAAGGCAAGGGAACGCTGGCGGAGCAATACATCCAGGTGCTCATCGCCCAGGAGCTGCGAGAGAACAGCAAGTGGATCATCAGCGGCGGAGAGAGCATGCCCATAGTGGACCTGCGGGAGACGCCGGGGCCAGCAGAAGTGGCAGCACCGGAGGCCCCGTAGCGGTGACATGTCAGCCAACCGAGTGATGATCAAGGAGGCTAGTAAAGAACCGGCCCCAGCAGTTGCCAGCCGCCCTGGCCAGTCACAGCGGTCGCCACGGCTGCATTGACGCTGCCCAGCAGGTGTGCCAGGTCAAGATGCAGCCAGCGCCGCGTCCAGGATCGAACCGCCACGCCGGCCAGGGCCCCCACCACGCCCAGGGGGATCAGCCACAGATCAATCCAGCCGGTCGGCAGGCCACGCCGCACAACGGCAAGGTCGTGGAGCACCAGCATGGCTCCTCCGGTCAGTATGCCGATGGCCAAGCCGAACCTGAGCCAGTTCTTGCCACAACGAACCCAGCTTGTGTGGCATACAACTGCATTCTAGTACCTTTGGCGATGAACAACAAGCAAGCGACTTGGGTAAGAAATCCGCTTGACCACTGGAAGGCTTTGAGGTATTATGTGTTCATTCAACGTTGAAGAGGCATGAGCCACTTGGAAGAGGTACAAGTCATGAACGAACCACGTACTACAAGGGGCAAATTGCGATCGACAATTCGCCGCTGGGCCCTGACCCTCTGCCTTCTATTGCCATCACTGGTCGTCGGCCATTGGTTCCATCCGTTTCCAATAAATGCCCGGTCTGCTAATCCAGGCCGCCGGGTAAACATCCCCTACTTTTCCGGAACAGTGGCCTGGGCTCAGGCGGCCATCTTTTGGTTTGGCAGGAACGGACAGGGTGTACCCAGCCAGAATTACGCCGATGTACGCGTGGCCTATACTGCCGAGGCACTCCGCGTCCGCGTCACCGTCGTGGACTACTACCTATGGTACAAAGAGAACCCGACCGCCGCGGATGACCTGACCCAGTACGATGCAGTGGCGATTTACCTGGACACCGATTTTGACCGGACGGCAAAGCCGCAAACGGACGACTATACTTTCTTGATCGGTGCTCGCCACTGGCCCAATGAAAACGCACCCCAGTACCACCGGCAGGCCCATGGCACCGGTACGGCTTGGGACACTACCTGGGCGGGGGGCTGGACCGACTACGAAGCGATGCAGTGGTCGTGTAACCCCGGCCCCAATAGCAATGAGTGTGGCATAGATTATGGGTGGACGGCCATCTTCACCGTCCCTTGGGAGACATTAGGGCTTGCGGGCCCGCCGACTGAGGGAACACTGTGGGGGCTGGGGGTGTTGCTTTATGATCGTGACGACCAGCCGCCCGCTGGCTACGTCGCGCCGGAACACTGGCCGGAAGCATTTGACGCCCATAGCCCTGCCACCTGGGGCGAACTCCATTTCGGCTACACCGACTATGAGCCGCCTCTAGCTATCCCAGCAGGCACAACGATGATTCGTGCCACCTCACCACAGGACAACACGGTCGAGGATGCCTGGATGGGCGGCGGCGGAACCTGTGCTGGTGGCCATGAGGGAGGCAGTGAGATCAACCACGGCGATGACCCCGGTCTCTTCGTCGGCACTGAAACCGCGCCCACCCACTTCCCGTGCTTCAACAAGTCTTACCTGCGTTTCTCTCTCGACGCTATTCCACCGGGCAAGGTGATCATCTCTGCCACCCTCACGCTCCACCACTGGGGCAACGCCGACCCTGGCCAGGCCCAGCCTTCGTGGGTACACCTGTTTACTATCCGCGATCCCTGGGAAGAAATGACCATCCATTGGAACAATGCGCCGCTGGCACAGGAGAACGTTGCGGCGACCTGGATCTACCCGATCACTACGCCGGTCGGCTGGCCTGGCATTCCTTACGACTGGGATGCGACTCAGGCCGTGGCCGAGGACTATGCCAATGGGCGTCCGGTCAATGTAGCGATCTATGGTTCTGATACGTCACAGCATAGCAGCAAATATCTGACTTCTTCTGAAACTGGTGACTGGAATGCCGCAGGCCGCCCCACGTTGACGGTCATCTGGGGCCAACCCCAGGCCGCGGTGAACAAGCAAGTCTGGCCTGCGACCGCCACGAACGGGGACACTGTTACCCACACACTGAGTTGCCTTGGCACCGGTCAGCCGCTGACCATGACCGATATGCTGCCCGACGGCCTCAGCGCGCCTGGCTCGATCAACGCCAGCAGCGGGAATGCCCACTACGAGCCTCTCGCACGGCAGGTGGTGTGGACAGGGATACCGGCCACCGGCCAGATGGTAACCGTCACTTTCCCCGTCACTGTGCAGGTTGACGGCCCACTGGCAATCAGCAACACCGCCGCCCTCACCGCTGACGGTGTGTACAAGTCCAGCGACACAGCGCTGCTCATCGTAGATGGTTACCCCGCCTACCTGCCATGCACCATGAAACGCTAGTGTGCCTCAGAGCAGGGCAACCACAACTTTCTAGCCTGTTTGAGATTTTTCGTTACCAGACTTTCACCATCATGAGGTTAAATGAGATAGGCCAGACTATCCGGTGCAGTGACCTGCTGACGCGACTTATGCAAGGGCACAGGTTCTATGACTGACAAACCCGCTGACTATGGGATGACGACGTTGTGGCGAAAATTCTGGGGCTATTCCTGGCACGAAAGATGGTTTTATGGCCGGTGCATCGCGCATGGCGTCTTGCGCTTCTATCAGGTGGATTCGCCGCATCCGGTGCTAATGGGGCGCGGTGTCATCATCCACAAGCGCAACGGTCGCTTCACCACCGGTGGCGTATGCGTATTGCATCCCGCCTGTCGTCTCGCGATCGTCGGCAAGGGCAACGAGCCAGCACACCTGCACATAGGGGCTGGCACAGAAATCGGAGACCGCACGATCATCAACGTGAGCCAACGGGTCGAGATTGGAACCCGGTGTTCCATCTCGTGGGACTGTGACATTATGGATACTGACTTCCACCAGATTATCCTGGCCGACGGTCGGCGACCACCGATGAGCAAACCGGTACTCATCGAAGACGACGTGTGGGTCGGCAGTCACTGCCTGATTCTCAAAGGCGTGACCATTGGCCACCACTCGGTCATTGCTGCCGGATCGGTGGTGCGCCACGACGTACCTCCCTATTCCTTGATGGCCGGCAATCCTGCTCGTCGCGTTGGCCAGATAACGGGATGGAAGCGATAAGGCTTGAAGGCCGCAGTGCTCAAAGACATTATACCAGTATATCCATTACATCCGAGGTGAAACAATGCTCATCAAACGGTTGTCCCACATCTCTGTTCCGATCGCCGTCGCCCTGGCGACCTTGCTCTTCCTGTTGATGGTCCTCTCGACCCAGGCCGGCGGACCGGTGATTGACACCCAGTCCCCCAATGCCGCCATCTCGACCGTGTTCGGCCAGACGCCCGACGCCAAGACCGGCCACGCCATCGCCACCGGCGACGTCAACGGCGACGGCTACGCAGACCTGATCGTGGGCGCCCCCTACGCCGACCTCATGCCCACCGGCGTGTCCACGGATTGCACCTCCCAGTCTTTCAACGAATACGTGGACTGCGTCAGCGGCGGGGTATACCTCTACCTGGGACGTCCTGGAATCAGCCACACCCTGGACCTGGCCAGCGAACCGGCCAACGTCACCTTCTACATCACACCCGACCAGTACAGCGGAGAGGAACTGGGACGCAGCGTAGCCGTAGGCGACCTGAACGGCGATGGGCTGGACGACATCGTCATGAGCGCCAGTCACTATGGTAGTTCTCCTATCGGGGCCGCTTTCGTGTGGCTGGGCCGCTCCTCGCTCACTACCACCACCGCCATCTCGGTCAACATCAAGGAACGGGCGACTGACACCACCGACGGTTACAATCTAAAGTTCATCGGCGCCTGGGTGGCTGACTATCTTGGCTGGGACGTAACTGCTGGCGACGTCAACGGCGACGGCATAGACGATCTGATCGCCGGCGCTCCCCAGGCCTCGGTGGATACCGTAACCAGTACCGAGTACTTCCTCCCCGACTACCAGCGCTACCATCACAGCGCTGCCGACCGTGTCAAGAGTGGCGCAGTGTACGTCAGGCTGGGCTCGACAGGGCTCGTCTCGTCCACTGGCAGTGAAGAGGACCCAATGAGATGCCTGCCCGAGTTGACGATCTATGGGCAGAACAGTTACGATTACTTTGGCCACTCACTGGCCAGCGGCGACGTGGACGGCGACGGCTACGCCGACATCGTCGTCGGCGCCGACGGCGCCAACCCCGGTGGCTCTCTCTCCAACGCCGGCAAGGTCTACGTCTTCTACGGCTCCAACGTGATCACTTACACCCACTGCCAGCCCCTTCCACCCCCACCTCTCCCACTCGTCTTCGAGAACCAGATCGTCAAGGAACTGGCCTACGTCACGACCACCGCCGACATCACCATCACCGGCGCCGCCGCCGGCAACCATAGCGGCTACGACGTCAGCACCGGCGACCTCAACGGCGACGGCTACGACGACATCATCGTCGGTGCCCCCTACGCCAACAGCAACCGCGGCCGCGTCTACGTCGTCTTCGGTGGCCCCCGTGCCTCCATCTCCTCCACCATCCCCTTGAACCAGGCCGACCTGGCCGTCTCCGGCCCCACGACCGATGCCTGGCTGGGTGCCTCCGTCTTCGCCCGCGACCTCAACCACGACGGCACCGACGACCTGCTCATGGGCGCCATCGGCATTGACCCCGACGACGCCGACTCCGAGCACGCCCCCGCCTCCACCAGGAAAGGCGCTGCCTACGTCCTGTTCGGCGGCTCCAGCCTGTCCGGCACCGTGGACCTGGGCTCCGGCAGCCCCGCCGACCTCACCGTCCTCGGTGCCTCATCCGACGACTGGCTCGGCCGCGGCCTGGCCGCCGGCGACCTCAACGGCGACTCCTTCAACGAACTGCTCGTCGGTGCACCCGGACTCGACCACACCGACGCCCTCACCCGCACCGGTGCCGCCTACCTCATCAACCTCACCTACCCCCAATCCATCACCGTCACCGGCAACCTGACCCAGGTGACCGCCGGCAACTCCGTCACCTTCCACGCCACCGCCACCACCTGGCTCGACACCCGTGACGTCACCACCCGCACCTCCTTCTCCATCTCTCCTGCCGCCGGCGGTGCCTGGCTTGCCAACTCCTATACCTCCTCCCGCGCCGGCTCCTGGACCGTCACCGGCACACTCGACAGCCTGGCCGGCACCACCTCCCTCACCGTCCTCCCCGGTCCACTCACCACCATCTCCATCAGCCCCTCCACCGCCTTCGTGTCGCCCAACGACTTGGCCCAGTTCCAGGCCTCCGGTCAAGACAAGGGAGGCAACCCCATCCCTGACCTCACCTTCACCTGGAGCATCGTCAACGGCGGTGGGCAAATCGTCGCCTCCGGCCCCTCCACACTGACAGTGCGCGCCGCCGTCACCGACGCCACCTACTTCAATACCGTCGTCGCCGCCGCCAGCGGCAAATCCGCCGCAGCCTCTATCGTCGTCCTAAACGCCGCCCCCCAGGCCCTCTTCACCTGCGGCTCCTGCTCCATCTCCGAAGGATCACCGCTCTCCTTTGACGCCTCCACCTCATCCGACCCCAACCACGACCCCCTCACCTTCGCCTGGGCCTTCGGCGACGGTAGCAGCGGCAGCGGCCCCACACCCTCCCACCCCTACCCCGACAACGGCACCTACACCGTCACCCTGACCGTCACCGACGACAACGGCCTCACCGATACCGACCAACACCCCGTCACCGTCTCCAACGTCCCACCGGCACCCACCATCACCGCACCCGCGGCAGCCTCGCGCAACCAACCCGTCGCTTTCACCGCCAACCCCAACGACCCCGGCAACGACACCTTCACCTACCGCTGGGACTGGGGCGACGAAACCGCTGTAGTGACCACCACCACGGCCTCCGTCAGCCACGCCTTCACCGCCCCCAGCACCTACACCGTCACCCTCCGCGTCACCGACGACGACGGCGGCTCCGGCCAAACCAGTCACGTCATACTCATTCAGCCAACGTACTACATCTACCTGCCACTC
>Ga0307379_10012885_pt1 | contig 10867 bp, 11 predicted proteins | sample UN2MG_FD_202237 | JGI IMG/M metagenome (GOLD analysis project Ga0307379, IMG submission 202237) | Soil microbial communities from Risofladan, Vaasa, Finland - UN-2 | ecosystem: Environmental > Terrestrial > Soil > Coastal area > Acid sulfate soil | place: Finland: Risofladan, Vaasa | collected... | reverse complement strand
TGCCGCGACCACCGGAGCCGCCGCACTAACTCCAAACTCCATCTCTAAAGCCTTGACCAATTCGGCCAACTCAAGCACTGTCATTTTTTTGATCGCAGCCATTATCTCTTCAATGGCAGGAGAAACTTTTACTTTCTCCTTTTTGGTCGGAGCGGGTTGCTTACTAACCGCTTCCTTCTCTGCCTTGGGCTTTTCTTTGGCCTCTTTGGCTGGTGGCGGTTCTTTAACCTCGGCGGTTTCAGCAGCAGCTTCTTGTCCAGCTTCTGCTTCTTTCTCCACCGATGGCTGCTCTTGAACTTCGGCGGTTTCCTCACCGGTGTCTTGACCGGCTTCTACTTCTTTTTCTGGCATTTTATCCTCCCTCCAATTGTTTAACTCTAGCTTGCAGCACCCCTATAAAACCCCTCATGGGACTCATAAGGCAGCTCATCAAAGTAACAATGGGACTTTGCATCCCAGCCAAAACTTTGCCCAGTAATATCTCCCTTGGTGGCAATGTGGCCAGAGTCTCCACATCACCTGGAGTAAACACTTTATCGCCGGAAAAGCCACCCTTAATACTCAGGCTTGTTTTTGAGTTGCGAATGTAGTCAGCCAGAATTCTGGCCGGTTCGACAATATCTCCATAGCTAAAAGCAACCGCCACTGGTCCTTCAAATAAGCTAACTAAGTCACTTTTGCCTGCCCTTTCCGCGGCAAATCGAGCCAGAGTGTTCTTTACCACCCGATAAGTAATATCTGAATTCCTTAGCTTACGGCGTAAATCAGTTATCTCGGCCGTGGATAGTCCCCGATAGTCAGTTAAAACACCAATACTACATTTAGAAAAAACTTCTTGCAACTCATCAATAATCTTCACTTTCTCTTCTCTAGGCATCTTACATACCCCCAGACTATCTAATTAAAAAGTCCTTGTGCCACGCACAAGGACTTGCAATCTAGTGAACCCAGAACGCTTTTCCTCGGCAGGCACATTATTAAGCCTCTTACGGCACCCGCTATCTCAGAAAATTCTATTTTTAATTTTATTCCGCCTAATTTTACCAGTTTTTGGCAAGAAAGTAAATTTTCAGTATCTAACTGGAACTTAAAGCAAGAGTGGGTTTAAGGTCAAGCCTTATCCCCGGCCCTATAGTCGTTGTCAAAACGGCAGTTTTTACATACTGTCCCTTAGCCCCGCTGGGTTTGGCCTTCACTATTGCTTCCACCACCGATGTCAGATTACCCATCAACATGTCATTCTCAAAGCTAACCTTGCCCAAAGGCACATGAATGATAGCTGTCCGGTCAAGCTTAAATTCTACCCTCCCTTTACGGGCATCTTCTATCACCCGGGGCAGGTCAGCCGATGGGACGACCGTTCCCGCCTTTGGATTGGGCATCAATCCCCTTCTTCCCAAAAGTTTCCCCAGCCTACCTACCTTGCCCATCATCTCCGGAGTGGCAATCGTGATATCAAATTCCAACCAGCCATCCTCAATTTTCTTAATCAACTCATCGCCACCAACAGAATCGGCTCCAGCCGATTCGGCGACTTTCACCGCTTCCCCTTGAGCAAAAACTAAAACCCTTACCTTTTTCCCCAGCCCGTACGGTAGCAACGCCACGCCACGTACCTGCTGAGCCGCATTTCGAGGGTCAACACCCATCCGGAGGTGAAGTTCAACTGTCTCATCAAAGCGAGCGTGAGCTGACTTTTTCGCTAACTCAATAGCCTCCTCAGGAGAGTAAACCATCGTCCTGTCTATCATTTGAACTGCTTCTTGATATTTTTTGCCGTGTCTTGCCATCTTTTTACTCTACCTCAATTCCCATACTTCGGGCGGTACCCTCAATTATTCGCTCCGCCTCTCCAATACTGTTAGCGCTCAAATCCTTAACCTTAATCTGCGCGATTTCGCGCAATTTCTCACGGGAGAGTGTACCGATTGGCTCATGACCAGTGCTGCCACTCCCTTTCTCCACACCCAAAGCCTTCTTCAGCAAATCAGTCGCTGGTGGCGTTTTGGTAATAAAAGTAAATGACCTATCTTCAAAGACGGTTATCTCCACGGGGATAATCGACCCGACCTGAGATGAAGTACGGTCATTATATTCCTTACAAAAGGCCATAATATTAATCCCGTGCTGACCTAAAGCCGGACCAACTGGAGGTGCCGGATTTGCCTGCCCGGCCGGAATCTGTAATTTAATTATCGCTCTAACCTTCTTTGCCATCTTGTCTCCTCAAAAGACTCAGAGTTTCTCTACCTGTAAAAAGTCGAGCTCCACCGGTGTTTCCTGACCAAAAAGGGACAAAAGCACCTTAACCTTGCCCTTCCCCGTATTTATTTCATCCACCACCCCAACAAAATCAATAAACGGGCCATCAGTTACCCGAACACTCTGCCCACGGCGAAAGCCAACCTTAACTTTAGGTACCTCAGCCTCCATCTGCCTTAAAATCTGGTTAACCTCTTCCTCCTCTAGCGGCGTTGGTTTGCCTCCACTGCCAACAAAACCGGTGACGCCAGGCGTATTACGCACCACACTCCAGCTCTGGTCACTCATTTTCATCTGAACCAAGACGTAACCAGGCAATATTTTCTTGGTCACCGTCCGCCTCTGCCCATTCTTAACCTCAATCTCATCCTCAGTGGGTATAACCACCTTCAGGATCTCACTTCCAGAATCCATGAACTTGATGCGTTGCTCTAAGTTCTTTTTCACACGTTCCTCATACCCTGAATAGGTATGAATGACAAACCAATATGTTCCGTTCTCCGCCACGAATAACCTCACCGACTAAAATTTTGGCAAAAGCAAAAATTACCCCATAAATTACATGACTTCAACTCAATATGGAAAGTAGACAAGGTCTTATCTACCCAAAAAAATCTTTTCAACGAGGCTGGCAAAACCATAATCAAATGCTCCCAAGATGAGACCGGCGGCAACAGAAACAATCAGCACCAGAGTCGATAAATAGATAACCTCTCGTCTGGAGAGCCAAACCACCTTTCTTAACTCGGCTATGGTCTCACCGATGAACCTAAATCTTGAACGCTTGGTAGTCGCAATTTGATGTCTCAATGCAGGAATATCTACCTCTTTAATAGTGTCGTACTACTTTACCTCTCTATGGAGTCTAGAAGTACGACAGCGAGGACAATATTTTTTCAACTCCAGTCGCTGAGAGTCATTTTTCCGGTTCTTGGTTGTCGTATATGTTCTCTCCCTGCACTCAGTGCAGGCTAGATAAATAATACCTCTCGCTTCACCCTTTTTCGCCATAATTTACTCTATGATGCGGGCAACGGTACCAGCACCTACTGTCCTACCTCCTTCGCGAATAGCAAAACGAAGACCCTGCTCCATGGCTACCGGATAAATAATCTTTATCTTCATGGTTATATTGTCACCGGGCATGACCATCTCCACCCCTTCCGGTAGCTCAATGCTTCCAGTAACATCGGTAGTCCTGATATAGAATTGGGGCTTATAGCCGTTAAAGAAAGGAGTATGTCTCCCTCCCTCTTCCTTAGTCAAAACGTATACATTAGCTTCGGCATAAGTATGCGGTTTCATCGAACCAGGAGCAGCCAATACCTGGCCTCGCTCAATATCTTCCCGCTCCACACCCCTGAGCAGAATACCCACAGCATCACCAGGTTCAGCATAATCCAAAGTTTTATGAAACATTTCCAAACTGGTCGCTACTACCTTGCGCGGCTCATGGTGCAACCCCACTATCTCAACCTCATCCCCCGCCTTAATTATACCCCGCTCAACCCTGCCCGTAGGTACCGTGCCTCGACCTTTGATGCTAAACACATCTTCCACCGGCATCAAGAATGGCTGGTCCTTAGGCCGCATCGGAATCGGAATATACTCATCAACCGAATCCATCAGCTTCAAAATTTGACCACACCACTGACATTCCCTCTTGCCGCAGCCACACTCCAGAGCCTTCAGCGCACTCACCCGCACCACTGGTATCTCATCTCCGGGAAATTCATATTTGCTGAGCAGCTCCCTTACCTCCACTTCCACCAGCTCCAGAAGCTCCTCGTCCTCCATGGCATCTACCTTATTCAGGGCAACTACTATTTTGGGAACCTCTACCTGGCGTGCCAACAAGACATGCTCTCTCGTCTGAGGCATAGGGCCATCAGGAGCACTAACTACCAGGATAGTCCCATCCATCTGGGCGGCACCAGTTATCATATTCTTGATATAGTCAGCATGTCCCGGGCAATCAATATGAGCATAATGCCGCTTTTCCGTCTCATACTCAATATGAGCGATGGCAATGGTTAGCCCCCGTGCCTTTTCTTCCGGGGCATTGTCAATGCTGTCAAAAGAACGAAAGCCAGTGCCAGTTCCTGCCTTAGATAATACCAGCGTTATCGCTGAAGTCAAGGTTGTTTTTCCATGGTCAACATGACCGATGGTACCCACATTGACATGTGGTTTAGTCCGTGCAAATTTCTGTTTTGCCATTTCAACCTCCGTTTATTCCGAGCCCACAACCAGATTCGAACTGGTGACCTACTCCTTACCAAGGAATTGCTCTTCCTACTGAGCTATGTGGGCACATAGTCGAAACTAATTGTAGGGTAAATAAAATGAAAAGTCAAACTATGGTGGAGGGGGCAGGGTTCGAACCTGCGTAGCCCTTAGGGCGGCAGATTTACAGTCTGCTCCGATTAACCACTCCGGCACCCCTCCCAGTAAAGCCAATACCATCAGATACCCAGCCCGAGAGGGGATTCGAACCCACTAACCTACCGATTACAAGTCGGTTGCGCTACCATTGCGCTACTCGGGCACTATCTTTGCCAGCTTTAGTAACAAATACTAATTAGCCTAAATATTATAAAAAACGAAAGAGGTAAAAGTCAAGCTGATAGCGTAAAGTGAAGCTAAAAGAAGAAATCGCGCTCCCTCTTCCTAAAGATATAGCCAGCAATAAGACCAAGAACTAAGCCCCCGAGGTGAGCCTGCCAGGCGATATGAGGTAAAAAGGAAAGGATGAGGAAACCACCAATGACAGCCACCCAAAGAGGAATGGGAGCGGGTATGGGGAAGATAATTACTGGCAATTTGGGTCTCATCACGACAAGCGCTCCGGCCAAGGCAAAGATAGCTCCTGAGGCACCAACCGCAGGGATAAACGGAGAGCCCAAGAAGGAGATAGCAAAAATACCGCCAAGTATTGTCAGCACAATGTAGAAAATATTACCCAATATCCCCCCACTAAAGTAAACGAGAAGGAACTTAACGTTTCCAACCAATCTAGAAAGGTACGTTCCAAAGAAATAGAGGGTTATCATATTGGCGAATATATGCCAAAAGGTACCGTGAACAAACATGCTGGTCAAAATTGTCCAGGGCCGAGATAGGAAACCTGCCGGTTGCAACCCGAGAAGGAAGACGAGCTCTCCAACTATCGTCGTGGCGATAAACACCAAAAAGTTAACTATCACCAAGACCAATATGGGACTCAAACCAAAACTCTGGTAGTTCTGATACCTTACTCTCATCTTTTTAGACAAAACCTCCTTTGCCAGAGCCTGCTTACCCCATATTACAAGATTTTGTACCGCTAAACAACGACTAGCCTAAAATGCTAGAATAGTAACAGGGTAACTTCCTTACCGACAGAAGCAACACACCAACGAGTAATCCCTATCCTTAGCTACTGTTTCCTTCAGGAGGGACATGAGCGATTATATTATTAAAGTAGAGAATCTCGTCAAAAGATTCGGTGAGCTGGTGGCGGTGGATAATATTAGCTTCAGTGTGGCACCGGGTAAAATCTTTGGCTTTCTGGGCCCGAACGGGGCGGGGAAAACAACTACCATCAATATTCTATGTACCCTGACCAAACCGACCTCAGGACGAGCCATTATTGATGGCTTGGACGTAGTGCGCCAGCAGAGCCAGGTGCGTCAATTAATTGGGCTGGTCTTCCAGGACCCCAGCCTAGATGAACGTCTCAGCGGATTACAGAACCTGCGCTTTCACGCCTTGGTGTATAGCGTGCCAGCCTCAGTCCGTGAACAGCGGATTGAGCAATTGCTCCGGATGGTGGAACTCTGGGACAAGCGCCACAATAAAGTGCAGACCTATTCCGGAGGCATGAAACGCCGCTTAGAGCTAGCCAGAGGTTTATTGCACCACCCCAAGGTACTGTTCCTCGATGAACCCACGCTGGGACTCGACCCTCAAACACGGAACCGTATCTGGGAGTACATTCTCGAGTTGCAGCAACGGGAAGGGACGACCGTCTTCCTGACCACCCACTATATGGACGAGGCAGACCAAGCTGACCGCATTGCCATCATTGATTACGGGAAACTCATCTCCATCGACACTCCGGAGAGACTCAAGAAAATGGTGGGTAAGGATATCATCTCAATGAAAACTGATGACAACGATAAAGCTGCAGAAGAAATCAGACTTCGCTACCAAATCGAGGCCAGACATGATGGCGATAGGCTGTGCTTCGAGGTAGCCAACGGAGAGAGATTTCTCCCTGCCTTCATTAAGGAATTCAGCACCAAGATACTTGGCGTCAGCCTGCGCCGCCCGAGCTTGGATGACGTCTTTCTCAAGCTCACCGGGCGGGAAATACGGGAGGAGCAAGTTAGTGACATGTTCAAAGCAATGGTCCGCCAGCATGGCCGTCGTATGCGGCGCTAGGAGGAAGAGATGAATCATCTACGTGGCGTGTACACCATCTGGTACCGTGATATACTTCGCTTCTGGCATGATAAGATGCGTCTGATTGGGTCGATAACCTTTCCTCTTTTATTTCTGTTTGTCTTCGGTAGTGGCCTCAGTGCTAGAATGGGCGTCCTTGGCCCTGGCGTTGACTTCACTCAGTTCATCTTTCCCGGAATTATTGGTATGACCGTGCTGATGAGTTCGTTCATGGCTGGGGTATCTGTGGTCTGGGACCGTGAGTTTGGCTTCCTCAAGGAAGTATTGGTGGCACCAATCAGCCGCGCCTCAGTTGCCGCAGGGAAGACGCTGGGTTCGGCAACGGTAGCGCTGCTCCAGGGTATGCTCATCCTGTTATTCGCTCCCCTGATTGGCGTGTCCCTCTCCGTGGGGACAGTGCTGACACTGTTGCCGTTAATGTTTCTGCTCGCTGCCTCCTTGGGCTCGCTGGGCGTCTTACTGGCCACACGTATCAGGTCTATGGAGGCATTTCAGGCAACGATGCAAATGTTAATGTTTCCCATGGTGTTCCTGTCCGGAGCTTTCTTCCCTTTACAAGAATTACCAGCGTGGATGAATGCCTTGGTAAAGATTAACCCGGCTACCTACGGCATCGCTCCCATTCGCCAGGTAATACTGGGAGCAGACCCGAGCTCTTCTTACATCTATAGCATCAGTCTATTCGGACATGTCCTAACGGTCTGGAATGAAATCGCTATTTTGGCAGTATTTGGGACAGTCGTAATTCTGCTAGCAGTGTGGTCTTTCGGTAATCAGGAATAACCAAGCTTGACTTACTACCTGGGAAAGGTGGATAATAATGAGCGGTCAGCCAAATTGTTCCCCGATAGCTCAATGGTAGAGCGGGCGGCTGTTAACCGCTAGGTTGTTGGTTCGAGTCCAGCTCGGGGAGCCAATTGCTTCGAACCAAGCCTCTCAAGGAAATAAGAAGGCAGAACAACTTTTGGAATCATCCTGCCTTGTCTACGCACGCTTTGTGACTAACTCAATATAGCTCAAGCTTTACTAAGATCAGCTTTGTCTCGGCTAAGCACCCTCTCTTAAAGATTGTCTCAGGTTGCGCTTGATTATCTTCAACAGGCCAATATCCTCATACCTCTCCTGCATAACCCGAATCGTCTGGAGCACTTTCTGAGTTATTTCAAGTTGAGCACGCTCCAACTCTCCCAATCTTTTTTCTATGTCATTTAGTGTCGGTTGAAGCCAGCCTGAAGCAGCATAGAATTGATGTTCCTTATCTATATCCTGGGTCAGACTATTAACCTTCGCCTCCAACTCAGCTATCAGTTGCTCCTTCTGGCGAAGTAACTCAGCAAGTTCCGCCTTCTGAGATTCGCTAGCCTGTAGCTTGGTACGTGCCGCACTAGTTGCCATTTTTAATTGCTTGATTTCCTGCTCTAACTCAAGTTGAGCGCTTTCCAAGCAAGCGGTACAGCAGATAGATGCTCCCTTCTCTAATTGAGCCTCACAATGAGAGCAAACAAGGTGCTGAGACTGATTTTGTTTGGTTGAGCGACACTCTTTGCAGCGAGCGGGTAATTTAAAACCCCTCAGCTCATAGAACTCCTGCTCAGCCCGGGTCAAGACAAATTCTTTACCGCATTGACGGCAGGTCAGGTTAATACCAGCTTCTTTCACCACCTAACGCTCCTTATCGCGGCTATTCATTACTATTTTACAACAAAAAGTATATGTTTGGGAATATCTATTGCATACGACTTTTATCGCACCTAAATAATTGTGTGTTTCTTCACAAAATCCGTGTCCAGAGTTATCCCCAAGCCTGGACGCTGGGGAATATCAAGATAGCCATCCTTCATCACGAACTTCTCATGGGTAACCTTATCGCGTAATGGATGGGGTGAGCGGTCATACTCGAAGAACGGCTCGGCTGGGAATCGCCGTTCGGGGAAGTGGGGTAAAACAGCAAATAATTGCAGGGAAGCCGCCAAGCCAACATTGGTCCCCCAGACATGCGGCATAATCGGCACGTTCCAGGCACTGGCCAGAGCTATTATTCTCATCATCTCGGTAAACCCTCCGGTGGCACAAAGGTCGGGCTGCAGGATATCCACGGCACGGCGGGTGATGAGTTCGCGGAAGCCAAATCGGGTGTATTCACATTCACCGCCAGCGATAAGAATATTGGACTTCTGCTTCACTTCGACATAACCATCAATATCCTCAGGCGGGACCGGCTCCTCAAACCAGTAGACATCATACCTCTCCATCTTCCGGGCCAGCCGAATCGCTTCAGTAGCATTATAAGCGTGGTTGGCATCCACCATCAGAAGCACATCATCACCAATTGCCTCTCTCACCGCCATCACATAACTCATGTCCGTCTCAATTCCGTAACCAATCTTGAGCTTCATTGCCGAGAAGCCATCTTTCTTGTAGCCCAGAGCCTCATCAACCAAGGCATCTTTTACACTGGGTACATTTTGAGGTTCATAGAGACCGGTGGCATACACGCGGGCCTTATCCCTATATGTTCCTCCCAGGAGCTTAGACACCGGTAACTTTAGAGCTTTCCCCTTTATGTCCCATAAGGCAATATCTACTGCGCTCAGAGCAGTTATGGGCAAACCCTTCATTCCCTGGTCCCTCGTCCGATTATAGAGGAAATCCCAGATGACGGCATTATCTAAAGGGTCCTTACCAATGAGCAAAGGGGCATAAGCTTCTTTTATCATGCTTGCCGCTATCTTGGCCGAGCCGCCAACATAAAGGGCCTCCCCCACCCCCTCAATGCCTTCATCAGTGGAGATGACACACAGGACTGTCTGACGACGATCCGTTATCCACAGTGACCAGCCGAAGGCCTTATTGCCCAAGAGCCCCTCGAGGACATAGGTGGTGACACCAGTTACCTTCATCGCTTCCTTTACTTATTCCCAGCGCCGCGGGCCTTCTCCAAGGCAGTCTTTGCTGCCCGTATCAGAAAGAAATCATCGCAATCTACGGTATTGAACTTGAAACCCTTCTCCAAGGCCCACTCGATATTATCTATAGTGGCGAACATGCCGGCTGGTTTTTCATGCCGTTTGGCCGCTTCTAATACCCGGTCAAAGGCGGCTAAGTATTTAGGTTCATCCCATATCGGTGGCACCCCGAACCCAAGACTGACGGAAAGGTCCCAGGGGCCGATGTAACAGGCGTCAATGCCTGGTACTGACAGTATCTCATCCAAGTTCTTCAATGCCTCTTCCGTCTCTATCTGGACGGCTACGAGGAGCTCCTCGTTAGCCGTTTTATAATAATCCGGGTCAAACATCCCAGCTCGCCTAGGTCCGAAGCCCCTGATTCCCTCGGGTGGATACCGGCAGAACCTCACCGCATTTTCCGCATCCTCCTTAGAATTGACCCATGGGATGAGGACACCGTAGGCACCAAGGTCAAGGACGCGCTTAATAACTACGGGCTCGTTCCATTGAGGCCTAACGAGGGGAATACAGCTAGTCCCGTTCATCGCCTGCATCATTCGCTGCAGAGTCTCAAAATCTGCCGGCGCATGTTCGGAGTCGAGCAAGAGCCAGTCAAACCCGAGTCGAGAGAGCCACTCGGTTACATCCGGGTGACCGATCTCAATAAAAGTCCCGATGACCGCCTCCCCTAGCTTTAACTTCTCCTTAAGGGGGTTTTTCAACGCTTGTTACCTCCAGTCAGTTTTAAAACTTATCTGGAAACTTAGCTGCTTCGCGTTTACTGTAGCAAAATCGGTCCGATAAAGTCAAGGAAGAATCAAAATAATAAGGGAGCTCTCATCAGTTACTTTAAGCTAAGTTTCAGCTTGACAAATTTTGCCACCGTCAAATAATATGAGCCAAAGAGAGTGGCAATGATTAGGAGGTAACGGACGTGCTAAAGATAGGATTCATCGGTGCTGGACCAGTGGGTACAGCGTTCGGGGTGAGGCTATCCCAGCTGGAATACAAAGTAATTGCTGTCTACGACGTGAGCTTAGCCGCCGCGCAGAGGTTCGCTAAAACAGTACCAGGTTGTCAAATTTACGAGAAAGCTCAGGAGCTTGCTGATACCGCAGAGTTTGTCTTTATCACCACCCCTGACGATATCATCCCCAAAGTTGCCGCCGAGCTTAACTGGCACACTGGACAATCGGTGGTCCACTGTAGTG
>Ga0307379_10012883_pt1 | contig 10868 bp, 9 predicted proteins | sample UN2MG_FD_202237 | JGI IMG/M metagenome (GOLD analysis project Ga0307379, IMG submission 202237) | Soil microbial communities from Risofladan, Vaasa, Finland - UN-2 | ecosystem: Environmental > Terrestrial > Soil > Coastal area > Acid sulfate soil | place: Finland: Risofladan, Vaasa | collected... | reverse complement strand
GCGATCGTGGAGTACAACCGCCCTTTGCCAAAAAAGAAAGGGAAGAAATCCAGTGGGTAACTGAGAATGCGCTGGCCGGGCGACGCTTTCCGGCCGGCACAGAGGAAGCGGATATTTTCGCACAATGGTATCCGTGTGTCAAAGATTTTTTTGCCATGAGCGGTCAATATGCTGAGTTCCTGCATTACCCGGCAGCCGGCGGATTGTACGAGCAGGATTGGAGATTCATGGCGATTTTTGAAGTCATCCAGGGAGTTGTCAAACAACATCTTCGAGAAGAGATAGCGAGAATGAAGTATGGCGCGTAAGTTCACATCTGCTGACATAGAAATCACTGCTAAAGACAAGACCAAGCCCGGATTAACCTCTGCCAAAACTGGGGTTGGGAAACTCACTGATACCGTCAAGCGCTACGGTGTGGAGATGGCGGCTATTGCGGTAGTTGTCGCTGGCGCGATCAGGGTCATAAAGGATCTGACCGAAGCCTACTTTGAGCAAGAACGGGCGATAGCAGGGATGGAAGCAGCACTTCGAGCTACAGGTATCTATACTCCCGAACTATCTAGAGACATTCAAGAACTTTCCAGCGAATTGCAGACAATGTCCATCTATGGTGATGAAGCTACGATCGCCGCGGCAGGGATGCTTCAATCTCTGGCTAAACTCTCAGATGATGGTTTGATGCAGGCCATACCTCTGGTTCATGATTTGGCCGCAGGAATGGGGTTGGATCTGGTTACGGCTGCATCGCTTATAGGTAAAACCTTGGGCAGTACCACGAATGCATTATCTCGATATGGGATTGTTCTCGATGCAACGGCCCCCGCGAGTGAAAAGTTGATAGCGCTTACCGAGCAGATCAATAGTTCCTTCGGCGGCATGGCGGAGGCGATGGGCGATACCGCCGCCGGTTCTATGGTCAAGCTGACCAATGCAGTCGGCGATCTCAAAGAAGCGGGTGGGCACCTTATTATGATAGCCCTGCGACCTGTGGCGACTTGGCTGACCAATGTAGCACGGAACGCAGCAATCGCGGCGGAAAACATCATCAAAGCCAGGGAAGAATTCGCCCGGATTATGGGAACTCTGGCTATTGAGACTATCCGTGAACAATTCCAGATGCCTACCCTGGAGATGGGGAATCTACAGAGCCAGCTCGCCGGGATTACCGAGCAGATTCAGACAACTATCGTGGAAATGGCCGAGGCCGGCGCTACCGCAGCGGAGATTTTCACCGCGCGGCGAGACATCTACGCGGAAATAGTCACTCAGATCGAAATATTACTGGCAGATATTAACCAGGTCAACGAGATGGGCGAGGACAACAAGAAAATCCTTCAATTTCAGTTATCGATGTATCGGAGTTTTCTTGCCGACATCGATGAAAGAATCAAGGACGAAAACAAAATAAAAACGATCTTAAACGATCAACAGACAGCGATTTTTTTCATTAATGAGCTTTATCAAGAGACTACGGAATATGCTCAAGAACAGGCGGCGGCCCAACTCGAGACGGTAATCGCGCTCCTGGATTTCTGGAAGGCCATGCATCCGGAAGAGGAACAGACGATCCGGATGCTAGAGGCGGTCGCAAAAAGACTATGGGATTTGCTTCCCCCTATGGGGGCAATCGAAGATGTAATGCCGGAGCTGGCAGAGGTAGTGTGGGATTATGATGAGGCCGCTTTAGCTGCAGCTACATCTACTGACGCAATGGCTAAGGCCATGATTGTTGGTCAGGATGCAGCCAAAGACCTCGCCGGAGAAGTACTCAGTATAAAAGATGCCTTTCTCGAATTAGAAGTTACTGCGGCAGATTGGGCGAGATTTATGGCAACTACTGTTACTGAAAGTGTCACTCGTGCTTTCTCCGCAATTGGTTTGGCAATAGCTAATCAAAGGATCGGATGGAAGGAACTAGGACAGACCGCTTTACAAATACTAGCAGACATCTTGAGGTCTATTGGGGCGCAACTTGCGGCTATGGCTGTCATATTGGCCATACAGTTCAGATGGGTAGCAGCAGCATTAGCGGTAGCCGGTTCTATCGCCGCGTTTGTAGCTGCGGCAGTGATTGAAGCAAGAATAGGGACAACCGCAGAAGAAGCGTGGGCTGATTTTTTGGGCCCTGATTATATAGACGAAGGGGATATTATATCGAGCACCCAGACGGTGACCAAGCCACCGGATATCTACAATACCTTCAACTTCAACGGCACCTTCATAGAGACTTCTTGGGAGCGGTTTATCGAGATGGTGACCGCCGAGCAGGAGCGACAGCGGGGCCTGATCGTATTTGGAACGTAAGAGATGGCACTATTCATCACGGCTTCCGCCGGACTCAAAGCCTCGCTCGATGGCGAGGCCGACGATCGCAAGGCTAAAGTTGAAATCAAGTTCAACGAAGTCAACTGGGTCGATATCACAGAATTCGTTGAATCCATAGAGATCGCTTCGTCGCTGGAAAGCTTTAGCGGTTTCGCTACTACCAACACCGCAAGCGTCAATTTACGCAATCCGAAACTGGCTGACGGTACCCGGCCGTTCAGCTCCAACCATTACGCCGTTTATGATCCTTTGATCTACCGTTTCAACGGGATTAAGCAGGTAGACGGATACGGAAACCTGCGGGCGAACCGGGAGATCCGGATCTCTGCGACCTCCGGGGCGTGGGAGTACATATACATTTTTACCGGATACATCGATCGGGCGGGCTTTCAGGAGCAGGAAGAAGGAGTAATTGACCAGGTAAAGATCGGTTGTCTGGATGGTGCTAAGAAACTGATAGAGACTCCATGCCTTACCGCTGGCGGAGACGAGATCTCTTATGTCGGGTTTAAGGTTTGTGACAGCACAGCACCTGGTGCTTCCCTGGTACATGCCATCGCGCTTTTGGGTGGAATAGCCGCGGTAGATGTCATTGAGGACAACATCACAGGGCATACGTGCGACTATGTAAGACTTACGGGTAATGTCTGGCAGGAGCTGAGCAAGATCGCCGAGGCATATCTGGCTTATCTCTATTTCGACGGTAGCGGGAAGCTGTGTTTCGTCGGTAGCAAGTTTGCGGATGCATATGTGGAACCCAATCCGCCGGCGAGCGAGTGGGATTTCGACAAAGACAATCTCATCAAAATCCAAAAAGATCATACCGAGGTCGTCGCCAACCATGTGAAGGTCCAGCACAAGGCATATGAGATAGCGGTAAACAAGGAAATCATCTACAAGTTCGTCGATGAGAATACCTGGGATGGGGAGAAGAACGCTTACAACATCCCGCTGGGTGATAATGTACTTCCCTGGACCGATCCGACCGTCAATCACTTCCTTGAATTCGCTACTCCAGGGGGCGAAAAGATAGAGCTTGCTTATGACATCGATGCCGTGGGAGCGATACTCGTACAGTCAACGCTCGGCAATATCACCGTTGCCGCTTATACGGTCTATGCCAACAAGGTCTTGCTACGGTTGCAGAATCTTGTTGCAAACGACTGGCTTGAAAAGGTGGAGGTGGAAGGCAAGCCGATACGGAACACGAAGATATTCAACATCACCGAGATCGATGCGCCCTCTATCGCCTTGTATGGTGAGAAGAGCAAGGAGGTTGAAAACAAATACTTCTCTTCCGATGTTCAGGCGCAGACCGTCTGTGCTTGGCAGCGGGATCTGGGGGCTCATCCACGGCAGACGTTCACGCTTACTGTACCTGCACTTCTTCACTGTCAGACCGGTGCATGGGTTAAAATCACGCTGACCGATACCGGTATCGGTGGGGCGGAAGATGTCTATTGTCGGTTAGACAAATACGTGCATCAATTCACCAAGAAAAGAAAGGCCGTCACTGAGATCAGCCTACTTGCGCTCATCTACGATTGGGTTGATTCATCTGCCGCTACACCTGGTCTCATAACACCGAATACTCCTCAAAATGCCATTGTACCTTCAATCCTGCTGCATCCTACCTATATCGAAGTACAGAGTGGCTATAACCAGGGTGGTGGTACGACTACACCCTCACAGGTGGTGGTAAGCAGAACCGAGGGGCATTTCAAGGCCATCGCCATATGGTGGGACCGGCAGCTCAATCTGACCAATTTCAGCCATTATGAAGCGCAGGTATCAGCTGATAAAGTCAACGCATATGCTCTCCCGGCTCCAGGCTCGGGTGACTGGAAGGGCGCTCTAGATGGGCTGACCATAAAGCTTGGTGAATTTCTCGTACAAGATAACATTCCTCCTATCGGTCCTGTCGAAGATCCTAAAGGCCGCAGGCTGTATTACCACATACGCCGTATTACAACAGAGGGTGGTGTTCCAGGTACAGGAGCTTGGAGTGCTTGGGTGAGTGCTACAACCCTTACTGTTGATACCGGAGATTTTGCACGGGAAAGCATCTTGGCAGAGCACCTTGAGGTTGGTGCGATCAAGGCTCGGGAACTCAGTTTCGGTGCCGATGTGAATTCAATCCCAGTATATGAGGATGCAGATCCTGCTTCTCCTGCTGCAGAAATCTTCGACCTTTCTCAACCCGACTGCGTGGGATCTCGGGGAACCATCCCAGCGGCTGGGAAAGAGGTTGTATACGCACCGCCTACCGCGATAGATGAGGTCCTGCGGGAGTTTCGGGGGTTCCACTCACCGAGAATGATCGGTCAGAGCGAGGCGATATTTCAGACTGCTATCAATTTGGTGAAGAGGCCTGAAGATCTTTCCGACACCACTATTTGGTTAAATGCGGGTGCTCCTGATCAGATCTTGACAGATCAATATGTTGATGGTAAGCGACTAACAAAGATCCAGAATACAGGCGCGGCTCTAGATTATGTTCATCAGATCTATACAACTGCCTTTACACAGGCACAAATTGGAGGATCGGTAATTTGCCGGAAAGGGAATACTCTCGGCAACCAGGCACGTTTTGTAGCCTACGATAATACAGGAGCGGCTGAAATTTTTAAGCTGTCGATAGATTTTGATAACTATCCTAATGCACCTGGAATCCCGTCCTCGGGAACGCTACACAACTATACCTGGAAAGACAAAGACACGGTCGAATTCCAGTGGATCGGGACGTTAGCTGCTGCGGGGAATGACTGTCAACTACGTTGCTTTGCAAGCAATAATGCAATTGACGACGATTATACCTACTGGACCGCAGTCCAACTCGAAGACCTCCCCTATCCAACTCCCTACATTGATCAATATCGATATCCAACAGGAGTAAGACCTGCGGTTTCTCCTAACTATGCAGTGACGATGCCCGAGAAGTTTGTCTTTAAGATTAAGATCAGACCTTGGTTTGTTTACGATACCGGAACTTTGCCTAGAATTGCCGAATGGTATGTAGATGCAAATCATCGGTTTATTATCTATTATTCAGAGGGCCCCGATAAGTTCTTGTGTTGGTGGAAGAATGATGCCGCTGGCACAACGCGAGTTCTCGATACTGAAGCCTTCGACGACAGTGGGGCTAACGATATCAATCAAGAGATTATTCTTTACGGACAGATAGACCTCTCAACTCAAACCGGGAATAATGCCTTCTTCGCTATTGTAGCCGGTACAAAGCAAGCAGAAGACAACGACTGGGACGGAGCTCTTGATGCTCACAGTGCAACCCTGATCACGCTATCTATCGGTCACGAACTTGCGGCAAGCCACGCCGACTCCCTCATCGAATACGCCAAGTTCTGGACCTGGGACGGTGCTTCTCTCGGCACCCTCGCCGATGAAACTGACATAGACAGGGTTACCGCCGATCTGACCTCCCTATTCGATCTCACCCTTGAAGACTACTCCCTGGCCCGATACAAGCCCGTCAGCAAGCAGGGAGCTATCGGGATTTTCCAGACCGCTAAGAATTTACTTGATGATCCAGAAGACATCACTACGGCTAACTGGACGGCAGTTACCGCAACTATAGAATTAAGCGATTTCTATATCGATGGGAAGCGTTTCACAAAGCTTATCAATACCGGGGCCTGGGGAGGCGCTTACCAAGTTCTGCCTGCAGTTACTTTTACCGATGGCCAGGAAGCAAGCAGTCAAGCGCTTTTTATACGGGGTGATGAAACCGAAACTCGGTTTGAATTAAGAGATGCTACAGCCGGAGTGAACCGAATAGGACTTAAAATCCAATGGGATACTCGCGTAGTAACTGCTCTCAACGGCACACTGCATGATGCAGTTTGGATAAATAACGATGTCCTTTGGATCTCCGGTATATCTACAGCAATCACGGCTGCCAATGTTCACTGGGTACAACTTAGAAACGCGACTAACGGCAAATATTGCTACATGACCGCAGTTATGGCAGAAGATACCGTCTACCCAACCCCCTACACCCCAACAGAACGGGCGAAGGATGGGGTTCTCAACTATCCCTTCCCGATGCCTGAGAAGTTCTCGATTTGCTTTTGGGTGAGGCCTTGGTTTAAATATGATACCAACGTATACGGAAGATTCATTGTCTGGCAGATTGATGGTACACACCGTTTTATTATCGCTTACAATGCTGGATCGGATAAAATATATATCCAATGGCGGGACGGAACAAATTTCCGATATCTGTACTCGCAGCAATTCGATGACGGTTCTGCACATGACGATATTAATCAAGAAATATTTGTCGCCGCAGCTATTGATTTATCAGCGCAAAGTGTGACGGCATCACGTCTCAAAGTTTATGCTGATTCTATCGGTGGAGACACAACTTGGGATGCGGCCCCCGACGCAAAGTCCTCGGCGTTTCCTGCTTTGTCAATCGGGCAAGAAGATGGAGATAGTGAAGCCGACTCCTTCATCTCCGACCTGATGATCTTGCCCAACATCCTGCTCACCGAAGAGCAGATGGACCGCCACTACAACACGAGAAGGCCTTGGTATTCACTCAGTGAGGTGGCGAGCTTCGACCGCCAGGTGCGAATCGACCGCAAAGGCATCCGGCTGCACAACTCCGAGCTGAACATCACCGACTGGCGGAATAGGCAGATCCTGATCTCTAACCGTGACGGGCTGATGGCGAAGGATGCTGCGGGAAAGATCATTCATGACATTCCTGATGCGCCTATTCTTACGGATATGCTCTTTAGTGGGCACCTTCTTTTCAGAACATCTGGCAATTATATAGACTCTTTAATACAGGGCGAGACAGACGTAGAAACTGCTAGAAATGTTACAGGCAATATAAGAAATGTTGACTTATCGAGTTATGATGGAGGCATAAAAAATATTCGAGGAGCTTTGTTGGCTGTACGGACCGATGTCAATCTTCATTCTGGTAAAACTCTGGCTACCACTTACGTTATAACGAACGCCATGTTCTCACTTATCTATAATACAAAAGGGTTAAGTTATTCTAATTTTACTCGTTCATTGGAATATTCTGTTGGAGTGGGCTTGGTTCTGTACTCGGACCGAACAACGCAGGTAGTAGTTCCAATCACGTATAATGCCGGAATTCCATATTTAACTTGGCATATGAATACATCTTTCTTTTTAATGGCTGATGGTAATGATACGTATAATACCCAAGTTACGATATATTTACAGGGACTTCTTGTATGAAAAAGCTTTATGCACAACTAGGTTTACATGAGTGCGGTCTTCGATGGCTCTCCCAACCTGAAGAGGGTTGGTATGAAATAGAAAGAGAACCCGATTTTCATGGGGGTGAATACCTGGAATACGACGAGAAAAATGACTGTATTGTCATCAAGAAACGTGAGAAGAGCGCTGAAGAATTGGAAGCAGAAAAGCAGTCAGCGGTCAAGCGGCAACTTATAGCCGAGCTTCCCGACATCATCCTGCAGAGCAAAGACAACCCTGAAGCCCTCGTGCAAGCACTGTGCGATCGGGCGAAGCAGATAGAGGTGGAAACGAATGAATCCAGAAGAAATCCAGAAATTATCTGACAGGGAATTGCTTATAAAAACATTCGGCACTGTCGAATGGCTCAAGGGCGTCATGGGCAACGGCGGCGGGGTCCTTGAGGATATTCGGCAGCTGCAGAAAGCCCAAGCCCGTTACGTCACCCGGGGCGAGCTCATGCTGACCGTGGGCATCATCTCGGTGATATTCGCAGGAATAGGAGCGCTTATCATTTTTCTGTGACATAGCGAACTGGGAGGGGAACTATGATTCTTCAACGAGATGCGCGATTGGTTGTACCAATCCATAAATATGGATGCTACATGATGAGCATCCTATTTCTCTGCAACAAATACAAAAACGTCGAACTTTCTGCGGAAGATATCAATGATCTATATATTCTTTTCATCGATAGCAAGTTCATGGATGAAAACTGCTTTATCAATGATCCGGCGGCTATCTTCGATTTTATGGGCTTGTGGGTATACTTCTATGATCGACATGATCCGCCAGACTATATGTGCCAAAAGGATGAGATCGAGATACTGCGATTCCAGTATATCGACTGGAAGCACTTCGTTACAGGTGATGGCCAGAGCCATGTTGCCTATGATCCTTACGGTACAAGCAAGGCAGTGCGATTAGGCGAATTGAAAGATAAACGGATCTTCAAGATCCAGAGGTAACGAGATGAACGCGAAAGACCTTCTGCAAAAAACATGGATCTTCGAAGTAGTTTGGCTCCTGCTCAATTTCACGATCTGCCTGTATTTCTTCCCGGGCAAGATAGGAGCCTTCATGCAGGCGCTCCCGCTTCTGACAACCTTGATCGGTGGGCAGGGTTTCTTGGCCGCGGCAGGTCCGGAGATCAAGCGGTTGATCGAATCAAAGAACGGAGGAGGGGAATGAATGTCAAAGCGAAATGGATTCTGGTTGCCTTCGCGATCGGCCTGCTGGTCGGCGCGGGCACTATGCTTTATTTTGTGTATCATCCTGCTCACAATACCGTCGCTGAGTTACGCGAACAGTACGACCGCGATAGTGCGATCTACCGAAAAGCGTTATCTTACAATATTGGCCTACTCGAAGCAGCTGGCCGAAGAGCTGAGACTGCAGAAGATCTCGCTGGCCGAGTACAAGCAGAAGTCGAACGACTTGCAGAACGAGCTCGCCATAATGAGCAGCGATTTAGAGAACTTACAAACAGATTCGACGGAATTGAAGCAGGAAATCTCCGGGCTGAAGAGCTCAATCGACGAATCGGTGAAGAAGCAGCAAGAGGACTTGAAGAAATACGAAGCTTTGGAAAAAGCCTGTCAGGAGATAGCGGAGACGGCACAGAAAGAGATCCGCCGGCAGAAGACTAGGACGGTGATCTACGTGATCCTGGCGGCTGCGGCTGCCGGTGCCGCCGGTTACGGGATTGGCAGGCTGACTGATTAGCAAACCTATTCAAGCCAATTTAGAATATCATTATATGGTGCTATAGCTTCTTTCAATCCTCTTACATCGAAAATTGCAATTATTGGATTTTCGTTATAAGGTGTAACCTGAGCAAGAAAACGATCAACTTCTGTTAAATTTTTGATAAAACCAAAAACACCTTTTGCAGGGTATGGATAAAAGGTTCCCTTACTATTATTAGATAGTGACCATTCCATTGTTGAAGCAGCCCGTTCTCCAAATCTTGTTAATACATAGGCTTCGCTTCCTAAATAACTGCCCCAAGTGATATAAATTTCGGTCTTTTCACTTTTATATCTGAGTATTAATCCTATCGGATCGCTGAATGTTCCCTTTCCTTGATCAGCAACAAGTATGAAAGTTATTTGCCTGGAATCATCAACGGGATTGATCTTTTCATCAATAACCCATTTTCCTTCTGACTTAGTAGTTTTCTCTATTTCTGCGTATTCCCAAGTCCCGTCGTCCTTCAACAATACTTTGCATCCGTCTTCTGTTGTTGCTGTTTGATCGGCAAAAAGAGGAAGAATACAGATAATGAACAGAACGAAAACCATGATTTTCTTCATTTTTTCGTACCTCCTATTGACAGATTATAATCCAGCCTCACTATCTCCTTGCAGGGGATCGGGGGCATTTACCACTCATTCGTTAGATGCTCGTTTCATAATGAGCGTGAGATAGGAACTAAAAATATCTTTAGTGATGTATTTCAATACTAATGTTTCTTCATCAACGAAACTATATTCAATATTGAAACTTTGGGCACTCGCAATATAAATGCCTTGTTTTTCTGTCAAATAATTTAGAGAAAGCCCACGTGTATTTATTTCCCAAATGAAGCTACTTTCACGCCCGCTTCGGAATGTAACAGTTCCGAACTCTTCATCAAATTGAATAATGGAAATAGCTTCATCTGGTATTCTTTCAAATGTTGTATTTATACCCTCAAGCCCATCGTAGATTTGAATCTGTGTTTCCCAAATACTTTGTAGCTCCTGACTATATGCCAGTACTGAAATCACAAGTAGAATCGAAACCAGCATAATCTTCTTCATTTTTTCGTACCTCCTATTGACAAGCATAGCCCATATAGTACAAAAAATCAACAAAAAAATACAGAAAAACCTTGACTAAATATTGGGAAAGTGCTACAGTCTGTATTATGAGACCAGAAACGACAGAAAAAACAAAAGTACATTCTTTCACGATAACGCTCAGCGAAGACGATTCAGAGCGTTTTGAGGCCTATTTGCGCAGAACTGGCATCAAAAAACTGGCCGTTGCGCAGAAGGCTATCTTGAAATACCTGGAAGATAACGACAACTAAGTCGGGGGGGGGAGCTGAAAGGATGAATGGCGCATTAGTAGACAGAATGTATTTATTATACGAAGTTAAATCTGCAAAGTGCGCTACATTTCAATCATGTACACCTTCAAAACAATCCCTTTCCCAACGACAAGCCCGAGAATCAAGGCTAGACAAAGCACCGAGAAACTTCAGCGGGACTACGATCATCTCGCGGTACTTTTCT
>Ga0307379_10012880_pt1 | contig 10869 bp, 9 predicted proteins | sample UN2MG_FD_202237 | JGI IMG/M metagenome (GOLD analysis project Ga0307379, IMG submission 202237) | Soil microbial communities from Risofladan, Vaasa, Finland - UN-2 | ecosystem: Environmental > Terrestrial > Soil > Coastal area > Acid sulfate soil | place: Finland: Risofladan, Vaasa | collected... | reverse complement strand
CAAACTATGTATTATGCCTATTATTAAATACTTATAATAAGATAACATAAGGGGCAGCCCTTGGCATGAGACATGTCTTGACAATACTTCTACACAACACAGTATAGTGAGAGCAATAGGTTCAAAAAATATCTTGCCGATGCTCGCGAAAAATATCGCTTCATCCCTCATTGCTATATCTGACGATAACCCACTACCACTTGTTCATCAAAACACCCGAGGGAAATAAGGCTTTGAGTTTCTCACTTTATCAAAATTCGCATAGAGTAAAAGCAGTAAGTCCCCAAGATCGATTGTCTAAAAACAGCAATTACTCAAGGGTCTCTACTTTTAGATCGTATCATTGGTCATTGGTTACGCAAAGCCTTTTTTATATGTTTTTGCTAACAGTGCCCTTAAACGTTTATGGTTTTGGGACTGGTGTATTTAACTATCGGTTCAGCAGATTTTTTTTGCTTTTAACTGTGTTTGCAATAGTTATGGAACGATTGGCTAAAATGCGCAATTTGGTTCTCAGATTTCACCCATTTGAATATTTGGTTGGTATTTATTGTTTCTTGGCATTTTTAAGTGCATTTTATATTTCCGACTATGGTGAATTTGCTACGAGGTTTTTCGGTTTGATCGAATGTATCCTGATGCTTTATGTGGTTAGAATATTCACTCATGAAGAAGGGTACTGGTTAAAGTCTGTCCAAATATATTTGTTGTCATCAATTCCAGTATTGTTTGCTACCTTATATCAAGTTATTCATGTTTTAAAAGGTGATCTTTATGGAACGGTTCTTCCGTTTCCTTCACTTCAACTCCTTGATCGGTATGAAACACTGAAAGAATGGGGGCATTTCGGCGGTATTATTGAAGGGGCCACCAGGATACCATCAACTTTCGGAGAGCCCAACATGCTGGCGGGATATTGCGCTTCGCTCATACCATTCGCAATAGTGATTGTTCTAATTTCTAATAGAAATAGAATGATTCAATGGCGGTCACTTCTAAACCTTTTCATATTGCTCGGATTAGTAGCAATGATCATCTCCACGGTTTCCAAATCAGGATTTTTGAATATGGTGTTGGGCACTTTATTGACATTGAAATTTACTTTTATGAAATTTAGTGTCAAACAAAGGATTAGGATGGGTATAGTTTTGACATTTATTATTGTTTTTTGTGTAATATGTGGGCTGCAACGTATTGATTTGATTTCACATAGGCTTAGCTTAGGCGATAGTGGCCATCTTGACTATGCCCTAATGGCGTGGAATAGTTTTAGGGAAGGTTTCTGGTTGTTTGGTCAAGGATTCGGACAGTATGAGCATGTTTCATCCCACACAATAGTTTTAACAGCTCTCTTGGAATTGGGATTATTGGGAGGGATTGTTACACTTATGATGACTATACAGCCATTAATGTATGTCAAATATTTGTTCCGGCTATCTTCAAGAATGAATTATGACCCACGAGTGAGCAATTATTTTTTCTTGATGTCTGCAAGTTTAGTATCTTTTGTTACGATAGTGATGGGATTATATTTATATGATTTTTTTATACATCCATTCACATGGATTAATATCTCATTGTTCATTTCTCTTATATCACATGTTCAACGTGGCTTTAAGAGAGGGGTATTTGCGAAATTATAACTCTTGTAAGGATTGAGGTTACAGACGATGTGCTGAACGTTATGTTATAAAACGATTTATTTCCGAATTGAGGTGATATTAGATGCATAAATGCACGATTGCTATCCCAACTTACAATCGAGGACATACCATCCGTAACGCGATTGAGTCTGCCATGATACAGGATATGCCCGACCTGGAAATTTTGGTGATTGATGATCAATCTACTGATCAGACGTTTGAGATTGTTCAAAGCTATTCTGATCCACGTCTCCGCGTTGTTCGAAATGAGATTAATGTTGGCTTATTTGGAAACTTCAATCGTTGTTTGGAGTTAGCAAATAGTCAGTACATAAGGATTCTATGTGATGATGACAAGCTATTGCCTGGATGTATCCGCCGCGAGGTTGACGTAATGGATGCGAACGAAAGCGTTGCACTTCTTTTTTCAAAAGGACAAAGGATAGATGTCTCTGGTCGTAAAGTAGGACCTGTCGGTGATCATTTTCATCAGGGTATATATGCAGGTGTTGATGCAATTTACGCAGCATTGTGGTTCAAAGCTCACTATGCTATTAACCCTATCACATTGCCATCGGGTGTCCTTCTTCGGAAAGAGGCGGTTCGTAAAGCAGGTTGGTTCGATACAACAATGAAAATGGAGGGAGATATCGATTTCTGGTTGCGCATTCTTGAACATGGAGACATGGCGGTGTTGTCATCGTTTGGTTGTGAGATAAAATTTCATCCTCGTCAGGTAAGTCACAGACTTTTAGGTGATATTGAAGTTGTACGTGAAGCCTTTAATATAACAGAGAAATATTCAAAATTATTGGTTGAACGTAGAAGTTACAATCGAATTCGGCAACAATTAGTAGCATATTCTTTAGGAGTAGCCTATAAATTATGGCGTTTTGGCTTATATAAAGAAAGTCGCGAGCATTGGGATCTCGCTCGTACAAGTAATGTCAGTATGGTAGCTACAAGCTTTGCAATAGTACGGCTTATTTCATTACGTCTATTAATGAAGATTACTGGAGTGCGATTGATTCCGATCAGGATATTAAGAGAAATATAAATTGTATAAAACGAGTATTCTACATCTTATCCCTTCAGTTGGGCCTATGTCTTTTGGCCCCGGTTACGTAGCTTTAAATTTAGCTAAAGAGCAGGAACAATTAGGTTGTTCTACGCAGATTTGGTCTCTTGATACAGCTATGGATGTTAAGTGGGCATGTGAAGTTAGCGATTTTCCTCGGAAAAACATTCGATCGTTTTCATATACGGGTCCGAGCTTTCTCAGGTACTCTCCTGAAATGGAGCGCTTTGCTGCTGGGCCTGCAGGTAAACAGTTTAATGTTATTCATCAGCATGGTATCTGGACAGGCATTTCCCGTGTCACAAATATATTGCGCAGGAAACATGGAATATCCTCGGTGATTGCTCCGCACGGGTCACTTGAATCATGGGCATTGAATCGGTCACGATGGAAAAAGAAAATTGCAGAGACACTTTATGAGTCTATGAATCTTAGTAGTGCGACATGCCTTCACGCTACATCTGAACCTGAACTTGCAGACTTTCGAAAATTTGGCCTTTTAAACTCGTCAGCAGTTATTCCAAACGGTGTTTCTAACGAATGGCTAAATAGTACAGGGGATGCCGATAGATTTCGCGATCATTTTGATATAGCTCATAAGCAACGGATTTTACTATTCATGTCTCGAATTACACCCAAAAAAGGTCTCTTTTTGATCCTTCATGCGATAGATATGATGAAGAGAGATTTTGCTGGTTGGATACTGGTTATTGTCGGGCCGGATGAATTTGGGCACAAATCGGAGGTCAAGTCCCTTGTAAAGGAACTTGGCATGAAAGATAAAGTGAGATTTGTTGATCCTATTTTTAATCAGTTAAAGCGCGATGCCTTCTCATCTGCTGAATTATTTATCCTACCTTCGTATAGTGAAGGCGCACCTATGGTTATCCTTGATTCCCTTGCAGCGGGAGTTCCTGTGATTACGACTAAAGCCTCACCATGGGAAGATCTGTCAACTTATCGATGTGGTTGGTGGGTTGACGTAAGTGTCAACGAAATTTGTGAGGCTCTTAAATATGCTGTAAGCTTACCAAAAGAGCATCTTGAAGAAATGGGTCAACGGGGGAAGGAATTGGTTGCATCAAAATACGCATGGTCAAGTCTGGCGCAGATGACGATAGATTTATATTCATGGCTTCTCGGGCGTGGGAAGGTGCCGGAATTTGTATTTTTGGATAATTTTTCTAACAAACCAACAAAAAGGGTTTTGGAATTAAAATGAATACATTGGTACTTGGAGGGAATGGTTTTATTGGTTCCCATCTGGTTGATAAACTTCTTGCAGAGGGGAATACTGTACGGGTTTTTGATAAGTATAAGGAATATTTTCGAAAACCTATCCAAGAAGTTGAGTATTGTTTTGGAGATTTTGGAAATCGTGGCCTTGTTTCCGATGCCCTTTCGGATATAGACTTTGTTTTTCACCTTATAAGCACCACTCTTCCCAAGACCTCTAATGACGATCCTGTTTTTGATGTACAGTCTAATGTTATTGAATCGCTATTCTTGATGGAGAAATGTGTTGCGTGCAGAGTTAAAAAGATTATTTTTATCTCAAGCGGAGGAACAATTTATGGCGAACCTAAAATATTACCGGTAATAGAGGATGCACCAAAAATTCCTGTGTGTTCTTATGGGATTACAAAATTAGTGATTGAAAAGTATCTATTTCTTTTTAATCATCTGTATGGCCTTAAGTCTGCAATTATTCGACCTTCGAACCCTTATGGCCCCAGACAAAATCCAAAGAATATTCAAGGAGTAGTACCAGTTTTTCTCGGCAAGATTAAAGATGGCGAACCAATTGAAATATGGGGAGACGGTGAAATTATCAGGGATTATCTTTATATTGATGATTTGGTGGACGGTATTTACAAGGCAGCTTTTCTTGATACCCCATACGCTATATTTAATTTAGGCAGCGGTGTAGGACATTCGATTAATGAGATTGTAAGAATGATTCATAAAGTTGTTGGGCGCGAAATACAGGTTACCTATACAAAAAAACGATCACTTGACGTGCCAAAGATTTATCTTGATATAAGCAAAGCCAGAGAAGATCTTTCCTGGGAACCTGTTACGTCGCTGGATGATGGCATAAAAAAAACTTGGGATTTTATCGAAAGATTGCATACATAGATAGACCTTTCTATGAAGATATGGGGGAAATAAAGATGTTTAACGACAAAACATTACTTATTACCGGTGGCACCGGTTCTTTCGGGAATGCTGTAATCAAGAGCTTTCTGAATACCAGCATAAGAGAAATTCGCATTTTCAGCCGTGATGAAAAAAAACAGGATGATATGCGGAATTTCTACCATAATGACAAGCTCAAGTTTTATTTAGGCAATGTAAGGGATCCTGAAAGTATCCATTCCGCTATGCACGGGGTTGATTATGTCTTTCATGCCGCTGCCTTAAAACAAGTGCCTTCCTGTGAGTTTTTTCCGGTTGAGGCGGTGAAGACAAATATCATTGGCACGGAAAATGTCCTGAATGCGGCTGTTTCACAAAATGTCAGTAAGGTTATAGTTTTGAGCACGGACAAAGCAGTTTATCCGGTAAATGCCATGGGGATGTCAAAGGCACTTATGGAAAAGGTGATGACTGCTAAGTCGCGGACAGTTGATGAAAAAAAGATTATGCTTTGCGGGACGCGTTATGGAAATGTCATTGCCTCAAGGGGCTCTGTGATTCCTCTGTTTGTGGAGCAGATAAAGACAGGTAAACCATTGACAGTAACAGATCCCAATATGACACGGTTTATCATGTCTCTGGACAACGCCATTGATCTGGTTTTGTATGCCTTTGAGAATGGAAATGCAGGTGATATTTTTGTTCAAAAGGCGCCTGCCTGCACGATTGAAGACTTGGCAATTGCAGTTAAGGAACTATTTGTGGCAAAGAATGAAGTAAAGATAATCGGGACGAGGCATGGGGAAAAGCTGTTTGAAACCTTGCTGAACAGGGAAGAAATGGTCTATGCCCAAGATCTGGGCGATTACTATAGGATTCCGGTTGATGCCAGGGATCTGAATTATAATAAATACTTTATTAAGGGTGAGGAGCAGATATCAAGCAAAGAGGACTACACCTCTAACAATACCAGGATATTGAATGTTGAAGAGATAAAAGAGGTTCTGTTGAAGGTGGAGTATATTCAGGAAGAACTTGGGAAGTGAAGATGCTTTTCTCACCACGAAGGGGACGAAGAACACGAAGATAAAAAATTATGGATAAGAAAGAAGAGATTATTGTCAAGAAGGCGCTTGTTACCGGTTCAGGTGGATTTATTGGTAAGAATCTGATTGAGGGATTGAGACGGTGTGGAGATGTTGAAATTAAGACGTTTGACATTGAAGATGATATTGACAGATTGTCCGCTCACTTGAAAGAAGCGGATATTGTTTTTCATCTGGCGGGCGTGAACCGGCCTGAGAAGGTTGAAGAATTTGAGAGAGGCAATGCCGGGTTAACACGGACAATTGTCGATATGCTCGAAAAGGCCAAGAGGAACATCACTATTGTACTGTCATCCTCCATTCAGGCAACCCTTGACAATCCTTACGGGGTCAGCAAGAAGAACGCTGAGAATATCCTTATTGAATACAGCAAGAAGAGCGATGCAAAGGTCTATATATATCGTTTTCCAAATGTGTTTGGGAAATGGTGCAGACCGAATTACAATTCAGTTGTGGCGACCTTTTGCCATAATATAACGCATGAGCTGGATATTACCATTTCAGATGTCAACAAAGAAATTGAGCTTGTTTATATTGATGAAGTGATTGATGAGTTTTTGGGGCTGCTCTCGGATGAAAATGCGGATAGAGGCAAATATTATTATAATATCAAACGGACATTCAGGATAACCCTTGGCGAGCTATCAGAAAAGATATATCAATTAAGGGGTATGCGTAAGTCATTAGTTGTGCCTGATTTGTCTGATAACTTGATGAAATGTTTGTACGCAACCTACCTGTCCTACCTGGATAAAGATGATTTTTCTTACAAGTTAGACACAAAAACCGATCAAAGGGGAGGCCTAGTTGAATTGATTAAATCTGATCATTTCGGTCAGATATTCGTGTCAACATCTCACAAGGGCATCATCAGGGGCAATCATTATCACAATACCAAGGTGGAAAAATTTTGCGTCCTGAAAGGAAAGGCTGTTATCAGGTTCAGGCATATCTTTGGAGATGAGGTCCTGTCTTATCATGTTTCCGGGGAGAATATTGAGGTGGTGGATATTCCGCCGGGATATACACATTCCATTGAAAATTTGGGGGATGATGAAATGATCGTCTTGTTCTGGGCGAATCAGATTTTTGACCCCGAAAAACCGGACACCTATTATAGCAAGGTATAAACCATATGAATAAACTCAAAGTAATGACTATTCTTGGAACGCGGCCTGAGATCATACGTCTTTCGTGCGTGATGGCCCTTTTGGATAAATATGTTGACCATAAGATAGTCCATACCGGACAGAATTACGACTACGAACTTAATGAGATTTTTTTCAATGAATTGAATGTCCGCAAGCCTGACTATTTTCTGGGCGTGGATCATAGTTCTTTGGGCGCTGTCATGGGGAATATCATCATATCCATTGAAAAGGTGCTGGAAAAAGAAAGGCCTGACGCAGTTTTGATCCTGGGTGATACCAATAGCTCTATTGCAGGTATCATGGCAAAACGCATGAAGATTCCAATCTATCATATGGAGGCTGGAAACCGTTGTTTTGATCTCAACGTTCCTGAGGAGATCAACCGCAGGATAATCGATCATATCAGCGATTTTAATCTCGTATATACGGAACATGCCAGACGTCATCTGTTATCTGAAGGCCTGCCCCACCGTCGCATTTATCTTACCGGTTCTCCCATGAAGGAGGTCCTTTTTACTCACATGGAGAAGATTCAATCTTCAAAGATTTTGGAACAACTCGGATTAAAAAAAGATGGCTATTTTATTGTCAGCATTCACAGAGAAGAAAATGTAGACAACAAAGAGAATCTTGCTTTGCTATTGCGTTCTTTGAATCTGGTTTGTGAAGAGTATGGGCTTCCTGTGATTGTGTCGACCCATCCGAGAACAAGAAAACATCTTGAGAGTTTACCCGACGTGAATCTGCATTCAAATATCCAATTTTTAAAGCCCTTTGGATTTTTTGATTACAACCATCTCCAGATGAATACATTTTGTGCTATTTCAGATAGCGGTACAATCAGTGAAGAATCTTCAATCCTTTCATTCCCTGCGATTACCGTGAGAAACGCTATGGAAAGGCCGGAGGCCCTGGATACAGGGAATATTGTCTTGACGGGTTTGAATCCCGATACCATACTTCAGTCAATTAAAGTGGTGACGGATGAAAATGCCTCTCAGCGTGAGCATCCAATTCCTCCCGAGTATGAAATTGAAAATGTGTCACAAAGGGTGGTCAAACTGATCATAGGGACGGCAAAACTGAGTAATATGTGGGATGGGATAAAGTAAATTGAACCACGAAGGTATCTTCCCCCGGAATGAGCAGCGCGGTAAAAGATGAAGAAAAATAATAGTGTCCTGATAATCACAGAACGTTTTCATCCGGAAGAGTTCGGGATTAATGATCTGGCACAGGCCTGGCAAGCTAAAGGCTATGAAGTAGCCGTATTAACGCAAGCTCCCAGTTATCCTTTTGACAAGGTGTATGAAGGATATAAAAATAAGCTTTTCCAGACTGAAAAGTGGAAGGGTATTAAAATTTATAGAGTATTTTCTTTGATGGGTTATAAAAAAGGTGTGCTCTTAAAAGTACTGAATTATTTATGTTTTTCTTTTTTCGCATCTTTGGTGTCCTTGTTTATAGGCGGAAAATATGAAAAGGTTTTTGTTTACCATGTTGGTCCTTTGACACAGGCCATTCCTGTAGTACTTATTAAGAAGCTTTTTGGGAAGAAAAGTTACATCTGGACCTTAGATATATGGCCGGATTCAGTTTATGCCTATGGATTTAAGAAGAGAGCGCTTTCTGGAAAGCTACTGGATTCGTTCGTGAAAACCGTTTATAAGAACTGCGAAACAGTTTTTGTTTCTTGTAGTGGGTTTAAAAGGAAAATAGAAAAATATGTTCCAGACGCCAAAATAATCTTTTCTCCTCAATGGGCACCGGATGATTTGAATTTCGATCGAGTAACACCTCATGAGTCATTAAAAAGGGGTTTTAATTTTACATTTGCGGGCAATATTGGAAAAGTTCAGAATTTGGAGAATGTTATTAGAGGATTTGCGCTTGCAGCAAAATCCAATGACCAGATAAGATTAAATATCATTGGTAATGGCTCAAATTTGGAAAACCTGAAAAGAATTGTAAAAGAAGAGAGCATTGCAAATGTTCATTTTTGGGGCCGAAGGCCATTAAAGGAAATGCCAAGGTGGTTTGAGGGGAGTGATGTTTTAATAATATCTCTAATCGATGAGCCAATTTTTTCTTTAACAGTACCCGCAAAATTCCAAGCCTATCTTGCCTCCGGCAAACCAATCTATTGTGTGATGAAAGGGGAAGTCGCTGATTTGGTCATAAACAATAAGATCGGTTTGGTTGCACAACCAGGCGATATTAATGATATCAGGTCAGGATTTGAAAAATTTTTAGATACCCCAAAGCATGAATTGCAAACATTTGGAAGTAATATGAAACTGCTCTTACGCAATGAATATAATCGCAATAAAATCATACAGCAAATGGCAGAAGAGGTCTTTTCTTTACCCATTTCGGCTTAAGGATGATTTGGGTAAAATTAATTTATTTTGCTATTATCATTTCATTTTAATTGTTGAAAAATGAATATTTTAATAACCGGCGCAAACGGTTTTATCGGGAGAGGGCTCTGCGATAAATTGCTTTCTGATGAGTACCAGGTGCGGGGAGCTGTCAGGGGCGCAACTCAAATGACAGCTCTGCCTTCAGGGGTTGAAGGCGTGCAAGTCGGCGATATCGGCCCTGAAACTGATTGGTCTGAAGCCTTATCCGGCATTGAAGGCATTGTCCATCTTGCCGCTCGTGTTCATGTAATGGATGATTTGGCTGATGATCCGCTGGCGGAGTTTCGTAAGGTAAATACGGCGGGTACTTTGAATCTGGCTCGGCAGGCGGTGGTGGCTGGGGTTAAGCGTGTTGTGTTTATCAGTTCGATTAAGGTCAATGGTGAAGGGACGGGGGACGATCCGCAGATTACGCAGATTACACGGATTAGAAAAAGGGGGACGAGGGACGGAGGGCAAACAACGGGATGGGTTCCCTTGCGGGAACGGATGACTTCCATGACGGGAATGGATGAATCCCTCCGGGATTGGAGATGGATTCCCTTCGGGAAGGATGATTTGCTTAGGAAGGAATGGTTGGATGGGCGGGAGGTTGTTTTTTCTGAGGGGGATGTTCCTTGTCCGCAGGATCCGTATGCGGTTTCAAAATGGGAAGCTGAACAGGGAATGTTGGCAATTGCTGAAGAGACAGGACTGGAAGTTGTTATTATTCGTCCGCCTTTGGTTTATGGACCTGGGGTTAAGGCTAATTTTCGTTCCTTGATGAAGTGGGTGCGGAGAGGTGTTCTGCTACCATTGGGCGCTGTACATAATAAACGCAGTTTTGTGGCTTTGGATAATCTGGTGAGTTTTATTATTCATTGTATTGACCACCCTAAGGCTGCAAATGAGGTGTTTTTGATTTCGGATGGTGAGGATGTATCGACTACTGAGTTGTTGCAGAAGATGGCGCGTGCCTTTGGAAAGCGGTCTTTTTTGTTGCCTGTGCCTGTGGGGTTGATGACTTTTGTGGCGGGTCTGTTGGGCAAGAGGGATGTTGCAGAGCGTCTGTTTGGTTCTTTGCAGGTGGATAGCTTTAAAGCACGGGATCTGTTGGGGTGGGAGCCTGTTGTTTCTATGGATGAGGCTTTAATATCTCACGCAAAGGCGCAAAGCACGCAAAGGTAAAGAAAATATATGAATGAGAACGAGATTGCGAAAATAGTTGTTGACGTATCTAAGGCTGGCTGACAAGAGGTTGGGATTGTTAATCAATTTCGGTTCGGAACTGATTCGTGATGGTATATCAAGAGTCGTTAATGGGTTATAGATTTAAAATCTTTGCGTCTT
>Ga0307379_10012877_pt1 | contig 10870 bp, 20 predicted proteins | sample UN2MG_FD_202237 | JGI IMG/M metagenome (GOLD analysis project Ga0307379, IMG submission 202237) | Soil microbial communities from Risofladan, Vaasa, Finland - UN-2 | ecosystem: Environmental > Terrestrial > Soil > Coastal area > Acid sulfate soil | place: Finland: Risofladan, Vaasa | collected... | reverse complement strand
CTTTACCTCCTAATCTTTCCAGATTCTTTTTCTCTGCTGTAACCTTACTTAACATATCTTTGACTTTGGCAAGTTCATCCCTTAAACCAGAAACCTGAGCTTCAAGAGATACTTTCTTTTTATGAAGACCAAGTTTTTCAAAGTGGCTTGGGACTTCTACGTTTTCATTAAACTGATAAACCTCATCAGGAGTATGAATACGCCCCATAAAGATATTTTTTTTGCAGCAAAGATAATCATAAACTTTCATAAAACCCCCTTTGTTTAGTGGCTACTCCCATTACAAGAATAGCCACAACCCTCTATCCTATTGTTAAGAAAGCATTTAACTTGCCTGAAGCAAGCGTAGTTGAACACGTATAATAAAGTTCAAGATACCTTGCCATCCCCTCAGGTAGAGATACTTTCCTTAAAAGACCCGCCGTGAGAAGACTTGATGTAGCTGTAGCTGGTAAAATGGTCATCCTCGATGTATAAGTATCTCCATCTGGGCTGTCTTTTAATTCAATCGTTAATGTGTTTGCGCTTGTATCAAACGCTGTATCCAACCAAACTTCAATGAAAATGGGATTGCCCTGCCCCAAATTAAGGCTGGCAGCCCCACAATCAATCTCGTTTTCAGACGCAGCAGTGACCGTAACTGCCTGACCATCTGAAAATATTAACTGTTTATCAAGTATCATAATATCCTCCTATGAAATGGCAGTTTCAGTAATAAGAAGTTGATCTACCTTCCGTACTGGATGCCCTTTAAAAAGTGTTACTGGTGCGCCAAAAGCCTCTCCTGGTTGCCAATCTACATTGGTCTTATCTTTGGCTCTAATATCCATCTGCGAAAGCATGGTCTCGTTCATGTAAATTGCAGCTCCGGCTCCACGCCCGGGCATGTGATTCAACGCCTTAATCAAAAGATCGTCATCAAAGATATTAGAAGCTCCGGCAGATTCTATATTAGCAATCCTCTGTACGTTCCTGTCGTCTCTGATTACTATTCCGGCATTGACTACAAAGTTTGACCAGTACGCCATATAAGGATTATAAGACGAATCGTATGCTACTGACTTACCAAGATCAGTTCTCTTAACACCCATTGACTGAGAACCCCTCGGATATACAAGATGAACCTTGTTAGCACCCCACTGGATAATCCAGATTGAGGCCGTATCATCTCCTGTCCCACCGGCATCCCAGACATTGGCATCTGTGGTCGCATCATAAGCACCACGAATAGTAAGTCCGTTTATCTGCTCTGGATCTGTTGCGATATTCCCATAAAAGAATTTCTCAACAAGATTCTGTCCAAGACCTTCGACAAAGGCCATATCCTCACTTGATCTGAATTGAGTTGGATTAGGTGCATTATCTACGAGAAAACAATCCACCTTAGAAAATGCTTCCAAAATCCCTATCGGTTCTCTCACCTGAATGGTACTTGAACTTTCCTCTGCCACACCTTCGTTGATCCTTCTCCATGACCCAGTTGGCAATGAAGCCCTACGGGTATAAACATGCGATGTAATATCGTTTGCCTCTACCCATGCGGCATCCTGGATAAGTTCGTTATCCTGATTCATAACTTCCGCAATCGTGAGAAGTTCTTTGTTGTTTGTTCGTTTAGCCAGTTCAATTAAAGTAAGCTGGCCTCTTATTGCGAGTTCACTCATATCTCCTCCTTAATGGGAGACTACTTTTTCATGTCAGGGCTGGAAGGGTAATCAAATAATGGCATTCCATCTGCACCACGTTTGACATCTTTAGCCCCTCTATCCCCAAGAACAAGTGTGTCCTCAGACATAGCCTTCCCAATATTGTAAAATGTTTTTATAAGTACAGGGTCATTCCCCATACCAGTATCGTCCATGTATTTCTTAAATTCATCTCCACCGAACTTCTGAACAGCACGCCCCATAAGCTCTATGTTCTTTGGGTATTCACCGCCCCATTCGTTTTTTAATCCCATTGAGGCTTTCTCAAGGTTAGCAGTACGGGTTTCTTTATCAACCGTATGCGCTCCTATAGACCCTTCCATATACCACTTATAGAATCCTTCTACTTGCGCCTGTGTTGCCTTTAATGAATGCGCTGTATCTAAAAACTGACTAACTACATCGTCACTATAAGGCATACCTTCCGGTAGTTCGGGTTTTTGGATTTTATATCCGTTTACATCATCCGGCACTCCTATTGCCTTGTAATAAGCTGCCGTTTCCTCTGCCGTTGAGTTTTCATTCAGTTTTGGAATGGCATTCTCCAATTTCCCTTTAAGCTCTGAAACACTCCCCTTCGTTGAAATATAGTCATTTGCGAAATCACCTATCTTTTCAAATCCGGTAAAAGCTTCATTGTCTCGCAGGTCTGTAGGAAGCTGCGCTCTCCAACCATCATTCTCACCCATTATAAATCTCCTTTTGTTAAGGTAATAAAAAAGGCGGTATAAACCTCACCATGAGATTCGTACCGCCTTAATTGTCTTAATAGCGTTATTTTATTCTGTTAGTTTAATTGTCTCCTCTTTCTTAACGTAAACAATCTTACCTGATTCAAACTTAATCATTAAAGAACCATAGAATTTCTTTATAATTAATTCTTTAATAATATTAATTAGTTTGTCTATCATACCGTTGTTAATGCAATAGTGTTAGGCACTGCATCGGCCGCATCAACTTCGGTCTTGCGTAGAAACAAACCACCTAATATCGCTCCTGATGTGGTTGATGTGATCTCGTACCTGTAATATTTGTCAATGTCATAAACCTTTGTTTGCTCTCTCTTAAATGCTATTGTTCCACCCTGTGAATATGCCGCCATTATTATTCCTCCTTTTTATACCCAATTCTTGCCACTTCTAATAATTTCTGAACCAACAATTTAACATTACTTTCTTTTAATATCCCCGCATGATGTAGCATCCTGATTAATGTGTTCCTTCTTGCCACTTCTTCAGGTGTTTCTATTTCCTCTAAAAAATGGTTCTCAATTAATAAATGCGCTAACACCTTCTGCCCATGTGGAGAATCAAACATTAACCTGTAATCATCAGATGTTATGTCATATTTAGGCACGTCCTTAGTTAGAAATTCTCTTAGCTTAGTCATTATCATTGTCCAGCCATCTTATCTATAATCGAGTTAGGTTCAACAGCTTTCGAAACACCAGGCGCCGCTTTAGCAGCTCTCTCCATCATCTCTGCCTGTTGCATTGCCTGCATCTGCTGCGCTCTTGCCTGACGTGCTATATTGGCATCATCTACTGATATAATAGCGTCCTGTGGGAAGTTGTTTGAATCAAGTATCTTATCTACAACTACATCAAAGTTAATCCTATCCATCACCTCAGGTCTGACTTGCGCCATAGGAGCTATCATTTCTATCGACCGTGTTATTGATTGAGACTTGACTAATTGCTTTTGCGCCTGTGCTAAGGGGCCAAGATACTCAACTTCGATATTAGTCTCTCCTCTCTCATATAAAACCTGCGGTATAGGCGGCATTCTCCCTGCATCTGTCTCAATCTGAAATACTCTATCAATAGTGTTATCAAAAAAATCCCCATTAAGCCGTCCTACAACCGCACCTAACATCGCACCTTTCTCGCCCTGCATCTCCATGACCTGTGGAACTGTTAGCTGTCTCCCTTCCATTGCGGCTCTTGAAAGTAACATAAAGAACTCTATATGAAAGTGTTTCTCTATTGAATTTTGTAATCTGTCCTGTTGATTCTCACCAGCTGGTAAAGATGAAGGAACATGCACCGGTGTTACTACTCTATCGGGTTCGTCATAATAATTCTTTCCACGTGGTTTGATACGAACCTTACCTCTCATTTCCTTTGGTACATTATAAGCAGGCTCTACAGCTAATTGTGAAGCCTGATACATTGTCTTACTTATCTGATTTATTCCAAATATCTCAACTATCGCATCAGCAGCAGGACTCCGGCCATATATCTCTCCTGAATTAACTCTATATCTCCATGTTGAATAAGGGAATAAATTATATCCGTTTTCATTCAGTATTTTATTATCGCCTGTTTTCTCTAAATATACTGACTTAAAAGGCTTATTCCGTGAATCGACTTTGTCATATTGTCTTTTATCGTTAGGATATACAGCATGTAAAAACTCAAACTCAGTTTCAGGACTTTTCTCAGCAGCCTCCTTAATAATTTCAGATACATTATCAAACTGCGAATATGCGTTTCGTGCAGTCATTTTGTATTTTCTGAATAATACATCAACATCACCAAACCTGTTTACAGCTATATAAGATTCATTGGGATCAATAACTTTAAAAACTACCCTGTCATTACCAACATCCTCCTCAGCATACATTACAGCCGTGCCTATAGAACAGCCATCAAAGAAATACTCAGGCGTTACAGCATAGAAATTAGATCTGTTGAAAGCATAATACAACTGCTCGGCGCTGTCTTGTAGATATTGTTTAACCTCTGGTATTTGATTAATCTCCCTGCGTGCTATTCTTAGTCTAAACCATTCCATACTCGGTGAACATAAATACCCAAACAACCCATCAGCATGTTGCTGGCATGCGCTTCTTGGAGTTCCATCGTATATCTCAAGACCCTTCTTCTTACCAGGTGTTTCATCCCCCTTGACGTTAGAAGACCTGGGAGCTACCAAATCAGCTATATCCTGTCTTAAAGATTCATAATCTAATCTTATCGACTCTACCTGACCAAACCTTCTGCGTATCTTGCCTGCGTTAGTTTCTTCCATGTCATGCTCCAAGTAGGGTCTTTTTACCCACAACAGCTTCTTCAGTTACACCCTGTGCGCTTGTTAAGATAGTTGCCTTCCTCCCCTTCATCTTTCTTATCCGTGCAGCTTCTTCATCAGCCTTAATCTGAATATTAGGATCTGTTTCCTTTGGTAACTCAGGAATAGGTTCTATTTTCGGTATTGCCGGACTGCCGCCTCCCATAAAACTCATAATAACCTCACATTCCGTCTCTCATTATATTAAACTCTCTTGATTCCTGCTTACGCTGAAAATCCTTCATTGCCATCATATTCCTTGAAGCCATGTTACTAAAATCTAATCCCATGAAATCATCAGCTAACTCTGGCATATCTGTTCTGAAATCAACTATCCTTGCCATACAATCTAACATGTCATCATGAACACTAAAGGGGAATAACTTGTATTCTTCCTCTATAAATATCCTTGTTAGGTTCTCTCGCTTGCCATCTAATGTCCTCTTAATACAAGTCTCTGGAATAAAGATTCTACCTTGTTCAAATAATGGTATCAACTTTCTAATCCTGTCTTCTTTCTTGACCTGACCACCTATTGACTCAATTCTGAACCTGTAATTCTCCCTGTCCATCCTGTCTTGATAATGCTCTATGTCTGATTGCATACCATATTTTTCATAGACTACTTTATCAGGTTTGTATTGCCTCTGTAATCTAAAGAGTTCATTCGCTCTCTCTGTGAGATTTAACCGGTCTCTTACCCACTCAATTACATAATAATTACCATCCGGCCCTAATCCCCATACTGTAAAGACTGTAAAATCGTTCGTGGTCTTTTTCTCACCAGCAGGATCACAAACTAAATAGATGTTCATGTTGGTATAGTTGCTGGCTGGCCAAGTTTGTATCCATTCGGGCTTTAACTCCTGCATCTCCTCTGCGACAGGATTAAGTAACATCTGACAGTTCTTAACAGCATATCCTTCTGCTATATAATTGCCAGTTTCTGTTTGGATGTTATAAACTGTCCTATTGCCTATTGGTTCAATAGACACCAACTTATCTTTGTTCGATTTGCCAAAATCTCTTGTTCCATATTTATATAAAGCATCTATTATTTTGTATGACCTAACCGGCTTACATATATTCAAAAACCTTATCTTTTCCTGTCTTCCACCTCTGATATAGTATGCCTTAGCTTTTTTATGATTTACCCCATCCCTGAACCCACTATCTATAGTACTTGTTCCATAATCAAATCCTAAACTACCAAGAACTTCTGTAATCTTTTGGCATACATCAGGATTATGTTCACTACTCTGGTGAAATTGGATTGTATTACCGGATACCGATCCTTCTCCATCGAACATACCAGCTAACCAGCCAACATCCCTTTTATTATAATTCATTCTCATTGGTATTGGATCATATACTGAGATAGCACTCTTTAGATCGGCTTTATTAAAGCCTAACGGAACGTAAGTTAAATGAGTATCATTGCATCCAATATCACTGCCACGTCTCCCAGTATAGAACTTATGGTCGGGTGTGCAAATAACGCTCCTACCACTTTCAAACGTAAACTTTGCTACATTAGATAGTCTTGAATTTACCGCAACAACTCTTGATTTAATTAATTTCGATTTGCTTTTTTTGGGGAACTCATACCCGACAACAACGTCATTAACCTTTACGTCCTTGATATCTAACGCCGTCCAATCGCCCATAAGAACCTTTGTGCCACCAACAAAACAACTAAAGACATAAGGCCCCATGTCTCTACGCTTAGTAGTAAGGCTCTCAGGACTTATTAATACAGGCCTTCCGGTCTGTGTGCCATCAACTGTAGCCGGATACTCTCTTGGTATTACACTCTTACGATCCTTCATTACATGGTATGTATCTGCAAAGTGATATCGTGTCCCTATGTATCTCGCCTTGCCGCCTTCTGTGCCTAAGTTCTGTGAGAGTTCCCATGCCTGCGTTACCTTGCGTATCATATCAGGCGTAGTGACTGACTTCTCTGTTATAACATCATCATAGACTCTAAGTTTGTAATGCCTCCCGGTCGGCATACCATCCACAAGGCCCCATGCCTCAACTGTTGACTCCTTTGGATTGCTATCACGCTTGACCACAATACCATCATCTTCTGACCACTTAGGCGCTTCACGGCGAGGATTAGCCCAGAATATATCCGGGAATAAAGTCTTGAGTTCCTCATTAGTCTCGAAGTCGGTCTTGATTTGCCGCATGAAACTCTTTGCAATAGGACGGATAAAGCTAAATATGCCTACTGTAATACAGGGATCATTAAGTATATCCTGAATAGTCTTGCCATATGTTATGATACTGCTTTTATAATGGTCCCGGGCCCACAGGTCAAGGTAGCCGTTTGGTCTTGCTTCGACCTCTCGACACCGATCAAAGAGCCAGTCCCGATCAATATCAGGCCGGTTGAGTGTATAGACTAATAAAAAGAAAAGATCGTTTTGGCATAAATATCGCTTAGCCGCCTGAACCTCGTTAGTCTTCTCGGCTTGCTCTATGATATCTAAATAACCCTTGTGTGTGTCGAGTCTATTCATTTTTTTTTGGCCGTGGATTAAAGAAGCTCCCGCCCGTGGCAATAGTTGCCTTTGGTTGTGTACACTTTATCTTTTGTTTAAGGTTATCAATAACTTGTGCTTTACCGTCTCTCGGTAGCTTATATCTACTTTTATCCAGTTGGGTATCTAAATAATCATATTGTGTACACACTATACCTATAATCTTACCATTTCGTGTAATCTGAAAGGGTAAATCCATTAATTGTGTACTCAATCCCGATCTTAATATTCTGATGTTTACTTGCCGCATCCGCAGGCCCCCATGATATAGCATATAATTACTAAGATCAATCCCAAGTCAAGCATACCTTACCCCTCTCCATTGACTATAGTACACTGTGGCTCGACCACAGGCGGTCTGTTTTTGGTAATATTGGCCTTGATTTTATCTTTGAGCTGATCTGATACGTCTTTAATCGTGAGTGTGGTATCTGATATAGTGTGTTCCGCCGGATATGCCTGCTGTAGTTTGAGGGCTTCCACGCTTGCTTTTAGCCTGATACCGTGTGCGATGAGAGCATCAGAATATATTAGCCCATCCCTCCCCTGGAATACCTTGGTTTCGTGCGCTTCCATGCTTTCCTTTAGTTTTTGGACTGTGTAATCTAATGTAATACCATGTGTATTTAGCGCCTGGGTGATAGGTGATAGAATTGTTGCTGGTGTATCTTTAGGATCAGGTGGTGTGTTGGTATAATCTGAGGTGCTCATGTATTAATTCCTGTATTATATTGCAATATTATACCTTACCGTCATTAATTTGCTTAGAGCTGCAATATGCTAATATTAATGGTTCAAAGCTCCAAATCATGGGTTTTTTTTTTGCGCCTGGATAATCAACATGTGATCTATATGCATAACCAGCTTTTAACATCTGTGTAGCGTGTTTGCGCATGAACGTACTGTGAGCACATGGGAAATATTCTGATATTGCCTGCCATCCCTCTATGCGTTCACTTGCCATATTATCCTTGTATGATGTTGGGCGTCTTGGATTCCTGATTTATTTTGCTATGGCTAAGACCATTAATTTTTAATTCTCGAATCTCTCTCGACGCCCGTATTTGTTGAGCTTGCTCTAAGGCTGAACTCATCTTTTTCAGCTCTTACAGTTTGGCTGATAAGTAAGCTCCGATTTGTCAAACTGGCTCGGAGCTGGCCTTTATAAATTATTTACCACTGGTAAAGAATTATTTTATTTTAATTATTTTTTCATGTCAAAATATCTTATATAATCAATATATTGCATTTTATTGGTAATATGTCAATACCAAAATCAACGATAAACAGAGATAATCTATGATTTTAGCAGATAATAATAGTTTGTGCTTGTGATACGATTGGCTGTAGCTGCTCAAAACTGGGTTAGGCTGGGCTTGCAAGGATTACATAATTAAATTATTATGCAATCAAACAATTAAATATAGGAGGGGATATGAGAATATTAATAAAAAATAAAAAGACAGGGAAGCTCGCAGTTGTGTATGATTACGGGGATGAAGGCAGAGAAGCGGTTATTAAATATTTAAAAGACGGCAAGCCTTTTGGGCCGTTACGAACAGTACAGCTTTTAAACTTTATAACTGAGCACGAAAATCCTTATGTAGGCTCAACAATTATACAATAATCCGCAATCAACAATAACTAAGGGAGGTAAAATAATGAAAGAATCAATCAGATCATGGAAAGCGTTTGACCGTAAAAGTCATTTCGATATTATTGCAAGATGTATTAACGGATCGGACACTTACGGGGCACTGATAGCAACAACCGAATCCAAATCGAACGGAGTTACTGAAGAAATGGCAAATCTCATAGCTGCAGCTCCAGATATGTTAGCAGCATGCAAAAACTGTCTTGGGCTGCTCTGCACCGGCCACGAAAACGGAATAGCAAAAATCAACATCAGTAACGCTGGAGAGCTTATTTCACAACTAAAAAATGCAATAGAAAGGGCGGAGGGCAAAGAATGAAATCACGCATGAATAAATTATTGGATATGTTTTATTAATGTAACTGTTTAAATCCGCCCCAGCGGGAAACGATAAATTGCTAAAGAAAGTGAGGTGCTAAATGGCTGATGAAATTGTATATGAGCGCAAGGGCTATAAAGTTATGAGATTTGCCACACCACAAGCCCGCGGGAGCTACAGAATAGAGTATTTTGTTGACGATATTTCTGGTAAGAATCAGGCTGTGTTTCACACATTGTCGTTAGCAAAACAATGGATTTATACTGCAGAGGGTAAATAATGAAATCACGTAAAGAAAAATTATTGGATATGTTTTATTACGGCGCACTGGTTTTTGGGCTCGGGCTTGTTTGTGGTTATATTTGGGCTTATAAAGCACTGATGGGAGGTGGACTATGAAATTAAACAAACAAAACTCTCTCATACCACTTAGCACAATGCTGAAATTATCAAAAAAGAGTCTGTTAAAGCTCATATATTCTGCTGAAATTCAGAAGGCCGGGTTGGAGCTTAGAAAAGAAACTTTGATTGATTTTCTTAACTATCAGCTTAATTTTCTTGATAAAATGGAATTCTAAGCACACGATAACGAAATAAACCTCACTTAAGCCCGCCAAGGCCGAAATAAGCGGGCTTTCTATTTCAAGGCATACCCTGATATACCCTCGACCCTGATCGTCGAAATTTACGCCCGCAATCTATCGTATATCGACTTTAAAGCAGTCTTATCTGTAATATCGCGACTAAATAATGTTGCTTTATCTGTTTTAGTTTGCCGATATGGATGCAACGGACAATAAAAAGACGTACATCGTGTCACCTCAGCTTCGTACCCACCCATACAATCGAAACAGAAATCTCTAATTGCAATGTTTCGTTTTTTTGCGTTTTGGCTGGCTCTCATATCCCTGAAATCCACCAGCGAACAAAACGACCCGTCCAGCATTTTTCCATCACACTCTAAGGCCTCTTCCCAGCCAAGACATTCTATGCACATTAATCGACACGCCCGCCTCCGGTTTATATGAGTTGCTCTAAACCCTGTTTTAGTTCTTATTATTTTTTTCATTTCCATAGTTCAGGTCCTTGTTTAATTTTTCGGTGGCCTTTTTACGTTTTTCAGCCTCCCAGTTTGCAATTGTCCGGTACGCTTTCTTTTTCTGTTTTAATGTCAAACGCTTCGGTCTTTTCATGATTTCTTATAACTCCTGCTCCTTTGCATGTTGGACAAAATTTATATTTAGTTTCTGCCATACACTCGCATCGTTGATATTCACGATTGCCTTTTATTCCAGGCCCATTATCACCGTACCACCCAATATCATGGCAAGTTTCGCATTTATATTTCATTGTTTACTCCTTTTTTTGGTCTTTTCATGCTCCGCTTTCCTCTCGTTTAAAAAAATTTCTGTGTCCTCAAATTCAGGGCAATTGGGATTGTCGGGGTCGCCCCACGCGCAAGTTCCCCGAGCGGCTAATCCCATGCCTGAAATGCAATCCAAAAAATTACAGGAAGGTCTCTTATCCATTATTTACCTCATCAGATTAATAATTAATTGTTCTTGCTCGTT